>Ga0136846_1216773_pt1 | contig 17727 bp, 17 predicted proteins | sample HopSoiMetagenom2_FD_96841 | JGI IMG/M metagenome (GOLD analysis project Ga0136846, IMG submission 96841) | Grasslands soil microbial communities from Hopland, California, USA - 2 Assembly 2016 (version 4) | ecosystem: Environmental > Terrestrial > Soil > Grasslands | place: USA: Hopland...
AAAGCCGGCCTGAAGAAATCCGAGCTGGCCTGACGGCCGAACTCTCTTCCCCCTCTCGCAGAAACGGAAGCAGTCATGTCCATTGGCTTCAAAATCCACTCGCGCAGCCGCAAGGTCGGCGAGGCCACGGTCGAGAAGTTCAAAGCCATCGGCGTCGCGAACATCAGCGATTCCATGAACCGAATGGTGCACGGTGGGGCGAGGCTGCGGCCGCTCCATGCCGGCGGCGTGCTGGCCGGCGTCGCGCTCACCGTAAAGACGGCGCCCGGCGACAATCTGATGGTCCACGCGGCCCTGAACCGCGCGGCGACGGGCGACGTCCTCGTCATCGACGCGGGAGGCGACCTGACCAACGCCATCATCGGCGAGCTCATGCTCTCTCACGCCCAGCAGATCGGTGTCGCGGGCGTGGTCGTGAACGGGGCCGTGCGCGATTCAGGGTGGATCCGGGCGAGTTCGCTGCCGGTCTTCGCAGCCGGCGTCACCCATCGCGGCCCCTACAAGAACGGGCCCGGCGAGGTGAACGCCACGATCGCGCTCGACGGCATGATCATCCAGCCGGGCGACCTCATCGTCGGCGACGACGACGGGATCGTCTGCGTGCCCTTCGATCAAACGGAGGAGGTCTACCGCGCCGCCAACGCAAAACAGGAAGGCGAGGCTAAGACGATGGCCGCCATCAAAGCCGGCACCGTCGACCGCTCCTGGGTTGAGCGCGCCCTCAAGGACGCAGGCTGCGAGGGGATCTGAACGCGCGACTCGCCGGAACGTCACGGGCTTGGACGCGAGCTGCGTCACGCGAGCCCATTCTGCAAGACAGGGGAGGATAGGACATGAACGTCTCTGAAGAAGCTCCGCACGCACTCGAAAAAGCGACCATGCGCCGGGTCATCCTCCGGCTCGTGCCGTTCCTGATGGTCTGCTACTTCTTCGCCCTGCTCGACCGGGTAAACATCGGCTTCGCCGCGCTGCAGATGAACAAGGATCTCGGGCTCACGCCCGCGATGTTCGGCTTTGCGGCGAGCCTGTTCTTCGTCTCCTACTTCCTGGTCGAGGTGCCGAGCAATCTCGCGCTGCAGCGCGTCGGCGCGCGCCGGTGGATCGCCAGGATCATGATCACCTGGGGTCTCGTCACGGCCTGCATGGCCTTCGTGATCGGCCCCTACTCGCTCTACGCCATGCGCTTCATCCTGGGAGCGGCCGAGGCCGGCTTCTTTCCCGGCGCGATCCTCTACCTGACCTATTGGCTGCCCAACGAGTATCGGGCGCGCATCCTCGCGACCTTCACGGTCTCGATCCCGCTCGCGACGTTCTTGGGTTCGCCGCTCTCCGTCTCGCTTCTCGAGCTCGACGGCGCGCTCGGGCTGAAGGGCTGGCAGTGGCTCTTCGTGCTCGAGGGGATACCGACCATTCTCCTCGGGATCTCCTGCCTGTTCGTGCTGACCGACAAGCCCCGTGAGGCGTCCTGGCTCAGCGACGCGCAACGCGCTTGGCTCGTCGGGCGCCTCGATGAGGAGGCAGCCCGCAAGAAGGCGATCGGGCACATCTCCCTTTGGCAGCTCGCGCGCAACAAGTACTTTCTGACGATGGCGCTCGTCTGCGCGGGGGCGTCCGCGACCGGCAGCGTCCTTTCGGTCTGGCAGCCGCAAATCATCAAGTCGTTCGGCCTGACCAACTTTCAGACCGGGTTCGTGAACTCCATTCCGTATGGCATCGCCACGGTCCTGATGATCCTATGGGGACGCCGGTCGGATCGGAGCGGCGAGCGCACGTGGCACACCGCGATCCCGCTCATGCTCGCGGCGTTCGGCCTCTTGTACCTGAACCTTTCGGGCGGCATCGTCACGACCATCATGGCCGTGTCCTGCGCGCTCGTCGGAGCCTACGCCTTCAAGGGGCCGTTCTGGGCGCTCTCGGCCGGCTGGCTGTCTGCCGCGACCTTGGCGGCCGGGCTCGCCGGGATCAACGCGATTGCGAACCTCGTCGGTGGCGGGCTCATGGTCAACATCGTGGGCTTGGTGAAGGAGGCGACGGGGAGCTTCGCGCTTGGCATGCTGCCCGTCGCAGCTCTCGACGCCGCCGCCGCAATCAGCGTCATCCTCATTAGCCGCTCGCACGCGCGCGATGCGCGCGCAGTCGCAGCCGCGGCCTGAGGACGATTATCGGCGTGCATGGCGCGGCGCGAGCGCCTCGCCATTACCGAGTCTCAGACCGGCAGCATCCTGACCGCACCCATCTCGGCGCCGGGTCAGACGCTTTTTCTCGTACGCCCAAGGGGAGGCACCAGTGACTAGATCGATGACGCGCCGCAAGCACATCGCGATGCTCACGGGGGTAGTTGCGCTCAGTGCCGGCGTGCGGCGAGCACCCGCTCAGTCGGCGCGCTGGTCTTCAGGCACGGAACGCCCTTCCCTGACGGTACCGCCCAATGCAACTGATTGTCACCACCACGTCTACGACGCGCGCTTTCCTGCGTCTCCCAGCGCAACCCTGCGGCCGCCCGACGCCAGCGTTGAGGACTACCGCCAGCTGCAGCGCCGGCTGGGCTTGACGCGCAACGTCGTCGTCCAACCCTCGACGTATGGGATCGACAACCGGCTCCTCGTCGAATCGGTCCAAGCCTTCGGCGCGACCGCGCGCGGCATTGCGATGCTCGACGCGACCGTCACCGCGGCCGAGCTCAAGCGCCTGCATGAGGCCGGCATCCGAGGCGTGCGGTTCGGCACGCGCTTGCCTGGTGGCGCCTCCATGGAAGACATGGTGCCGGTGGCCGACAAAATCGCGGAACTTGGGTGGCACATTCAGCTCGTGTCGGAAGGCGACAGGATAGTCGAGCTGGAGAGCTTGTTGACGAAAATGCCCGTGCCAGTCGTGTTCGATCACATGGGCCACCTGCCAGAGCCGGCCGGGCCCGAACATGCCGCATTTCGCGTGATCGCCAACCTCATCGAGAAACACGGCGCGTGGGTGAAGCTCACCGGCGCGTATATCCTCTCCAAGATCGGGCCGCCGACCTACGCCGATCGGAGTCGCCTCGCGCGCGCTTACGTCAAGCTCGCCCCCGAGCGCCTCGTCTGGGGAAGCGATTGGCCCCACCCCACCTCTCCAGGCGACGGGAAGCCCGATGACGCAGTTCTGCTTGATCTGCTGGCCGATTGGGCACCGGATTCGAAGTTGCAAGCTCAGATCCTCGTCTCAAACCCGGCGAGGCTCTACGGCTTCTGAGCGGCGGAGGAAGACTCCGCGCGAGATCGAAATGAGCAATGATGAGGGAGGGATAGTCATGAATGCGATCGACCAATCTCGGCGAGAGCTCCTGAAGGCGGCCGGCCTCTGCGCGGTTTCGGCGGCATGCGGCATTGGAAGCGCCGGCGCCAACGCGCAAGAAGCCATCCCATTCTCGTCCGGCACCGAACCGCCGAAGACCAGCGCGCCGCCGAACGCGTGCGACTCTCACATTCACATCTTTTCCACCCGCTTCCCGGCTTCCAGCCACTGGAAAGGCGAGCCGGTGGTCGATAGCGACGTCGCCGCCTATCGTCGACTGCAGAAGCGGCTTGGGACCAGCCGCGTCGTTGTGGTGACCCCGTCGACCTATGGCACCGACAATCGAGCGACGCTGGACGGGGTCGCGCAACTCGGCAACTCGGCCCGCGCAGTCGTCGTCGTCGACCTCGACATCTCCGACGCTGAATTGAAGCAGATGGCGGCTCAAGGCGCAGTCGGCATTCGCATCAATTTCGGCACGCCGCAATCGTGGGGTCCGACGACTGCCGAACGCTTGGAGACTATGGCCAGGAAGGTTCACGCGCTCGGCTGGCATGTCCAGGTTTACGCGACGGGCGATCAGGTCGTTGAGCTTGCCGACGTTCTGGCGCGCCTGCCAACAACGCTGGTAATCGATCACCTGGCTCGCCTGCCGCCGAGCCAGGGCGTAAAACACCCCGCCTACCCCGTCGTGCGCAAGCTGCTCGATGGCGGACGCACCTGGATGAAACTGTCGGCCGCCTACCTAAATACCGCGAGCGGTCCTCCCGCTTACGCCGACGCGGGCGAGGTTGCGAAAGCATTCGCGGAAGCGGCGCCGGAACGCATGGTCTGGGGCAGCGACTGGCCGCATCGAGGTGAGAAGCACATGCCCGACGATGCCCGACTCTTTGATCTGCTCGCAGAATGGGCCCCGAACGCTGCCATTCGCGAGCGGATCTTAGTTGATAACCCAGGTCGGCTCTACGGCTTTTCTTAGTTTCGGATGACCTTCCGCCCTCGATGGGCCGAGCGCCCGGAAGAAGCTCGCGTTCCTGCTTCGGTGGCTCAACGTCCGCTTTCGTGCAACGACGTCACCGACTCAGGTGACCGACATGGGCGCGAAGCGGAAGCTCGCGCGGCGCGCCGTCAAGCGCACGTATGGGTCGCGGCGATCATCATCGTGCGCACCAACCGCCATCGCGAAGGACATCCTGGCCGCACCTATTGGTCGGTCCAGCTCGAGGCAAGAGGCTGCAACTGCTAAACGAGGCGGTGCGGGCGGCGAGCCGCATAACGGCGCTTCTCTACGGAGTCGACGAGCGGCTCCGGTCCCGGCAGAACACAAGAACTCCAGACCACGGCAGCCGCGCGTCTTCATCGGTCCGCTCGCCGTCGGGTGGATTCTCAACCTCGGCGGTGGAATGGCGCCCACAACGTGGGCAGCGGCTTTTCTTGCGGTCGCACTGCTTTCGGTCGTCGCCCTCGCCGTGTTTACCCTCATGCGGCCGCAAGAGCTCTCCGGCGACCGTGGATCGGTATGACGGCCAAAGTCGCCGGTTCGCCAGCGGGACGCGCGACAGCCGTCGTCCGCTTCAACGCACGGCGCGGTATGTCAGCTGACGCTGCGGCCGCGTGTATTCGACGAGCGCCTGGCCGGCTTGCTCGCTGCGCGTTGTGGCGGCGGCTTCGCCACTTCCGACCTCTCGGACTCCATGCTGCGTCGGAGCGCGTCCATCAGGTTGATGACGTTCTGCGCTGACGGCTGAACCGGCCCGTCGGCAACCGGCATCTCGCCCTTCTTGGCCCGGAGGATCTCGACGAGTGCCGTCCGATAGCGGTCCTCGAGGATGGCCGGATCGAAATCTCCTGTCTTCACCTGCATGATGTGCTCGGCGATCTGCAGCATCTCGTCGGGCAGCGCGATCTCCGGGATGCCGGCGAAGTACTCTGCCTCGCTCAGCACCTCGTGCTCATACCGAAGTGTGACCCCGCGCAGCCCCTTGCCCATAGGTTCTAGGGCGATTGGCCTCTCTCTGGACTGAAGGATGACCCGGCCTATGCCGACGAGCTGCTTGCGCTCGAGGGCGTCGCGGATGACCGCAAACGCCTCCTGGCCGACGGCGTCACGCGGGGCGATGTAGTACGGCTTCTCGATGTAGCGGGCATCGATCTGGCCGCGGGGAACGAACCGCTCGATATCGATCGTGCGCGTGTTCTCGATCACGACCCTGGGAGGCTCCGGCTCAGGCAAAGGCAGCGGCGGGGCAGCGCGCTCCCCGGGCCGGTCAGGTTTTCTGAGGGGCACCACGTCGGAGGGAGCCGGCGCCGGCGGTTGAACCGTCACCGCACCCGGTCGCCTCGCCTGCGCCTGCTGACGCGCTACCTCGAGCTCCTCGTCCTGGACGGCCAGGAAGCTGCTCTCCCCGACCTCGTAGCCGCGGGCCTTGTCAGATCGGTCAACAGTTTCGCCGGTAACGGCATCGACGAGTTGCTGGCGGAGCCGATTGCCGGTGTTCCGATTGATTTGGCGGAACGAGATGCGCTCAGCCGCCGACACCGCAGGATAGATAGCGATCGGGCATGAGACGAGGGAAAGCTTGAGATAGCCCTTCCACTGAGGCCGCGACGCCGGCATGACGGTACTCCACACGCGTGCTCTGGAGCGACTCAAGTGGTTGGTCCGAATCACTTTGTTGAGTCGTATCAATGGGTTGAATCGTACGATTCCTGCCGCCAAGGTTCAGAATCCGTACTGCCAAGCCTGATACTGGGGCTTCCCCAGCAGCGAGGCGCCGCTGCAAAAATCAGCCGGAGAGCCGGCCGCATGCTAACCGGATGAAATGCTGCCGCCTCGCTGCCCCATCGTTCACGTCAGCAAGCCCAGTGCCAGACGTCTCTGGCTCCATGCTCAGCGGCTGGATACACGAATGCCGTTTGGCGAGGGGCCCGAGGCCACTGCAGCTGCGGTTGAGCACCTCGGATACGTGCAGATCGACACGATCAACGTCATCGAACGCGCTCACCACCACACCCTATGGGCCCGTATTCCGACCTACCGCCGCGAGGATCTCCACCGCGCCCAGACCGTTGAGAAGACCGTGTTCGAATATTGGACGCACGCTCTCTCCTACGTGCCGACCAAAAACTACCGGTTCTTCCTCCCGGAGATGAGGCGCCGGCGGAACGCGACCGGCGGCTGGTTCGGCCAGGTCAAGCGTGAGGACGTGCGCAAGCTGTTGTCGCGCATCCGGAAGGAGGGCCCCCTTACGATCCGGGATATCGAAGACGAGGTGCTGGTCGAAAAGGAACACCTCTGGGCAAGCCGAAAACCCTCAAGACGAGCTCTCCAGCTCGCGTTCTACGCTGGCGCCCTAACGGTCAGTGCGCGTACCGGCATGCTGAAGACCTATGAGCTGAGCGAGCGTCATTTTGGGTGGGAGAGACGCCCGGCGTCGGCCTCTGAGAAACAGGTATCAGAGTATCTGCTTGACCGAGCGCTACGCGCACAATCGATCGTGAGCCTTGATTCCGTCTGCCATCTCGATGCCAGGCGAAAACCTGCCATCCGTGAGATCATCGAGAAGAGGCTGAGGCGCCGGCAGCTCGTTGCGGTCGCGATCGAAGGTGCGGAACGCACCGAGCATTTTACCACTCCTGAAACCCTCGACGCCATTCCCGAAGAGACCGGCGGTCTCGTTCATATCCTCTCGCCGTTCGACCCGCTGATTATTCAGCGCAAGCGGCTCAAGCTCTTCTTCGATTACGAGCACCGTTTCGAGGCCTATGTCCCAAAGGAGAAGCGGGTGCTCGGCTACTTCGCTCTGCCTGTGCTCCTCGGCGACGAGGTGGTCGCAGCGATCGACCTCAAGGCAAATCGCGAGAACGGAAAGCTGCTGGTGCAGCGATGGACGTGGGTTGGACGCGGTTCGGCTCGTGCTCACAAAGCCCGCGTCGAGCAGGAGCTGCACCGCTTTGAGCAGTTCCAGTTAGGCGGCTGATTGGCCGCGCCAGCACGGACGCCTGTGCATGATCGGTACCGGTACGAAGCGGACGTGAGGCATGCGTCCGTTTTACAGGAAAGGCTTGGAGGCAACCATTAAGATCCTCGCGTCACGCTTCGTTGCACCTTCCCCACCGCAGCATCCAAAGAGACTCAGCGCAAGTCCACCCCGGAGCCGCGCGACTGATCTTCCTTATTTGCACGCGTACCTGTTGAGCGCATCGGTGCGGCTTGTTCTAAAATCCATTCCCGGAAAGCCTGGATTTGATGTCGCTCAGCCGTTTCTTCCGGACAAACGAGGTAGTACTCGTATGGCCCGCGCAACTCGTGGTCAAAGGGCCGTACGAGCCGGCCGGCCTCAAGAGCGTCGCCAATGAGAACACTCGTCGCCAGCGCCACACCCTGGCCGGAAGCGGCTGCCTGAAGTGCGAGAAACGTGTGTGAGAAGCGGGGACCTCGACTGGCATCGACAACGGCCGCAACGCCTGCTGAGGCAAGCCACTTAGGCCAATCGACATAGAAGGGCACCGTGGGCCCGATCTCCTCGTGCAGAAGCGTGTGGTGGCGCAGATCCGCCGGCTCTCGAATCGGCCTCTCCGGATCATTCATCAGGGCAGCGCTGCACACCGGAAACAACGTCTCATGCATGAGGAAATCGCTGCGCAGGCCGGGATAACGCCCCTGTCCAAACCGGATGGCAACATCGACATCCTCTCGCAAGAAGTCTGTGCGGTGTTCCGCAATCTGGACTCTTACGTCGAGCGTTGGTTGCTGCCTCCGAAGAGACCCGAGGCGGGGAATGAGCCAGTTTGCTGCAAGCGAGCCGAGGGTGCTGACGGTCACCATGTTGAGATTGTCAGGCCGTTGTAACCGCGTCGTCGCCTCCGCCAAGTTGTCGAGTAGCGGACCGAGCGCGTCGGTGTAGCGACGTCCAGCGGGCGTAAGCGCAACGCCTCGGCTGGGAAGTCGCCTGAACAGCGGCAGCCCAAGCCAGTCTTCAAGTGCTTTGACCTGCTGGGCGATGGCGCCGGCAGTAACCGCGAGTTCCTGCCCCGCCCGTTCAAAACTGAGGTGCCGCGCCGCGGCTTCGAACGATCTGATTGCCTTTAAGGGCGGAAGTCGGCGGGCCATACGTATGGCATAGAATATCTGGGCCAGAGGCGCAAATCTTATCGTTTGAACTCGGCCCCCGAGTGAACGATTATCCTCCCGAGAAGGCGCTTTGGCCGCCTGATGGAGGTCACGATGGCTACTGCATCAACCCTAGAAAATTTGCGGCACTCGCAAGATGTCCCCATGCGCGAGCGCTTGCTAAGCGCCCTTCTCCTCGCGGAAGCGTGGGTTGAGCGTCACCGTCAGCGCCGCACCCTCCTCGAGCTCGACGGTCGCATGCTTCATGACCTTGGGCTCTCGAATGCAGATGTCCAGGCGGAGGTAAGCAAGCACTTCTGGGAAAAGTAGGCGGCGCGGGAAGCTTGTTCGCCATCGCGACAGTGTGCACGAGCGTGGCGCAAGTGCTGGAGTTCGCGCGCACGTCGACGACGCCAAGGGCATCAGGCTGCGAGGCGCGGGGATAGGAGCGAGCGAACGTGTATTCGAGAGGTGGCATTGATCGCAAAAAGGGGGCCGCTTGGCCCCCCTTCTTGTCGTGAATTGCTCTAGTTAATCCTGCCAGCGGTATTTGCCGCGTCCGTTGCCGTTCTTCTCGAACGTGACCAGACCCTTGCGGCGCATCGCGAACGTCGCATTCAGGAGCGACTTCTCGTCGAACTTCGGAAGAGCGGCCTGAAGACGATCCAGCGTGAGACCCGTTCGCCGCTTTTTCAGCACGCTCGTGACCGCAGTCTGAACCGGTGCGGGGCGGCCCATCGAGCGTCCAGCGGCGCTCCTGGTCCGAGCGGTGGCTGCCTTCGTCGAACGACGCCCGGTGCTGAACCCGCCGTTCTGAACGGCTCTAATGGTACGATGGAACTTGCGCTCGATCTGCTCGATCTCGCGGCGAGCACTTTCCAGAGTGCGGCGGATCAGAGCCTTCGGTAGTTTCTGCTGACGTGCGTTAGCCATTTCCAGTGTATCTCCTTACCGTGGAGGCGCGCACATGAGGTGTGCGGACTGAAATGTCAACACACGCGACGTGTTTTGGGTCGGTGAACGAAACAGAAACTCGCGCCGAAGTTAACGGTCAGCTTCGCTCGATTCACTTTTCAGCACGATTACAAGCCGCTTTTCCTGTGACCGATGGAGCGTTGACCTAAGTCATCTTGCCGCACCCTCTCCGCTAGCGCGTGTTTATCGCGTAACTGCGCGGGCCTCACTACGGCAGCCCGGCACCCCCCGACTGCACAAGCATTAAGTTGACGCAGGGCGCCTCCGAGTCCTCGAGGGCGCTCGCGTATCGCGGATTTGAACCTCTACACGCTCGAGCGCGGCAGTGTTCTTCTCTCGCCGGCGTGACCGCAAGATCTCCTGCCGAGAACGCTTCATAAGAACAATGCTCGCTCGCAAGGTCCGCTCCAATTGAGCAAGATCAATGGAGCGATCAGACTCTCGATCGTCAACACGGGTGTGGGACATGGCAATCGTCCGAGGCCTCCTAAGACCCGCGAAGCTTGTGCCCTATTTTACCTCGACGACAATAGCCCGGCGCCGCTTCAAGGAAGAGACGAACGCACCAACATAAGCGCGCATGTAGCTTACACATTATCAAGACCCCGAGGCAGTGGCCATCAATGGGACGAGCCGGGGTGAAGCTGAAGCGGCCACCTCGCTATGAAGGCTTACGATCAGATCAGCTCAACGAAGAGACGGGTAATCCCAGAGCGAATGTACGCAAAGGCTTCCGGGCTGCCCCTGCCTGAGAACACGCTCTGGTGGACCACTCTCGCGTAGCTCCGACGTTAGACCGAAGTGCATCTGCGGGTGCGGTGAACGGTCCTGTTGTCTCCGGCGTGGCATAGCTCGAGCATCGAGCGGCTGGGTGGCATCGAAGTCGATCCTCAAGGGAGGAGAGCGATGGAACACAAGCCCCTTAGAGACGTCAGTCACGTTGCCGATGTGGTGCCGGAGACGCCGAAACTGTTGCTTACGCGCCGCGAGCGGCTTGAGCGATGGATCGAGGTGCTCGGTCGCGAACCCGGGCGCTCGTTGAACACACTTCGCGAGATCGAGCACAAACCCCGGGACGCCCGTCGTGCGTCCCGGGTCGACAACTCTCCACTTACCGTGGCTTACAACGATCCAGTGCTTCGCGCCGACGGACTCGCTAGCGATCGGCTCGGGGATGCAGTCGACTGTTTCGAGCTCTCGGACGAGGAGGCTCATCGGGTCTTCTGCTCGTGCCTCTACGGGGAGAGCATGACTGCTGGTTCTGTCGCGGCGCGACTGCGGAGCATCACGAAGGTCAACATTGGCGCCCCTATTGCGATCTGGGCAGTGTGTGGTGTGGCCATTGCCATTCCGCTACTTGCTCAGCTCTGGGGCTGAGCCGACAACCACTCCTCGTGTGCGGAAGCGCACTTCTAAATGAGTCTGGCAGTCGTAACTGAATTGTTGAAGGCCTTTTCGAGACCCCATCCCACCGGCCTTCTACCTCGCCCGGCTCAGCCGGGCATTTTTGTGCTCGGTCCTTTTGCCAGGCTTCACACCTTCGCGCCTACGAAGGTGCCGTTCGCGCAGCAGTCGGTGGTGAGCCAGGAACATCCCAGTGCGGGAGCGCAGCCACTTGGCCAAATCCCAGTGCAGTGCCGTCCGCCGGAGCGCGAGGAACGCGCTTAGTCCCCGCTGCCCTGGAGCGACTTACGGGAATAGGCGTACAACGCGCTCCAGTCATTGCGGCCGTATCCTGCTTTTGCCGCAGCATCGTAGGCGCGCTCGGCGCTGCGCCCGGTTTGAAGCGGCAAGCCGAGACTTTGGCCAAGTTCGATTGCCAAGCGGAGGTCCTTCAAAGCGAGGTCGACCATGAAGCCCGGTGCGAGGTCGCCTTTCAGGACCTTAGCCGGATACGTCGTTCCGAGATGCCCCAGGCCGGCGGCCGTGCCGAGCATGACCTTGCGGGCGACCTCGACGTCAAGCCCGCTTGCTTCCGCGAGCGTTAGCGCCTCGGCCGTGGTGACGTTGAGCGTGGTTGACATGAAGTTGTTGACAATCTTCATGCGCGAGCCGGCGCCAACCGGGCCGCAATGGACGATTGTGTCGCCCATGCGTTCAAGCACCGGGCGGGCGCGCTCGAGGTCGGACGCCTTGCCACCGACCATAATCAGGAGCTTGCCCTCAATCGCATGCTGCTGCTGGCGCCCGACCGGCGCGTCAACCATGGCGACGCCCTTCTCGGCGAGCCGTCCGGCGAGCGAATCCGTCATCGCCGGAGCGATGGTGCTCATATCGATATAGAGGGCTCCCGGCGCGATGCCCTCGGCAATGCCACCGAGCCCGAACACTGCTTCATCCACGTGGGAGCTGTTCGGGAGCATCGTGATCACGACGTCAGCCCCTTGCGCCGCCTCCGCCGGCGACCCGGTGGGCGTCGCCCCGGCCGACGCGAGCGCGTCTACGGCACCAGGCACGATATCGAAAGCACGAATAGTGAGGCCGCCCTTCAGCAGGTTGGACGCCATCGGACGGCCCATTGTGCCAAGCCCGATGAAGGCGATGGTCCTGTCCATGCCTAGGCTCCCGCCGTCTCGAGGAAGAGCTTCGTGTCGAAGTACTGGCTCGCTGGGACGGGGTTCGGGATGTTCGCGACGCTCGCGAAGAAGTCCGTCACCTGCTGGAGCCACTTCGTCACCGTGCCATCTCCGTAGAGCTTTTTCCATTCGGCCGAGGTGAACATCTTCTGGGCGGCATACTGCTCCCTCAGATCGCTGAGCGGAACCTGGCTGTAATTGTTCTTCTGAAGTGACGCGAGCGCCTCGTCGGCATTGGCGATGAAGTAGTCGTTGGCATCGACCCATCCCTTCACCACCCGAGCGCAGACGTCACGGTTCTGGTCGTAGAAGTCATTTCGGGCCGCCCAGCCGCCGACAATCGCAGCCTGCGGGTAGAAGGCGCCTGCGTCGACGAGCTTCCTTGCGCCGGGCACCTTCTCGCGCACGGCGATGTTGAACGGCACCCAAAGAGCGACCGCGGGAACCACACCGGAGATGAACGACGTCACCGCCTCAGGCATCCGCTGGTTCAGGATCTCGACCTCTTTCGGGTCGACGCCGTTCGCTCGCAAGGCCGTATCGAGGAACACGTGGGCCGTCGTACCCGCCGTGGTCGCGATGCGCTTGCCCTTGATGTCGGCGAAGCTCTTGATGCCCTGATCCTCCCGGACCCAGAGCTGCGCCGTCGCGAACTCCACATTATTGATGAGGAAGACCTTGCCCTGGCCGCGCGCCGGGAAGTTCGACAGGACAGCCCCTGTCGCGAGCATGTCGAGGCTACCGCCGACCATGGCCTGGAAGAGTTCGAGGCCAGTGTTGAACTGGCGCAGCTCGAGCTCGACCCCCTGCTTCCCGAAGCTCTCCCGCTGCATGCCGATCCAGATCTGACCGTCGACGGCGAGCGTGTGCAAATACCCAACCGCACTTTCTTGCTGCCCTGCGTCACGGCAGGTGCGGCGAGACCGAGAGCCGCGGCGCCGGCCGCGAGACCGAGTGCTTGTCTGCGATTGATCATGGCATCCTCCCTGTTTTCTAGTTCAGGCCTGAATTACGCCGCGCTTGCTTCTGCTGCGCCCGGTACTCCGTCATTACGGCCTGGCGGATATGCGAGCGCAGCTCGCCGAACTCCGGCTGTTCGTGCAGGCTCTCGTCACGCGGGTAGACGAATGGCACCTCGACGATCTCACGCACCCGCGCCGGGCGCGCGGTGACCATAACGATCTTCGAGGCGAGGTAGATCGCCTCCTCCACCGAATGGGTGATCAGCATGACTGTCTTGCGCTCCGTCGCCAATACCTCGAGGAGGAGGTTCTGCATGTTGGAGCGGGTCTGCGCGTCGAGCGCGCCAAATGGCTCGTCCATCAGCAGGAACTCGGGGCGGACCGCATAGGCCCGGGCAAGGGCGAGGCGCTGGCGCATCCCTCCGGAGAGGGTCTTCGGGAAGGCATCGGCGAAGTCCGCCAGCCCCATAAGCCGCATGTAGCGCTCGCATGTGTCGCGGATCTCGGCCTCGGGCTTCCGGTTCGCGCGAAGCCGCAGCCCGAAGGCGATGTTGTGCCTGACCGTCAGCCACGGAAAGACGCCGTATTCCTGGAAGATCACGCCCCGCTCGGGCCCGGGGCCAGCGACCGGCCTGCCGTCAAGCAGTACCTTTCCGCTCGACGGGGTGACGAAACCGGCGAGCATATTCATCATCGTGGTTTTGCCGCACCCAGACGGTCCGATGACCGCAACGAACTCGCCTTCACGAATCTCGTAGGTGACATTCTCCACCACACGCAACGGCCCCGCCGCCGTGGCGAACTCAAGCGATACGGCATCGAACCGGACGCGAACGGGTGCCACCGCTGCCATCAAATCCGCTCCTGCCAGGCGACGAGCCGTGCGCTCGCGCGCCGCAAGGCGAGATCCATGAGGAGTGCGATCAGGCCAATGCAGATGATCCCGACATAGATCACGTCTAGGAGAAAGTACGCCGACGCATTCTGGATAAGTGCGCCGAGCCCCTGCTGCGCGGCGATCAGCTCTGAGGCGACAAGCGTCGCCCACGCCACGCCGAGCGCGACCCGCAACGCGGTCAGAATGTGAGGGACGGTCAAAGGGATGATGACTTTCGCGAAGATTTCGAGGTCCGTCGCCCCGAGCGTTCGCGCGACCCGCACGTAGAGCGGGCTGATCTGCGCGATGCCCTCGTACATGACGATTACGCCAGCAAAGAACGAGGCGTAGAACAGGATGACCACCTTTGCGAGCTCGTCGACACCGAAATAGACAATGACGAGCGGTATTAGGGCGATCGGCGGCAACGCCCGGAAGAAATTTATGATGGGGTCGATGAAGGCCCGCACCTGCTTGTACCAACCGAGCACGAAGCCCACGGGAACAGCACAGGCTATTCCGAGTGCTACCCCCACAAAAACTCGTCTCGTGGACGTCCAGATGTCGCGTGCGAGGTTCTCTTGGACGAATAGTTCCCACGCCTTGGTGGCAACGGCGTGAGGCGCTGGAATCAAACCGGGATTGACCAAGCCGCTGGCGCGCACGGCGTACCAGGCGGGCACGATGAACGCCCAAGGGGTCAGGATGAGAAGCGCACGCTTGAACCCCGCCACCAATCGGCCATTCCCTTGCAGGAGCGTTCAGCCTGTCATACCGTCGATAGGATGACAAGGTGAAGGATGGATAGCGTCCTCGCGAGAAGCCCCGTGCCGCGCTACGTGCAGATCGCCGACTTATTTCGGCAAAGGATCGCGCGTGGAGGATGGTGCGCAGGCACGCGGGTGCCTTCGAACGAAGAGCTCATGCGAGAGTTCGACGTCTCGCGCATCACGATCCGCCAAGCGGTTGACGTGCTCGCGCGCGACGGCCTCCTCGAGGCGCGTCAGGGCAGCGGCACGTTCGTTACTGGCGAAGTCCGGGACGACCGTTGGCTGCGCGTCGAGACGAGCCTTACCGACCTTGCGGAGGTCTACCGCGATACAAAGCCCGAGCTCCTGAACCTTGCCGAGGCAACGGCCGCTCCGTCTTTGCGCGCCGAAGATGGGAAGCCTGCGCCAGGGTACTTCTTCATGAAGCGCGTCCACTCGCACCAGGGGCGCCCTTACTGCCTGATCTCCATTTATCTCGACGAGCGCGTCTTCCGGAAGCACCCGGACCGATTTCGAACCGAGACAGTCATCCCAATCCTGAGCAAGCTGCGCAATCCCGTGATCGCGAAGGCACGGCAGACCCTGACTATCGGCACGGCCGGCCTTGAGGCAGCGCGCCACCTCGGCATTGCCTCGAACGCTCCGGTCGCCGAGGTGCGGCGGGTGTTCAACGCGGCCGACGGCACTGTGATCTATCTCGGAGAGGTGACCTACCGCGGCGATTTCATTCATCTCGAAATGGACCTCAAGCCATGATGCTCGATCGGCCCATTCGGCGGGTGGAGGCTCTCGTTTTCCGCTACCCCGTCAAGACTCCGGTCAAGACTTCGTTCGGCATCATGAACGACCGCCCTGCCGTGTTCATCCGGGTCGAGGATACGGACGGGGTCGTGGGGTGGGGCGAGACCTGGTGCAACTTCCCGACCGTTGGAGCAGAGCACCGGGCGCGGATCGTGAACGAAGTATTGACCCCGCTAGTCACCGGCAGGGCTTTTGCGTCGCCGCCGGAGGCCTTTGAGGAGGCAACCCGGAGAATGGCGGTACTCGCTCTACAGTCGGGCGAGGCCGGACCACTTGCGCAAGCGATAGCCGGTCTCGACATCGCGTTATGGGATCTCGCGGCGAGACGCGCCGGCAAACCGCTCTGGGCGGTGCTGGGCGGCGGCACTGCACGCATTGCCGTCTACGCGAGCGGCATCAATCCGGACCGGCCGGAAATGACAGTCGGCGCGATGCGGGATCGCGGACACCGCGCCTTCAAGCTGAAGGTGGGGTTCGGCGACGAGCTCGATTGCCGAAATCTGTGCGTGGTGCGTGAGGCGTTCGGCGACGATATCCTGCTCGCGGCCGACGCCAATCAGGCCTGGGACCTAGAGCGCGCGACTGCGCTCAGCCATCGCTTCGAGAGCTACGGCCTGCATTGGCTCGAGGAACCGCTGCGGGCGGATCGGCCGTGGAGCGAATGGAAGACATTGAGCCGATCCACCATCTTGCCGCTGGCGGCCGGCGAGAACGTCGCCGGCATCGAAGCTTTCGCGGAAGCCCTGGCGCAAGGGGGTCTGAAGGTCGTGCAGCCGGACGCAGCCAAATGGGGCGGGGTCTCCGGTTGCCATGCCGTTGCGCGGATGATCGCCGATGCCGGGTGCACGTATTGCCCACACTACCTCGGTGGAGGTGTCGGACTGCTCGCGTCGGCTCACCTTCTCGCCGCCGCCGGGGGTAATGGGTTGCTCGAGGTCGACGTGAACGACAACCCGCTGAGGGACGAAGTGTGCGGGTCACTGCGCGAAATCCGGGATGGGCACGCCACTCTCGCCGACGCACCGGGGCTCGGCGCGGAGCCCGATCTTGATCGACTCCGCCGATTCCAAGTACGCGCACAATCGATCTCGGCCAATCTCAGTGGATGGCGGAAGCTACTCGACCGTTTTCGCTTCCGTAGGGCCAAAGACCGTTATGAACCATCCAATTACTACATGCGGGGTCCGGGTCCGAAAGCCCGGAGCACACCAGCCAGGACACCATGACTGGCGTAATGGACTGCGCTGCGTCGACAGCGCAGCCAAGTAACCCGGCGGAGGACTCGCTTTCGTCATATGGAGCGACCTGAAGCTCCGTGAAGAGCGGGTGCGGCATCTCACCCGCCCCGGCACGCCCAGCCGGTCCAGCGGCGGCTAGCTGTCGACGAAGCGCTTTCATCTCTTCAACGCTTCGTCACGCCGCGCATGAGCGCCGCCATGCCGACCATGCGGCCGGTCTTGTACTTGAGCGGCACGATCGTGACGGTCTCGGTCTCCGGCGTCTTCGACGTCCGCTTCCGGTACTCAATTGTCATGGAGAACCTCGGGCCCGACGACCGGGAACGGCCGCCCGCCCTACCGCTCAGTTGGTCTTCTTGTCGAACTCGGTCGCGAAGGCCTTCAGCTTGGGGTCCGCGGCGACCATCCTGAGGTACTCGTCGGTGACGAACGTCTTCACGTCCGGTGCCTGCGGCAGCGTGCCGACCTCGACCATGAACTTCGCGATCTCGCCAAGCCATTTGTCCACTTCGGAGCCGCCGCGGCTACGGTCCATGATCCTGAGCTGTTCGTCGAGGAGGAACACCGGCCTGGACGCGAACTCCTGCTCGATCGCGCCGTCCGATATGTCGACGCCGCCCTGCGCATAAAACTTCTTCGTCATCTCGCGCGCCTCGTTGGGGTTGGACTTGGCCCAGCCCCAGCTGCGCAGGTATGCGGCGAGATAGGCCGCGACGTGCTTCGGGTTCTCCTTCGCGTAATCGGCGCGGACCACCAGCGCCCCCGGCACGATCGCGCCGGCGTCGGCACCGGTACAGAGCGTCTTTGCCCCGGCCTTCTCCTCCAGAGTGTAGTTGTTCGGTGCCCAGACCCCGGCGACGTCGCCGTTGTTGGAGGTGATGGCGGAGATGATCTGGGCCTGCCCGAGATTGACAAACTGCACGTCCGAGAAGGCGACGCCGTACTTCCTGAGGCAGTTCCGGACCGAGTAGTCGCCGGTCGAATTCGTGGTCAGGAGGATGCGCTGCCCTTTCAGGCTTTGCGGATTGGCTTTGAACGCGTCGAACTTTTCACCGCGCACCATGAGGACGTTGGCCTTGGACTCGTCGTTGGTGATGCCGATCGTTAGGAGGCCCGACCGCGCCGCTCCGAGCACGGCGGGAACCGAG
>Ga0136846_1236349_pt1 | contig 17724 bp, 11 predicted proteins | sample HopSoiMetagenom2_FD_96841 | JGI IMG/M metagenome (GOLD analysis project Ga0136846, IMG submission 96841) | Grasslands soil microbial communities from Hopland, California, USA - 2 Assembly 2016 (version 4) | ecosystem: Environmental > Terrestrial > Soil > Grasslands | place: USA: Hopland...
CCATCATAATCATAAGTAGGAGAACCTATTGGGAAATAAGCAATGCCTCTTTTCTCATCCACAGAGATCTCTCCCCATGTATTGGCAGCACCAGCATATTTATAAGCGTCCTTTGGCCAGGTATCATACCCATATTCTCCGGGAAGCGGAATGGTATGAAAGACCCAAATCAGTTTACCGGTGAGCACACTATAGGCGCGAAGATGGCCGGGCCCGTCAAATGGATTTTCACCAGGTGCAGAACCAACCAGGATAAGGTCTTCAAAAATATGACCCGGAGTTGTTGAAGTCATTCTGCCCAGGGTCTCGGGATCGCGGTCAAGTCCAAGTCGCATATCAGTATATCCCTTCCCGGTTTCACCAAAATTTGGGATTGACTTGCCTGTATTGGCATCAATTGCCTGCATGGTATTATTCAGGAAAATGATGAATCGCTTTTGCTTTTTGTCTTTGCTTTGCCAGAAATTGATACCGCGGGCAATGATGCCTCTCAGGTCCTTATGGATCCATATTTCTTTTCCTGTTGTTGCATCCACAGCTATAAGTGAATTGCCTCTACCCAAGACATACATTACGTTATCTACAATAATGGGATTGAAATTATATCCGGCATTATCATTAGTAGGAACTATAAACTGGACCTGCAATTCATTCACATTGGATTTTGTGATCTGTTTGAAGTCTACAAATTTTGAATGATCAGGGCCACCGCCATAATCTTTCCATTCTTTATGCTGTAGTTCCGAAAGAGGCTTCTCGGGTTCACCGCAACCTGTGCAAGCCAGGGTTACAATGATTAACATCGAAATGACAATAGACTGTAATTTTTTGTGCGAAATGAAAACTAACATAAGCAAGCTCGAGTTTGTAAATGAAAAATTTAGAAATAATTGTTTTAAATGTGGAAGCCGGAAATCTTTCTTTGTTGTACAGGACAGGATATGAGGGATTATCCGCCCAGTATAGCTTTCCCCTAATGGGTTTCATGCTGCATTGTCCCATACAATTATTTATTCCCGTCTATTTGACGTTAGTTTAATTAATTTATTTCGCCCAAGCGGCTCCTTCCGGTGTTCTTCTCCATTTAAAATACTCATCCAGGACCTTTAATGATTCAGCACTCGGCACAGGGCCTGTGTGAACTGTCTGACTAAAATACATTACCACAGGATTTGAATCGCTGAATGCTGGCCATTCAAGGGCGCCATTACCGTTGGGATGACCATACTTTGCAAAATTGGTCCAGTAGGTTGCGATAGCCTCTGATATCTGCTGATCCGTAGTTGATGCATACTGACTTTTAGGATTGACATGCTGAAAAACAAATGCTACTTCCTGTCCGTGTGGTGATCCATACCCAAAGCGGGAGGAATCTCTTGGAAAATCAGGATGCTGATCAAAATAATAATAGAACACTTTTGATTTTCCTGTTTTTGCCTGGAGGCGAGCCCAGGCCCAGGTATGCCATCCGAAGGCGGCATCACGGGCAAGATCCCTGGCTGTTTTTGGAACAGTGGTTGTTCCAACGGGATAAGCTTTGATCAAATCGTCAGCAAATTTTCCATAACGGGTCTTTACCCCATTGATATAATCTTCCGGAGTTTTGGGAGGAGAAAAGCTGGCGCCTTCGTCTGAATTATAACCCACAAGGATGGGTACATCATTATATTTTTTTGATTCATAAAGTTTATACTGATCATCAGGGATCACCCAGCCATCAATAATTGGCCAGCCCCGACCGCCAGGAAGTTTATCCGCTTCTATTTTGCGTAGATCTGCAAGAGAGGAAACACCTGCGGATTTTGCATAAGCCATACCTGCTGCTTCTGCATCAGGAAGAAGTTTTAAATTTTCACCCGGAAAAGTAGTTAACCGGGGTGGACCAAATGAACCCCCACTTTCCGAGATAGCACCCTGAAATAATCCTTTAGCCAATGGGGATGCACATAACATACTAACAGCAATGCCGCCTGCGGATTCACCAAAGATGGTTACCTTATTGGGATCGCCGCCAAATGCAGCAATATTTTTCTGTATCCATTTAAGACCGGCGATCATATCAAGCAACCCATAATTGCCGGAAGCATGTTTAGGATTTTCCGCGCTCAATTCAGGATGAGCCAAAAAGCCTAAAACGCCTACACGGTAGGCAATGCTCACCAGCACAACGCCTTTCTTAGCCAGTTTTTCTCCGCTATAGCCAGGTTCAGCAGTAGAACCACCGGCAAATCCGCCACCATAGATCCAGACAAGAACAGGAATTTTGTCTTTAGAAGATTTTGCAGGAGACCACACATTGAGGTATAAGCAATCCTCAGATTTTCCTGCCGGAGGATTACCACCCTGCATGGGAGAAGGACCAAATTTATCCGCCTGTTTTACGCCTTGCCATTTTGCAACCGGCTGAGGAGCTTTCCACCGTAAATCTCCAACGGGTGGTTGAGCAAACGGAATTCCTTTGTAAATAGTTAATCCATCTTCATAGGTCCCCTGCAACTGACCATCCTGTATTTTAACAGGGGCAGGTTGTTGAGCAGATACAAATAGAGCAGTACTTAATGCGATTAAAAAAATTACCCTTTTCATTTTACAAATTGTGATTTAATATAGGCAATTTTTCATTGAAATGCGGGTGATCCTGTTAAATGATCAGGGCATAAAAAGAGGGGTTAATTTGCCCGCATGATTCCCGTAGAGGAATTATGATTTGATGCACGATAAAATAGAAATAATCTTCAAAAAATGAAGACAATAATATTAATTCCTATTACACTATTAGATCAGAGTGGATCCTACAATTTCCTGATCTTAATATTTCTCCAGGAACTTGATCCCGGATGTTCCTGCAATGCAATCCTGCCTTTAGCCACTTTCCCAAAGTTTGCAAAATCAGGATTCGGCAATCCATTCCTGCCTGGTCTTCCAAATTTACTTTTAGCCACCATCGCATTCCATTCATCACTTCCCATCTGTCCATCATAAGTTTGAATTCCATTGAGCCATAAGGTAAGGTGACCTTTATTTTGTACTATTCTTACCTGATTCCATTCGCCTACAGGCTTGGGTTTTGAAACTGCTGCAGAACCTGCCATATCATATAAACAGCCAGCCAGGTGAGTTTCCGGATTTTTATCCTGCCCGTCTATATTATCCAGCACCTGCATCTCAGGACCAGTAAAATAAGTAGCATTATATTTAGGATCTTCCTGGATATCAAAAATAATTCCGCTGTTACTACCCTTTACTACTTTCCATTCGAGTCTGAAATCAAAATTTTCGAATTCCTCATTGGTTACAATATCACCTCCACCAACTCTTCCCGCAGCAGGAACAAATGTGATAGCCCCCTCCTTTACCTGCCATTTAGAGCCGACGGTGTCCTGCAGGTAAGTATGCCAGCCATTGGTGGTCTTGCCATCAAATAACAATTTCCAACCCTCTTTTTGTTCCTTTTTGCTGAGCGCATTATCTATTGATTTTGTACTGGCACAGGATATTATAATAAATAAAAGACTACAAATTCCCAGGGCTGGATTCAATCGTTTTATCATAATTTATTTATTAGAATTAGAAGGTATTTAATCAAAAGTAAGTTTTTTGAAAAAAAGAAGGTGGTAATCAAAATGGTGAAGGATCTAAGAGAATTGTGGATATGGCAATGAAGTAAACTCATTAAATTAAACTGGCAACACATCGGCCGATCTAAAAATAATCAACAGGCACTAATAAAGGACTTAATAATCTATTAATACTCATTAATTCCTTTATTTAGAATTAGAGCCGCTAGTGGATTGCAATATATTAACCTGGCAAAAAGCAGGTAGCCGGGGAATTTGCGCCTGCTGTATCATTGAATTATTGTTTTCTTAAGACATTCTCATAATAACTCAGGCTAAGCGTTGCAGGGCTCGGGTTATTTTTATCATAGTCCGTCCCTAAAAAGGCGATCCTGATCCTCCGCCCACCCGTATAACTGAAGATGAGTGAATAGTTTTTTATTTCATAAGTGCCTGAGCCCGGATCGTTTGCTTCATTGATACAATCGACATTTTTATGATTAAGTATCTTTAAGGCACCTTTATCTGTAAACTTCCCATCAGCCGTAAAAGTAATGAGAGGGGTTATACCAGTTTCCTGGCCGAGAAAATCTTTGCTGCTCATTGCATATGTTCCACTGAATCTTGCACCATCTACCCCATTTGCTTTTATAAATGCATGGTCTGTTTTGTTGGTGGTAACGATCAGCCTGCCTGCTTCCATCCTCAACGGAATATCGGCATAGGGCAGTTTCAAATTACCGCGGCCATTAGTAAAACTATACGTTCCCCAATCACGGCGATTGTTCTCCGCTTTAATCCAGGTATTTATCTCGTCCAGTCCTTCGACAGGAAAATTATCCCCAAAAAAGGCCTGTCCGTTTGAAAAGAAAATGAGGTGTTTTCCTTTTAATTCAGCTCCCAGTTCCGCTCCTGGTTTTGGTACGCCTACCGACAGAGAAATTCCCTGCCAGTCGCCGTTAATCCCTTCCCAGTTTTCCTTAGCTGTTTTTATAGCAGGTTCCGACCAATCCGGGAATTGAAGAGAGAATAAAAAATTCTCGATATCATTATTATAGTTGAGCCGGTCCGATGAATAGTAAGATGAATAATTGCAATTCTTTTTCGACTTCAAAACGGAGATCTTTTCAAACCGGCCATTCACTTTAATCACAAACAGATCAAGGCCATACTCAGGAGGATATTGACCGTTACCCAAATGAATGCCGCCACTGCAACGAATATATTCCCAGCCCCGGAATGAAAATTTTGGAGCCAGTTTACTATAGTTTCCTCCATTTACATCATTCATTTTTGAGGCCCCTATCTTTTCAGCTGTTTCATCATAACTTTTTTGCAAGGCTTGGTCCATCGTTCCGGAAAAATTTAATACCGGTTGTACCCATATTTGAAGCACTTCACCTTTTGACAGATCGGCAGGTGTTAATATATCACCATCAGGATACCTGGCTACATTCCATCCTTTTGGAATGTGATAAGTAAGAGAACCGAATTTGCTGGTGGTACCTAAAGATAGATCGGTTTGCAAACCTCCAGTTTCATTCCCGGGAGCTTTATTTTTATCCGGAAGCTCTTTTATGCCAGTTTTGTTATCATCGCTTAATTTTTTATAATAATCATAAGGGTAATCACTCCATGGATAATAATTTCCATCTTTATGAAGGTTTAAAAACGGGCCTGGTTCCCATTTGTTGGGTCCTATGTAAAACTTATACTGGTCTGTTGTTTCTTTTGTTTTATCTTCTTTGATTGTACCAAATCCACTTTTGTACATTTTTATATAGAGCGTTAAATTATCGCCCGTGATACCATAAGTTCCGCTACTTTCAGTATAAAGTACCATCCCATTAGAACTAATCAGTTCTTTATAAGCGAAAGTTTTATCGGTATTAAAAATGTACTGATGCATTTCATGTGTATCAGCGCTATGAATAAATACACCCGAAGAATTTACATAACTACCCAGGGAACCAGAGTAATCAGACCATGTTCCAACTACTGATAAATCCTTATTAGCTGAAACCGGCAAGGTCTTTAAAGGGGTTTTATCTAATTTAATATCCTTCAAAAACACATCTACTCCGGAAATATAGGATTGATCATTTAAAGTAGTAACAACACTGAATTTTTTTCCAAAACCACTGAAAACAGTGAGTATTACATAGGCATCAAGACTATCTATTCTAATTGCAGCAGCACCGGAAACCGTTTTCCATCCATCCGCGTTTATTTGTATTTCTGTTTTTGGATTGGATTCCGCATTAAGTGGAGTAACTACCCTTTCCTTCCACTCTGTCTCAAAATCTTCCTTTGCATCACCCAGGCTTGGCGAGGATGAATATAGTGCAAGCACACAAAATCCACCTGTAGTTGCATTGACAGTTGTATATGTAATAACTCCATTATTCGTACCCTTCTTCCAGTCCCTGGGCGGAATATATCTTGCAATATCAAATGTCTCTTTTTGAGAAAATATTTTGCTTTCTGGAATTAACAACAGAAAACAAGAAACAGAAAATGATAGTGGCACAAGGAGTATATTCTTCATCATAATCATTTTTTTTGTATTATTTATCCAGCATGGCTGCTAACTGTTTTACAGGGAAGTTTGTTTCAAAGGCTTTTTTGAAATTCATGGAGGCAGGGTTCTTATCCCATCGCCAGTATAACACGATCAACTGCGGAGCGCAGGCAGGTAATTGTTTATTGAAATAGGAAGGATCAACAGTCACCAGCGCCTGACCTCCTTTTTCGAGCGTAGAAAAGCTACCTGTGAAATCGCTGGCATATCTTGTTTCAAGGATCGCAGGATCCTGCAGTGAAGAACTGTGTTGAGCAATATAGTCGTCCATTATTTTGAACTTGCCACCCCAATATTTATTGGAGGAGGCAAGGCCATCCGCCTTCCTTTTCGGCTGTGCGTCCAGGTCTTTCTGCAAACCGCCAATTATTTTATCCCTGTCATCCTGTTTAAGATTTTTATTGTTTTGTGTATTGCTGATCCCTCTTTGCAAGTTGGCTTCATATTTATCATAAGCGCTATCCATTCCACTTTTGGATTTTTCCCAAAAGCTCCTTACAGCCTGCAGGTATTGTTGCTGCGTAATGGATCTCCATGGAAGTTGATCATTGTGCAGCAGAATTATACATCGGCCCATATCTCCATGAGATGAGCTACGATAAACCTTGTATCCTTTCCACTCGTCTATAATGGGTGGAAGGAAGTATACGTTTTGATTGTTCACTCGAATCAGCAACAGGTCGTACTGGTCCGAAATAAACCAGCCGAATCCATTCACGAATGTATAGGCCCATGTACCTGTCTCCCCATTTAGCTCGGGTTTGTTCAAGGTCCTGTTACAATACCAGGATAGGTATAATGAATTGAACTGGTAAGGCACAGGTCCATTCTTTACAATTGCAGCTCCTCTTATGGAACGATACCATTCCGCTTCCATTCCTGCTGGCTGAGGATAAGCCTGCTGAAACAGGCTGGCTATTTTATCAAGCCGCGTAAAAACCTGGCTATATTGACTGGAAGGAAAAGTTTTTTCAGGAAAAACAATATTGTTAGCCAGCGTTTTCCATTTTCCTTTTATTGCGAGAATAGACGCCCCATCACAATTTTGGTTTTGTGCATATACACCACTTATGATCAAGAGACAATAAAAAATTAAAAGAAGATTTTTATTCATCTTTCTGCGGTTTATAAATGGTTATTTACCCGATTTTTTATATAAGGGAATTCTTTTGTCTATTTGTTTATCTTCTGGCTGAACAGGATAAATTTTATCAATGCCCTGCTTTAACTGGCTGTTCTCTTTCATTTGAACACCACTGCCAAAGCCGGCCGTCAGGCCTTCTTCAAGACCTATACTTCCTTTTACACCACCACCTTCCACGAAGGCTTTTAATTCTGCCTCCCACAACACACCAAGGTCAGAAGGTGTACCTATATGATCAAACGTGATATACAATTGTGACTTTGCTTCTCCTTCCAAACCACCATGCACTCCTGGCCCTTTAAAAAATACCCTTGGCACAGCTGCGCCCACACCAAATGCAAGTGTAACATTTCCGCTGCTACGGTCATATTCTATCTTTCCAATCAATCCTTCACCGGCCTCAAACTTGTAGGTCTCGCAACTTATTTCCATTCGCACCTCACCAAGGTCAAATTCAATTTTTGGTGTCAGGTAACAATCGGGTAATTCTATTTGCAGGGAGTCCATTTTGGTACTGCCCGGTTCTTCGTATTCACAGGGATAAAACCGGTGGTTACCATATTTCGATTCCATGAACCGTGTAGTATTGATCTCTTTTAAACGTGTGAGTAATTCAATGACCAGTGTATAAAATGAAACATGAAACTGATCATCATTGACAGAAGCTACATATGACCAAAAGGCCATGTCATTCAGATAGTCCTTGTAATAAGCCAACATCTTCTTTTGAAACAGCTGTGTCTGTTCTGCGTACTTAGGCAAATATTCATTACTCAGGGAGTTGATCTCTTTGCATCTGGCCGGCTCGTCACCATATACCATTTTTGCATATTTGCTCTCGATCTTTTGATATTCGGACTCATACTTTTCATTAAGTATTTCCCTTTCCCTGTAATAATTCAGGCGAAAGGAATCAAGGTGCCTGAATTTCTCCGCGTATTCTTCTTTCAGGGCCTGCAGCACTACATTTCCAAATGTTCCAAAAGGACGCAAAGGATTCTTTTTTGTTTTAGCAGAGGCCATAACTTTTTCCTGTACAGAAACGGCCGCTGCTAAAACAGCCTGGCTGAGTAATTCACGGTACTTATAAAATACCTGGTCTATCATCTCGCTGTAACCAACGTATTGCGGTTCCAATTGATAAACCGTGGCTATGCTGGTACATTGTTCCAGCATTGGGTATTTGCTGATATCAAAATATTCCGGCTGCTTATAACGATGACGTATATAGTCCATCATTTTAACATCAGGCTTCAATTTCTTCAGGAAGTTCTCCGCATTTGAAGACCAGGCACCCCGTAAAGAATTCTCTGCATAATTAATAGCGGTTCCCTTCTGTCCACGACTATTATAGATGTAAGCGAGCGCAAGATTGGCATCAGGATAATATTTGTAGGAACCGACGCATTTTAAAAGATATTCTTCTGCCTTTTTTTCATCGCCTAAATCAAGGTAAGCCTGACCAAGGTTATTTAAGATCATGTTATTATCAGGCTGCTTTTCTAAAACATATTGCAATACAGGGATTCCGTAAAAACCAAGCCCACAACTGGTCAATATTCCACCGGTGTTGTTTAGTTGCAGGTTGTTATCGGGATTTAACTCAGATGCTTTAATCGCAACCAAAACCGCTTCATTTACACTCCCTTTCAGCCATAAGCAAATGGGTGTGCCTGGCTGGTTAATAGTTGCTGAAGAGAAACTACTAATATTCGTTCCGTAGGAGTTTCTGAGGTACTCAGTCAATTTTGAACTGAGATTATGTAAATAAGAAACAAGTTCCTGTTTTGTAAAGGTTCTAACAGGTAATGCCTCAAGCAACTTCGCATTTCTGGAGGGCAAAGAGATTTGAGCGGTATCCTTTTTATCAAAGCCAGCAGTTTTTACGGAAGGATTATCTTTTATAGCGTTGTACTTTTTTTGCTGGGCCGACATATCCTTTATCATCTTATTCGCTGTGCTGTCTCCTCCATATTTTTTCACCAGTTCCTGAGCCTGTTTCATCATTTTATCAATGTCCGCCTGCGAGGGTTGGGCTGAAATAAATTGCAGCGACAGGGAAAAAACTAACAGAAGAACAGTTCTTATTGACATAATCATATTGATTTATCCAACAGTCTGGAATATGCTTTTGATAAAAGGGGTCTACCCGCCGTTGTCAATTAATTGATTGAAGGCCAGGTATCCGAAGCTGTTATTCCTCCTCTGGTAAATTCTATTGACTGATATGCCATTTTAATAATATCGGTCATACCCTTCTGCCCGTCCACGTAGGATTGTTTGAGATCAATTACACTGGCGTTTGTCAATACTACTTTAGAATCCAGCACCAGGGAACCGGATGCAGAAACCCCATAAATTTCAAATGTTACGGTAGATAGTTGTTCGTTACCTGTTAGTGCTTTTAAGAATTGTACACTGGCGGTGCCGGAAGGTTTCTCTATAATAAAAGGCATATGTTGTCTTTTGCCGGTTGCCTGTCCTGATGCCAGGTCCCTGGGTGAGATCACTTCCACTTCAAAGCCCGTTAGCTCCACCTTGCTGGTATTATTATCGCCGGGAAACGTTCCCTGGCTTTTTCCTGTTACGGAAATGAAGACCCGCTGTCCCGAATTAGTTGATTTTGGCCCTGGAATAAATGGAGCCGAAGCGGGTACAATCGTGACGGGGTTAGTAATACTGATAGGTTTAACTGTAGTTGCCGGAACGTTTTCCGCTGGTTCATTGCTTATCGAAATATTATATCCCGTTGCAAGATCCAGGGTATTGCCTTTTACATTCGAGATAAACCATTTACCGGCAGCATCATCATACTCAAATTTTATATCGGATCTGTTAATGCCACCGCCACGCACATTGGTGGCAACATTTTGTAAATACTGGAACCTGGCATTGGGATTCCCATTCAAGCCACTGTGATCGATGTAAGAGCTATTTTTAATAAGGTTTTCCCTGGTGACAATATGCGTAAAATGATTCGCATCGGGTGTACTGTAATATTGCACAGAAAACTGAGATCCTGCAGGAACAGTAGCATTATCTGTATTCATGATGCTCCACTGCTTCCCTGTATAATAAGCGCAAACAGGATGGGGATCTAAATTGACACCATTCACCTCCACTTGCTTAATAAAAAGTAAGGCGGTAGGGTTACCATTCAGTTCTGGAAGATCCAGCAACGTACATGTACCATTGCAATAATTGTTTTCTCTGCCGGCCGTCTGTGTAAACTGCCCCTGTGAGGCTGTATTCAGATTTATCAGTAATACCCATCCGATCAAGACAGGGTACCGGGTCATAAATTGCTTTCTCATATTATGCGCTTGAGGGGTTAATAAGTTGCCTCCTTGTAATTATTGGCTGGGTTGGGATCTGGGCTCAGGCTGTAGGCATAGGCCCCCACTTTGTTGCCGTATTTGGATTTACTGATCGTGAACTCAACGGTTACATTTTGCTGAACAGCCATATGCCCGATATTGAAAGTTATATAACCAGCGTATGGCTGAGTGCTATTCACGGATGGGTCAACCGTAGCATTTGCCGGAATGCTAATAATGGATACTTCAACTGGCAAAACAACAACCAGCACTGTACCCCGGGCATCGTCATCGTTCTCGTTATGGATAGTAACGGAGCACTTTAGATTCTCGCCGGCAGTTTGTGTTATTTTTTGTTCGGGTACCTGGATATTTTCCCGTGGTTTGGTTACCTTCTTTATGATGGGCACAGGAGTAATGGTAACAGAAGTTGCGCTAACATCAGCCTGCCATCTTGCCTGCGAATAGCCGGTATTCGTTAGAAACAATATAGTCAGGATAGCTATCGCGCATTGCTTTACGGGCGGGTTGCAGGAAATTCCATATGTTGTCATGGTAAAAAGTTTTATGGCTCTAAAAATAAAGGAGGTACTCACCTCAGCCCTCACCTTAAACAGTGATTCAATAGCAACAGCCCTTAATCCCCTGAAAAGGTGATTTTAAGGCGATTGTTTGATTTTATGGGGGAGAATGTCAACCTTTATGCGAATTACCCCCCTAAATTGATCTCTCAAAAAGCATATCTGTTTTTGTTTGGCTTCCTGTTCATAAGTGCTGCCGTTTATTCGCAGGATATACCAGACAGTCTGTTAAACAAACTGAACAGTACAACCAACGACTCTGTGCGGGTAAGAACTTTGCTGGATATCGGGGAAACCATTGAAGCTACCATGACAGTAAAAAGCCTTGATTATTATCATCAGGCATTATCTCTTGGCAAAAAAATAAAAAACGATCACCTCATATTGTCTTCATTAAACGATGTGGGAATATGTTATATAGAACTGAATAAACTCGATAGTGCAATCTCCTTCCTTGAAGAAGCAATTGGGGTTGCAAGGAAAATGAATGATACATTTCGCGTGGCAAGGATAACCACGAACCTTGGGAATGTGTACCTCCATAAAAATGACCGGCTCAATGCAATCGAATATTATTTGCAGGCGGCTCGTTTATGGGAAACTGTTTCAAATCAGGAGCAGCTGCCAGGTCTTTATTCCAATATCAATTCATTATTGACTGATCAGAAGGAATATGGTAAAGCGCTGCTGTATGGCAATAAAGCAGTGGATCTTGCTCGCAGGATCGGTGATAATTACTCCATGGTTAATTCGCTGCTCAATCTTTCTGTTACTTATGGATCTCTTGGAAATGCGGAAAAGCAATATCAGTTATTAGAGGAAGCCTTACCTCTGGCAAAGAAAGGTGCCAATATTGAACAGGTGGCCACTGTTTACTACAACATCGGTTCTTATTATTACGATAAGAAGGATTATCAGCAATCACTTAAGAGTTATATCGAATCATACAGGTATTCACAGGAAATGGGTAACAGGTATCATCTGTCCACTTCGGCGTCTATGCTGGCAATCCTTTACTATTCGCTAAAGGATAATGACAAGGCATTGCATTATATATTGGAAGCGGAAAAAATCGCCGATTCAGTAGGTGCCCGGGCTGACCTGAAAGAGATATTTCTTACGAGATCGCAGATCGAAGAACGTCGCGGTAACTTGCGGGCAGCTTATGATTACCTGGCTAAAAGCTCCGCAATAAAAGACTCCCTTTTTAAGACAGAGACCAGTGAGAAGATAGCCGAGGTCGATGCAAAGTATCAAACTGAGAAAAAACAGCAGGAGATCCTGCATCTTCAAAAAGATAAACAGATACAGGCTCTTTCAATTAAACAAAAATCAACGCTTAATTATTTCCTGATCGGTTCTGTGATTGCCCTGCTGACCCTGAGCTTCCTCGCATTCAGGAACCTTAATCATCGTCATAAACTTGCCAGACAACAGGACGAGTTGCAACAGCAACGTATTCGGGAACTGGAAAAAGATAAGCAACTGGTGGCAGTTGACTCGATGCTAAAAGGACAGGAAGAAGAGCGAAGCCGGCTTGCGAAAGATCTGCATGATGGGCTGGGCGGCTTATTATCCGGTGTAAAATTCTCCTTACGAAATATGAAAGACAATTTAATTATTACCCCAGATAACATGACTGTTTTCGAGCGGTCGCTGGATATGATCGATACATCGATCCGTGAATTGCGTCGTGTAGCGCATAACATGATGCCCGAAATGCTTACCAAATTTGGACTGGATGAAGCATTGAAAGAATATTGCAACAGCATCAATACCACGAAGCTCCTGACCGTCAAATACCAGTCGCTGGGTATGGAGATCGGAATGGATAAATCAGCCGAGATCATTATCTATCGCATCATTCAGGAATTGCTGAATAATGTTATCAAGCATGCAGGGGCCACTGAAGTCTTTGTTCAGGTAATCCGCGAAGCCAATCGTCTGAATGTGGTAGTGGAAGATAATGGCAAAGGTTTCAATCCTGCCATCCTTGAAAATAATAAAGGTGCAGGTCTATCGAATGTACGCAGCAGGGTTGATTACCTGAAAGGGCAACTGGATATCCATGCTGAACCGGGAAAGGGCACGCTGGTTAACATTGAATTGACAGTATAATTATGATACGCTTATTTATAGTAGACGATCACCCTGTGGTTATTGAAGGTATCCATGGTCTATTGCAGCATGAACCGGATATTGAATGGGCGGGTCACGCCATGAATGCGGCTTCCTGTCTTGGCTTCTTTGTAAATAATACAGCCGATATTGTATTGATGGATATTAGTATGCCGGGAATGGATGGTGTGGAGTTATGTGGACTGATGAGGGAAAAGTATCCTGGTGTATTCATTCTTGGTCTGAGTACGTTCAACCAGGGATTATATATTAAGAAGATGATGGAGAACGGGGCCTCGGGATATATCCTCAAGAATTCAACGAAAGAAGAGCTACTTAAAGCAATATACACTGTGAATACCGGCAATATTTTCTTCAGTGGCGAAGCAGGCGAAGTATTAAAAGAATATCAGCGTTCTTCAACGAGGATACCGGAACTATCACCTCGCGAAAAAGAGATCCTGGGATTGATCGCCGAAGGATATACGAACCCCCAGATTGCTGAAAAGATATTTCTCAGCTCATTTACGGTAGACAGTCACCGGAAAAATCTTCTGGCCAAATTAAATGTAAAAAATACGGCGATGCTAATCAGAATGGCGGTTGAAAATAAATTATTGTAGGATAGGAAGCCATCAGTATTTTTTGCGTACTCAGGTTTCGGATAGCAAAGGTTATATATTCAATTCAATATGAACTGAGGTACCTTTCCCTGGTTCAGATCGCACATCGAGCTTACCTCCCAAATAGCCTAACCGGCTTTTGATATTGCTCCAGCCGATTCCTTTGGCCAGCCGCAAAATGTCAGGGTCAAACCCTTTTCCGTCATCTTCTACGGTGACTGTGATCATACTGTTTGTGTTACTCACCTGTACAATGGCGGTTTTTGCTGCCGCATGCTTCATCGTATTATTGATAAGCTCCTGAACGATCCTGTAAATGGTAATAGCTGGAGTTTGATCAATTTGCAATTTGTCCATCCCAATCGATTGATAACTTACCTGTAAAGCTCCCGATTGATTTACATCGCTGCAAAATTCATTCAGCGCCGTATCAAGCCCGTATTTGACCAGCACTTCCGGCATCAAATTATGAGCGACCCGGCGCATTTCATTGATAGAACTGTCCAGCATATCCATGCTGCGCTCATAAGCCTGTTGATTTTCAGCCGTCATTACCAGGTTTCTTTTCATGGTTTGCAATGAATATTTAATTCCCGACATTATACCTCCAAGTCCATCATGCAGGTCTTTGGCCAGGCGGGTGCGCTCCTGCTCCTCTCCTTTTAGCACCGCTTCTGCTGAAGCCAGCTGCTTTTCTTTTTCAAGCTCACTGATCCGTTGTCTTTGCAGGCGCTGTTTTTGTTTATAGTTGCGAGAAATAAGGAAAGAAATGACAAGAATGACAAAAACTGATGCAATAAGAATATAACTAAAGATCCTTCTTCGCTGCAATTGCGCCTGCTGCAATTTTATTTGTTTATCCTTTTTCTCCGATTCGTATTTCTTTTCCAGTTCTGTGGTACTCTTAACCACCTGTTCATTTAGAACAGCTTCCTGGAGGGAATCCGTCTTCTTCTTTGCCATCATTGAAGTCTCAAAATCTCCATCACGTGCAGCAATATAAGAGAGGACCAGGTAAATGTTTCTCAATTCATCACGAAGTGAATCATTTGAAGCGATTTCCAATGCTTCGTAGATGCCTTTTTTTGCTTTTGCATTATTTCCATTAAGAAAATTAGCGTAAGCCAGATCATAGAGCGAGCTGGCGACCATCTGCCTGCTTTGCAGTTCTCTCGCCAGTTCAAGTGATTTTTCCGCCGACTTCTGCATTTTTTCAAACTGGTTATTGGCAGCATATAAATTGCTGAGATATCCATAAATAATACCCTCTGCATATTTGTCATTAAGGAGCACGGATTCCTGTTTGGCCTTCTCATAATAAAACAGGGCGCTATCAGTCATTTTCATTCCCTCGTAATCCTGCGCCAACGTAGCGTAAACACGGTTAATATAATCGTTCCTTTTTTTGAATTCCGTATGTATGCGTAGAGACAATAATGCAAAATCTGCAGATCTCCTGTATTGTTTCAGATTAATATATGCGTTGGCAAGACCATGATATATTCCTGACAGCTTAGCGGAATCTCCAGTCTCCTCTGATGCTTTTCTGACCTGCAGACTATATTCCAGCTGCTTTTGGAAATCTCCGAGGTAAGAATAAACGATCGCCATATTGCCAAGAATAGCTATAACCCTCGAAGAGTCCTTCAATTGCCTCGCATAGTTGAGTGCTTCCTTATGCTGCTCCGCGGCAATGGCATAATCCCCCTTGGTAAATGAAACAATGGCACTTTGATTATAGTATGTATAAAGGCCTTTTGTAAATTTCAATGATGTTGACAAACGTTTTGATTGCTCAAGAAAATAAATGGAGGAATCCTGGTTATTGGTTTCATACAAATCAGCAATCTCCAGCAATAGCATCACCCTGGCAGTATCTTCCTTCGCCAAAGGCAAAAGTTTTAATAAACTGTCTCTTTTCCCATCCTGGGCCTTTACAAATATGGCCAATCCCAGCATGAATAATAGGCAAATTGGCTTTCGCATGTATTCAAACTAAGCTTTTGTTCTCATAGTACAAATAACCATATTTAAACCGGGGTGTTACTCCCCTTTTTCCATGAATTTCTATTTTCCTATGCCAGATCTATATTTACGTTAATCCGGTTTCTTCAACTTCACGCCATTAAATTCCACCAGTACGGCGTAAAGGAAACATTTGCCTTTACGCCGTGGATGTATTTTCAGGTGGATATAACTTCCTGCCATTATTCTCTCAGTCTTCTTTTATTATTTCCGGAATTTCACCTTGCTGTCAATATTTTGCGCTGTTTTTATTCCCTGTTTGGTGCCTTCTTCCACCGCATGACGGGTATGAATGCCGCCATAAACTCTTGAAATTGCAATGGCAGTCGCGAATTCATTAAACGATTTGTAGGAGTAAGTCCCCATGTCTTCCAGCCCTTTTCCCAAATCAATCATTTTTCCTTTATAAGTGCTGTTAGTGAAAGCCACATTATCACCGAAAATGCTGCTAAGAGCTGTGGTAAAAGCACCACTAAAAACAGCATGGTTTGCGGGAAAATCGGGATAAGGCGGTGTGGAGATATAAGGCTTCCACCAGGTGGCCGGGTCAGTAGAGGGTTCTATCACCCTGCGAATAAACTGAAAGGGTCTTTCCTGCATGAAATGGAATTTTGCTTTCATGGAACCAATTGTGGCATCAAACAGGCTCATACCTGTTTTGGCATAAGCAAATGCGGCTATATCGAGTGCGGGATTTTGTTGTTCCAGAATTTGTTTGAATACAGAAATGTAACTCGATCCTGCTGGATAACCATTCACAGCCGGGTCATCATAATATTTGGCGAGGCGCTTTTGATCATAGGTCAGGTTTTTCGAAATATCATATACTTCCTTGAAATCCTTATAATAAGGAGAAGCTACATCTGCATCATTATATGCATAAGGTGTTGAGGTTACATTATCAATGCTGCCTGCAACTATGGTGCGGGTGTCACCCCAGTAAGCAAGGCCATTGGCAATGGTGGGATTATTATTTTCCGGCCACCAAAGACCCGGAGTATTGTTGGTCAATGTTAAAGCTGGCCAGGAGGACCATGGATGATCTGTAGTAGACCAGGTAAAGATTTTTTCAGCTACAGCCTTTCCGAAGGCTTTTGACCGTTGAAAGATTGCAGTGTCACCGACTTCTGTTGCATAAGTTGCATTTAATTCATCTTCGAGTTTTTGCACCGCATCGGTTGTTGCAGGCGTGAAGGTGAAAAGCTTCCTGGTCATTTCCGCCAAAGCGGCATTGGCACAGGTTGGCCAGTGATAGGCTTTGCCAGGTTCGGTTTGAGGCATTTGGGGCATTTCATTTAGTTGCCCGTAAAGGCTTTGATAAGAGGGCATGCCCGGCACTACAGCTTCATATAACGCTACACCACAATAAGCCATGTATCTCCCAGCATTAACTCCATAAGAGACAGCAGGAGAATACAACAAGGGTAATTGAACACCCAGCCATTTTTTTACTACATCCGAAGAATAGGTTTTGGTTTGTTGCAGATGGCCATTGGCCTCTCGGTCTGATGGTTTCTGACATGAAAGATTAAAAAATAATGCAGTTGTAACCAGCAACATTGCATAAACGATTTTTTGTTTCATTGTTGAGTATTTAGTATTAGTTAATGGTGGTTATGACACAGCGGAATTTGCCAGTCAGGAACCGAATGCGGAATTTCAACTTCGGGGAATTGGAGGATTAGTTTAACGCAGCGGCAAAATAGAAACAGTTTTGCCTGCTATAAATTGTAATCGCTTAACAGATCTGTTTCTCAGAAACAAGGCAGTTAAAACAG
>Ga0136846_1231045_pt1 | contig 17723 bp, 17 predicted proteins | sample HopSoiMetagenom2_FD_96841 | JGI IMG/M metagenome (GOLD analysis project Ga0136846, IMG submission 96841) | Grasslands soil microbial communities from Hopland, California, USA - 2 Assembly 2016 (version 4) | ecosystem: Environmental > Terrestrial > Soil > Grasslands | place: USA: Hopland...
CCAGCGCGGCAAACGTGGGGTCGAGCAGGTCCATCGCCTTCGTACCCGCGACCAGAAGGATGTCCGCGCCCCGCGCCGCTGCAGCAAACGCGTCAGCGATCGACGCGACGTCCGGCGGAGTGACGGCCAGCGTGCCTAACGTCGAACCGAACCAGGCAATCTTCTCGGTGACGGCATCGCGAAATCGGGTCAGCGCCCGCTCTCCCATCGACTCGTGCACGACCGCTCCGACACGGTATTCGCGGAATGGGCGGACGTGAATGGCGCCCGACGGTTGGCCGAGGATGGACTCGACATCGCTCAGCACGCGACGGCTCACGGCGAATGGGATGATCTTCGCGCGTGCGACGACTTCGCCTGCCTCGACGACCTGCCCATCGTATAACGAGTAGACGCATGGGCCTTCGAGCTCGTTGATGCGAACGACGCGGTCGATGTCGATCGAAAGAACGCCGCGCCAGTCCGCCACGATCGGCCAGTGACCGCCTGATGGAGGACGGACGGAAACGCCGTCGCCGGCAACGCCGCGGGCGATCGTATCCCCCGCCGCATCCTCGTGTACGTCCTCCGCGTCTAGTGCGAGCAAATGCAGCTCCGTCCACGGCAGGTCCAAGGCACGCCGCGAGTCGGCGTCGTCGAGCACACGCCCCTTTGCGATCGCCACCCGGCCGTCGCTCGACCGGAGCTCGTGACACAGTACACGCCCGCTGAGATCCGCCGTCTGCGCCATCGCGCGCGCGACTCGAATCGCATGCATCAGGTGGCCCCGCCTTCAACGCGACCGCCGCGGATCGCGATGAGCTCCGCGAGGATGCTCAACGCAATCTCCGCGGGTGCGCGCGCGCCGATATCCATACCTACCGGAATCCGAACTCGCCTCATGTCGTCGTCGCTCGCCCCAATGCCGCTCAGGAACTCCCGCACCGCATTGGCGCGACGGCGACTTCCGAGCACGCCGATGTACCCCACACGCGTTCGCAGCGCGACTTCGAGCACCGGCAGATCGTACTTGAAGTCATGCGACAGGAGCACAAGCGCTGTGGACGGCGCGAGCGGGACGGTGGCAACCAGCTCCGAGGGCATGCCGATCAACAATGCATCGGCGGTTGGAAATCGCTCTCGATTCGCCCATCGATCGCGACCGTCGATGATCGTCGTCTCGAATCCTAACGGTTTCGCGAGCTGCACGAGCGTGGCGGCGACATCCGTCGCGCCGACAATGACCAAAGCTGGAAGTGGCGCATGAACTTGAACAAAAACCTCGACGGACCCGCGATCGGCAGGCAGGGTGATGACTCCCGTCGTGCGTTCATCGATCAGCGTCGGCGCGCGCGCAACAAACTCGGCGTCGAGCGCTTCGCCGCCGAGCGTGCCAATGCGTGTCCCGTCCTCGAGCACAACGAGCCGCGACGGACGTGCGCCCAACGCGATGGCCTCGACTGCTGATGCGCCACGGCGCAGCGCATCCGTCACCGCATCGGAGGCAATAGCCACGGGGTCAGCGAGCGTGTTCGCATCGACAGGCTCGACGAGCAGGTCCACTGCGCCGGCGCACGTCATACCGAAGGCCCACGCGTCCTCATCGCCGAGCGGCAGCGAAATACGTCGAGAGTTTCCGCTGCGCAGAGCCTCTTCGGCCAGCTCTACGGCGCGCCCATCGACGCAACCGCCAATGGTGACCGAGCCGACGATCGCACCCTGGTCGTCTACCCACATTGTCTCCCCGAGGCGACGAATCGCACCCCCGGTGGTTGCCACGAGCGTCGCAACTGCAGCTCGCCGCCCCTTCGCGCGTAGCTCGCTGATTCGATCGGCGGTCTGAGTCATTGACGGGTGCAGTGTCCGCAACGCGCATTTGCGCGCCGGTAGCGCAATATCCACCGCGTATCACGCGTCAACAAGCCGCCGCGAATCACGAACGGTTTTCGTGTGGGATGGCATTGCGTCGCGCGGCAGAGTGGGTAAGACTCCCACGCTCTCGCCCGCCTGGCTCTCGACGCTTCGCGCCACCGCGAAGTGAACCTTCGTACCTCGATGCGCGTTTCAGGTTTCGTCGGCGCCGTGTGCGCTATGGTCGCTGTGTGCGCCGCCCCCACTCTATCGCGTGCTCAGGATTCGACAGCCACCAACCGGCCCTGGTATGACCGCCTGTCCATCCACGGCTACGCCCAGTTTCGCTATAACCGACTGCTCGAGACGAACGACCAGCTGAAGTGCCCGACCTGCGATCGCTCCATCGGCGACAACGGTGGGTTCTTCCTGCGCCGAGCGCGCATCTCGATCAGCGCGCAGGTGAGTGATCGCCTCAGCGTCAGCATCCAGCCGGATTTCACGACGGAAGTCGGCGGCAGAGAGAATACGCTGGTGCTGCGGCACTACTACGCTGACATCTATCTCGACAGCGCAAAAGCGTTTCGCGCGAGAGTTGGTCAAAGCGAAGTTCCGACCGGGTTCGAGGCGTTGCAGTCGAGCGCCCGACGCGCGCCGTTCGATCGCGCGGACGCCATGGAGAGCTCCGCACCGGGTGAGCAGGACCTCGGCGTCTTCTTCTTCTGGACACCTGCGGAGGCGAGGCGACGCATTCGCGACATCGCCTCGCCAGAGCTCAAGGGGACAGGTGACTACGGCGTAGTCGCTGTTGGGCTGTACAACGGACAGGGCGGAAACCGGCCGGAAATGAACGACACGCCGCACGCCATCGCGCGTGTCGCGTATCCGTTTCGAGTCGGGTCTCGGTACTTCGAGGCGAACGGATACGCGTTCAGCGGCACGTACACGATCGCGCCAGGACAGCGCGCCGCGGGGGTCGGCGGAGTGGACGACTTCACCGACCAGCGTGTTGGTGCGTCGCTGGTGCTATTTCCGCAGCCATTCGGAGCGCAGGCGGAATGGACGACGGGAAGAGGTCCGGAGTACGACGCGTCGACCAACGCCGTCACCGAGCAGCATCTGACGGGTGGCTACGGCCTTGTGTCGTACGCGTGGCAGGGACCGGGTGAACGCCGGCTCCTCGCGTATGCGCGCGCGCAATACTTCCAGGGCGCGTTCAAGACGGATCCCGACGCCAGAAGCTCCGTCGTGCACGAGTACGAACCCGGGATCGAGTGGAATGTCCAAACCGGATTCGAGCTGACGGCCGCTTACGCAATCTCGGACCGGCTCTACCGGGACAGTGCGGCGCCCGACAACCATCAGAAAGGCCGGTTTCTCCGACTCCAGGCGCAGTTCAGCTTCTGACGTCTTCGGCGAGCGGCGCCTCCGGGATCGCGCGCCATCGCATCGACCAGCGACGCGACTGTCCGCTATCGAGCCAGTGCGCGCTCTTCCAGGCGCCGAGCGCCTCTTCCAGCGTATCGGGCGCGCCGATGCAGGGTTGCAGCGCGAAGTTCTGGTACGGCTTCATGCGCTTGGTCGGCGACCACCCACCGTGGTTGATCCACAACCCGATGTGCGGGATCTCGTCGATCGCAAACGTGAGCTGGAGCCGCAGGCCGCCCTCGATCACCGACGCGGTGCCGTCACGCATCTCGAGAAAGACCTTGCACGCATAACGCTTGGCAACCGCGACCGGCCGCGAGAGATCCAGCAACTTTCCCTGGGACCGCACCATCGGCCATCGGAGATCCGTCGCGCCGAGGCCGAGCGAGATCTCGTGCTGCGCGTATACGTGCAGCCGAGTGGCCATGGCGATCTCGATGCGTGTCTCACTCGTTAGGGGAAGCAACGGCTGAGCGGACCAGATGAACGGAATCCGTTCCGAGCCCATGTTCGTCGCCTCGTATTCGATCTCGACTGCACCCGCCGGCGTGACACGGACCTCACGCGTCAGGCGGTACGGCAGGCGCCGACCGATCCAGGTCGTCGTCGCGCTCTGACCATCGGGCGACGTCCGCACGTCGATGGAAGGCGCCTGCGACCAAAGCTCGCCATGATCCGGTAGCTCGACTCCGCCAAACCCTTTGACCCACGTGGGGACCTTGCATGCGGCCACGGTCGGAAAACACTCATCGTAGCCGCCTGTGTCCGCGGTCTCGGCATACGACGCGCTCTCGTCAGGCGTCGCGTATGCCATCACCTCGCTGGCCCACAGCCACTGTCGCCCCCCAAGCTCCATCTGCGCGATCTTCCCGCCGAGCGCCGGGACGATCACGACACGGGACCCGCCGCCACGAAGCTCCGCAAATCCGAAATCCTCGACGCGAGGAGCCGGTGCGGCCGTGCGTGAGCGGCCAAACAGCGCCATCAGGCGGCGTCCACGATGCGAACGTCGATGCCGCGTGTCGCGAAAATTCGCGCGACGGTCTCGCCTATCTTGTTGTTAGGCGTACTGGCGCCGGCCGTGAGCCCGATGCGGACGCCCGCATGATCGGGGATCCAGTCGACCGCGGAGGCCTCGCTGTGCTTCACTCCCGCTGGCCGAAAGGTGATGCGGCGCGCCTCGGGCTCGATACTCGTCGCGTCCTCGATGTGGTAGGTCGGAACACGCTCGGCGCATAACGCCGCCAGCGAGATGGTGTTGCTCGAGTTGTAACCCCCGATGACGACCATGGCATCGAGTGACTCGCGGAGCAGTTCCTGCACCGCGTCCTGCCGATCCTGCGTGGCGGAGCAGATCGTATCGAACGTCCGGAAGTTCTCGGCGCGATACTCGTCGCCGTACCGGCGTGCCACGGCACACCCGACTTCCTCACCGATGGCGAGCGACTCTCGCGCAAGCATCGTGGTCTGGTTCGCGACGCCGATGCGGCGCAGGTGCAAATCGGGATCGAAGCCGGGAGACGCCGCAATGGCGAACCGCGTCATGAGTTCCTCGCGCGTTCCGCTCCCTTCGATGTAAGCGCATACGATCCGCGCCTCACCCATGTCACGCACAACGAGATAGTGCCCGCCCGGATATCGCCCGACCTGCGACGCCGTCGCGCGCGTTTCCTCGTGGTAGTGCTTGCCGTGAATCAGCGCGGTGAAGCCGTCGCGTGCATAGCTCTCGACCCGTTTCCAGACATTCAGCACTGATCCGCACGTGGTGTCGACAACAACACAGCCGAGGGCGCGCAGCGTCTCGAAGTCACGGATGGTCACGCCGAATGCCGGCAGGATCACGACGTCGTCCGGCGAAACTCCGCCATAGTCAAACACCGGCTTGCCATCGGCGTCCTGGCCCGGCGCGAGAATCTCGATCCCCATCTCGCCGAGCCGGCGATTCACGTGCGGGTTGTGGATGATCTCCCCGACGAGGCGGATCCGGCGATCCGGAAACTTCCGGCGTGTCTGGTAGGCATACTCGACCGCCCGCTCGACGCCATAGCAGAACCCGAATTCGCGGGCGAGCCGAACTGTTACGCCGCTGACCGTGAGCGTATGATCACGGGAGCGGAGCAAGTCGACGAGTGACCCGTCGTAGTCGGCAGCGAGGGTCTCTTCGACCTCGCCCTTGAGCCCGAATCCTTTCCGAAAATAGGTCGAGCCCTGCTCAGGCGCCGTCATGTGTTAGAATCTAGTAGCCCGTTTCAAGCCGCTGTACTCCACTGAGCTGTGTCTGTATCTGCCGCCATCGACGCCTGGAGCCCTTCGGAAGTGACACCGGAGGAACACAGATCCGAGCTACCCGCCCTTCTTCGTCCCGCGCCACTGGCCAAAGGTGATGCGATCGGCGTTGTCGCACCCTCCTATGCCCCACGCGAGGGGTGGCTGCACCGCGGCGTGAAAGCGCTGGAGCGCGCCGGCTACGGGGTGGTCCTCGACAGCGAGATCGGGACGATGCGGCGCTTCGAGCGCATCGAAGACGAACGGCGCGCCGAGAACTTCATGGGAATGTGGCTGGACCCCCGCGTGAAAGCCGTGATCGGCGGCACCGGTGGGTACGGCGCCGCGCGCATGATCCCGCACCTGGAGCCGGAGGTCTTCCGCAGAAATCCCAAGTCGTTCGTTGGCTACTCCGACATTACGGCCCTGCACCTCTGGCTGATGCGTCGGTCGGGACTACGGGTCTTTCACGGGCCTACGGTAGACGACCTCATTCCGAGTACGCGAGACCCGACGATGGCCTCGCTCCTGACCGCGCTCACGACACCGCGTCCGTCGACCAGAATGGGGCGCGATGTCGCGCGCGCCGTCCGTCCCGGGCGCGCCGTGGGTCGGCTCACTGGGGGCAACCTTTCGCTGGTCCAGCAATCGATTGGCACGCCGTACGAGATCGATACCCGCGGAGCGATCCTCTTCGTGGAAGAGACGCGCGACCCAATGTCGTTCGCCGACGAGCGACTCGTGCACCTTCGCGCCGCCGGACTGCTCCGAGGCGTGAAAGGCATCGTATTCGGCCACCTCTCGCTCGACCGGTCGGAGGAGGACGAGTTCGAGGATTTTCTGCTCGATCTCGTCTCGGACTTGAATGTGCCGATCCTGATGGACTTCCCGGCCGGCCACGAAGTTCCGAACCTCACGCTTCCCATTGGCACGGAGGTCGAGCTGGTGGCCGAGGAGACAACCGGGTGGATTCAGTACCGGGAGGACGCCCTCGAGGTCCCGCCTGCGGACTGAAGCCCCGAGCCCCGTCTGTCGTTAGGCCACGGTGTATAGCGCGAGTCGCTCGATGAGCTCCGCGGGGAGTGGCTGTTTCTCAAGCGATGCAACGTCCACCGCCACGACGACGAGGTACCCCTTGGCACGGGGAGTTCCGTCATCGGCGAACATGTCGAAGTTGACCGTGAGCGATGTGTGCCCGACCGCACTCACGTACGTGTGAATCGTGAGGCGTTCGTCGAGGCGCGCCGGTGTGATGAACTCGGCGTGCATGACCTTGCGCGGCAGCGTGATTGCATAACGCGCCACCATTTCGTGGTAGAGCAATCCGACCGTCCGAAGCAGCTCGGACTCCGCGTACTCGAAAAACCGGAGGTACGCGTCATAGCGAATGATGCCGACGATGTCCACGTCGCCCCACCTGACGTACTCGCGTACGACGAATGGCGCTCCCATCACGGGGTCTCGCCGTCGAAGTAAGCCGGCGCCAGGAACTGCGCGAGCGCGTAGGTGACGAGCGCTTCGTAGGCGCGCTGCCGGTCGACCAGCCCCCCCGTGAGAATGCCCACGGCGCCGGCCCCGTGCTTCGTGTCACGACCGCCGCTCACGCGATCCATCGCGTGGCCGAGCTCCATGCCGCCGCGGACCAGCATCGCGACGCGATCAGGGAGCGTCATCGCGAGTGATCCACCGACGCCCACCCGCCCGTCGCGCGCCACGACCGCGGCCCACGCGCACGTACGCATCGAGCCCGCCTCTTCCACCACACCACCCTCGATGCCGATCGCGAAATCGGCGTCGCTCAGCTCGAGCGCGGTCGTCGCGCGTTGCGTGGCGCCACGAATCGTCTCCGCGTCACCTTCGGGTTGATCGCGGACGCCGGACTCCACCGCGAGCCCGCGTACTCGCGCGCGGCTTCCGGTCCGCTCGAGCACAGCCGTCACCGCGGCGATCTTCACCGGGTTCGTCGAGCCCACCACGACATTCGTCGCAGTTGCGAGTGTAGCCAATGATTTGGACTCAGGCTGGATTGCCGACATGCGACCCATGAGTTACGGGAAGGAAATCTACGCAGACTCTGCTCGGCGACGAGTCGGTCGACAATTCGTGTCGAGGCCGCGACAAGTTCGACTGCACGCTTGCCGGGCTTCATGCACGGGGGTAAGCTTTGCCGCCAATGCTTGAACACCGGGTCGAGACCTCGCCTGCCGACACGCGTGCGGCGTCGCTGCCACTTCGCGACAATGCGCTATTCACCTTCATCGGCGAGCGGCTCTGGCTCGATTTCGTCAACACGGACGATCTCCGTCGCGGTGTGCGGCACGATGCCCTGCGCGAGTTCGAGACGTTCGTTCAATGGCTGGAAGCGGCCAACGTCGTCGACTCCGAGCGCGCAGCCGGGCTGCGACGGCGCGCCGTGCAGCAACCGTCCGGCGCTGCGGCGGCTCTTGTCGATGCGCGCCGTGTACGCGCGTCGCTTCGTGCGCTCGCCGAACGAGGCAACACCACCGAAAAGGCACGCACCGACACCCTCGCCGAGATCAACCGGATCCTGGGACGAAGTGCCGGTACGAGGCGCCTCGAGCCGAAAGGCGATGGTAGCTTCGCCCGCAGCTTCGTTCCCGTTGGCGACGCGTTCGCGGGTTTGATGATTCCGGTCGTCGAGAGTGCGGCCGATGCGCTGGTCATCGGCGAGTTGGCCCGGATCCGTCGGTGCGCCGACGGGCGATGCCCGCGGGTGTTCTTCGACGGAACCAAGAACGGGCGGCGTCGCTGGTGTGACATGTCGACGTGCGGTAACCGGGCCAAGGCCGCGCGGCACCGAGTGAGGATGCGCCAGACCGACGACGAAGCGTCCAACGGCAATGGTACGGAAGGACCCGTCGACATGCCCCATGCACATACGTCGACACCCAGCTCACCCGCGACGCGCGAGCTGCGCTGACCACGAGCCCGGCGCTGTGCTCCACGGCGCCGAGTGGGCTGCCTAACGTGAGTAACCTCAGCGGCCGCGACGTCGACGACGCCCAGGACCTTTCCGAGCCGGCCGCCGAAATTCGCGCGCAACCTCGCGGATACGTCGCTCGTCGCGCCGCGTCCGATCCGTCGAGCGCTCGACGAACGCCACTTCATCAGGCGACCACGGTCGGTCGAGAATGTCCTGCAGTTCGTCGAGAGTCGACGCCCGCACTGCACCGCGGGGCCCGCGCAGGACGGTGAACCGCACGGGTCGATCGAGTCGCGGGAGCTCGTCCTCGGTCAACGTTCGCGCCATCTTCTCCGGCAAGCGCAGACGCGCGACTCCGCGCGCCGGCTTCTCCAGGTCCTCGACGTCGTAGTCGATCGGTATTTCTCGGCCGCGAATCACGACGGAGTCGGGGAGCGCGAGTAAGCGCGCGCGCTCGTCTGCCGGCACGAGGTGCTCGAAGTCGATCGTCAGTGGAGTCGCCCGAAACTCGGTCATCGAGCCCACACCAGCCAACGCACGCTCGTAAAGTGGGGTCAGCTCGGCGACACCGAGTCGCGGCGTCACCCCACCGGACCGCCGATACACCTCCCGGACCTCCTCGATCTGCGGGCGATGTCGCTTGAGCGCGGAGTGACGTGCTTCACCTCGCGCCAGCGCTTCAGCAAGCACGGTGTGAATTTTCGCCGCGAGCTCGGGCGGGAACTCATCCACCGCCTCGTATTCACGCTCGAGCTCGAATCCGTGATACGTGAGCGTCGTTCGCAGCGCCAACGCTGACTGCTTGCGTCGCGGATCATACACCACGTCGGCCGCACCGCGAGTTGCATAACGCCTGACGAGCTCGATCGGGATCTGCGTTCCCTCGATCGACGCGCGCGGCACCCCGAAGCGATCCGCGAAGTAGCGGAGCTCTCCAGCAATGGGTCCCCAGCTCCCACAGACGCTCGTCTTCGAAACGCGTGCTTCCTGCCCGTCAGCCGTTTCCTCGTCGATGACGAGATCGAACGGCATGTACTGCGCAAGGAGGTCCGCAAACGTGCGCCGAGTCCCTTCGCGTGCGTATGGGAGACGGCCCGGCAACGGTAACCCAACACCCCGATACACGCTCGCCATCGCCAGGGCGGTGTCCTCGATCGCCTTCACGAGCACGCCGCGTTGCTCGGCCCATTCGTCGATGCGTTCGTCGAACACGTGGCGCGGCAATCCGTACACCTCGCCCATGTATCCGGCGCTTGCGAACGCTTCCGCATACACGTTGTACGCGGTGAGGTGGTCGCTGCCCGGCACGATCAGACCTTCCAGATCCCGATCTTCGCGCGTCATGCGATGGAGCGACTCGATCGAGCTCATGACCGCGAGGTACGGCACGAGATCGTCGTCGGCGTTAACGATCAATTCCGCCCAGGGCCGTTCGACCGGAAGCGCCTCGACCAACTTCCCATAACGAGACAGCCGCCCGTTCTCGATGATCCCACGCGCCTCGAGTCGCGTGACGGCCTCACGGTAGGCCCGACGGTCGAGGGCGATCGGGAGATCGAGCTCGTCGGCCCGCACACCCAGGTCGGCACACGTCAGTGCGACACGCTCGGAATCGCCGGCCAGCTGAAATTCGGGCTCGGTGGGCCGAAGCGCCGAGAACTCGATGTCCCGGTCCGACAGAATGAACACACGCCCGCCCTCGACCCGGCCGTGTACGCGGCCCGCCATCTGGAGAATCTCGTTGGCGCCGAGGTGCAGCCGCGTGAGGACGTTCTTCCCGCGTTCGATCACGTTCGCGAACCGCGTGTCATCGATGATGACGGTGTCGAGGCCCTTCACGTTCAGCGCGCTCTGTCCCGCCGCGGTCATGGCGAGAAAAAACGGCTTCTCCGCCCCGTCCTCGAGGAATGGCCGAATGATTCGAATCGGCTCACCGCCATGATAGAACGCAGCATTGACGCGGGGGAATCGCTCGGCGACGTAGCGAGCCGCCTCCTCCACCGATGCCCGAGTCGGCAGGAACATCCCAACCCCCCGGCGCTGCCTAACGACCTGCTGCAGGAAGCGATCGCTGAGGAACTGCACCGGTTGTTCGCGGACTACCTTCACCGCGGCCGCGCGCGACGGGTCGAACGCGAAGCTCTGCACGACATCGGCGGAGTCGAGATAGCGCGCGTAGAACGCGGGGTCGACGGTCGCCGACAGCCAGATGAATCGGCAGCCAACGCGCTTACCGAGCGCGAGACACAGCTCCAACTCCGCCGATGTCTGATGAATCTCGTCGACGACGAGCGTATCGTGCGGCAGGATGTCGCCATCCTGGAACCAGCGGCGGGCGATGCCCGTCGTCACGATGATAACGTTCCAGGATGGCGTCTCCGGAGTCGCCTCCCGTTCGCGATTGACGACGCCAATCCGCAGCGGAGCGCGGAGTATTTCCTCCGCGATCGGCCGAATCGCCAGGGTCTTGCCCGTGCCGGTGCCGGCGACGATCCCGAAGCCTCGTCCGGCGCGCGCCAACGTCCGGACCTGCTCGCCATGCTCGCGCTGGAGAAACGTCTCGATCCGGAGGCCGAGCCCGATCTCGATCGTCTCGCACGCCGCACGGGTCGGCGCGATCACGATCACGCGTCCGGTCGGCGGCTCCGCGGCGACGAACGCTCCGTGATCCGGAGGGAGGGAACGGTCTTGAACCTGTCGGAGCACGGCGTCACCCGGGTGCAAAGAAGAAGCCGTCGCAGGCGGGAATCGGACTCCCCTCGCGACGGCTTCGACAAATGTACGTGCTCTGGTTCATCCGGGCGAACGCGGTGTCGCCCGCTGATGACGCGGCCTAGTTCGGACGATCGGGCTTGATTGGCTTCCCGTCCGGACGAACGGGCTTCGCCGGCGGCCGCTCGTCAGGCGCCTTACGCGGCTCAGGCGTCGGCTCCTTGAGCGAATTAACGATTGGCAGTCGGGAATTTCGTGCGGTGTCGTTGTAGATCAGTCGTCCGTTGCGCGGCAGGTTGCGGGCGGCGCTCGCACAATCCGTGGGTGCGGGCTGCTGAGCTGGCGGAACGTTGTCCAGCCAGATCCGGCACATCCCCGGCGGGGGCAGATGCGTTGTCGGCACGGCTGTCTTTGGGTCCTGCGGCTGCGGGCGAATCTGCGCCTGCACCGAGGAACCGCCGGCCACCACTGCGGCGAGCACGAGCACGAACAGACTGCGGGTCATTGACACTCCAGAAGCCCTCATGACGGCGACACCCGACCGGCGCACTACGGACGCACGGCCGACGTCGGCGTCTTCAGGGTAACGAAATCCTATTCAATGTCTTAGAAAGCGCAATCGAAACCACTCAGTCACGCGCCCCCAAGGGGTCGGACGACTCAGCCCGCACAGCGGGCACCGTCGATGCGCTACTCAGGATACCCGCGAACCGGAGTTGGGTTCGCCTGTTGGTCGCAAAACTTGGCGGGTAAATGTGATCGTCGACGGTCTCTAAGGGCGACCGCCGTCACCCCCCCGGTCGAGGCTAGTCGTTCGGCGTTCGTAGAAGCCGGACGACCTCACCAGAGCTTGCATGTCTCCCGGCCTTCGACTTCTCGAATATCGGGCGGCCGTCGCGCTTGACCTCGAAGCGACCACCTCCCGACGGAATCAGCTCGATCCGAGCGTCGGGAAAAGCGTCACGAATCTCGGCCGCCAAACTGGTGGCCCGCGGCTCGTAGCTTCAAACCGTGCAGTACTCGATGGTGATCGTCATTACTCGAAGCGATAGGGTGGCTGGAACCAAAATTCTAACGCGACGGCAGTGCCGCCGCCTCATCGTGCGATCGCAACGCCCGCCAAGTTCGCGAGTTGTCGGATGACGGTGTCCTGACGAGCGACCACGACTCTCAACGAGTCTACCTGCTGCTGCAGCGCGGAGTAGTCCTGCCTCACGTCATTCAACCCGTCGCCGAGCTGGATGATCTGCTCGCTCATCGCGACGTCAGCCCTGCTTGCCGGGCATGCCGCACAACCGAGCGTGAGCATGAGCGCGCATGCGACTTGGCGCATCGGCCTCCTCTTCGATTCCATGATGTGGTGAGCAGTGAAGCGATGTCGATTGCGACGTGCGGATGCCAGCGGTCCTGCGCCAGGACGGTATGTTGCGCCCGGTTTCGACGGAAGGGAACGGATGCAACGCGGCACCACACTACCTGAGCTCCTGCTCGTGCTGACGGTCATGGGCATTCTCGGCACGATCGCCATTCCACGCACGGTCCGTTGGCGTGATCGCGCGAGCGTTCGGTCCGCGGCGCTCGAAACCGTCGCGACCTTGGCGTTAGCAAGACGTTGGTCGCTTTCGCGCTCATCGCGCACGGCGATCACCTTCGATACGGCGGCCGCGAGCCTTACGGTCCGCAGCTACTCGGACACCATCGCGCGGCGCAACCTCGCGTCGTCGCACGGCGTGACGCTCGCCGCGTCCAGAGACTCGATGGCCTACACGCCTAACGGCTTGGGGTATGGGGCTTCGAATCTCACGCTTGTGGTCCGGCGGGGATCAGCTGCCGAGTCGATCTTCGTATCTCGCCTGGGACGCGTGCGGCGATGACGCAGCGAGGGGCCGGCGCTCGAGCGCCGGCCCCTCGGGAAGTGATCAGCGACTCGTCAGTCTGCGGCGACAGTGCCGAAGTCAAACCCGGGAACCGAGATTCTCGGAATCTGCTGTCCTATGACTCGTTCGATCGTGCGGACCATCGCGATCTCGTCAGGCGCCATGAACGTGTAGGCGTCGCCCGTAGCGGCGGCTCTACCAGTTCGCCCGATCCGATGCACATAGTCTTCGGGCTGCTGGGGCACGTCGTAGTTGATGACGTGCGTGATGCCCGAGATATCGAGGCCACGCTGTGCGATGTCAGTGGCTACGAGGACACGGATCGCGCCACGTTTGAAGCCGTCCAGCGCCTGAGTGCGTTGCGCCTGAGACTTGTCGGCGTGCATAGCCGTCGCGGTGATCTCTGCGCGCTCGAGATGCCGGACGACTCGGTCGGCACCATGCTTCGTCCGCGAGAAGATCAGAACGGAGTCCATGTCCGGCTTCCGCAACAGCTCGACGAGCAGCGCGGTCTTCTTTTCGCGCGGCACCGGATACACGGCGTGTGCGACCGTACTCGCCGCTGACGACCGACGGCCGACTTGCACGACCACCGGTTTCCGAAGGTACTTCCTCGCGAGCGCCTCGACTTCGGGAGGCATCGTCGCGCTGAACAGCAGCGTCTGTCGGTACCGCGGAATCTCGTTGACGATGCGGTTGAGCTGCGGCGCGAAGCCCATGTCGAGCATGCGATCGGCTTCGTCGAGTACGAGCACTTCGAGGTCGTCGAAGACGACATTCTGTCGCTCGATGTGGTCGATCAGGCGTCCCGGGGTCGCAACGATGACATCCACACCTTGGCGAAGCGCGCGTTCCTGTGGCTCGATCGGAACGCCACCGAATACGGCTGCGACGCCGAGCTCGGAGTGTTTGCCGTATTTGCGGAAGCTGTCATCGACTTGGGCCGCCAGCTCGCGAGTCGGCGTCAGGATCAGTACGCGAGTGCGCCTGGGCCCATCGAGCAGGCGGTCAATGATCGGCAGAGTGAACGCCGCGGTCTTGCCGGTTCCCGTATTTGCGAGACCGATCATGTCGCGCCCACTGAGCGCGAGCGGAATGGCTTCCTGTTGAATCGGGGTTGGCTCGGTGTACCCGGCATCGCGTACCGCTGCGAGTACTAATGAACTCAGTCCCAGGTCACTGAAGCTGGCGAGTGTTTCGGGGGTTGCAGGGAGGGCTTCGTCGTGTGGTTCGATTGTAGTTGTCGTGTGCATTGATTCCTGTGTTGCGGCGCCGGGGCCGCTTGCTCGGGTCCATCCCGAGGGCCGGCGCACGAAAGCAATGTCCGACACGTCGCGATCACGCGCGACGTGCGGACGCTAAGTTTTTCGAAGAGAATGTCCTGCGGGGCAGAGACTGGCTCTTCAGTTGAGCCAATGCCCCAAGCGGTGGGAATCGGCTCCACGAGTGGCGCTCGACAAGAAAGTGACCGCCGGCGCTCGTGAGGTAAACCTAACTCGGTGTGCGACTTGTCGCCATGGCGGCCCGTTCGCCTGCCGCGTGACTCCTAAATCAGCTCGAGCGGTCTTCCCGAAAGACGCGCGATGAGTCCAAGACGGAACGTCACGTCGGTCCATCGTTCGTCGCCCGCCGTCATCTGCTCCAGCGGAAACGCGGGCCACACGAACGGGTTCGACGACCGCGGCATTGCCATCCCCTTGTGTGGATGCCACACGAGATCGCGATCGCGGTCGTCGAGGAAGCGATCGAATAACTTCTCCCAGCCTTCATTTCGTCTCAGGAAACCCAGTCGCGCCATCAGCTCCAGCCACGCGAGCGCGAACGGAACGTCGGCGTCCGCGACGTTCCTGTTAGGCAGAAGATCGCCGAGCACCAGATGAGGTTGCGCGACGATCTTCGCCCCGCACAGCTGAAGGGCCTCCTGACGCGGCTGCGGTTGCGAGACGTAACGGAAGATCTGATCGAGCTGCACATGATGCTCGTTGCGGAACAACGGCATGTGCGCGAGCATGGATAGCGCGTAGATCGACGGCGGCGCGGCCTCGGCGGCCAGCACCTGTTTGTTGCCGACACGGACCCACGGCTTGTGCGCGAGAGGTGACCTGAGGAACGAGTCGATACGTCCAAGAATGCGGAGGGCGGCGCCTCGAAGTCTCGGGTCTCCTTCGTATCCAGCCTGAGCAAGTGCTGCGGCGGCCGCCTCGCGAAGCACTGCACGACCACGGCGGGCGATGTCGCCGTCCTCGTCAGCACGAGGCGCTAGCTCGAACAGGTACGCGGGGTCACCATCCTCGGCGAGCAGCCGAAACAGCACACGACGAGCCCGCATGAGTGGCGGCGTGTCCTTTTCCCAACCGTACTCGAGGAGGCGACGAAAAGCGCTGATAGTGCCGACTCCCTCGAAATGGTCCGCTCGCCCGGACGGAACCTCCAACATGGCCCCGTTCCAGATCCCATCTGGTGACTGCGCGACGGCGAGCGCGAGCGCCGGGGCGTACGCGTAGGGTAGCACGCTCGCTTCCCGCGCCATTTCTCCGCCCAACCGACCGACGTCCGTGATCGCCCTGTAGCGGATCGCGTTCGACGCGTGGTCGAGCAACCACGTCATAGGGAACTCCACGGGGGGCCCGGGCGCGAGCACAATCGGGGTGGCGGCGACGTGTGCGGTTGGTTCGGTCACGATCGTGGATGCGATTAAGTCGTTGTCCAACAACGCTTTCGTTCCGCTTTCCGCAAGGGGCCGGCGACAGGCGCGTAAGGATAGCACATTCGCATCGGGACGCTAGAGGGTGCTAGTCGAGCCCCAACGGCTAGCCGTTACAGTCGGTATCAGCTCAGCACTTTCGCTTGTGATAGGACGTTGGCGGGAACATCTTGCCGCGTGAACCCGATCTTCATGGCAATGCGCTCATGCCATCGATGTCCCCCGCAGCCCTCCGCAGCGTTCCCGCATGCGGGGTGAGTTCATCGACGTAAACGGAGTACGACTCTACTACTACGCCGCCGGAAGTCGCGGAGCCGGCGAGCCGGTCGTTTTCCTCCATGGATTTCCAACGTCGTCGCACCTTTGGACGGACGTAGTTCCGCTCGTTCCAAAAGGGCATCGTGTCGTTGTGGTCGACCTTCTCGGCTACGGCAGAAGCGACCGCCCAGCCGGTCGGGATGTGTCCGTTCGAGGTCATGCCGAGCGCGTCGTTGGGCTCCTCGATGAGCTCGCGATCAACTACGCCACCATCGTCGGGCACGATGTTGGCGGGGGCATCGCACAGACTATGGCGGTCCGGTGGCCCACTCGCGTGTCTCGCCTCATGCTCGTGAACTCTGTCGGCTTCGACTTGTGGCCGGGTCGGGAGGTGAAAATCGCGCGAGCCATGCTACCGCTCACGCGCCATCTGCCGGCAACGTGGTTGCTCTCGATTCTTCGCACTGACCTCATGCGCGGTTATGTCACGTCGGATCGCGGCACGCATTCGATCGAGATGTATGTGCGCCCGTTCGCCAAGCCTGACGGGCGCGACTCGCTCGTCGAGCACATGATGTCGCTCGACAGCAGTGAAACGAAGGCGATCGAACCGCGGCTCAAGGATATCGTGGCGCCCACCGCGATTCTCTGGGGCGCGGAGGATCCGTTCCTGCCGGTGGCGATCGGTCGCCGACTTCATACGGAGATCCCCGGCTCCTCCCTGGCGGTCGTGCCTGACGCGAGACACTTCACGCCCGAGGAGGCGCCCGAGAAGGTTGCGGACGTTCTGACGGAGCTGCTCGCCCGGTGACGACGTCTCGGCTGGAGGCAATGCGTGCGATGGTGGCGAAGAATCCGTCGAACGTGCTCGCCCGATTCGGACTGGCGAACGAAGCGCTCAAAGCGCAACTCTACGAGGAAGCTGCGGAACACCTTCGCGTATACCTCGAGCATCACGACGACGAGGGGAACGGATACGGCCGGCTCGCGGACGCGTTGGTCAAGTTGGGTCGCATCGAAGACGCGCGAGATGCGCTGCATAAAGGCATCGATGCGTCACGCCGGTTCGGTCATCCAGGAATGGTGAACGAGTTCGAGGCTCGACTCGAAGAGTTGGAGGGGGAGTAGATGTCCGGAATTCGAACGGCGATGCTCGCGGTCGCCATGGCGGTGGGACCGGGAGGCCCGGCCTCACTGACGGCGCAGATCCAGCCACCTCCACAACTGCCCCGCCTCGGAGACCGGGTCCGGATACTGGCGCCGAGCATCCGGGAAGATCGCTACGTGGGCCTCGTCGAGGCGCTGCCGCGGGATTCGATCCGGCTGGACACGGCGGGCGTTAGGCGCCGCCTTGGCTTCGACACCGGGCCCGTCCTGGTCGAGGAGTTTCGGCGCGTCACGCTCCCGACGAACGCGATTCAATCCATCGACATCAGCACCGGCCGCACACACCGCAAATCGACCATCAAGGGCATGATCATCGGTGCGCTCGGTGGCGCGGTATTGTTCGGCGCGACGAACCTGCCAGAGGTCGACCCGAAGTTCTCGGATTTCCTCGCCGGGGCGGCCGTCGGCGCGATCGTCGGAGGCCTCGCCGGCGGCACCGTCGGGTACTTGTTAGGCGGCGAGAAGTGGGAATCCTTCTATCGCGCGGGAACGCTTCCGCCGTAACCTGGCGGTAACGTGTCTGCGGGCGCGATTGCCG
>Ga0136846_1226365_pt1 | contig 17718 bp, 13 predicted proteins | sample HopSoiMetagenom2_FD_96841 | JGI IMG/M metagenome (GOLD analysis project Ga0136846, IMG submission 96841) | Grasslands soil microbial communities from Hopland, California, USA - 2 Assembly 2016 (version 4) | ecosystem: Environmental > Terrestrial > Soil > Grasslands | place: USA: Hopland...
ACCGGCGTGGACATGTCTGCAGCGATCTGCTGTTGCGCGAGCGCGCTGTTGTAAACGCGGACGTCGTCGATACGACCTGCGAAGTACTCGTCCCAGACCGAGTTCCCTCCGATCTGCAACGCGCCGCCGGAGGTCGAGATCGATCCGGTCACGCTCTGGGTGCTCGTGAGCGTCCCGTTGACGTAGAGACGCAACGCGCTTCCGTCGTACGTGGTCGCGAGGTGCGTCCACACATTCGGTGGGAGCGCGGCGGGCCCGGAAACGTTCTGCTCCGCGCCGTTGTTGACCTGACCTACGGGGTTCGCGCCGTTGTGACCGTACAGCGCGTACGTCATCCCGAGCGGCCGCTGCTTGAAGACCACTGTTCGCCATGTGCCACCAAGAGCCGATGGGTTGACCCACGCCTCGATCGTCATGGACGACGTGAGGTCGAGCGAGGGAGCATCAGGCACGGTCACGAGGCTCGTTGTGCCGTTGAACGACAGCGCCGTGCCAGCGTGCCCGGCAGCCCAGCTGGCGTTGGCCGTTGTTCCGGAGTTTCCAGCACCCGACCCGTCGAGCGTTGTCGTTCCTGTTCCTTCGTCGAAGGCGTAGGCGGCAACGAGCCCGGTCGGCGCGCACGCCGAGGTCGACGCGCCACGTGAGATCTTCGACGAGTAGTTACCGGACGGATCGTAGGCATCGACGGCGATGTCATAGAGGACTCCGCAGGAGAGACCGGTGACCGCGAAGCTGGCAGCTTGCGTCGTTCCGACCAGCGATCCGTTCACATAGACCTCGTAGCCTGCAACTCCAACGTTGTCGACCGACGGAGTCCAGGAAACGGTGAGCGATGAGGACAGCGATCCTGTGACGGCGAGGTTCCCGGGCGCGGATGGCGGGAGTAAGTCGAGGGCGCAGCCGGCCGTCCGCGCTGTCAGGCTCGCCTTGCGCGACCGGTTTCCAGCGCCGTCGAACGCATCGACGTCAATCAAGTGCGACGTGCCGCACCCGAATCCCGTCGCCGAGTAGCGGGTCGTCGTGAGCGTCGCGACGCGCCTTCCGTCGACCCAGAACTCGTACCCGGCGACCGCCACGTTGTCGACCGATGACGACCAGCTCGTCGCGATCGACGTCTGGCCCTGCTGTGTCACGGTAAGCAGTCCTGGGGTTGTGGGCGCACTCCGGTCGCGCTTCGTAGCACCGGACTGATGCAGGGTCGTCAAGAACTTGGTGTACGACCTGTCGCGCACTGTGCGTGGCGCGACGGCGAGGTCGATGCGGGCGTCGTGCCTCGCAGAGCTAATCGCACGGCGCCAGGTGGGTTTCTGGAAGTGCTTGGGCACTCGGACGTAGACGAGCACCCGTCCGGACTCGGGCTGCTGCAGGTGCGCAACCTCGCTCGGGCTCGCGACGGGAGCGACCACTAGGTCGACCTCGCCCGATGTTGCGAGGGCGACGGCGTTTGCGTATGACGCCGCCTTGACCATGCACAGTCGTCCGGAGTGGGTCTGCCGGAACCGATCGCAAACTGCGCTGACGTTCGCGGCCGTCAAGCCGCGCGCCGGTAGCGGGATCACGAGGCGCAGGTGCGCTCTGCGTGCGCGAAGGCTCAGCCGCGAGACCTGGCGCTTGGTCAGCCCGTCAGTGTCGAGGAGGACAGTGTTGACGCCTACGCGGCGCAGTCGGGCGAAGGAGCTAGGTGTGAACGACGGGTTCGCCGCGACCGCCCAGAGCTCTGGAAGCGTTGCGGATTGGTCGCCGCTGTTTCGCGCGAAGGCAGGCGCCGCCGTTACCGTTGCGGCAATTGCAGCAACAAGTAGTGCGACGCGGACACGCTTATGGGGGGCGGCTCCCCACATGCGATGACGAATCGACACGTCGAGGCGCGACCATCATCCTCAGTACGAGGGACAGAGATCCCTCGCCCTAGCTCGAAAATTCGCTCTAGTAGCGGCTTTCGAAGGCGCCTATGTCCGGCGCATGCCCGCGGTACCGCTTGACCCCATTGCGGTCGCGCCGCGGATAGCTCGCCCGGTTGCCCCGGTTGATCAAGGGGCTGCCGCGCCGAAGTCGATAATCACCAGAGGCCTCCGCGCGCGACCCTCCGTTCCCGGTGAACGGCCGATACCTGACGAAGCCGCGGTGGAGGGCCGCCGAGGAGAACGACCGGGCGCCGCGCCCGCCGCAATTCGACACGCCGAGCGGCGTGACGTTGAACGCGTACACCGTGTTGGGTTCCCGGCAGGGCGAGTTGACGTCGAAGTAGTTGCCGACCACGGTCATCCCCCGTGCGGTGGGATCTCGAATCACGGTGACGCCCGTCGAGCCGAACGTGTTGTAGCGGATGCTGACGTTGTCGGGAGCTGGGCTGCCGAAGTAGATCGCATTGTGTGAGTTCCCCTCCGAGCCCGTGGGGCCTTCGAAGACGTTGTTCTCGATTATTACGTTCGACGCCAGCTGCCCCTCGCCGAAGAAAAGGTCCATCACGTTGCAGGACCACATGTGGTTTCGCGTGAAGCGGAAATTCGAGAGGTCGCTGGCCCGGATGCACTCGTCGTGGACGACGCCGTCCGTGTCGTTGATGTCGTCGTAGATCTCGTTGTGGTCGAGGACGATGTTACGGCCCGGCGTGCCAAGCCACATCATCGCGCCAGAGTTGTAGGCGTTGTGGACGCGCGAATTCCTGAGTGTGAAGTTCGTCACGTTGTCGCCGTCATGCACGCCGGCTCCGACGTGGAACGGCTGCGTGATGCGCTGACCGCCGGCGTCCATGTCGAGCCGGTCGACGGTTACGCGGTCGCTGCAGTCCGCGTGGAACTGCGTCGTCCGAATCGGGCCCGTGAGCGTCAACTGGTTCGTCGTGGACGCGCTGTTCGGGCCGCTGCGACAGTCCTGCCAGTCTCCGAGGTTGAACTCGCCGGCGGTCACGAGTTCGCCTCGGGCGGTGCGAACAGTGCATGGACGCGTGCGGCCGTTCGACCCCCGGATTTTGACCCGGCCGTAGGCGCCGCCCTTGACGCGAACGACGTCTCCGCCAGCGCAGATTCGGTTTGCCTGCGCCCAGCCACACGCCCGAGCGTCGCGGTAGGCAACCGGGCGTGCCGCGCGCGCGCAGCTACCGCCGTTGACGTCCACCCAGAGGTTCCCCCGCTGCAGCGTCGCGCTCGATGCCGCGGGGCCGGCCGCCGCAGGACCGACGCTTCCCGAGAGGGCAAAGGCAAGGGCGATGGATGCGATCGGGACTTTGACGGGCGTGGCGACTATGAGCGGGCGGCCGGTTGGGCGAAAGCCGCCTCGAGGCTAGCAGCACTCCCGCAACGCGGGGAAGGCGATGCGCGGTGAACGAGGGGCCCCGAACCTGACCCAAACGCAGCGGTTCGTGGCCCGTCAGCGAACGGACGTGTCTCGATGTGCGCCAGTGCGCATCGCAAGCGGGGTCGGCCGTTCGGCGACGAGTGCGGCGCCCATTCCGATCAGAATGAAGAGCAGGAACGTCACCTGGACGAAGGCGAAGGCGTCATACGTAAGCATCCCGACGGCGTACGCCACGACTGCAGCCGCGATCGATGTGAGCAGCCAGCCGCGATAGGAGTCGTCGCGTCTGGCTTCGGCTCCGAACTGCCCAATCGTCCGCTTGAAGAGCCACAGCCAGCCGAAGACGCCGACGATCCCTGTCGCGAGGAGCGTGCCGAGCCACTGGTCGTCGAAGAAGTTCGCCTTCACGCCGCTCGCGTTGAGGTCGACGACTTGCGTGCCGTATCCCTGACCGAAGAGGGCCTCCTGCTTCCACAGGTCGAGGGCCGGGCCGACCTTGGACAGTCTTCCGCCACCCGCCAGATTGCCCCCTGCCCGTTGCTCGGCGATAAGCCCGCCACTGGGGAGAAACGAGTGTTTGATGGCGCCCAGCGTTCCAGGCAGCACGAGATGCACGGCCAGCAGCAAGGGGATCAGCGCCGGCCAGAGGCGGATCGTCTCGCGTGGCCGCAACCAGACGAACATGACGATCATCGCGATGAACATCACGACAGCTGTGCGGGACACGGTTGAGGCGCATGCGATGCCAATGAGCCCCGCGCAAAAGATCCATCGCCGCTGGCGGTAGCGCCGCGCAAGGTAGAGGGCAAGTGGGGCGAGCATCACTAGGGCAGCGCTGAGCGCGATCGGATGTTCGGCCGAACCGAAGACGCGACTCTTTCCGGTGCCCACACGGAGGAACTCGGGGCCGCTGATCTGGCCGCCGTGGAGGATCGGAATTATCCGGGAAAGGTGATTGAAGATGTTGAATCCGGTTCTTGCCTCGATGATTGCGGAGAGCGCGACGATGGACCCCCCGACGACAAGTGTCTTCGCGAGTGCGTCCACCTCATCGAGTCGCCTGATGGTGCTGACGAGGAGATAGAGGACAAGCACGAAGCTGAGCAGGAACATCAGAGACTTCGTCACCTGGGACGACGTCGCTTGGACGCGACCGGGGTTCGCGATGACGGAGGCGAAAGCCGATCCGACGACCGCGATGAGCGGCCCCTCGAAGCCGGTGCGCCTCAGTTGCAGCCGGCGGTCGACGAGCAGCGCTGCGCCCCAAACGACAACGAGGAAGGCGACAAAGATCCGGTACGGCTCGAGCTGGAACGGAAGGCTCGCGGGGAGCGAGTAGCGCCTCATCGGGATGAAGAGGATGATCAGGACGAGTACTGCCAGGAGGCGGGTCCAGCTGACGGCGAGCGGCCGCGCCACCGCCAGCGTCGTCGCTGCGACGACCAGGATCACTGCTGGACGAACGGAAGTCCCGGACGCGACCGCCGCTGTGAGGAACACCAGCGGCGCGCCGATGAGCAATGTCGGTAGTAAGGCCCGCGGCTCCGCAGTGCGCTCGACTGCGCTCACGGGACTGCGCTCACGGTGCTACGCCGTGCGCCGAGCGCTCGTCTGCCGGATGTCCGGCTTGCGCTCGGGGTCTTCCTCGCGGATCTGCGGTCGAGCGTTTTCCAGAACGAAGGCGAGGCCCAGTGTTGCGAACATCACGGCGAAGAAGACGACCAACGGAATTGTCTTGGGACGTGGGCGGTAGACGTTCGCTCCGCGTGGATGGACGACCGTCGCGACGATCGCGCGGTCGCTAACGGGAACGTGGTTCGTGCGCTGCTGCGCGCGGATGTACGCGTTCAGCGCGTCCGCGCTCCTCTCTGCGTACTTCGTCGCGCCCACTGCAGACGTCGAGATCGACGTGACGTCGATGTAGGGCAGGAGGGTGCCCGACTGATCGTCACGGCGCGCAGTCGCGATCAACTTCCCAGTAACACCGTCTTTCCGCCCGGCAAGGCGCAACACGGGGTCGGTCGTCATCAGGTTCGCGTAGTAGAGCGCGAGGGTCGCGAAGCGAACGGGATCGACGATCGGCGCCTTCGGTTCGATCGGGCGCCCGGGCTCACCCGGCGTCGTGCTGGACTGCGTGGCGTAGAGGCGGCAGATCGGGCAGCCGCTCTGGGTGACCGCCAACTGCATGTCGGCCGACCACAGCTGGGAGTCGCGGTAGGCCAGCCCCTGGGGCGTGACCTTCACGACACTCAGGATCGCGAGTCCGACGGCGAGGATGAAGCCGATCGCGACCAGCAGCCGGAAGCGCCAGAGAACCCGTCCAAAGAGGCGGAGGTCCATCGCTCAGGCGCCGTCCTTCTCGGAGCCGGCACCGTTGGAGAGGCGCATGTATGCGACGGCGGCCTCGGTCCGATTGCTGACGCCGAGCCGCGAGTAGATGCCGGCGAGGTGGAACTTGATCGCATGGATGCTGATGTGCAGGCGTTCCGCCGCTCCGGCGTTCGTCAGCCCCGAGGCAACCATCGCGAGCACCTCGCGCTCGCGCGGAGTGAGCGCCGTGAGGGTTGTGCCATCGCTGGGCTGCGCGGTTTCCTCGAGCATGCGCACATGCTAGGACGGTCGAGGCGATCCGCCCACGGCCGTCTGAGGAGCGTTCGCCCCCGCGACGCTAGCCAGATGGCTAGTCCTCGCGCGGGCGTGTTACCGCCTTAGTACGCGCCTCACCTCGTCTGCCACTTCCGGCGCACGGACAACGCACGCTGCGACATATGCGAGGGCGCCGACCGGCACCAGTAGCAACAGGCGCGTCGCGGGTGCGGAGCCCATAGAGATGAGTGCCTGCCGCAGCGGGAAGACCACGAGTGCCATGAGCGCCGAAGCCTGTACGACGCCTCCGAATGCAGCGACGAAGCGGCGAAGCGGAATCCCGAGCGCGCGCGTGGTCAGGTACGCGCGCAGTGGCTCGAGCAGCGCGGTCACGAGCGCGTAGCAGGCGGCGACGCCGACGACGCCCCACTGAATGCCGAACGCGTAGGCACCGACGACCCCGACGAACCAGACGGCCGTGAATCGCAGCAGCGTTCCCGCCTTGCCCAAGGCGAGCAAGACCTCGCCGTTCAGCGTCTGCAGGGCCTGCACTAGTCCCACCCACGCGAGGATCTCGATCACCGGAGTGGCGTTGCTCCACTTACTGCCTAGGACGACGTTCACGAAGTCCGGCGCGACGATGACAAGCCCGACGAGCGCAGGGATCGTGAATGCGCCGATTAGCCGGCTTGCGCGAATCCAGACGCCGGCGATGCGCTCGCGGTCGCCGTCCATGCGCGAGAACGCCGGGAAAAAGACCTGCTGCAGCGGCCCGGCAAGTCTCGCGAAGGGCACGAGGATCACGTTCGTCGCGAGTGCATAGGCGCCCACCGCGGCCGCGGTGAGATAGCCGCCGATCAGCAGGGTCCCGAGATTGCGTCCGGCTTGGTACAGGAGGTTCTCTCCGAACACGTTTCCGGCGAACCCGCCCAGCCGTCGGAGGCTGGTCATGGACAGTCGGAGCGACGGGCGCCAGCGTAGGAGGAACCAGAGCAGGACAGTCGACGCAGTCGCTTCGGCGAGCTGCTGACCCACGATCGCCCAGGCGCCGAACCCCTCGATAGCGATCGTGAGTCCAGTTACGGCGCCGGTGACGGTCGCGGCAATCTGGCGCAGCTCCAAGCGGCGGAACTGCATCTCGCGTGCCAGCAACGCCATGTGTGTCGTGCCGAGCGCGCTGACGAGGAAGCCCACCGAGACGGCGGCAAACAGCGGACGTACTTCCGGGTTTCCGTAATAGGAGGCCAGCGGAGCAGCGAGTGCGATGCCTCCGACAGCCAGGGCAATGCCCGTCACGGTGCTGATCCAGAACACCGTCGATCGGTCTCCCTCGTCGAGAACTCGGCGTTGGATGAGCGCAGTGCCGAGAGCGTTGTCCGTGAACACGATCACGAAGCCGGAGAAGACGAAGACCATCGCCGCCAACCCCCACTGATCGGGCGCGAGCAGCCGCGCGAGCACGAGTGCCACGATCATCCGAGAGATCTGGAGGATCACTTGCGAGGCGACCTTCCAGGCGACCCCGCTGCGAATCCGGGCCCCGACGTCGTCGCCGCTGTGGCGGGGGGCTTGCCCCGCCTCGATCGGCGCTTCGACCATGGCAGTCACCGTATCTCGTGGCTGCGCATGCGGCCATGACCGGACAGCCAGCCCTGCCACTAGCTATCTGGCTAGGTCGCCGCTACGTGGAATCCTGTCCGGACGGGCGTCGTGTGCTGGAAGTCGCGTTTCTAGGATCCGATACGTGGAGCCGATGCGATCCGCCCCAACGACCCCTGGAGCTGTCTCGGACGACGGCATCGCGGTGGTCGTGCTGACTCACAACCGTGCAGAGCTCGTACGGAAGTGCGTCGAGAACGTCCTGCGGGGCGCATCTTCCGCCACGAGCGAGATCGTCATCTGGAACAACGCGTCGACCGACGGCACGGCGCAATACCTCGACACGCTCGACGACGACCGGATCCGCGTCGTGCACAGCGAGAAGAACCTCGGTCAGAACGCATATGCGGAGGCGTTCCGCCTTACCGCGGCCCCCTACCTGATCGAGCTCGACGACGACGTGGTCGAGGCGCCGGCCGGGTGGGACAGGATGCTGCGCGACGCGTTTCAGCGGCTTCCGAAGATCGGTTTCCTCGCCGCGGATCTCGAGGACGACCCTCATGACGAAGCGTCACACGTTCGCCATCATGAACGGCCCCACGAGTACACCGAGGTCGAAGAGAACGGAGTGCGCTTGCTCCGCGGCCCGGCTGGCGGCGGATGCGCCATCACCTCGCGCGAGCTCAACGAGCGCGTGGGTGGTTTTCGGCAGGACAAGTCGCGCGTATTCTGGCTCGAGGACGAGGCGTACATCGGCGACATCTCGCGCCTGGGCTTCGAGTCGGCCGTGCTCGCGGATCTCCGCGTGCACCACACCGGTGGCCCCTACTACACCGTCATCACGAAGGAGAAGGAGCAGTACTGGGACACCTTCTGGAAGCGTCGCGCCCGCCGGGCAGCGATCAAGAAGATCATCTACCGGCTCCCGCTCGTGCCGCGGCTGAACGCGCGCTTCGAATGGTTCGTCCCGCCCGCCTGATCACTGAGCGCGCGGGGGCGGGCGGATGGTCGCCGTGAGGAACGTACTCTTCCACTCGTACCACTTCCCGCCAACGGGTGGTTCGGGCGCGCAGCGGCCGGCGCGGTTCGCTCGATATCTACCCGAGGAGGGCTACGAGCCGTTCGTGGTGACGGCCCCTCGACCAAGCCACGAGCGATGGACGCCGAGCGACTCGAGCCTTGCGGCGCAGGTGCCGCCGAGCATCGCCGTCTCGCGGGTCGCCGGGCCTGAGCCGGCTTCGAGCACACGTTGGCGACATCGTGCCGAGCGCTGGCTGCGGCTTCGCGACCGGTGGACACGGTCGTGGATCGAGGAATCGACTCGTCTTGGAGTGCAGGTCGCGCGCGAGGAGAACGTCGATCTGGTGTACGCCTGGATGCAGCCGTACCCATCCGCTGAGGCGGCGGCCCAGATCGCTGCGGAGGTGGAACGCCCATGGATCGCCGACCTCGGCGACCCGTGGGCGCTCGACGAGATGATGATCTACCCGACTGCCCTCCACCGGCGGCTTGAGCTGCGGCTGATGAGCCGGGTGCTCGAAAGCGCCGCGGCGATCGTGATGAGCACACCGGAGGCGGCGCGAAGGCTCAGGCAAGAGCTTCCCGAGCTTGGCGACAAAATCGTGCGCGCAATTCCCAACGGTTTCGACGCGCACGACTTCGAAGGGCCGGCACCCGAGTGCGACGACGGCGTGTTCCGGATCGTCCACACCGGCTACTTGCACACCGACCTCGGCTACCGCCAGCACCGTACGGCGTCATTCAGGCGGCTACTAGGAGGGGCGGCGCCCGGCGTGGACATCTTGACGCGGTCTCACCTCCACCTCATCGAGGCAGTGGAGAAGGTGCGTCGCGAGCACCCGGACATCGCGGCGACGCTCGAGGTCCACTTCGCCGGTGTTCTCTCGCCCGTCGATGTCGAGGTTGCTCGGCTGTCCCCGGCGTCCCAGTTGCTCGGCTTTCTCTCCCACGAGGACTCACTTGATTTGATGAGGAGCGCTGATCTGCTCTTCCTGCCGATGCACGATCTCCCGACCGGAACGCGGGCTACGGTCGTCCCCGGGAAGACCTACGAGTACATCGCCGCGGCGCGTCCGATTCTTGCCGCGGTTCCCGATGGTGACGCCCGCGATCTACTCGCCGCTGCGGGGACGGCGTACCTGTGCCGGCCCAGAGACGTGGAGGGTATGGCTGCGGCGATCGTCGAGGCTCACGCACGTTGGCGCGCACGCGAGCCGGTTGCGCATCCACCAGCCGAGCTCTTGCGCCGCTTCGAATACCGCGAGCTCACCGCGGAGATCGCGTCGGTCTTCGACGAGGTCGGCGGCGTCGTCCACCGCGCCGCCGCGGCGGCGGTGTAGGCCGTGCGCGTCCTCTACAGCTTCCCGCACACCCTCGGCAACCCGGGCATCTCCACGACGGCGCTGCACCAGATCGAGGGGCTGATCGAGCATGGAGTAGTCGTAGACGTCATCTGCACGAGCGCCCGCGTCGAGATCAGAGGGGCGAGGCGCGTCATCGAGACGCTGAGACTGGGCGGCCGCAGAGTGCCTCACCGCGCGCTGGGGGTCTACCGTGCCTACCGTTACCACGACCGGCGAGCAGCGCAGGAACTGGAGCGCCTTCGGGACGACGTCGACCTGGTTCACGTGTGGCCGGCGGGCTGTTTGCGGACGCTCGTCGCGGCCCGGCGGCTCGGATTGCCAGGGTTCAGGGAGGTTCCGAGCGCCCACACGCAGACTGCATACGAGGATGCAGCGCGTGAGGCGAGCGCCCTGGGCGTCCAACTCCCGGCAGACCATCATCACCGGTACGACGCGAGGCATCTGCGACGCGAGTTGCAGGAGTTCGCGGCCGCGGACTTCCTGCTGGTCACTTCACCGTACGTAGAGCGGACGTTCCTCGACCGTGGCCACCCCCCAAAACAGTTGATCCGGCACCGTTACGGATACGACCCCGAGGCGTTCGCCCCGCCCGGAGCGGTGTCGGTCAATGGTGACGGGCTGACGGCCGTGTTCGTCGGTCGCGGCGAGCCGAACAAGGGACTCCATCACGCGTTGCGTGCCTGGATCGACTCCGGGGCCGCTGAGCGGGGCCGTCTCGTGCTCTGCGGTGATGTGTTGCCTGAGTACCGCGAGAGGCTCGCGCCGTTGCTCGTTCACCGAAGCGTGCGCGAGCTCGGATTCGTGACGGACGTCGGTGGGGTGATGCGCGACGCCGATGTGCTCGTGTTGCCGAGCCTGACGGAGGGAAGCGCACTCGTGACGTACGAAGCACAGGCGGCAGGCTGCGCGCTGCTTGTCTCGGAGGCCGCGGGCGCGCCCTGCGAGCACCGTCGCGAGGGGCTGGTGCACGCTCCCGGCGATGTCGCGGCGTTGACCGAGCACTTCCGGCGGGTGGACACCGACAGGAACCTGCTCCTGGAGCTGCGGGAGAATGCGGTCTCCAACGCATCCGAGCTCACGTGGAGCGCAGCGGGAGCGCATCTACGCGACGCCTACGCGGAAGGGATGCGCCGATTCGAGTCGGGAGGTCAGAGTTGAGCGAATCGCCCGATCCTGTCCGGCACGTGTCTCCGGCGCGGTGGCAGGAGGCGCAGCAGTGGGAACTCGAGTTCTGGAAGGGCGCTCAGCGGAAGCATGGCTGGAAACGCATCGTGTGGCCGCTGGCGGCGCCGGCACTCCGCGCGCTGAACTGGAGCCGTGCATGGGGCGACGACTGGAACCGGTGGTGGAGGGACCAGTTCGACGGCTACTCGTTCCTTCCGGCCCACCTCGGTGACTGTGTCGAATTGGGCTGCGGCCCCTACACGAACATCCGCCTGGTTCTCGAGGGGAGGACGGCGGACCGCGTCGTCTGCAGCGATCCCCTGGTGCGGTCCTACCTGGGGTTTCAGGGCCGGTGGCTCGCGCATGCGCACGAAGTGGGGCTGGTGGAGGTCGACGACCACCCGATCGAAGAGACCGCATTTCCGCCCGAGAGCTTCGACCTCATCGTGATGATCAACGTTCTCGATCACGTGCACGACGCCGACGCATGCATGGAGAAGGCGATCTCCCTAGTGCGAGAGGGTGGATCGTTCGTCCTGGGCCAGGACCTCAGCGACGCCGAGGATCTGAAGCACCATCCATACGACGTAGGCCATCCGATCCGGCTGCGTCGGGAAGACCTCGACCCGTTCCTCGAGCCCCTGACGACGCTGCACCGGCGGGACCTCCCGCGCGAGGCCGGGCGCGATCCCAGATTGCACTATGCGACGCTCGTCTATGCGGGGCGGAAGGGGTGAGCCTCGCTCCTCCCCCCGCGAGCAGGATCGCGGTGTGAACCCGACGGACGTCGTCGTCGTCTCGTACAACAGCGGCGGGGAGGTGCGCGCGTGTGTCGAGCCCCTGGCAGGGGAGCCCGATGTCCGGGTGATCCTCGTGGACAACGCGTCGAGCGACGACAGCCTGGACGTCGTCGCGGACCTTCCAGTCGAGGTGGTACCGCTCGATCAAAACGGTGGCTTCGCGCACGGCAGTAACGTGGGGTGGCGGCGGGGCGACGCTCCGTACGTGCTGTTCCTGAACCCCGATGCTCGGATCGAGCGCGGCTCGCTCGAACGTCTGGTGACGCTTCTAGACCGTGCCCCAGCGGCCGGTGCTGCTGCGCCCAGGATCCAGGGAGCTGACGGCAAGCTCGACTTCTCGCTGCGCCGGTTCCCGCGTCTCCGTTCGACCTATGCTCGAGCGCTGTTCTTGCACCGGCTCTTTCCCAATGCGAGGTGGGCGGACGAGCTGGTGCGGGAGCCTGCGGCATACGCGGCGCCCGGTCGAGCCGAGTGGGTGTCCGGTGCGTGCCTGCTCGTCCGGCGCACGGTGCTGAACAAGCTCGACGGCTTCGACCAGGGGTTCTTCATGTATTGCGAGGACGTCGATCTCTGCCGGCGCATTCGGGATGCGGGTCACGATCTGCTCTACGAGCCTGCGGCGACGGTTTCACACAGCGGTGGCGCGTCCGCACCACGGGCGTCGTTGTTACCTGTACTCGCCGCGAGCCGTTTGCGCTATGCCGCAAAGCACTGGAGTCGGCCGGCGGCCGTCCTCGAGCGAGGCGGCGTGGCGCTCGAGGCCGTGACGCGCATCGCCCTCTCCCGGGGCGGACGAGCGGCGCGCGTCGGCCATGCACGGGCCTTGCTGGTGGCGTTGAAGGGTTCCCCGAGGAGCTAACCAATCGGGTAGTGGGGCCTGCGGCGGTCTGGCCGTTCGGGCGTCGTATCCGAGCTGGGTCGTGAATACCGTCTTGTAGGCAGTGTGCGGGATTTGCGGAGTCGTTCAGGTATGGGGTGAACCCCGTCCTGTCGTCGCGCCCGAAGTCCTCGACCGGATGACCGACGCGATGACCCATCGAGGGCCGAACGACCGCGGTACGTACACAGCGAACGGGGTCGCAATGGGGGTCCGGCGGCTCAGCATCATCGACGTCGCGGATGGGCACCAGCCGGTCTCGAACGAGGATGGCGACATCTGGTGCGTCCAGAACGGCGAGCTTTACAACCACGAAGACATCCGTGCCGGCTTCAGCCGCCGCCACCAGCTGCACACCCACTGCGACACCGAGATCCTGCCGCACCTCTACGAGGATTTCGGAACCGCCTTCCCCGAGCACCTTCGAGGCAAGTTCGGGATCGCGCTCTGGGACGGTCGCGAGCGGCGCGCGGTGATCGCGCGGGACCGGCTCGGGGTGAAGCCGCTCTACTACGCGCAGGCCGGCGACGTGCTCGTCTTCGCGAGTGAGCTGAAGAGCTTGCTGGCGAGCGGTCTCGTCGGTACCGAGCTCGACTACGAGGCGATCGACGCGTACCTGACGCTCGGCTTCGTGCCCGGCCCGTTGACGCCCCTCAGCTCCGTGCGGAAGCTGATGCCTGGACATCGTCTCGTCGTCGACTCCTCCGGAGTCCGCACAGAGCAATACTGGGCGTACCCGGAGCCAGCCCCTGCGGAGCTGAGCCTCGAGGAGGCCGGTGAGCGTCTTCTCGCCAGCCTCGACGAGGCTGTGAGGCTCCGCCTGATGAGCGACGTGCCGTTGGGGGCGATGCTCAGCGGCGGAATCGACTCGAGCGTCGTTGTGGCGCTGATGGCGCGCAACATGACCGAGCCCGTCAAGACGTTTTCGGTGGGCTTCGCCGAGGCCGGTGACAGCAACGAGCTTGCCGACGCGCGGTTCGTCGCCCGGCACTTCGGCACCGACCACCACGAGCTCGAGCTCTCCTTCGCCGAGCAGAGGGTCGATCTGGCAGACCTCGTCTGGTCGATGGACGAGCCGATCGCCGACCTCTCGACGCTGGGTTTCCTGGCGCTGTCCCAGCTCGCCGCTTCCGAGGTGACGGTCGCACTCTCGGGCCAGGGCGCCGACGAGCTGCTCGGTGGCTACCGAAAGCACCGGGCGGCCGCGATGGCCGGGCGCTGGTCACGACTGCCGGGGCCGCTGCGGGCGGCCGGCAACGGCGCGCTGCGCTTCGCGCCGGAGCGGATCGGGCGTGCTTCAAGAACGCTTGCTGCAGCTGACCCGGCCGAGAGGCTCGTCGCGACCAGCGGCTTGATCGACCCGGGCGTCCGCGCCGAGCTCGGGAGCGGCCATCTCGGCGACCTCGACGGCAGTGCGGCCCTGCGGCTGATCAGGGAGCGCCTCGGGGACGTCGGTCCGGACCCGCTGCCGGGAGCGCTCTACCTGGACGGCCAGCTCGGTCTCGTCGACCACCTCCTGCACTACTTCGACCGTGCATCGATGGCCCATTCCCTCGAGGTGAGAGTTCCGTTCCTCGACCACCACGTCGTCGAGCTCTGCGCGACTATCCCGCCGCGGCACAAGGTTCGCGGGCTGGACACGAAGCACGTGCTCAAGCAGGCGGTGCGCGGGCTCATCCCCGACCGCGTGATCGACCGGCCCAAGGTCGGCTTCTTCCACGGCGTGGTCGACGGCTGGTTCCGGGCCCAGGCCCGGGGCGCGATCAGCGACTACCTGCTCGGGCCGGAACCGCGGTACGCAGAGCTGCTCGACCGCAACGGCATCGAGCGCCTCGTCACGAGACAGCTCGATGGCACGGACACGCGCCACGCGCGGACGCTGCTCTCCGTCCTGATGCTGGAGGTGTGGCTGTCGACGTACCTGCCACGCGCAACCGAGGCGCCTGCTCCGGCGCGCGAAGTGGTGACCGTCCGATGACCCGCTCCTACGTCGTCGTCACCCCCGCTCGCGATGAAGCCGAAAATCTGCCTCGTCTCGCGGCCGCTCTGGCGGCGCAGACGATCCCGCCGAGAACCTGGATGATCGTCGACAACGGCTCCACCGATGGGACGCTCGAGCTCGCCCACGCGCTCGCCGCCGAACATGAATGGATCGACGTGCTCTCGGTGCCGGGGTCTTCGGTGGCCGATCGCGGCGCCCCGGTGGTGCGGGCCCTGCAGGCAGGAATCGCGGCGGTGGCCGAGCCCCCGGAGGTACTGGTCAACGTCGACGCGGACATCTCGTTCGAGCCCGACTATTTCGAGCGCCTGCTGGCCAGGTTCGACGAGGATCCGTCGCTCGGGATTGCCAGCGGCAGCGCCTACGAGCTTCGCGGCGAGACGTGGGAACAGCGGTTCGTCACCGGCAGCACGGTCTGGGGCGCATCCCGCGCATATCGCTGGGAGTGCCTACAGCAACTGCTGCCGCTCGAGGAGCGCGTCGCCTGGGACGGCGTCGACGAGTTCAAGGCGAACACGCACGGCTGGCGGACCGCGGCCTTCGAGGGACTTCCCTTCCGGCACTACCGCCGAGAGTGCGAGCGGGACGGCGCCAAGTGGCGGTCCTTTCACTACCAGGGGTGTACTGCTCACTTCCTCGGCTACCGCGCGTGGTACCTCGTCCTACGCTCACTCTGGCACGCCCGCCGCGAGCCGCAGGCGATCGCGATGATCTGGGGCTACGCCGTGTCGGCAATCAGGCGCGAAGCGCAAAATGCCGACGTCGAGGGGCGCACGTACCTTCGGCACCAGCAGAGCCTGCGCAACGTGCGGGTGCGCGCGCTCGAGGCTGCGGGACGCCGCGCGAAGGTCGAGGCTCGGGTTTCAAGGATCGCCGACATCCTGCTCGTCTGCTCGTCGGGGGGACACCTGCAGCAAATGCTCGCTCTGCAGCCCGCCTGGGGGAACTACTCACACGTTTGGGTGACGTTCGACAAGAGCGACGTGCAGTCTCTGCTCGGAGGCGAGCGCGTGCTTTTCGCGCATTCGCCGACGAACCGCAGCATCAAGAACCTCCTGTGGAATCTCGTGCTTGCGTGGCGCACCCTCCGAACCGTCCGGCCTCGCGTCATCCTCTCGACGGGTGCGGGAGTCGCGGTTCCGTTCGCCTGGCTGGCACGACTGTTCGGGGCCAGGGTCGTCTACGTCGAAAGCTTTACCCGCATCGAGGGCCTCTCGCTCAGCGGCCGGCTCGTCCGTCCCGTTGCTGACCGACTGTACGTCCAGTGGCCCGAGTTGGCAGAGGCCGAACCGACCGCCGAGTACCCCGGCAACGTCTTCGCGCGCTGATGATCTTCGTCTCCGTCGGCACGCACGAGGCTCCCTTCGACCGCATGCTCCGCGCGGTCGCAGACCTCGAGCTGGACGAAGAGCTCGTCGTCCAGCACGGCCCGTCCACGGTTCGCTGCGCCGGGGCGGTGGAGGCCGAGTACCTCCCGTTCGACGAGGTCGTCGGCTACATCCGGCAGGCCCGTGCGGTCGTCATGCACGCGGGCGTTGGCTCGATCATGATCGCTCTCACCAACGGCAAGCGGCCGATCGTGATGGCGAGGCAGGCGCAGTTCGGCGAGCACGTCGACGATCATCAGCTCGAGCTCGCTCGTCGGCTCGAGGAGAACGGCCTGGTGGCGCTTGCCGAGGACACCGTCTCACTCGGGGCCGAGCTGGCCGGCGAGGCCACGGCTCCGGTTTCGCTCAGCGGCGTGCCGTGGCTCGGAAACGAGCTGAGCGACTACCTTGTCGAGCAGCTCGGCGAGCCGCAGCGTCAGCCCCAGATACTGCGCGCGTCCTAGCCGGCCTCGTCCGCCCCGGCGTCGGGCCGCGTGCCCAGGAAGCGTGCCTGCCCGTCGATGTCGCGGGCCGGGTAGCTGGTCGGGTCGCCGGCATTGCGGGCGGCCGCACCGGCGGAGAGGTGCAGGTTGCTGTTGGGATCGAGGAAGCCGAGTGGGGCGTTCAGGTCGCTCGGCCCGCAGCTGCCACCCTGAATCACGTTGTAGCGCCAGTTGATCGGCAGCGCATTGTCCTGGGCGTTGCAGGGACTGGCCTTGAGCACGTTGCCGACGAAGTCCATGCCGCTGCCGGCGCTCGGCCCGTTGTAGAGCAGGATCGGCCCGGAGAGCGAGTTGTAGCGGAGGTCGAAGTTGTCGAAGTCCTCGCCCTGGATCACGTAGGGGTTGCCGGAGGGGTAGAAGAAGTTGTTCTCCAGCAGGACGTTCTTGAGAATCGGCGAGCCGTAAGCCTGCAGGTGCAGATCGGCGGTGGCGCCGAGGCCCCCGTTGGCGGTGCCGCAGTTTTTGAAGATCGAGTTGCGGATCGTGATTCCGTCGCCGCCCAGGATCTGCAGGCACTCGACGTGCTCGCCCGCCTGCGACTGCCAGTCGTGGAAGTAGACACCGTCGAAGAGGATGTTGCGGGGCGGGGTCGAGCCGCTGTTTTGCAGGTGCGAGTGTGAGTCGCAGCCCGGGCAGGTGATCTCGCCTCCGAGGATCGAGATGTTGGAGGATCCCTGCCACCACATCCCGTGGTTGACGATGTTGCGCAGGGTGATGTCGTCGGCCGAAGCGGGGAAGTTAACTTCGCTGAGGGTCATGTCGCGCAGCTCGAAGTGGGCGCCGTTTGCCTCCAGCTCGCCCGTCATCGTGACCGCAGCCCCGCTCGCCGGGCGGAAGACGACGTCGCTCGCCGAGGTCTTGGCGGGATCCGGGTTGATCGTCTGTCCGGGGTAGGAGCCGGCCGCCACTTCGACGATTGCGCCCGGGCTCGCGACCCGGTAGGCGCGGTCGAAGCTGCGGCAGGGCTGGAGTTGGCTGCAGACGCTGGTGTCCGAGCCTGAGGGCGCGATGAAGACGCTCGCGGGCGGAGGTGGAGGCGGCGGTGGCGGCGGTGGAGGAGGCGGTGGTGGTGGAGGAGGAGGAGCGCCCGCATCGCCGAGCAGGCCGAGGTACTGCTCGAGCAGCGCCGAGCCGTGGGCGCG
>Ga0136846_1239103_pt1 | contig 17715 bp, 9 predicted proteins | sample HopSoiMetagenom2_FD_96841 | JGI IMG/M metagenome (GOLD analysis project Ga0136846, IMG submission 96841) | Grasslands soil microbial communities from Hopland, California, USA - 2 Assembly 2016 (version 4) | ecosystem: Environmental > Terrestrial > Soil > Grasslands | place: USA: Hopland...
AACCCGAGGCGTTGAAGGAGTTCCAGGCAGCCCTCGCATTCAACCCGCTCATCGGGCTGAACGGCATCTACCAGACGATGGGGGCGCTCGCGGCCGCCCGTCAGAATTTCGACGCGGCACTCGATGCCTACAGCCGGCGCGTGGAGGTGCAACCGAATGCCGCCGACGCGCACCAGGAACTTGGCGATACGTACGCGCGGGTGAGTCGCACCGACGAAGCGCTTGCCGAGTTCGCCGTCGCGCTCGTCATCGATCCGAACCGCGCGAGCACCTACGCCAGCCTCTCGCAGATCTACCTGCGCCAGGGGCAGTACGAAGCGGCAGTCACGGCCGCCAGGCGCTCGCTCGACATCGACGCCGCGCAGCAGCAAACGCGCTACGCGCTCGGCACCGCACTCATGCGGCTCGGTCGTCAGGAAGAGGGAGAGAAGGAGCTCAAGGAATTCGAGCGCCTGCAGCAGAACGCCGCGGCGGTCCGCGCGCGCGATCTCGAGTTGGGCACACTCCGCCGGGAAGCCCAGATGAACTCTGCCAGCGGCGACCATCAAAAGGCTGTGGCGCTCCTGCGACGGGCCCTGGAGCTCGCGCCGAACGATCCCATCGCTCACTTCAACCTCGGGATCGCCTTGATCCTTGCAGGACAACCCGCCGAGGCCGTCGAGCGGTTGACGGCGACCGTCGCGATGAACGGTCCTGCCGAGGCCCATCAACATCTCGCCAGCGCGTACGCGGCCCTCGGCCGCCCCGACGACAGCCGACGCGAGCTGGAGATCTACGAACAGGTGAAACGGAGCCGTTTACAGCAAGCGGGCGCTGCACGGTGACGCGGCGCGCGGGCCTGGCCGTGGCCGCTGCGCTGGCACTGGCAGGAGCTGCCGTTTCCGGTCAGCCGGTGTCGTCCGGCTTCGTGAACATCGCCGCACGGGCCGGCGTCGATTTCCGCCACGTCAACGGGGCGAGCGCGGTCCGATACCTGCCCGAAATCATGAGCGGCGGGGGCCTGTTTTTCGACTACGACAACGACGGCTGGCAGGACATCTTCCTTGTCGACGGCGGCTCGATGGTCGATCCTCCCGCCGCCAGCCGCGCCCGTCATCGTCTGTTCCGGAATCGCGGCAACGGTTCTTTCGAGGATGCCACGGCGGCATCTGGCATCACGCATCGCCAGTACGGGATGGGCGCGTGCGCGGCCGATTACGACAACGACGGCTTCACTGATCTCTACATCACCAACGTCGGTCCCAACACGCTGTACCACAACAGCGGAGGGAAATCCTTCGTCGATGTGACACGCGCCGCGGGGGTAGGCTCGAGCTCTTTCGGGGCCAGCTGTGCGTTCGCGGATTTCGATCGCGATGGATACGTCGATCTCTTCGTCGTCAATTACGTTGATGCGCGCCTGGACAACAACGTCTTCTGCGGCGATGCGGCGGCGAAGCTGCGGGTGTACTGCCACCCGCTGAACTTCGCGCCGCTGGCGTCGGTGCTTTACCACAACAACGGCAACGGCACCTTCAGCGACATCAGCCAGAAGGCCGGCATCGGCCAGCACCGCGGCAACGGCCTCGGCGTCGTTGTCGGCGACTACGACGATGACGGGTGGCCGGATATCTTCGTTGCGAACGACACGACGCCCAACTTTCTGTACCACAACGAAGGCGCCGGGGTGTTCAAGGAAGTGGCGCTGTCGTCTGGCGTCAGCGTCGCTGCCGACGGCCGGCCGCGCGCCGGCATGGGCACCGATTTCGGCGATTACGACAACGACGGCCGCCTCGATCTGTTCGTCACGAACCACGAGCTCGAGACGCACACGCTGTTCAGGAATCTCGGGAGGGGCCTCTTCGCCGAGACGACGACTGAGAGCGGCGTGGGCGTGGAGACGTTGCCGTACGTCGGCTTCGGCACGCAGTTTTTCGACTACGACAACGACGGCGACCTCGACCTCGCGATCGTCAACGGCCACGTGATGAACGACTCGGGCCACTTCCGTCCCGGTTCGAAGGAAGCGCAGCGCAAGCTGCTGTTCAGGAACGAGGGCGGCGGACGGTTCAAGGAAGTCGGACGCACGGCCGGCCCGGGCTTCGCCGTCGAGGCCGTCGGCCGGACGCTCGCTGCCGGCGATATCGACAACGACGGTGCCCTCGACCTGCTCGTGACGAACAACGGCGGGCCCGCGGAGCTGCTCCGCAACGGCGGCGGATCCGGCAACAACGCCGTGCTGCTCAAGCTGGTAGGGACAAGGAGCAACCGCGGCGCGATCGGCGCCCGGGTACGTCTGACGGCCGGCGCCTCGACGCAGTTGAGGGAAATCAAGGCGGGATCGAGTTATCTCGGGGAGAGCGATCTGCGCGTGCACTTCGGCCTCGGCGCGGCGACAGAAATCAGCCGCATCGAGATTCGCTGGCCGTCAGGCGCCACCGAGCTGCTTCAGAACACGCCCGCCAACGGCATCCTGACCATCTCCGAAGGCAAGGGCATCACGTCGCGGACGGCGTTCGCGGGCCGGAAGTAACGGCGCTCGTGGCTCGTGGGCTGGTATCTCGTGGCTCGTGGCTCGAAAAAAGAAGAGGCCGGAGACCCGGGTTTCCCGCGGCCTCCGGCCCCTGCTTACCCTCTAACTAACCTCTAACCTCTAGCCCTTACCTCTAACGTGATCCATTAGAAGTCCACGGTCACGTTGAAGCGCACGAAGCGCGGGTTCAGGATCGCCGTCGGACGGAGCCACGTGGATCCGTTGGTGACGGCGTCGTACGACTGGTTGTAGGTCGTACCCGTGTTGGCGTTGAGCAGGTTGTAAAGATCGATCGCCACGTTGGTGCGCGTCCGACCGTATTTCAGGATCTTTCCGAATCGCAGGTCAATGCCGTTGATGCGGTCACCGTAGACCTGGCCTTGCTGGAGAAGGTTGACGCTCTTGAACGGTTCGCCCGGCGCCAGGCCGCCGGGGATCTGCGCCCCCGAGACGTTGGTGTTCGCGCCGAGCGAGGCGCCATTGGTCGCGACCAGCGTGCCGCCCGCATCGGGCTGCACGTTAGCCTGCGACCTGAACGAGGAGCTCAGCGAGATGTCGACCTTCGGGATAACGTAGCTCACGAGCCCTCGCACGGTCGTCAGCCACGGCTCGCTGTAATTGCACGAGTTCGTCTGCTGGCTGGGCAGGAAGAAGGACAGCGACAGCAGTTCGGGCACTTTCGTCGTGACCGCGCAGTTGTCGCGAACGCCCGATCCCGTAGTCGTTCCGCCCGAGAGGGTCAACCCGCCCGCCACCCGGGCGTTGACCGTGACGTCGACGCCTCTCCAGTAATACGTGACATCGCCGTAGTCGCTCGCGAACGTGTAGTAGTTGTCGGTCGCGCCAAGCGGGCTGCGGGCATTGCGCACGGTGAACGGCACGGCGTAACCACCGCCGCCGGGCAAGAGCGGATTGGACGGCGCCGCAATCGAGACGGAGTTGAAGTCCGCCGCGGTCAACGCCGCATTGTCGGTGATGAAAAAATTGCCCCAGCTGCGATGGCTGTAGGCCACATCCACCGACACGCGCGGCATGACTTCCTGCTGCACCGCGACACCCCATTGCCAGTCGTAGGGGCGCACTCCCCATCCGTGGAGCACGTCCGGGTTGACGCGCGTCGGCAGGAACGGGTTTGCAAAGTTGGCGTTCGTATACACGCCACAGATGTCCTGACCGCTTGCCGAACCGTTGTAACTCGTGTTGCTGGCCAGACCATTCGGCCCGCAATCAGGATTGAAGTTGCCGTTCGAGTCCGTCCAGCTGCGCGTCGTCGTCGCCGGACCTCCGGGGTTTGAGAACGATACCATCGGGTTGCCGATGATGAAGGGACCCTCGTTGTTGGCGGGTTGCAGGTACTTGCTGAGGTTCGCCTTCACCGACGTTTTCCCGTTGCCGAAAACATCGTACGCCATGCCCATGCGCGGCGTGATGTCGTGATAACCGGTTGCCCCCTTGGTATCCGGCATCACCAGCGTCTTCGGATAGAACTGCGAGGGCGCGACAATCCCGTTGCCCTCAGAGGGGAACCAGCTCCAGGCATGCTCGTAGCGAATCCCGCCCTGCAGTGTCAGGCGGTTCTTCGTCCACTGATCCTGGGCGAAAAACCCGTCGTACCGCGTGCGGTCCGCGAATGAGGCGTTGGCGACACGGAGCGTGAAGGACTGCGGGACTTTGTTGGTGAACGCGTAGCTCACCATGTTGTCGGCGTTCTGAATCTGGTTTGAGATCTGGTACGCCGCCTGATAACCGACTTTCATGCTGTGCGCACCGGTGACGTAGGTCGCAGACGCGCGCCACACGTTGTGCTGCTGGTCGTTCGACGCCGCCGAACTCCAGCCGCGATACGTGAACGCGCCGATCGGCACGCCCGCCGCGGTGCTGCTCTCGGTAATGGCCACAAGGCCGGTCAGCGCGCCGGCGGGGATCTGACCGCCCCAGCGGCTGTTGAACGACGACAGGCCGGCCTCGAGGAGAAGTTTGCTCGTCGCCGGCGACGACCAGGTCGTCTGGACGATTTTCTCGCGATCGTCCCAGACGTTGCCGGATTCCGGCGACACCGAGCCGAATCCGCCGATGCTGCCGAGCGCCACCCAGTCGGTGCCGCGGTTGCGGCACTGTTCGCCACCCTGGACGAGATTGGAGCCGGTGCAGTTCTTCTGGTAGTCGTAGTAAAAACCGAGCTTGTTCTTGGGAGTGAGCTGCCCGGTGAGGCGGATAGCTTCAATCATCTTGTCCGTGGCGGCCCGGGACTTGATGCTGGTATCCGGCACATATAAATAGCTGTTCGCGTTGCCCGCGTTCTTGTTGGCATAGAGCAGCGGGATGTCGTTGTGCTGGCCGTAGCTGCGCACGTTGTTGTAGAACCACAGCTTGTCCTTCACGATGGGCCCGCCCACTGCGAAATTCATGTCCCAGTTCTTGATCAGTCCCGGCACTTCGTTGATGCCGTAGCTGCGGAGTGTGTCGTCGAGGTTGTTGCCCTGCGACCACCGTCCTGCGAGGCTGAGGAAGCCCGTGCCGCTGAACTTGTTGCCGCCGGTCTTCGGGATCATGTTGAAGGATGGACCGCCCCGATCGACTTCGCCGAGCCCACCCGAGATCGTCATCTGAACTTCAGACGCTTCGGCGATGGGATACCCGAAACCCGCCACGCCGCCGCCGTTGAACGCCGAACCGACGTTCATCCCGTCGATCTGGATCGTGCCCTCGTTGCCGCGGCCACCGCGCGCCGTGAAGAAGTTCGTGGAGACATTCGAACTGACGTCGAGGCCCGTCCCTGCGATTCCTGGAACCGTCGCCAGCAGATTGCCGTACCCGCGAGACGCGGGCAGCGCGGCGATGACGGTGTTCGTCAACACGACCTGCCGTTTCGTGCTGGTCTGTACGTCGACGACGGGAGTTTCGCCCGTGACGGTAATCGTTTCGGCGACGTTACCAACCTTGAGGTTTTCGCTAATCGTCGTCACGCCGCCTCCGCCGACTTCCACGCTTTCACGTTTCAGGGTCGCAAAGCCTGACAGCGTGAACGTCACGGTGTACGAACCCGGCAGGAGATCGGGCAGGCGGTACTGGCCCGTACCGTCGGTAACCGCCGTTCGGGTCTTCTCGATCAGAACGGGGCTGGATGCTTCAATCGTGACGCCGGGCAGCACAGCGCCGGATGCGTCTTTGACTACGCCGGCAATCGCTGCCTGCGCGTAGGCTGAGGCAGGCACCAGCGCCAGCCAGGCCAGACCGAACACGACTTTCCGCACAAATTTCATACCTACTCCTTGTAGGAGCCATACGGACTTCACGTCCGTAACCCTTTTGTATTAGCCCCGAGATTCTACGCCTAAGGATCTCGATGTCAAACCCAGAAACGACACAAAACAAAGGTGTTAAGCGTGTATGTACAGTCTTATCCAAACATTTGGACAAGGACAAAGAGCCGGCCTCGTTTGCCCGGAGAAGATCGGCGTAGTGCAGCCCTCACGCCTGCACAACCTGAAGGCTTGCACTACGACGCAAACGGAAACGCCTCTAGAAATCGACCGTCACGTTGAAGCGGACAAATCGCGGATTCAGAATCGCCGTCGGATTCAGGTACTGCGACCCGTCCCCGTAATTCTGCTGGAACGCCGTCCCGGTATTGGCGTTGAACAGGTTCAGCACGTCCACCGCGATGTTCGCGCGCTTGTTCCCGAAGTTGATGATCTTCCCGAACCGCATGTCGATCTGATTGATGCGATCCGCGAACACCTGTCCCGGGGGCAGCAGGTTGACGGTCTGGCCGGTCGGCGCCACGTAGTTGGCCGACAGACCGGTGCTGTTGCCTTCAGGCGTCGCCCCGACGCCAAACATCGAGTTCGGCTGGAAGCGGAAGATGCCGCTGATGAGCACGTCGGCTTTGGGCATCGTATACGCGGCAAATCCCCTCACCTGCGTCTGCCACGACTCTTCCTTCCGGCAGGAGCCGGCCGGCTGATAGATGTTCGACGTGAACGGCGATGGGTTGGTGAGCGCCGGGTTCAACATTTCCGGGACCTTGGCGACGACGGCGCAGTTGTCGACAATTGCCCTGCCGGTGCTGGAACCGATCTGAAGCGTCAGACCCTGACGGAGACGCGAGTTCACGGTGATGTCGACTCCGTTCCAGTGATTCGTCCAGTCGCCGTAGTCGCCGGCGAACGTGAACCTGTTCTGGATCGGCCTGTTCACCGCGTTCCCGTTGAGCAGGTCGTACGTGGTCGGGTAGCCACCGCCATTCGGCAGCTTGCCGCTCGACGGCGCGGTGATCGTCGTCGCCGTGAAGTCGTTCGGCCCGATGTTGACGTTGTCGTACACGAAGAAGTTGCGGAAATCGCGGCGCGCCCACCCGACTTCGAGCGACGTCCGCGGAGCGACCTCCTGCTGCACGGACACGCCGTACTGCCAGTCGTACGGGCGCACACCCCATCCGCTCAGCACCGCCGGGTTCACGATCGTCGAGGCGTTCGGGTTCGCGAAGTTGCCCAGGTCGGCAGCCACGCACTCGCCATTCGGCGCGTTCAGGAGCATGTTGCAGTCCGGCACGTGGTTGCCGTTGAAATCGATGAAGGTCCGTGACGCTGTCGTCTGGAAGTTCGGACCGCGCCGTCCGTTGCGGCCGTCGAGCGCGGGGTTGCTGACCGTGTAGTTCTCCTGATTGTTGGCGCTCTGGAGATATTTGCCGACGTTCACCTTGAAAGACGTCTTGCCGTTGCCGAAGACGTCGTACGCCAGCCCGCCGCGAGGCGTGATGTCGTTGTAGCCCGTAACCCCCTTGGCTTCGCCGAACGTGATCGGCGCCTTGTTCCAGACGCCGGCTTGCGGCGCGCCGTTGTGTTCGGCCGGGAACCAGCTCCAAGCCCTGTCGTAGCGCAGGGCGCCCTGCAGGGTCAGCCGGTTGTGCGTCCACTGATCCTGCGCGTAGATCGCGTGGTATTCCGTGCGATTGCTCTGCTGCCACGGCGCGATGCGCATCGTCGCCGAATACATGCCCGGTACGAGAAAGCCCAGGTCGGTCAGGATGTAGCCTGCATCGTTCGACAGATCAGTCGTCTGCTCGACGTGATACGCGCCGCGATACCCGACCTTCAGGTTATGCGCGCCCGTGACGTAGGTTGCCGACGCGCGCCACGTGTTCGGGTTCTGCGTGTTGTCGATCATGTTGTCCACGCCGCGGTAGACCTCGAACGTCGGCACGACGGTCGTCATCTGGACGAGGTTCGTGAGCGCACCCGGCTGCTTCATCCAGCCCCAGTGACTCACGAACGTGGCATAGCCCGCCTCGAGGAGCAGCTTGTTGGTGACCGGAGAAGACCAGGTGGCCTGAGAAATGATCTCGCGTGCGTCCCAGTAATTGGTATTCGCCTCGGGCGAGAACGGCGCTCCGAAGACCGTTCCCGGCACCCAGTTATCACCGCGCGGCCGGCAGCCATCTGACTTGTTCATGCCGCCCTGGTCGCAGTCCCACTGATAGTCGTAATAGAAGCTGACCTTGTTGCGCGGCGTCAGCTGCGACGTGAGGCGCACCGACGTCACCGTCTTGGATGTCGCGGTACGGCCCAGCACGTTCAAGTCGGGCGCGTAGTCCCAGTGCGACGCGTCGCCGGCGTACTTGTTGGCGTACAAGCCGGGCACCTGCGTGTGATTGCCGAAATCGCGGACATTGGCGAAGAACCACAGCTTGTCGCGCTTGATCGGTCCGCCCACGGCGCCGCTGATGTCCCATAGCTTGATCAGGCCCGCCGCCTCCTGGACGCCCTGCGCCTTGAGCGCATCGTCCACGTTGTTGCCTTGCGCCCAGCTGCCGGCGCTGGTGCCGAAGAACGATCCCTTGAAGCGGTTGCCGCCGGTCTGCGGCACGAGGTTCAGGATCGGACCGCCCGTCTCGGCATCGCCAAGGTTGCCCGAGATCGAAATCTGCATTTCCTGCGCGTTGGCCACGTCGTAGGCGTTGCCCGACACACCGCCGCCGTTGAATGCGGCTCCTACGTTCAGGCCGTCGAGCTGGACGGTCCCTTCATTGCCCGGGCCGCCGTGCGCGGTGAAGAAGCTCGGGTTCACCGATGATGAGGAGCTGGCGCCGGCGCCCTGAAGTGTCGGGACGGCGGCAAGGATCGCACCGTAGCCCCTTGCGACGGGCAGCTCGTTGATGGTCTTGTTCTCGATCACCGCCTGACGCTTCGTGCTCTGCACCTCGACGACGGGGGCTTCGCTCGTGACGTTGACGGTCTCGGACACATTGCCGACTTTCAGGTCCGCGTTCACCGTGATGACGCCGCTGCCGGAAACCTCCAGGCCTTCCCGCTTGACCGTCGAAAATCCCGTCAGCGTGAATGTCACGCCGTAGGTGCCGGGGCGAAGGTCGACAATCTGGAACTGACCGCTGCCATCGGTGATCGCCGAGCGCGTTTTTTCAATCAGCGCCGGGCTCGACGCCTCGACCGTCACCCCGGGAAGCACCGCGCCCGACGGGTCCTTGACGACGCCGGCCAGCGTCGCCTGCGCGTACGCGGACACCGGTAACAGGACCAGGCCGACCATCAAGAGCACCATTCGCCTCAACAGACTCATACACGCTCCTTAAGTACAGCCTTGCGCGAAGTACAGCCATGCGCGACAGCCGAGGTGCCATACCGGTTCGATCAGTCTTCTATTCCGTTGTGGTATAAGCACTTAACACTACGCGCGCATTGTAGACCGCGTGCAGCGGACGTCAACAGTTTTCCGTCTGTAGATACCCCTCGGTTACGGGGAACCGAGTCGGAAGGCCCGAACTCGAATCGAGGCAATGCCAGCTCGACAACACTTGGGTTATTCTCTGGAGCCGGTAAAACAACCATGAAGAAACTCCTCGGCCCGTACGCTGACTTCCTGTTCGCTGTCCTCCGCATCGTCGCGGCGCTGATGTTTCTCGCCCACGGCCTGCAGAAGTTCAATGTCGCGATGGTCGGCGGATTCGTCCCGCCATTTTTCGCGCTGAGTGCGGCGGGTTGGATCGAAACGATCGGCGGCCTGCTCGTCATCGTCGGCCTGGGCACGCGCTGGGCGGCTTTCGTGCTCAGCGGCGAGATGGCGGTGGCGTATTTCATGAGCCACGCCGGCACGGTGCTGGGGCCGGTCACCGCGGCGCCAGGCCCCGGACCACACAGTTTCTTCCCGCACCTCAATGGCGGGGAGATCACCGTTCTCTATTGCTTCCTGTGGTTGTATCTCGCGGCCCGCGGCCCGGGACGCTGGAGCCTGGATTCGGCGCTGGGTTTGGAATAGCCATCTCGGCTCCGGTCGGCCCGGACGGCTCGTTGACGAAGTCGCCGGATGAGCGGATTCGTAAAGATTTTCCATTGAAATGACGGACTCGGCGTAGACGTATCCACGGCAGGTCTGAAGATTGCTCCGCCTGTCCGGATACCCGCGCGCCTGGTTCGTCCTGATTCTGATCGCGGCCTGCGCGGCCGGCGCGTCTGCGCGCGCGCCGCAGTCGCAATCCAGCGTCGCCGTCCGCCCGCCGGCAGCTCCCTCGTGCCGCGTGGCCGGAAGGGTCACGAGTGGCCGCGATCCGTTGCCCGGCGCATCCGTCGTGGTTCACGTCGGCGACGTGGCGAACGCCGCGACGTCCACCAACGTCGACGGCACGTTCTCGATACTCGTCGCGCCTCACGCGACGTACAAAGTCTCGGCCGAATTGAGCGCCTTTACGCCGTCGGAAAAAACGATCGTGCTCGGCGATGCGCCCTGCGACACGGCCGCCGACTTTCAACTCTCACTTGTGCCTCGCCGTCCGCAATCCACAACGGCCGCCGCCATCAGTCCTGAAGCCGGCCGGGGCGCGCGTGGGAATGCGCGTGGGAATGAAGGACGAGGAGGCCGGGGCGCGCAAGGTTTTCAGACCGTCAACGTACAGGCTGACACGAACGGTGAGGCAACGTCCGGCCTGCTGCCGTCCGACGATGCGTCGGATGCGTCGCGTTTGCTGCCGGCGGGGTTTTCCCTGCAGAGCGCGCAGTCGGAGGCCCTCGCGATTTCCGGCAACAGCGACGCGACAAGTCTCGACCGCGGAGTGCTCAACTAACTGGCGCAAGCCGTCGCTCTCGGACAACTCGACCCCGCGACCGGCCAGTTTGCGCAAGCGGTCGGATCTCCGGGCGGCAACGCATTCGGCGACGGCGCCGGGGCGCAGCCGGGGCCATTCGGCGGTGGACGAGGCGGCGGAGGTGGACGTGCCGGTGCGCCAGGCGGATTCGTCCTCGGCGGCCGTGGCGCGCGGGGCCAGAGTCCATATCAAGGAACGGCGACGTATACATTCGGAGGCTCGGCGCTCAACACGCCGCCCTATCAAATCAACCCTCTTGTCCCCGCCAGCCAGCCCGGGTTCGCGCAGAATACGTTCGGCGCCACAGTCGGAGGCCCGCTGAAGGTTCCCGGACTCTATAAGGACACCAGCCGTCGTTCGAATTTTCAGGTGAACTACACGGGTAATCGGTCCGACAACGCCTTCGATCAATATGCAACCGTCCCGACGGCGGCGATGCGGACCGGCGACTTCTCCGCGAGTGGCATCCAGTTGTTCAATCCGTCGAGCGGTCAGCCGTTCGCGGGCAACCAGATTCCGGCGACCCTGATGAACCCTGCCGCGCTGTACCTGCTGGGGTTCATTCCGGCACCGAACCTACCGGGGGATCGGCTGAACTTCCACACGTCGACGGTCGCCCATTCCTCGTCTGACAACCTCAGCGTACGGTTCACGCAGAACCTTTCGTCGACCGTTCCGCAGAACGGCGGAGGGTTCGGCGGCGGCGGTCGCGGCGGCGGCTTCGGAGGCCGCGGAGGGTTTGGAGGCGCAGGGGGCGCAGGAGGCCGGGGCGCCCGCGGCACCAATATCATCCTGCAGGGACAGCTTCAGTACAGGCGCACCGAGGCCGAAGCACTGAACGTATTCCCCGGCCTCGGGGGCACGAATACGAATACGAGCCTGACGGTGCCGGTGTCGCTGAACGTCGTGCATAACCGCACCGTGAACACGTTCAGCGTGAACATCGCGCATGCGCGCAGCGAATCCATCAACGCCTTTGCGAACGTGCAGGATGTCGGCGGCCTTGCGGGCATCAACTATCCGACCGCGGCCTCCACGGATCCGCAGAACTGGGGCGTGCCTCGTTTGTCGTTCACGGGTTTCACCGGTGTGTCGAATGCGCCGGCCACGTCGCGCACGGATACCAGGATCACCGCCGGCTACGTGTGGTCGCATCCATTCACGAAACATCAGCTTCGGTTCGGCACCGACTACCGTATCGATCGCAGCACGGGCGAGCTCAACACGAACGCGCCGGGCGCTTACACATTTACGGGGCTCTACTCCGCGAGGGGAATTCCCGTGACCGAGAGCGCCGGAAGCGGCGCCGCGTTCGCCGACTTCCTGCTGGGCGTTCCACAGCAGGCGGCACTCCAGGTCGGCGGCACGACCCGGCTTCGCGGACGATCCTTTGACGCGTTTGTGGAAGACAACTGGCAGAAGAGCTCCAAGCTCACCTTCAACCTGGGCCTTCGCTACGAGCTGGTGATGCCTTACACCGAGGCGAGCGGGCTGCTCGCCAACCTCGACGCCGCGCCCGGGTTCACATCGGTGGTCCCGGTGCAGGCAGGCGGCGTCGGACCATTCACGGGAAGCTTTCCCGCCGGCTTGATCAACGCGGACTGGAACAACGTCGGTCCACGCGTCGCGGTCGCGTATCGGCCGGTCAGGGGCACGATATTGCGCGCCGGTTACAGCATTACCTACAACCCCTCGTCCTACGCCACCATCGCGCGCCGCCTCGGCGAGCAGCCGCCAGCGGCAGTCACCGAAACCATCGTCGGTGGTCTCGAGCCGACGCTCGACATCGAGAACGCCCTCCTCGCCTCGTCTGCATCGACCACGAACAACTGGGGCGTTGACCGCACGTACGGGCTCGGCATGATCCAGACGTGGAACGCCAGCTTCAGCAGGGACCTGACACAGAGCTGGAATGTCGCCGCCATCTACACGAGGATCAAGGGGCTGAACCTCGATCTCCTGAGTGCGCCGAACAGAGGGCCCGACGGCTCGCTCTCGATCCCGGATGTCCAGCCTTTCACATGGGAAGCGTCAGACGGCCGCTCCATTCTCAATTCGGCGAACTTCCGGCTCACGAGGCGGCTCGCGCACGGCATGGCCGGATCCGCATCCTACACGGTGAGCAAATCGATGGACAACACGCCCTCGCTCGGATCGTTGAGCACGATCGTCGAGCAGGATCCGAATAATCCCGCCGCCGAATGGGCGCTGTCCAACTTCGATCGGCGTCAGCAGTTCGCGGGAACGTTCCTGGCGGAGCTGCCGTTCGGGCCGAACCGCCGATGGCTCGACACCGGCGGGCTGTTCTCGAGCGTCCTCGGCGGCTGGACCGTCACCGCGACCTTCAGCGCGCAATCCGGCACCCCGTTCACCGCCCGCGTCTGCGGGGCCGCCACCGACATCGCGCAGGGGACGAACTGCTCGCTGCGCGCCGACTACACGGGAGGACCGATCCAGCTGAACGATCCGACATTGACGAACTTCTTCAACACGAGGGCCTTCGCGCCGCCGGTGCCGGGCTTGTTCGGCAGCGCCTCGCGCAACATGATCATCGGCCCCGGCGGGCGTCAGCTGAACGGCACGCTCGTGCGCGATATCCGGCTGAACGGCACTCGAGCCGTCACGCTGCAGGTCAATGCCACGAACCTGCTGAACACCGTCCAATGGACGGTGCTCGACACCGACATCAATTCATCGACATTCGGCAATGTGATCGCCGCCAGGCCCATGCGCGCGGTCACGATGAGCCTGCGGTTCAGGTTTTAGCCGTGCGCTGCCTGCAGGTGTTCGTTGCCGCCGTGCTCCTGTCGGCAACCGTCATCGTTGATGGCCAGCAGACGACGCTCGCGCCTGGAACGGTGTTCCGCAGCGGCGCGAACCTGATCCTCGTGGATGTCGTGGTGCGCGACAAGAAAGGCGCCGTCGTGACGGGCCTGGCCTCGGGTGACTTTCAGCTGCTCGAGGACGGCAAGCCGCAGCAGATTCTCACCTTCGCGTTCGAGCAGATCTCGGGGAGGGCGCGGCCGATCGAACGCGCGTCGGTCCTGGCGGGGGCGGCAGCCGGAGGGCCGCCTCGCGTCGCGCCCGGCGCGGCGGCCACGACGAGTGCAGCGGGGGGCGCTCCGGCTGCGGCGCTCACATCGGAGGACGTCGCCGGCCACCGGCTGCTCACGCTGCTGTTCGATACCAGCTCCATGCAGCCGGAAGACGTGCAGAAGGCCGCCGACTCGGCTATCAAGTGGGTGAACGAACAGATGACGCCAGCGGATCTGGTGGCGGTCGCGTCGATTAACTCGAGCCTTCAGGTTCTGACGGACTTTACGAATGACAGGGAGCGCGTGCAGTCTGCGCTCGCGACATTCTCTGGAGCAAACAGCACGGCGTTCGGCTCCGTCGATGCCAGCACCGCGGCCACCGATGAGGCGGCATCGCAGACCGACGAGACGGCGACGACCGATGCGAGCGCCCAGGAGCTCGACACGTTCAACAACGACGTCCGGCTGCGTGCGCTGAAAACGCTGGCCGAAGCGCTGGCGCCGATTCAGCAGAAGAAAGCCATCCTCTATTTCAGTGCCGGCATGCAGCGTAATGGCACGGACAACCAGGTCGAGCTGCGCGCCGCCGTCAACGCAGCGGTGCGCGCGAACGTGGCGATCTACCCGGTGGATGCGCGAGGCCTGCAGGCGATCGTTCCAGGCGGAAGCGCACGGCAGGGCAGCCGCGGGGGCCTGAGCGCGTTCACCGGTTCGGCTGTCGCCGGCCAGTTCTCGACGCTCGCCGCGCAGCAGGAGACGTTGACCGCGCTGGCGGCCGATACCGGGGGAACGGCGTTTCTCGATGCCAACGATTTCGGCGAGGCGTTCGTCCAGGTGACGAAGGACATCTCGTCGTACTACATCCTCGGATACGCCAGCACCAACGGCGAGAGGGACGGACGGTACCGCCGTATCACCGTGCGGCTGCGCGGCAAGTCCGACGCGAAGATCGACGCGCGCGAAGGCTACTATGCGGACCGCGATTTCGCCCACACGGCGAAAGCTGACCGCGAAGTCCAGCTGCAGGAACAGCTCTCGATGCAGATTCCGGCGACCGACATTCCCATGTTCGTCACGGCAGGCTGGTTCAGACTCACGCCCGATCGGTACTACGTACCGGTGTCGCTCGCCGTCCCGGGATCGGCGGTTCCGCCGGCCAAAGGCCAGGAGAAGATCACGCTCGACGTGGCGGGCGTCGTGCGCGACGAGCGGAACTTTCCCGTCGGACGTATCCGCGACACGATGACGGTGCCGCCGGCTGGCGCGGACGGGCTCGCGTCGCGGCAGGTCCTCTACCAGACGGGCGTCGCGCTCCCGCCGGGCCGCTTCTCCGTGAAGATCGCGGTCCGCGAGAATTCGACCGGCCAGATGGGCACGTTCGAAACAAAGATCGTGGTGCCGGAGCTCAAGCAGGCGTCCGTGAAGGTGAGCTCAGTAGTCCTTGGCACACAATTGCGGAGTGCAGCGGGCCGCAAGACGGAGAGTCCGCTGGTGCGCGATGGCCAGGAACTGGTACCGAACCTTACGCACATCGTCGGCCGGAACCAGAAGCTCTATCTGTACTACGAGGTCTACGATCCCGGCCAGGAGAACGGCGCGCCGCAGGTGCAGACGAGCCTCGCGTTCTACCGGGGACGCATCAAGGTCTTCGAGACGCCGGTGGTCGAGCGGACGCGGATCGACGCCGCCGACCGGCATGCTGCGATCTTCCAACTCGAAATCCCCGCGGACAGATTCACGCCGGGACTCTATACGTGCCAGGTGAACATCATCGACAACGTCGCGAGCCGCTTCGCCTTCCCGAGGCTCGAGCTCTACGTTCGCTAGCCCGGGCGCCGCAAGCCGCTCGTAGTGCAGGCCTTCAAGCCTGCCGAAGACGGACGGACCTGAAGGTCCGCACTACTCCGGAATCTAGCCGTCGCCGCGGCCCGCCGCGCATTGGCGCACGTCGCTGGCAATCGGGTCGAGCCGCATCACGAATCCCTCGACCGGGAAGCCGGGCTCCGTATTCCGCACGGCGCGGATGAACGAACTGCCGTCGGCGCGCGGCAGCGCCGCGACATTGGCGCAGAATCGCGGCCACGTCCCGTCCTGGCGCAGGTACTCCTCGACGTTCGAGACGTAAAAGGCCGAGATCGCCCCGCCCCGACGGGCCGCGAACCGTCCGATGGCCCGGAGAGCTTTCGGGCCGGCGAAGTCGCCCACGATCGGCACGAGCGCGTTCCGGCGCTCGAGATCCTTCACGACCCGGAACGCCTGCTCGCTCGCCAGGTAACTGCGCGCCTGCCCCGCCTGATCCGTCGCGGTCATCAGATCGGCATAACTGGGCTGGACCGTGCCGCCGAAGCTCCCGTACGGCGAGTACTGGATGCGGGTGCCCGCGAGAAAAAATACGCGGTGGATCGATTCGATGCGCATCAGATCCTCGCCGCTCAACGGGAAGCGGTGCTCGGTGACAAGTTGATTCCGGATCGCGACCAGCGTATCGGTGGAATAGCGCTCGTTCGCCTCGGTCTTCGAGAATGCGCCGAACAGCTCGGCGGCCGTCGACGCCGCCGTCAGCCCTTCGGGCCGTCTCCTCGACAGGAGCTTCGACACGAAGTCGACGCGGTCCGTGGACAGCTCGAACAGCGCCTTGTACATCAGGTGCAGATCGACATTCCCCCGCCGGACATCCAGGATGAAGGCCATCCGCGGCCGCAGTGCTGCGATATACGTGAAGTTCTGTTCCGGGCCGACGCCGACGTAGATGCCACCCGGCTTCGTCGTCCGGACAAGTTCCGGGATCACGTCCTGGAAACGAATCTCGTTCGACACGAGGTTGTCCGACCGGAAATTTCCGTTGGGCTCGGAGGACTCCGTCAGCAGCTGCCAGTATTCCTGATCACCGAGGCGCGCCGGCAGATCCGCGGCGGTCGTCCGGCTCAGGCCGGCAACCATCGCCAGGGTCAGCGCGAGTGCGACCGCGAACGTCTTCAGTGAAGCACCTCGCGCAGAAACGCCACCACCGCCGGCTGCACGACATCGGGCTGTTCCCACTGCGGCAGGTGGCCGGCATCTTCGACGGCGAGCAGGCGCGCGTACGGCATCTGCTGCATCAACGCTTCGCTGAATTCAAAGGGCACGTTGGGATCCTGCTTTCCCCACACGACGAGCACCGGCCGCCGCGCACGTCCGACCCGCTGCACCTCGTCGCGCTGATCGTAGTCCGCGTTGGCGGTCAGGTCGGACAGACGGGCGCGGCGAAATCCGCGGTAGCGCAGCTGCACCCGGTAGCGATCGGGCCAGTCGGGAAAGCGCTGCGGATAGAGGAAGTCGTCGAGCTGGCCATTCGCCCACAAACGTTCATTCAGGATCGCGGTGATGAAGCTCCACAGCCGTGGCATCGACTCGAGCGGCGAAAGCGCCTGCGGCGATCGGAACGCAGGGTCCATGTAGATCAGCGATCGAATGCGCGCCGGCTGGCGATCGGCGACGGTGGTGATGACCGATCCGCCGAATGAGAGGCCCGCCAGATCGATGGGCTGCATGATATGCAGGAACTCGAGCAGCTGTGTGAGCTGACGGACGTACAGGTCCTGCGTGAACGGGATGTCGGGACGATCGGAAAATCCGCGTCCGTAATAGTCGTACCTCAGGACGCGGAACCCCGCGCTTGTGAGCGCCATGAACGTCGGATCCCAGATGTAATACGGGACCGTCGCACCGGCCGCGAGCACGACCACCGGACCATCAGCCGGCCCGCCGATCTCGTAGTGCGTGTATCCGTCGCTCAGGCGCGCGAACTGCCCTGGCGCCGAACGCCGGGCGGCGTCGTCGAGTTCGAGCCGTTCGGGATCAGCCGCAAAGTAGACGACCGCGGGCACCACCACGAAGAGGAGAAAAACGATGCCGCCGTAGAGGAGGAAGAGCCGGCCGGGCCGGAGGCCTGTCGGCCTACTGCCCATTCGTGCCGCAGTCCTTGACCTCGGCCTGCATGCCGCCCAACTCAGAGTTGAGCCCCATGCCCGGGCCAAAGCCGCCGCCCCGAACAGATCGGATGAATGTGCTCGTCGGGTCGAGCGGCAGCG
>Ga0136846_1237079_pt1 | contig 17709 bp, 17 predicted proteins | sample HopSoiMetagenom2_FD_96841 | JGI IMG/M metagenome (GOLD analysis project Ga0136846, IMG submission 96841) | Grasslands soil microbial communities from Hopland, California, USA - 2 Assembly 2016 (version 4) | ecosystem: Environmental > Terrestrial > Soil > Grasslands | place: USA: Hopland...
CCAAGCGCATTGCCCACCGCCTGCTGCACCCCCTGGAAGAGGCTTTTCAGGGTGACGGCGAAGCCCTGTTGAAGGGTGAGCAGCTTCCCGAATGCGGATCCCCAGGAGGACGCAAGCTGGTCTATCGCCTGCCGCTCATATTTGGTGCGCTCCAGCACGGCCTTCTGAGCGATCTTGTTGAGCGTATTCTGGTGCGCCTGCTCGAGCTGCTCGATCTGACCATTGAGGGCGGCGTAGGCGACCGGATCTCGGCTCGGGTCCTTCATCAGCGCCAGGCGCTGCTGCAGCGCTTGTGATTCCTGCTGATATCTGCGGTTCTCAGTGTCGCGGTCCGTGGCCAGCATCTCCAGTTGGGTTTTGAGGCGCATCTCGGCAAGGAACTGCTCATCCTGCGCGGCGCCTGCCACCCGGAGCTGGTCCAGCCTGCGGAGACTGTCCGCGGTCTGCTTCGCGATCGCTTCCTTCTCTTCGGCTGCCCTACGCTCGGCGTCGATCTCCTTGGCGAGGATGGCCTTATATTGATCAGACTGGGTGCCGTAGATGCGGCCGATGTAAGCCACCTCTTCCTTCACGACGGCGAGTTTTGCGTCCGCACTCTTGCCGGCCGCTTCCTCTTCCTGCCGGAAGGTTTCGAGCTGCCCCTTGATTTGCTCGTTCCGGAGCGCCTGACTCGCCGCCAGATACTTCCTTTCGATCTCTTCGCGGTCCTTAGCCGAGCCGCCCTGGGTTTCGAGCGCCTTCGCCCAGAACGCCTTTTCGCTCTCTAAACTGAACTGCTGCGCCGTATTCTGCTGGTCCTGGGCCTGATCCCAAGCGAGCTTTTCGCGAGTCAGTTTCTCTTCAAGCCGCTCGACCAGGGTGTCCTTCTGTTTGCCGTTGCTCAGGTCCACGGTGGCGGGGGCCGCGGGGGGTGGAGCCGACAGCGCCTTCTGCAGATCGCCGATCTGCTGTTTGAGCGAGGTGACCGCGCCCCGCGCAGCCGCTAAATTGGCCTTGGCCTGGTCCACCGCGGCGGCCGAAGCTGCAGCGGCTGGGCTGAAGCCGAAGCCGGGGATACCGCCACTGCCCACGCCAACGGCGGGCGCAGCCTTCGCGGCGCTCTCTTCGGCTTGGTAGCTCGCGTTGGCGCGCTGCAATTCGGCCTGCGCCAAAGCCGCCGACGCCTCCGCGTCTTTTAGCTTGGCGTTCGCATTATCGAGGTGCGCCTTGGCCTCTTTTTCGGCCTCCTCGCGCGCCTTGCCATGAGCGTTCGCGAGATCATCGATCGCAGTCTTCGTCTGCTGCGCCGAATCGCGCGCACCATCCTGGATCGATTTGAAGCGCGCAGTTGCCTCAGTCGCTTTGTCGGTGATCGTGTACAGTTCGTACAAGCCGGCGGTGATGGCGATAAGTGCCACCCCGATCGGGCCACCGAGGGCAGCAAGCAGGGTACGGCCAGCGGTGGCGGCGACGAGGGTAAACGCCTCCATTGCTGTCGCCGCGCCGCCAGCCGCCGCCTCGATCGCGAACAGGACCGCCGTCACCGCGCGCGAGCCGGCAATGGCGGTCGCCACGCCAGCCGCATACTTCGCGGCCATGACGGCGATCAGCGCTTCGAGCGCGATTGTGGCCGCATGGGCGTTTGTCGCAATGGCCGTGAACACCGGCGCCAGACCGCTCAACACGCCCCATAGGTCGCCGCCGATGGTCTTGAGGCCATCGAACATCTGATGAACGGCACCGCCATTATTATAGGATTCGACCAGCGACTTGGACAGGTCGTTCAGGCCTTGCGTGACCTGGAGCATAGCCGGAGCAAGGGCATCAGCGAATGTGTTTTGCAGGCCGAGCCATGCGATCTTGGATTCGTTGACCGTCTCAGCGAGCGCGGCCTCCTTCGCTGCGGCCTCCTTATTGACGGCGCCGTATTGCTCGCCCTTGCTGATCAGTTCTTGCAGGCCTTCGGCGCCCTTGTTCAGGACGGGAATAAGCTCCTTTCCGGACCTGCCGAGCAGGGCATAGGCGAGGGCGACCTTGTTCGTGCCGCCTTCAAGGCCCTTAAACTTGTCAGCAACGACCATCAGCCGCTGCATCTGGGTCATGCCGTCATTGGCCGAGATGCCGACGAACTGAAGCGCCTTACCGACCGCGTTGGAACTTTTGCTGGACGTCGCGGCGTTCTTGTCGAGCAAGCCCATGCCGCGCGTGATCGTTTCGAGCGACACGCCGGTCGACAGCGACACGACCTGGAGTTGCTGGACCTGCTCGACACTCATCCCGAAGGTGCTGGCGAGATGTTCGATCCTTTCGCCGGCCTCGCCGAGCGACTTGGTCCATTCGGCCACGCGCTCGACAGCGAACATGCTGACGTAGACCTCGGCGAATTCCTTCGCCCGCATCTGGAACGTGCGGACGGATTCGGCGCCCTCATGGATCTTGGCGATCATGCCGCCGAAGCCGACCGTGGCCTCTTCGTGCAGTTCGCGCACCTGCGTCTTGGCCGAGCCGATCCCGGCCGCGATCTGCTGGAAACCTGCGGCCATCCCGGCCGCCATCTCCTGCATGGTCGTGTTGAGTTGCATCAGCAGCGGCGCGATCGAAGAAATCTCGGCCTTCGTCTTGTCCGTGCCCGGCTTTACGCCAGAGGCGTCGGCGACAATTTTTACGCCAAGTTGGTCTTCGGACATGGGACTTCTCCTGATCGGAACACCCGCACGGCCGGCGAGCGCTGGGCTGGCCGGCCGCTTCTGAGGGGTATGGTGGTGACGTGATCGGGTTCCGCAGCCGGCTCAGGCAGCTGGCTTGGCGGGAACCTCGACGGGGGGAAGTGCGATGCCGGCGCCCCGGATTATCTCAGCGAAGACGACCTGCAGGGCCGGCAGATTATCCAAGCCGAACTGCTCACCCAGGTAGACGGCGGTGAGGCTCGGATCGACAGTCGCTGTGCCGACCGCGATCACCTCGATCACGTTCTCCACCACGTCCAGCATTGTCGTCGCGAAGTTCAAGTCGGGATCGGAAGCGGATCTGCCCGCCATCGCCACCGAGGCGCTAATCACGCGATCGATATAGGGGGCGGCTTTTGCCATCGCGCTTAGCTTGTACGGGGCGATTTCGATGGTGCGATCGCCGATCGTCAGTTGGGTCATCGTGGTCTCCAGGCGTGGTGAATCGACACCGCGGCGATCAGCGCCCACGGGTTCGTAGGCAGCCACAAAGGGCCGCCTGGGGTAATTTTCGTGGGATGGCCTCCTGGTCGAGGAGGCGGCCGTCATTCCCTAGCCAACCAGCCGGAGGTCCCCAAAGCATGCATGGGATTGATTCCCCCGGATCGAAAGTTACAGGCCAGAGGCAGTTTGAATGATCGCCTTGTTGGCGTTGAAAACGGTGGTGTTGCCGGTGTGGCGCGAGATGATGCTGCCGTAGAATTCGCCTGTATAGCTATAGGTCGTGTTCGTAGGGCCTCCGCCCATCAAAACGATATTGCGAAACAGGTAGAAATTCATGTCATTGTTCTCAGACGTGAACACATGTGCGGCTCCATTGGCCACCGCTGACGAGAGGGCCGTCTTTGTTGTTTTGGTGACGCCATCGACCTTCGCCGTCGCGACGGTGCCGGCCCATACATTTATCCAGGGCGCCAATCCGCTGGTCCACGCCATCCCGTAAATTGGGGTGTTGGCGCTTGGGTTTGGAGAGGCCGTATAGTCGAACGAGGTATCAGAGGTCTTCGTGCCGACAATCACGTCCGTGACACCAAACGGATCGACGCGCCCATTGAGCTGAAGCACGGCTCCGTTCGTTCCACCGAAGGTCAGGCTCTTCAGCGCTCCCTCGGTGTAGGTGACGGTGCCGAGCGTGACGAGATAATATTGGCCGCTGACCACTGCATCCTTGACGCATACAACACCCTGCCCGGAGGCAGTGACAGGCGTGGAGCAGCCGGAGTCCTGAAACAGGTAGGGTTTATCGACGATAATCTCGGAGAGAATGGCATCGCTGGTCAGATCGGACAAACCTTTCCAATCATATTTGGCGCCCGTTATTGGGGTGAGATCGAGGCCGGTGGTGCTTCCGTCATAGTCATACATGCCGCCAGCGGTCTGGCCTGCGGAGCCCGGGGCGGGGTCGACCATTGTCAGATCGGCAACATGGAATTCGCTATTGGCGTCGAGGAGGTTGAGCGTGTTGCCCGAGGCATATCGCCCGCCGCGGTGCTTCACGTTGAAGATGCCGTGCATCACAGGGCCGACGTCGCCGAAGTCCTGCTCGTCATCGAAGAATGTGCAGTTGACGACCAGAATGCCGATGCCGTTATGCATCGTGATCGCCTGGGTGCCGTAGCTCCCGCTTGTGCCCCCGGCTTGCCCGAGATAGCTGTCGATGGCGACGCCTATGCCCTTCTGCCCGCTGGCAAAATCAAGCACGTCTTGATAAGGGATATTGGACCCGATCATCACGGCGGATTTCATCACGAACGTGCCATGGATCGAGAATACCTGGTCGCTCTCGTCTCCGTCGGTGAGGCCGTTGTTGGCGCCTTCACCAAGGCCGCCGCCGCCTTCCATGATCATCGTGGCCACGGTCGCAGCGGTGCCGACGGTGCGTTGCGTCCCGCCGACATAGTAGATACCGAAGGAATAGAATTGCACGCCGCCCGCGACCGCCAGCGGTGCCGGCGCTCCCTTGAGCCATGCGAGAATTTCAGTGTCGAATTTGTTGGTCAGATCGCGCCCGTCCGATGCCTCCAATGTGGAATTGACGCCTGCGGTATAGGACCAGATGATCCCCGCGCGGCCAACCGCCTGGTTGCTGGAGAGGCAGGTCGTGTCAGGGCAATATTGCGCCACCGTCGGCGCTCCGCCCAGGTAGGACGGCATCAGGTTCGCTGTGTCCACGAAACCATGGATGATGACGCCGCTGCCGGTCGTGATCGTCTGATGGCCGCCCGACGGCGTCCCCCAGCTGCTGACGTCGCTGTTCGCGGCGAAGGTGCCGACGTACACCTTGCCGCTGTTCTGCGCGATGAAGCTGATGTTCTTGGTGATGCTGACTGGCGCATAGCGGCCATCGGCAATCATGATCTGAGTGCTGCCGGCGGCGGTGTCGTTTGCATGCTGCAGCGTGGCCCAGCATGCACCTTGCGAGAGGCCAGTATTGGCGTCGCTGCATCCACTGGATACCTGGCCGACGTAGTAGGTCGTCCCGGTGTTTCGGAACGTAGCGGTCGCGTAGTTCGTGCTGTAGCGATCCGAGGCCGTCGCGCCCGCCGCGTTGAAGACCAGCTTCACCGGCAGCGGTCCGCCAGCGAAGAAATAGGGTGGTGGCGTCCGGCGCGAGAGCGAGAGCGACAGGTGTCGTGCGGCGTGTCGTGCGATCGAGCCTGATACATTCAGGTTCTGAGCGCCAGCCGGCATTATGCCGGCCACTACGACCAGCGCCAACAAGCAGCGGAAGAATGACCTGCTCATCGCGATCAATCCTCGACGACTTCAAGCGCGAGCGCGGCAGTTTCGCCGCTCGTCGGCGTATAGGCGCCGAGCGTCTCGATCAGCACATAGATGTTCTGGACGCCGGTGTTGCAGTCGTAGGGGATCATCCCGCCCGCATTGGCGGTGCTGCCGATATTGCGGCTGCCCCAGCCCTTGGCACCATCGGAGCCCTTGTCCGTCAGGTTGATGTCGATCGTACCGCGCTCGATCGCACCGACCAGGGTGACATTGCCGGTCCAGGTCCCTCCATCGCCGACCGAGGTCGTGACAAACGGGCTGCTGGTCGTGCCCTTGAAGATATGCAGCCGGAAACTAATGCCCGAGGCGAGTGGGTTGGAGATCGAAAGCGACGCGGCGAGGATCGCTCCATGGCCGCCATTCACGCGACAGATCGCGGCCGAAACCGGGAGAACAGAGCCCGCTGTCGTGCTGTTCGCATAGAGCGAATTGGCCGCGTAAGCGGTAGTGTTGGCCGGCCGCGTGAAGGTTCCGCCTGCGACGGTGGCGTGACCGCCAACCTCGATCGGCTTGCCGCCCGTGATTCCCTGGACTGCCACCGCCTTGGCTGCATCGCTGCCTGCGAGAGCCTGAACAGCAGTCTGGTTGGCGGCCGACGCGTCGCCTCCGCCACCGCCGCCGCCCAGAGCCGCGTAAGGAAGCCCCGTCGCTGGATCGATCAGCACCGTCCCCGTGATGCAGTTTCCCGTCGCATCCTTGGTTTCGCAGTTGGGGGCGGCCGCGCTGGCGGAATTCGCCAATGCCACGATCAAGCCGAGCGCGAGCACAATCTGGTGCATTTTCATCGGAGCACTCCTTGGGATTGATTCGCTCAGCGCTGCAGGAGCGCGAGGAGGTCGCGGGCGGTTGTGCCGGCGGCAGGCACGCGGCATGCACGGATCCGAAGCACGGCGCCGTTCGCCACATTCTTGAAGATGACCGTGCGCGCCGAGCCGCAGGGTTGGACTTCAACTGTGCCGGCGTTCCCGACGTAAATGCCGATGACCTTCGGTGGCAGTGGAGTCGTATCGCTTGGGACGATGGCAATGGCGTTGCTCGGGATCGGCTCGGCAATGACGGGGGCGCATGTAAAAAGGGCGAGCGCGATCGCGCCGCAAAGCAGCTTCTTCATGGTTCGGGTATCCTGTTGAGCCGCGGAGGCGGCGTTGAACTGAGGTAGGTTAGAGATCGACTGCGGCAGAGGGTCGCTTCACATCGTCCAGGCCTGTCTCGCGTCGAAGCGCGAGCCGCACGAATTCGGACAGCGGCATTCCCCGCTGCTCGGCTGTAGCGCGCGCGGCGGCCGCAATGGGCTCACTCACGCGCACGTGCAGGGTCTCCTGCGCGGTCGCGGCCATAGGTTCTCCATCGATTTTGGATGTGCAGCGGACATAAAAAGAACCCGTCACGGCGATGCCGGCGGGACGGACGATTTTCAGCTGCTTGGGATGATCATGCAGTTTATGCATGATCCCTGATTTCTAACCGGGAATAACCCCGTTCGCAAGCACTTTTGCGTGCAGGTTCATACGCCCGCGCGTATCTCGGCATTCGCGTTGGGCGGCATAGCAATCGTCAGCAACGACCCACATCCAATCTGGTCGATGTACCGATCCGCGCCGTCGCGGAGCGATCGGGCCTGCGACTGGTCAACATCATCATCGGTTCACGGGAGTCGCGGCGATCGGTTACTTCTTAGGCTTCCGCCTGCCCTGGGTAAGGGTCGAGGCGGCGAGCGATTTCCCAGTCGCGGCGGTCGCCGCACGGTATATACCGCTAAGCGGAGCAAGAAACGTCCTCGCGCCCTCGCGAATTTCAGACCGCACATATGCGCGATCTATCACGAAGGAGCCGTCGCTCGCGGACCTGCCAACATGGCGGCTCCCCTTAGCCATTTCGAATCTCCTTCCAGAAGCTCTTGCACAATTTGATCAGCTCCGCCCCTAAAAACAAGGCGCAGACAACCAGATCGAACATAAACAACGCCTGCTCGACGATCTCGGATGCATCGTTGAGCCATGCCGGCGCCCACGGTGCCAAGGCCAGCAGGTGAATAAACCCGGCCAGTAAAAGCTCTATGACCAGCAGCCCCGCCAGCAGAATGGCCCCGACTCCGATGTGGAAAAACATCGCGGCGAGCGGCTTCACGGAAGCCGGCAATTGAACTGCCACTCGGTTACTTGGCCTTAGGCTTCGACTTTTTCGCCTGCGCCAGATCTGATCCGGCAACGGATTTTACCGTGGTTGACTTGCTGGTGCGAAGCAACTTCGATGCTGCTGACGCGTCCTTTTTGCTCGTTACCATGAGCTCCTCCCCTGAGTCGTTTCGGAGACGCTACATGGCGGGTCGCGGATACACAACGTGGGGGAAGCAGCCAAAATGGTGGCATCGGCCATGTCGGGCAGACGCCCGTTGCCGTGGTATGCTTTCCCGAATCGCGCTGAGGCGAGCAGACGCCGTGCGACGTTAGAGGAGAGTGGATTGCCGCGGCGCCTGAAAGCCCATCTCGCCGACGCTGAGGCGTTGCTCGCTCTGGAGCCCCCCGAACTTGCCGGCATCATTCTGAAGATACTCATCGCCGAGTCACCGCCACACAACGAGTACAACTTCATCAACGGGCTGCGGCAGATGGATGAGATCTATCCACGCAACGTCGTACCGGCGGTCAGCCAGGCGATCGCCGAAGCTTGGGCATGGCTGCGCGCCCAGTGCCTCGTTGCTACCGATCACAGCCAGCACGGAAGTTCGTGGAGCTTTGTCACCCGCTTGGGTCACAAACTTACTTCCGACAGCGATTTCGCTAATTTTCGCAAAGCGTCGCTGCTCCCCCGCACCCTGCTGCATGCCACGATAGCTGAGGACGCGTGGGGCAATTTCATGCGGGGGAAGCACGACACGGCTGTGTTCGAGGCCTTTCGCGCCGTCGAAATCGCCGTCCGTGAAGCAGCTGGCTACCCGAAGGGGGATCACGGGGTTCCTATGATCCGGCGAGCCTTCCACAAGGATACGGGCCCGCTGACCGACTCAAGTGACGAAGACGCCGAGAAGGAAGCGATGGCGTCGCTGTTCGTCGGCGCGATCGGCTCATACAAGAACCCGCGTAGCCACCGCGACATCGGTGTGCTCGACGCGAGTGAAGCAGCCGAGCTCCTGCTGCTCGCGAGCCATCTTCTAAGGATTGTGGACGCGAGACGACCACGCGGCGAGTGAAGCCACGGTCCCTTACGGCATGCTTCGCCCCGTTCGCCACGACTTGCGCCGATACGACTGTCCACCCATGGGAAACCCTGCCTGTCCCAAACGCGGAGGCGTCATGCGTAAGCGGCTGGCACGCCGTGGCCGGCACCGAGGCCGCCCCTTCTCGGGATGCGCGCGGTTCCCGATTTGCACGGGGGCAGCGAAGATCGTCGATTCGTAGCGCTGACGGATCAGCCCGTTGACTTCTGTGTAGCGTCGGCGGCGTATGGCACCCGAGGGGGAACGCTCCATGCTGATGTTTTTGGTCGCCGCCGCCGCGTCGATAAGCGTTCCGTTTGTGGGCGTTCGTCTATGGGACCTCGGCGCTTATCCGACTTGCGCAAGCCAGCCCCCGCCTGGGAACATTTGCGTCAATCTGGAAAACGATGGATCGTTTTTGGTCGATCTGCGCGCCGGGCGCCCCGATTGGATCAAGACGAACACGCTCGTCCTGGTCGTCGGGGGAAAGCCTGTGGCCGCCAGCATCTCGACCATCGGCTTCGAAGGGCAATCCCAAGCTCTCGAGGATCTCGAAATCCGGTATGGGAGGCCCGCTTCACTAACGACGGTCGTCATTCAGAATGGCTTTGGGGCTCATTTTCGCATCATCCATGCACGGTGGCGCCTGAAAGACGGGTCGGTGGTCGAGTTTGACGGAGCGAAGGAGCACCTTGATGAGGGAGAGGTTCGCTGGCTCCACTAATGTGCACCGTTCAGGCTCGGCCATGACAAAGGTCTGCGGCATCGAACTACGTGCCTGCAGGCTCGACAACGGTCAGCCGTTCGTGCGATTCGGCGCGCATGGAGGCTGACTGCTACATGCCCAGATCGCGAAAGGCGGCCGCCGCGGTAGGCGTGGCCCTGATCGCGATCGTCGTCCTCGCCACGCTCAATGTCGTCGACAGGCAGGACCACACCGCCGCGTGGGCGCTCGCCACCGCGCTGTTGACTTCTGGGGTTCTACTTCTCCGTCGGCAGTAAGAACGTCGACTGCGAACGGTCACTTGGCGCGATGACGCGCGTGACGCTTCGCTCGCGAACTTGCCACACGCCTCCGACAAGCTCCTCCTTGCTTTGGAGTTCAATCCTCATCTCGACCCCCGGCTTCAGCTGAACCTCAATCCGACCGGCACGCAGAGCCTGCAAGAAGTCGTGATCTTTCATCGTCGCGCCGAACTCAGGCAACGCGCCGTGCTGAAATCGCCACCGGCGCTCCGCATCCTTCAGCACTGGGCTGACCAGGACGACGTGCAGCTCGGTCGTGACAATTCTCTTGGTATCGTCCGCGTCCTGTTGCGCACTTGTGTCGCTGGCGCGTCTGGCAAAATCGGCTCGAGGCACGACGACGGCCGGCCGCTCACCCGGCTTCTCCGACGCGCCGACACCGGTGATCGCCTCGTCCCGTTCGAGCTCACGAAACATCTGGCGACGAGGAGGTTCGGCCGATCCTGAGTTCAGCGCCGCGTGGACATCACGGGCAATCTGCTGCTGCTCCGCCTCGCCTTTGTGTTCACTCCGGTGAGCGACGTATTCGCGCACTGCATCCAGAACCTGCTCGTAGGACCATTCGATAGCCTTCTCGCTCATCCACAGCAGCACCGACAGGATGACAGCCTTCGCAGCAGTCTTGCTCGGCACCGCCGACCGCACAAGGCGGATGAGAGCGTTGAGACTCAGGCTCCCTTCGGTCCCGTCGACAAGTTCGATCCGGACTTCGCTCATGGGATCGACGCTGGCGGCCATCTCGCGGATGGCCGCCGCCCACGCCAGCGACGCGCGAGCGACCACCTCGAGATCGGCTTTCCTGCCCGGCTCCAAGTCCAGGTACAGGCTCAGTGTTGCTTGTTCCATTGTGCTCCCCCGCGCGAGGCTAGGACGGGGGCAACCCGAGAGTCAAAGCGACGCCGTCGGAATGGGTAGTTCAGACCAGCGGCTGAGGGTCCGCATGTGCAGGCGAGTGCCCAGCCCTGTTCCAGGCCTGAGAACAGAGCCCTGCTACTCCCTGCTCGCGCCGTGAGATTAGGGCGAAAATTCTCGCACGCGCCCGCGCGTGGAGGGGTGACAGATGGGGAAGAGCCGCCCGTTCCTCTCTGGTCGACGCAATGCGCTCGGCCGCTCCTTCGCGCTCGCCAGTGGTGTGACAGATGGCGTGGTCAGCGGTCCCTGATCGAGCCGTGAGAACAGGGCGCAAGTTCCACCAGTGGGTGTGTCGGTCTGGCCAAAATGTGACATTCGATTTGCCTGCTTCAGGCCTGAGAGCAGGGCCGCCCGTCCAGTCTACGTGACGCGCCCACCCGCGCCAAAGCTATTGGCGCTATTGTCCCTATTGTCACAGGGTGCCGATCTCTCACTCTTCTCTAATAATAAGAGATAGATAAGTCTTTTTTGGTAATCCTCTGCCGAAAGCTCCCGGCCAAGAGCGTGAGCGGGCGTGGCCCAATGACAATAGCGACAAAAGCGACAATTGGACCGATCAGTGCCGGCTGAATTCCCACAGAGTCACGACGTCGGAGACGGCGGCTAAATCGGTCCCGAACCCGCCCCGGTTATACCAAGCCCGGCCCTCCGGGATGGCCGCAACGCAATATTCCGTTGTGATAAGAATGATCCGCCGCCCGGCAAGCCAGATCGCCAAGCCCTCGAAGTGCTCGCTTCCGCGCGCAGATACCCCGAAGAGATCAAGCTCATGCCACCCCAGCGCCATGGCGCGAGCGGCCCAGCCGGTGTGTACCAGGCGCCGTGCGTCCTCGGCGATCACGCGCCATTGCCCTGCGCGAACGTGGCGCGGCCGTTCCGCCGGAAGGCTGGTGACACCCTCGACAACCCCGGTCGGTAGCTCGGGGCAAGCCACGCTGGCGATTGCCTGGCTGGTCGCCGCCCGCTTGGCCAGAGCCCCCGCCGCGATATCGCGCCAGTTATTCACCGGTCTGCGCCAGAACGGCAGGGTTGACCAAATAGTCGCCCTTCGTGCGGCCTGGGGTGTCGCCCGATCGTGTGCCGGCGGGTCGGAGCCAGTCGGACTCTACGAGGTGTTCGATAGCCTCCTTGAGCGTGTCGAGTGTTTTGAGGGCCGGAATACCGCTGTTGCGTTGGATGTCGCGCTGATTGATCCGGCGCGCGCTGTTCTTGACGATATGCCGGGCAAGCGCCGCAGCGTTGCGCTCCACGGGCGGAAGGGCCGCGTCACCAAAAACGCGGAGCGCTGTCGGCTTCGCATATTCCTCAACGAACGTGACTGCCGCGGCGATGCTCGCGGTACTGATCGCCGTCGGTTCAGCACAAGAGCCGCTGTCTGCCCAATGCAGCAGCTCGGAAATCAGGCTGAGGCGCAGGACCGTACCCTGAAGCTTGCCGCAGAAGGATTTGAACAGCGACGCCGCCTCGCCGAAGCTGCGCATGTGATCGCGCAACCATTCCTCAAAAAGGTCTGCGGCTTCGGGCTCGAGCGCGATGTCGATCGGAACGAGAGCGCCGCGCGCATCGTAATCCGGCCTGATTTCTTCTTCGAGGCACCGATAAACCAACTCCAGCCGGTCCGCGTCCACGGGCTTCGTGGGGCGGACCCATTCAACCCGTTCAGGCCATGCCCACAGAAAGCGCGGCACGAGCCCGTCGTCGGCTTGGGCGAGTAGGGCGTCAGCGAGTTTTTCCGGCTGGACGCCACCGAACACCGACACCCCATTGAAGGGAATGCGAAGCGCGGATTGCGCGCCCTTGCGGTCGACGGTGTAGACACGTCCGCCATAGGCTTCGAGCCAGAATTCCCGCCCACCGGGCGCGTACCGCTCGAAGCTCGCCCACCAACCCGCCAGCTCGTCCCGAAGGTGAAAGGTGCCCATGGGATTGCCCGCCAGGATAACGGCCAGCGCTTCGGGGGTACTGTCCTGCACCAGGAGGCGACGGCGCTCGGGCGCGTCGGGTGCAACAGCCGAGATCGGCAACGGGGGCGTGGTGGAATTCTCCTTACGAGCCTGCTCGACGTCCTTCTCCCAGGCCTTGCGCTCGACCTTGGCACGCTCGGCGACGGCTTCCCACTTTCGCAGGGCATCCGAATGCCCTTCGGCGTGGTCGGCCTCCATCGGCCGGAGTGGCCGAGTTGCCGCGTCGATCGCGGGGGACTTGTTGAAAGAGGGGTCGCCTACGGCCGCAGCCCACAGAATGCAGGGCTCGACCCAATCGGCCGACGCGAACGGCTTCACCCGCCGCTTTGCCCCGATCAAGGACGCGCTCACCGACAGGACGCCGAGTGCGACGTAATCGACCGGCGCCCCGGCACCTTTGGCCAAGTCGAGCATCAGCGGCCACAGGTTGCCGAATAGGTCGCCCGGCATCGGGACCGCCTTCGCGCGGCCACCGGCGAGCAGCGCCATGTCGGGCGCGGGCCAATTGCTCGTTCGCTGCGGCCTAGTCCTCTCAGCGACCACCAGCGTCTCACGTCGTGAGGCATCCGGCGCGGTATCGCCGCCGCGCGCTTCGCGGGGCTCCTGCCAACCCGGATCCCCGTTCACGACGGACGGCTCCTGATGGGGGCGTTCGCGAGCGCGCTCCGGGCTGCTATCACGCCGCTCCGCATAAAGCGTCCGGAAAGCCGCCTTGTGGTCGCCGCCATGCTTGTAGTGGACGAACAGGTCATAGGCATCGCCGTAACAACCGCTGGCGCACTTCTCGCCCAGGCCAGCCGCGGCATCGCTTTCAGACAGGCTGACCCATTTGTCGCCCATGATGCGGGTCGCGTAGGTGTCGCCAGTCTGGAGCGGCGATCGCCAGTCCTCAGGGCTGCGCGGGCTTTGCTCATACCCGCACATTTCGAGCATGGTGGCGACCGACGTGGTTCCGTTGAAGTCGGCGATGATGGGCATGCCATCGTCATTCGATGTCTCACGGCGACGTCGCGCGGCCTGTTGGCGGATACGCTCCCGCTCACGGTCGTCAGCATCCCGTTGAGCGCGGATGGCCGCTATACCGTCGGCGACTGGGCCTGCGGTCAGGGCGAGCCCCGGCGCATCGATCGCGGAGCTGGCGCGCTGATAATAGAGAGGCTCGCCGGTTTCAGAGCGAAGCGCGGTTCCGCTCTTGGCATGCACGGAAGGGACATTCGGCAGATAGACCGGCTGCGCTGCACGAGCCAGGGCGGCGTCCATCTTGACGCCGCCGGCTTCCATGAGCGCGAAAAAGGCGAGCTGGGCGTCGTGCCAGTCTGTGAAATCAACAGCGGCCTCGAGCGGCAGGACAATCCGCCAGCGGCGATCGCCTGGTCGGGCGTGGGCGCTGCTATAGATCAGCCAGGCGGCTGCTGACGTAGCGCGCTCGACCAGCGATACGATCTGTTCCAGCGGATGGTCGCCACTGTCCACGTCGCCGCACAGGGCAACAAATTCGCCGCGCTCACGCTGCCGGGCGTGCTCCCTGCCGTCATAATCGCAGTAGCTGCTGGGGATGAACGCGGCACTGGACCCTTTGTCCTTCCTGCCCGGCTCTAGCGAGAACAGGTGTCCAAGCGTGAGGGTGCTGTAATCCTCGCCGGTATGGATGTGCGTGTCGCGCTGGCCCTCGAAGGCCATGACGCGCGCGCCGTGCCAGCCAGGATGGGAGAGATTCGAGAGAGCGGGTGCCATGTTGTGAGTCATCCCGGCCTCCGCTCGTTACCGGTCCGGCCGTAAGAGACCGGCAGCCCATCCCGGAGCCCGTCGATCGCGTCACGCACCAAGTCGATTGGGCCGCGCTCGGTTCGCGCGAGCTGTCCCCCAGCGCGTTGGCAGAGCCCCCCCTCAAACACGCCGGGCTGAACCTCGACGATGCGCCAAGCGCGCATCAGGCGCTCCATTGGGAGATCCACGACTGGAGCGGTCCGCTTCTGCTGATAGATAGGCGCGTTCATGCCCGCTCTCCGCGGACGCCCAGCGGGCGCGTCAAGATTGGTAGCCCGTCACCAAGACTGTCCACTACACGCCGAACGTGCCTCAAAGGGCCCGCGTCGGTCCTGGAAATGCGAGCCGCACGCTGCCTTGGCCAACGTTCCCACAATTCGGCCTGCCATCGCCCCGGATGCGTTTCGATGAGGTACCAAGCCCGGCAATGGTATTGCGCTGGCGGCGCCAGCATCAGAATCATGTGGTCACCACTGAGCGCAACCGACTCCACGCCCGCTTGCAAACGGCATGCAGCCCAGAGCGTAGCTGCCAGCGCGCTGCACCAGTCGAGGGCGCCCGATGCATGGGAGCCATCCACAGGATCATAGCCGTGCCATTGGGTTGCATTAAGCTGCTCGAGGACGAGACTCGGCCGCGGGCTGCCAAACTCGGCTATCGTTCTCTGGAGTGCGTCAGGCATGCACTCCTCCCCACGCGAACGCCGCGACGATGGAGGCATTGCGAAAGCTGAGGCCGCGTTTTCCTGCGAGGAATTGAATGCGACAGGCGGTGGTGGTATCAGCGTCGTTGTTGCAGGTGACGAAATGCGTGGGCCGGATCCCGTTGGAGCGGGGCCGGCCTGCTTCGTTATTGGGCCGAAGCGCGACCCGTGATAGTGTTGCCACGAGCGATCAAGCAGCCGCCTGGTAACAAGGCAGACTGTCGAGGTAACGCTGCAATTCAGAAACGGGGATCAGCGTGCGCCGACCGGCTTTGCGGGCGCCAAGTTGCCCAGTTCGCAACGCTTCGTAGAGCGTGGTCCGTGAAAGCTTAGCCGCGGCAATTGCCTCGGGGATCGTATAAACCAGCGATGTCATTTCCATGTTCGCGTCTCCGTGTGTGCCAGCGGAGTTCAGCGGGCACGGGCGAACACTCACTTCGATCGGTCCCAGGAAACATGGGGGGTTACGTCGATTTCGATACGGGCTCCACGAAGAGCCAGTCTGCGGCAATTCGGCGGGCAACCGCCTCCGGCGAATGTTTGAAGCCGGGCGTGTTGATCAGGGACGCGTATTGATCATGAGAGATCGACCGAATCCTTCGTCGAACCTTCTCCCTGACGTTCTCGACCTGAGGTCCGTCGAGCTTACCGAACGCAGCATTCCTCCGGAGGCAGGTCGCCGCGCGATTCATCGACTCTTTGAGCTGCTCGCCGTTGAGGCGCCCCGCTTGCATGAAGCCCTCGGCAACGGCTGCGATCACCCCTTCCGTAAGCTGACGCCGGTCGGGCGTCGAAGGACGGCCCCCGTCGGTCTTCTGGAATCCAAGCACGGGCGCGATCGCACCCCCGCGGGCTTCTTCTAGCGCAGTGGCAATGGCCATGAGCGGAGCGAGCAGCGGGTTGGGCATGCCAATCTCGTTCAGGTACGCAACCACGGCGAGAAGCGATCGGAATGCCCCCTCGTTGCCTCCGTCACCGTTATTTCGAAAAAGCTGTTCGTCCCTCAGCAAAGCGCCGTGTAGGCGGTCGAATGCGATCGACGGCTCCTCTTTTCGCGCGCGCAATTCGCGCATCTGCGCCGGAGTTCGGAGCGCGGTCGGGCCGGCGCCTCGCGCATTATTGTCCCCCGAGGTCATTGTGCGGCCAGCGGCCGTACGTTGCTGGATTCGGCGATGCCTAGCCCTGAAATCGCGGCCCTGACGGTCTCGCTGACGTAGCTGGGAGCGAGGTGGGCATAGTGCTTGCGCGTGATCCGCTCATCCTTGTGGCCGAGTGCCTCCGCGATAACGGCCATAGGAACTCCGGCGCGGGCGAGCCTAGCTCCATATGTGCGGCGTAAATCGTGAAAGGTCGTCCTATCGATCTTGGCACGATCGAAGGCGTCGTTCATCCGCCGAAGTTGCTGGCTCCGCTTCCACTGCGCTCCATCGGGTCGCAGGAAAATCAGATCGAGCGGCATCTTTCCGGCAACTGATGCTTCGATCATCTCCACGCCTTCCGCATCCAGGTATGCGGGCCGCGGATCAGCGTTCTTCGTCTCCGTCAGATAGACCGTCCGCGATTGCCGGTCATAATCCTTCACCTGGGCATGCCGCAATTCGCCATAGCGCCCGCCGGTGAGCAACGCCGCACGGACTATCGGTCGAAATTCGGGCTCGCTCGCATTGACGAGCCGGCGCGCCTCGTCGTCAGTCAGATAGCGGCGCTTCGCCACGTCGACACCCTTGAACGGCCTCACCTTCGACCATGCCGCGATCGGCAGACCGTCTCTGGTCGCGGCTGCCAAGTTCAGCGCAGCCTTAAGCACGGTGAGATCCCTATTGGCGGTTGCTCGACGTTTTCGGAGTGCCTCCTTGTCGTCTGCCGGCCTTTCGTTCTGCTTTTCGGCGCCCTTGCGGGTTCGCAATTTCGCTGGCGAGCTGGCGCGCGCATTATGCCAGTCGCCGACGATCTTCTGCGTCAGGCTCGCTACTTCATGGTGCCCGAGCGCAGGCTTGATGATCTCGTCCACCCTCGATTTCATGTCCGACGGGATCGCCCCCGCCCGCGCTTTGAATGCGGCAGTGTAATGATCGAGTGCATCGGACACGGTGAACGGGCCAGCGGCTGGCCGGTCTCCGCGCGCCTTTTCGGCGAACCATTGGCGTGCCGTCTCGTCCGCTTGCTTGAAACTGAGGATCGTCTCGCCGTCGGCATCGCGGATGTCGTCGGCCTCCCCAAGCGTCGTCTTGGCATAGCCGCCGGTCGAGCCGGGTGCTTTGAAGCGTGCCACCCACTTTCCAACGCGTTGTCCACGATAGTAGCCGAGGTGAGCGCCCTCGCTGATGAGGCGCCAGTACGGTTCTTTCGCCGGCGACAATCTCAGCCGCGCGTCCCGCCTATCGATCTTGGCATCTCTTACGGCTCGGCCCATGGCGATCTCGACTTCGGTAAAGCATCGGTAATATACATAGAGGAACGATCACGTACAGTGACGTATGAAAAGCGGCGGAAAACTGCCATTTCAAGAAGGCCTTACTCGTCCCGGGTTGTTCGCTAATGTCCACTTATCCGCCCTCTCACGGCGAAAACACGGGTTCGAGTCCCGTAGGGGTCACCAGCGATTTCGATGACTTAGCGCCAATTTTCGTTTCGGATGCGCATTCGTCCAAA
>Ga0136846_1229490_pt1 | contig 17697 bp, 12 predicted proteins | sample HopSoiMetagenom2_FD_96841 | JGI IMG/M metagenome (GOLD analysis project Ga0136846, IMG submission 96841) | Grasslands soil microbial communities from Hopland, California, USA - 2 Assembly 2016 (version 4) | ecosystem: Environmental > Terrestrial > Soil > Grasslands | place: USA: Hopland...
GGCCCGGACCGGCTCTGTCAGCAGCAGTTCGCGGCAGGGTACGGCGACCATCCGGGCGACCGGCTCGATGGTGCGCTGGTCGGCCACCGCGAACGAGCGGATCTCCTCGACGTCGTCGCCCCAGAACTCCACCCGCAGCGGGTGTTCCTCGGTCGGCGGGAAGACGTCGAGGATGCCGCCGCGCACGGCGAAGTCGCCGCGCTTCTCGACGAGTTCGGTCCGGGCGTAGCCGGCCCCGACGAGAGAGGTGACGATCTCGGTCAGCTCGCAACCACTGTCGCCGGCGTGCAGTTCGACCGGCACCAGCTCGCCCAGGCCGGGCACCTGCGGCTGCAGCACCGCCCGCAATGGGGCGACGACGACGGAGATCTTCCCGGCACCGGGGTCGTCCGACGACGGATGGTTCAGCCGGCGCAGCACGGCCAGCCGCTGCCCTACCGTGTCCGGCCGCGGGGAGAGCCGTTCGTGCGGCAGCGTCTCCCATCCGGGATACAGCGCGACCTCGTCCGGCGGAAGCAGGCAACGCAGCGCCGAGACGAGGTCCTCGGCCTCCCGCCCGCCGCTCGTGACCGCGAGCACGACGCGGCCGGCCCGCGCCGTCGCCGCGATGGCGAACGGCTGCAACCCGACCGGGCCACTGAGAGTGAGCGAAATCGCACCGAGCGCCTCGCCGATGCCGGCCAGCGCCGGGTCGGCGGCGGCCGCCTGAACAAGACCGCCAAGACCGGCCAAGCCGGTCGTCGTACGCGTCCCGTCGGACACCGAAATCGCCCCAATCCCTGCCAACGCGCCACCACCGCACCGGGGTGCGACCGTCCGACGGCAGCACCGATACGCCCCGGCGAGCGAACTCGGGGGCCTGTCGACAAGCCTACGCAGCGCCGCCGGCCCGCCGGTCGATTGCGATGCACGCGCGGTGTCGGCTAACATCGGCAACACCATCGGGGGTTTTGCGCACGTCAAAAATCGGGGGAAAGTGCGCCATGTCTATTCTTTCTGCGTTCCGCGGTCGTTCCGCGTCCATCCTGCTGCTCATGGTCGTCCTGGCGAGCGCTCTGCTCGCCGTGCCGGCCGTCGCCAGCGTGGCGGCACCGGCCTATCCGCCCACCACCTGCTCGGCCAAGGTCGCGAACAGCGTCGCCGGCTCGTCCTGCTCCGGCGCGGCGTCCACCTCGGCCGCCCGCTCCAGCAGCCCGGCCCAGCCGAGCACGGACAGCACCGCTAGCACCGGTTTCCAGGCGCTGACGGCGACCGCGATCGCCGGCCTGCTGCTGGCCGGCGGTGTCGCGTTCGTCCTGCTCGGGCGCCGGCGCCGGCACAGCTGAGCGCGCCGGCACAGCTGAGCATTGGCGTAACGGGTGGGGGGCGCGGCTGAGCCGCGCGACGATGCCGACCCTCCAGAGGCCCAGCCGCTGGAGGGCGCGACCGGGGACGCGGCGGATTCGCCGCCGTTTCGCCGGCGTCTCGTGTTCTGGTGCGGAGCGGTGGCGTTGGCGACGCTTGTCGTCGGCCTTGCCTGGATCGTCGTCACCGGTGTGCTGGCCCGCGGCCAGCTCCAGAAGGTGCGGGCGGATCTGCCGAAGCTGCGCCAGGCCGTGCTCGATGGCCGCTCGGCGGATGCCCGGCAGATCGCTCATCGCATCGGGGACGAAGCAGCGCGCGCCCACGCTTTGACCACCGGCCCGGCGTGGTGGGTCGCCGCCAACCTCCCGATCGTGGGTTCGCCACTGCACGCCACTCGCATCGTGGCGTCCGCGGCCGACCGGATCGGGTCCGGAGTAGTTCCCACCGTGGTGACGCTCGCCGACGAGCTCAGCCAGACGCACCTCTCCGGCTCCACCGTCGACCTCACGCCGCTGCGCCGTCTCACGGCCCCGCTTCACCGGGCGGCATCGACGATCGACCAGATCACGGCCGACGTCCAACGGACCGACGGTTCATGGTTCGGGCCCGTCAACTCGGCGCGGCGAAACCTCCTGCGGCAACTCGTGCGCGTCCAGGGCGAGCTCACCGGCGCTGATCGGGCGGCGCGAGTTGCCTTGCCCATGCTCGGCGCCACCCACCCGCAGCGCTACTTCATCGGTTTCCTCAACGACGCGGAAGCGCGCGGCGTGGGAGGCATCCCCGGCGCATTCGCCATCGCCACCATGGACAACGGCCGGCTCACTTTCGAGCACTTCGGGTCCGACCTGGAGTTCCGGCACGTGCGCGCGCACGTCCAGTTGGGCGCTGACTTCACTGCTCTGTACGGGCAGGACGATCCGACCGGGACGTACGCCAACTCCGACCTGAGCCCCGACTTCCAGAACGCAGCCCGCATCTGGGCCGGGCTCTGGGCGACCAAGTCCGGCCAGAAGGTCGACGGCGTGCTCGCCCTCGACCCGACTGCGCTCGGGTACCTGCTTGCCGTGACGGGTCCCGCGCGCATGTCCGACGGGCAGCGGGTCAGCGTGGGCAACGTCGTTGCACTGACCCAACGCGATCTCTATCGACGCTTCGGTGGCGGGACCAGGGCCGACGACGCCGCGCGCAAGAAATACGTCGTCGACCTCGCCCGCGCCGTGTCACGCCGGCTCGCGGACGGCGGCAACCCGCGCCGGCTCGTCCGGGCAGTCGGCCGCGCTGCCGCCGAGCGACGGTTCGTCGTGTGGAGCGCCGACCCGGCGATCGAGCGGCAGATCGTCACCGCCCACTGGGCGGGCGCCCTGCCGCAGGGCGCGTCGACCGGCTTCGTGGTCAACAATGCCGCGGGGAGCAAGCTGGACTACTACCTCGACCGCTCCTTCAGCTACACCCGCGCGAGCTGCGGCGCCGGCGCCCCGGCTACCGCGACCCTGCGCCTGACCAACGGAGCCCCGAGCGGGCTGCCGTCGTACGTCACGTTCCGGGCGGACTCCAACGGTCGGTCGAGCCGGCCGGGCGACAACCGGGTGCTCGTCACGTATTACGCGAGCGCCGGCGCCACCATCCGGTCGGTGTCGCTGGACGGGAAGTCGCTGCCGTTCACCAGCGCCCCGGAGAACGGCCTGCCCACCGTCACGGTCGACGTCGAACTGCCGCGCAGCGCGACGCGCACGCTGCGCGTCACAGTTGCCGAGCCGGCGGCTCGGGCGCCGGTTACCGTGGTCAAGCAGCCGCTGGTCCGGCCGATGAAGATCGATATGGAAGGGGATCGCTGTGGCCGACGTGGATGAGCGTCCAGCTGCGCCACCCGGTCCGGCGCCCGACCGGCGAACGGCCAGCCGGCAGGAGGTCGTCGAACGGCTCGCCGCCGCGCAGAAGAGCAATCGGGGTGCGGCCGGTTATTCGCGATGGGTGAACCGCCCTCTAGGCCGACAGTTCGCAGCGGTCGCCTACCGCGCGGGATGCAGCCCGAACCAGGTCAGCCTGCTCAGTGCGGCGTGCACCTACCTCGCGATCGTCCTGGTCGCGACGCTGCGTCCCACGTGGCCGATGGCCGTCGGCGCCACCGGGCTGCTCGTGATCGGGTACGCGCTCGACTCGGCCGACGGGCAGGTCGCCCGACTCAGCGGCACCGGCTCGGTCGCCGGCGAGTGGCTCGACCACGTCCTGGACGCCATCAAGATCGCGACCTTCCACCTGGCGGTCGCAATCTGCTGGTTCCGGCACTTCGACCTGCAGCACGCCGCCTGGTTACTCGTCCCGCTCGGGTTCAGCGCGATCAGCAGCGTCTTCTTCTTCGCACTGATCCTGTCCGATCTGCTCCGCCGCGTCGACCGCGTCAAGCGGGGCGGGACGTCAGTGACGACCGCGAGCGTGAATCCCAACGAGGCCGCCTCGGTGCTGCGGTCGCTCGTCGTGCTGCCCAACGACTACGGGCTGCTGTGCCTGGTGATGGTGCTACTGCCGTTGCATCGCACCTTCCAGGGCGTCTACGCCCTACTGGCCGCCGCGAACGCGCTCTTCCTGCTCGCAGGATTGTCCCGCTGGCTCCGCGAGATGCGCGGCCTGGGACGCGGCTGACCCGCCGGTCTCAGCCGGTGGCGATGCGTTCGCCGATGACCTGGCGCAGCATGGTGCTCGACGTGTGCACGGTGTACGGCAGGTACACGACCTCGACGCCGACCGACGCGAAGTCGCGCTCGAGCTTGTCGCCCTTCGGCGTGCCACGCCAGTCATCGCCCTTGACGATCACGTCGAACTTCAGACGGCGCCACATCTCGAGTTTCTCGTCGACGTCCTCGATGACGGCGTCGTCGACGAAGCGCACGGCACGAACGATCTCGAGCCGCTCGGCCGCCGGCACCACCGGCGCCTTGCCCTTGACCGCTTCGGCCCGCTCGTCGCTGACGACGCCGGCGATCAGCCAGTCACACGCCAACCGCGCGTTGCGCAGGATGTTCAGGTGTCCGACGTGGAACATGTCGAACACGCCTGGCACGTAGCCGACCCGCTGATGGGTTTTCACCAATTTCCCCCGATACTGCGTCGCCCGCCGCCCGGCCGGTGACCGTTGGCGTAGCGACTCCCCCGATTCGCAGTAGACCAAGCTTACCGAACGAAACGGGGCTTTGTCGCGGCGGCCGAGGACTTGCCGCGATTCAGAACGGACCGACGTGCCGGGTGCCGGCTGGCTCGCCGACCGCGCTCGCGACGTCCGAGGGCAGGGGCACAGCGATCGAGTCGTCCATCGAGGAGTCAAAGCTTCGACCGCCGGCCGCGGGCGCCTGGCCGTTGCGCCAGGACGAGTCCTTGGCCGACGCCAGCGCGGAAGGGGTCTCATAGCGGGTCACGGTGACGTTGTCGGGTCCACCCCAGCCGACCATCGACGGCTGCGACCCGGAGTCCCGGTGCCGGAAGTAGTTGCCGCTGATCGTCAGGTGCATGGCATCCGCCGGCGTGTTGGTCCGCTTGTCGAGCGCGTACACCTGGAACATGCCGTCAGTACCGTCGGACGGGAAGAAGTTGTCGGCGACGGTCACGTTGCGCAGCAGCCATGGGTCCGTCGCGTCGCCCATCGGGTACCGGCTGTCCCCGTCGCGCTGGTAGGCGGCCGGGTCGTCCTGTCGGCGCTGGTCCTGCGACATGAGAACCGCGCCTATCGGGTGGTCGGCGAAGGAGTTGTTGTAGACCTTCACGTTGCCGGTGTCGAAGACGTAGAGGCCGTACTTGCCGCCGCGGAAAACGTTGTTGGCGACGATTCCGGTGTCAGCCAGTTCGAGCGCGACGCCGATGAAGTCGCCCTGGAACGAGTTGTTGGCGACGGTGAAGTCGACGTCGCACTGGTCGAACCAGAGGCCGGTCGCGCCATTGCCGTCGAAGGAGTCGTTCACGATCGTCAGGTGGCGGCTGCGCGTCACCTTCACGCCGGCCGCTGACGGAGCCTGGTTGAAGGCCTGCGCATTGTTGTCGTCGAGCACGGAATCTCGGATCGTCAGCCCGTCGGCCACGTTCGCGTGCACCCCCGTCATGCCGTTGGCAGTGACGGTGTCGTGTTCGAGCCGGTTGCCCGCGCCGCGGATGCTGACGCCCTGCGTCGCGTTGTCGGTGACGACCATGTCCCGCAGCAGGTTGCCGGCGGCCTCGAGCCGCACCGTCCCGAGCATCGGCAATGCCGTCGCGTAGCGCCGCACGCCGAACCCGCGCAGCGTGACGTTCGGTGCGCTGACCTTGATCGCCTGGGCGAGGTCGCTCGCGCGCACTTCGTGACCGTTCGGGTCGGAGCCGAGGACCAGCCGCTGGCCGGCGTAGTCGACGTAGAAGGTTCCCGGTCCGACGGCAGACTCGGCGCCGACCTGGCGCAACTCCGTGCCGCCGAGCCAGACCCCGTCCGCCCACGCCGCCATCGGGTTCTGCGATCCGACCATCCCGTCGTCACGCCCGCTGGTGAAGCTGGCCGAATGGTCGAACTGGGCGCTCCAGCCGCCGTGCACCCAGGTCGTCCCGGCACCCTCGGTCCAGCCGTTGACCGGCGTAGAACCATCGAGCCAGACGACCGCGTCGGGTGCCGGTTCGATGATCAGACCGGCCTTGCCGTACGGGACCTGCAGCGACTCGTGGTACGTGCCGGCTCGGACCACGATCGTCTGCCCGGAAGCGGCGTGGGCGATCGCCGCCGCGATGGTGCGCAGCGGGTCAGCGGCGGAGCCGCTCGCCGAGTCGACGCCGGCGGGTGCGACCCAGACCGCGTCGGACGGGACTGGATAGGTGGTGCTGCCCAGCGCCGGAGCGCCGCGATCGGCGGGCGTACCTCCGCCGGGCGGCGGGGTGGGGTCAGTGGGGCCGGGGTCGCCGGGCGTCGGCGTCGGGGTCGGCTTCGGCGTGGACGAGCCGCCCGACCCCGGCGCCGGACGCGTCGAGCCGCCCACCGTGGTGAGCCGCCAGGCGCGCAGGTCGGTGAACGAGAAGGAGACGGCGCGGCCGAGCCGTGATTCGTAGGCCCAGGCACCCAACGTCCCGGCCCGCCGGATTGCCTGGCGGCTGCGGTCGGTGTAGCGCAGCTGCCAACCAGGAGCACGGTGGCCGTAAGCCCAGACCCGCACCGAGAGCGATGGTGTCCGCAGCCCGCTCACCTGGGCCTGGATTACCAGCCGGTTGCCGGCCCGCACGCGCAGCGGCAGGCTCTGGGCGGCGAGGATGACCTCATGTGCGCCGCCGCCGGTCCGTGACAGGCGTAGACCGACGTGCCCGTGGGCCACCCTCAGCTTGGCCCGGTACGAGCCGCTGGCGCCGACCCGCAGTTCGGGTCCGAAGAAGAAGCCCCCAGTAGTCCAGCGGCCCTTGGGAATCCGGACGGTGAGGCTGACGAATGCGTTCGCGACGCTGACGGCGGGCAGCTCGGCCCGCAGCGCGCGCCCGCGGCCCAAGGAGGTGACCTGCGCCTCGCCGCTGCGCACCCGTAGGTGGACGCCCGAGCCGGCGTGGACGACGTAGCGTCCGCCGCGCTGAGCCGCTCCGAGCCCGTGCTGCACCGTGCGGTGATAGCTGTCGCGGGCGATCTCGGTGGCCCGCTGGGCCGGGCGCGGCACCGAGGCGCCGGCGGCAGAGGCTCGGACACCGAGCGTGACCGAAGCCACCAGGGCGGCCACCGAAAGAGCGGCCGCGGCGAGCGTGACACCGGGGCGACGCCGTACCTGGGCGGGGAGAGCCAGGCGCTGCGCGGAAGACATCAGAGGGGTCCCTTCCGAACCGAAACGTCCCCCGCGTTTGGTGGCCGTAGCGCCATAGCTACTAAGCCAGCCAGGAAGCTAACACTCCGTGACCACAGTGTCTAGTCGATGTGAAGCCAGAGTCGAAGGTCCCGCGCCGGTCGGCTAGAGACCCGCCGCCGCGACTGCACCCGGAGGGCCTTTCCACGTTCCCTATCGGCGGCCGGGGCGGGAAGTTGAGGCCCGCGGTCACGCAGTGTGACGGAGCACTCAGGACGATGCCGGGCGGCGGTACTCGACGTGGACGTGCCCGAAGAGCCCGGCGATCATGCCCGCGCCGCGACGCAGCCGCCGATGCCCGTTGGCGCTGGCCGTCAGCCCGCCACCGAGCCGACCCCAAGCCGCCTGCGCGAGCCCGGCCAGCACGCGCAGACCGCCGACGGCAGCGAGCTCGGCGCGGACACGCCACCGCCGCCAGCCCGCCGGCGCGAGAGCGAGCGAGGTACGCGCCCAGGAGTTGCCGCTGCGAAACGCTCGATCGAGGACCCACGTCCGGGTGACCCGGGTAGCCGGCACGCGATCGAACACGAGAGCTTCGTCACACCAGACCAGCTCAGCGCCGCTCTGCGCCAGCTGCCGGGTGAACAGCGTGTCGGATCCGCCGCTGAGCCCGAACTCGGCGTCGAAACGCAGACCTAACCGCTCGATGACGCCAAGATCGAGCAGCAGGTTGTTCGTCGCCGCCACCTCCAGCCGCGTGCCGGTCGGCGGGCGGCGGCGACGGAAGAAGTTTCCCGCCCGAACGAACGCGTCCGGTTCGACGTCGAACACCGACTCGACCGGTCCGACCACGGCCGCCGCGCCCGTTCGTCGGGCGGTGGCCAGCAGCGCCTCGAGCCAACCGTCCTGCGGCCGCTCGTCGTCGTCGATGAAGATCAGGAATCGGGCATCGCGCGACTCCTCGAGAGCACGGTTGCGACCAGCGGCAATTCCCGGGATCGCCTCGTGCACGTAGCGGACGGCCGGTGCGTCGTCGGCGCCGCCCCGGCGGTCATCGACGGCCGCCGCGACCACGGGCTCGGCGCCGCCGTCGGGATCGTTGTCGACCACCAGCACGGACGTCGCCCCGTCGATCCCCGAAGCGTGCTGCACCAACATCGGCAGCAACTCGGCGAGGTCGTCGTTGCGGCGATACGTCAGCACCGCGATCACGATCTCCGGCACGCCGTTCCCCCTGTCCGATCGATCAGGATCAGGCACCGGGTCGAGGTCCGGAAACGCCTGCGAGTCACCCGTCGTCACCGTCCGCCAGTGAGACCGCACCGGCACCGCACAAGCCTATGCGACAAGGGTTTCCGCGCGCGCGGAAACCTTGTCGGCCCACGCGTCGCGACACGCCGACGTCGCCCGGACGGAGTTGGCAGCGCCTCTCGCGGTGTGTCATAGTCCTGATTCGGCGGGGGTGGTCCGAGCAAAGGAACACCCAAATGCGTAACTCCGCACGGCCCGTTGGGCGCCATCGTTTCCCCCAGCAGGACAAGCCGATCGATCGCCGCCGGCTCACGGTCGTCACCCTGCTCACGGCCGCCGTCACGGCAACGGCCGGCGCAGTCGTGTACGCCGACACCTCGGCCGGCGCCGCCGGCTACACGGCCACCCCGAACGTCAGCGACAGCTTCGCGCGCACCGTCTCGAGCGGTTGGGGCGTTGCCGACCTCGGTGGTGCGTACACCAGCAGTTCCGGAGCACCGCTCTCGGTCAAGCCCGGAGCCGGGCGAATGGGCCCGCTGGCGGCCGGCAAGTCGACGGCAGCCATCCTGACCGGCGTTGCCCAAGCCGATCAGCGTCTGCAGGCCACCTTGAGCGTCCCGACCCTGCCGACCGGCGGCAATGGGTGGTACGTCGGCCTCGAGCTGCGCCGGCAAGCCAACGGCGACGCCTACCGCGCCAAGGCGCGGATCTGGCCGACCGGTCAGGTGAGCCTGAACCTGAGCCGGGTGCGCAGTGGCGTCGAGACCGCACTGCCCGGCGGCGCGTCGGCGAGCGGGGTGCTGACGGCCGGCAAGAAGGTCACCTTCCAGGTGCAGGTCACCGGGACGTCCCCGGTCACGGTGCAGGAGAAGGCGTGGCTGACCGGCGCGAGCGAGCCGGGGTGGCAGGTCACGAGCACTGACGACAACAGCGCGCGCATCTCCAGCGCCGGCGCCGTCGCTTCGTGGCTCTACGCGTCGACCGGGTCAAGTTCCGGGAACGTCGACGTAGCGGCACTGCAGGGCTGGGCCCTCGCCGCGACGAGCCCGACGAGCTCGACGCCACCCGCCCCCACCTCGCCGCCCGCCAGTGCCTCGTCCAGCAAGACGGCACCGGCGCCGTCGACCTCCACCCCGGCGCCGAGCGCGAACCCGACCACGGCCACCCCGACGCCGACCCCGGCACCGACGCGCACGCCCACCCCGACCCCCACTCCGACGCCCACGCCGACGAAGCCGCCGGCACCGGCCGACCCGAGTCCGGGTTCGGCCGACCCGGGCACCACTGCGTACCCGGTGCCAGTCGGTGCGATCTTCGTCTCACCGGCCGGCGACGACGCCGCGGGTGACGGCAGCGCCGCCAACCCGTACGCCACGGTCGGGCACGCGGTGGCCGCAGCACCCACGGGCGCGACGCTCGTGCTGCGCGGCGGCACCTACCACGAAAAGGTGGTCGTGCCCTCGAGCAAGACGTTGACGATCCAGGCGTATCCGTCCGAGGCAGTGTGGTTCGACGGCTCCACCGCGGTCGACTCGTGGAAGCCCTCGGGCTCGGCCTGGGTGCACACCGGCTGGACGGCTCAGTTCGACTCGACGCCGGGCTACAACAGCAGCATCGCCGCCAATTCCTCCTCGGGTTGGACCTGGCTGAACCCGGCGTACCCGATGGCGGCCCACCCGGATCAGGTGTGGGTTGACGGCACGGCGCTCAGGCAGGTCGATTCGGCCACGGCTGTCACCGCCGGCACGTTCTACGCCGACTACGCCAATCACGCCCTGTACGTCGGCACTGACCCCAGCGGTCACGCCGTGCGGGCGAGCGACGTCGATCAGGCGATCGTGGTCAACTCGCCCCAGAGCGTCCTGCGCGGGTTCGGCGTTCGGCGGTACGCGACGCCCGTCCCCGAGATGGGCACGGTGCGCCTCACCGGCAGCGGTGACTCGGCCGCGAACCTCGTGGTGAGCGACAACGCGTCCCAGGGCATCTCGGTCGGCACGACCGGCGTGAGCCTCAACCACGTCACCGCGCAGAACAACGGCCTGCTCGGCATCCACGCGAACTACGCCGACGGCATCTCGATCACCAACTCGCTGGCGCAGAACGACAACGTCGAGCACTTCAACGACTCGCCGGTCGCCGGCGGGATCAAGATCACCCGCACTCGGGGGATCACCGTGCGCGGCACGGTCGTGCAGAACAACCAGGGCAACGGGCTGTGGCTGGACGAGTCCAGCTACGGCTTCACGATCGCTCACGACACCTTCGCCAACAACACTCATTACGGGTTCATGGCCGAGCTCAGCTCGACCGGCATCGTCACCGACTCCACCGTGACCGGCAACGGTTACGACGGTGTTCGGATCACCGACAGCAGCACGGTGAAGATCTGGAACAACACGTTCCTGAACAACTACCGGGCGATCGAACTCGCGCAGGACAGCCGCACCTACACCTCCGGCGCGGCCGGAGTGGATCCGCGACAGAGCTACCCCGACCCGACGATGACCTGGGTGACCTCGTCCGTCGAGATGGTGGACAACCTGTTCGAGCGGCTGGGCCAGTTCCACGTGTACGTGTACGACAGCTCGCACCAGCGGTCGGCCGGCGACATGAACCTGACCGTGGACGGCAACGTGCTCACGCTGCCGGGCAGCGGGCAGGCCCAGATCGGCTGGTACACCAACGGCAGCATGGTGACGTACAAGTCGACGTCGACCTTCTTCCAGGCCACCGGCCAGGGTGGGCACGACGTGGACGAGGCCTCGGACGCGCAGCGGACGGCGCAGACGACATCGACGGTCGGGAAGCCGCTCCCGTTGCCCCGCGACGTCGCGGCGGCGGCCGGCCAACCCGCCGGAACGGAGCACGTCGGAACGTTCTGATCGCATCTGGCACGATGTCGCCGTGGCGTTTCGAGTGCTCATCGTGTGTACCGCGAACCAATGCCGTTCGCCGTACGCCGAGCACTTGATGCGCCACGGCGTCGCCGAGCTGAATCTCGACTGGCGAATCAGCTCGGCCGGCACGCAGGCGCGACCGGGCCGCCCGATGCACCCGAGAATGGCCGACGTGCTCAAGCGCAAGAACATCGACGCCGACGACTGGAGCTCGCGGCTGCTGACGGGTGCCCTGTTCGACGCGGCGGATCTCATCCTCACGGCGGAGGCTCGCCACCGCGCATCGGTGGTCACCGCCCGGCCCAACGCCCTGCACCGCACCTTCACGCTGCGTCAGTTCGCCACCCTGGCCCCGGCGGTGACGCCGATGCTGGCGAGCCCGGACGCCGGCGCGACGTTGCTGGAGCGGGCCCGCGCCGCCCGCAGCGTCGTACCGCTGCCGCCCGACTCGGCCGACATCGATGACCCGATCGGGCACCGCGGAAGGGCGTATCGCCGCTGCGCCCGTGAGATCGACGAGGCGATCGCCGACCTGCTGCGCCCGATCACCCCGTACTGAGGTCGGCTCAGCTCTTCTGCTCGGCCGGCTTCGCGTTACCCGACCCGCCGGCCCCCGCTCCCGCCCCGTGGCGGCTGCGCTGACGCGGCCGGCTACCTGGGCGGGCCGGGCGGCTCTCGCCTTCGATGTCCTCGACGATCTCGGTCGGCGTGTCCGACGGCGAGGTCTCGTAGTAGCCGTAGCCGTCGTAGCGCCGTTTGACCTCGGACTTTCGCATGTTCAACACGACTCCGAGTACCCGCGCATCGACCGAACGCAAGGTCTTCGCCGTCTGCTCCAGATTCGCCGTGCTCGTCTTGCCATGCCGCACGACGACCACCACGCCGTCGGCCAGGACGCTGGCGACCGCCGCGTCGGTAACCGGGAGCAACGGCGGTGTGTCGATGATGATGACCTCGAAGCGCTCGCGCAGGTTGGCGAACAGGTCGCGGATGTTGTCCGAACCGAGCAACTCGGACGGGTTGGGTGGGATCGAGCCACTGGCCAGCACGGTGAGGTTGCTCGTCCCCCACTGCTGGAGCACCTCGTCGATCGCAACCTGGCCGGCGAGGACGTTCGTGAGGCCGACGGCTCGTTCCAGCCCCAGGTAGTCGGCCACGCGCGGTCGCCGGAGGTCGGCCTCGACGAGCAACACCCGGTCGCCGGCCTCGGCGAAGACAATGGCGAGATTCGTCGCCACCGTCGACTTGCCCTCGGCGGCAAACGACGAGGTGACCACGATCGACCGGACCGGGCGATCGACGTTGGCGAACTGCAGGTTCGTCCGCACCTGACGGAAGGCCTCGGCGCGGATACTGCGCGCTTGGTCCTCGAGGATCACCGGCTGGCGTCGCGCGGCCTTCACGTACCCGATGCTGCCGATGACCGCCGCGCCCGTCGCCGCCTCGATCTGGTCGGCCGTGCGCACGGACGTGTCGAGCAGCAGACGCAGGAATGCGAACGTGAGACCCAGCGCGAGCCCGACGAGAAAGCCCAACCCGACGTTGAGCGTCTTATGAGGGCCGACCGGGAACTTGCCGAGGGTCGGCCCGGAAACGACGTGCAAGACGGTGCTGGTGCTCGCACCGGACGCGAGGCCCTGCACGAGCGGGGGGAACTGCGCGCCGATCGCCCGGGCCAGTGCAAAGGCACGCGGGGGCGACGTGTCGGTGACCGTCGCCGTCACGAGCACCGTGTTGGCCTTCGCGCTCGGCGAGATGCGCCCCTCGATCTGCGACTCGGTCAGGTCGCCGACACCCGGCTGACCCACGAGCCGTTTCGCGAGCCCGTCACTCGTGAGCAGCCCCAGGTACGAGTTCACCTGCATCTGCGCCAGCTGCTGCGCCTGGAACGGATTCGTGTCGCTGCCCGATGGCGGGACGACGAAGAAGGTCACCTTGGCGGCATATGTCGGCGCGATGCGTTCGCTCACGTACAGCGCAAAGCCGGTGCCCAGGACGACCAGGGCAATGACGGCCCACCACGAACGCCGGATCGCCCGCCCGAACGTCCGGAGATCCATTAGCCATCCTTCGCCCGACTTATTCGGTCGACCGAGTGTCTCACAACCCCGCTAAGAGGCGCCGTGTCGAAGGGCCCGCACCCGAGCGGCGGCCGTGCGATCATAGGAGGCCAGACGGGGGGCGGCGGCGCAGTCATCGGTGCGCGCGCCGGAAGCAGGGAGCCGGGACCACGTTCACATGACGATCGATCCACCTCCCCCGAGCGATGTCCGGGACACCGGGGTGACCGCCGCCGACGGAGCGAGGAGCGGTCCCGGCAACATCGCCGGCAACGTCGTGGCCACCGTGGTCGGTAACCTCTTCCCGCCGCTCGCCCTGCTGGTCACGGCTCCGTTGCTCGCGCACGAACTCGGGGTGACCGGCCGGGGGCAGGTCGCCGGTGCCACCGCGCCGCTCATCCTCGTCATCACGGCCGTCACGTTCGGCATCCCGCAGGCGCTCACCTTCGCCGTGGCCCGCTCGCCCGCCGTGCTGCGCCTGGCCCGCCGCCGAGCCCTGGAGCTGATCGTGCTGGGCGGCGTGGTCGCGACCGCCGCCGTGATCCTGGCCGCGCAGTGGCTGGCCGGCGACGATCCGAAACTGCCGCATCTCATCGTCGTGGCGGCGCTGGCGATCGTGCCCGGTCTCGTCCTCACGGTGTTGCGCGGCACGGCGGCCGGCCTGCATCAATGGCGCTCGGTCGCGCTCGAGCAGTTCATCTCGTCGGCCGCCGAGCTGCTCGTGTTGGTGGTGCTCGCCGTCGCCGGGCACCTGACCCCACTCACCGCGACCCTCGTGCTCGCGTTCTCCCCCATCACCGGAGCGTTCGCCTACCTGCGCCAGCTGCGCGCCGCACCGGCCGATGCGCCGCTCGACGATCCGCTGGCCGGCCGCCGCCACCTGCTGCATTACGGCATGCGTACCTGGGTGGGCGCGGTGTCGGGCATCCTGCTCTCCCGGCTCGACCAGACGATCATGACCCCACTCGCCGACGCTCACCAGCTCGGTTTCTACGCAACCGCGGTGACCGTGAGTCAGATCCCGTTGGTCATCAACAGCGCGGTACGGGACGTCACGTTCTCGGCCGACGCGTCGGAGACCGTGAACGAGCGCCTCGCCGCGGCGGCTCGAATCTCGAGCACGGCCTCGGCGGCCGTCGGCCTCGTCGTCGGGGTGACCATGGTGTGGTGGTTGCCGATCTTGTTCGGTGACGCCTTCCGGCCGGCCGTTCCGGTTGCGGCGGTGCTCATCGTGGCGGTCGTGCTCGGCACTCCGGGCTCGATCGCGGGGGCCGGTCTCGGGGCCCGGGGGCGGCCCGGCCTGCGCAGCGCGTCGCTGGTCGTCGCCTGCATCGTCAACCTCGGCCTGTTGTTCGTCCTCGTGCCGCCCTACGGCGCCATGGGCGCGGCCTGGGCCACGCTGGTCGGCAATCTGTTCTCGGCCAACGGCTGCATCTACTTCCTGTGGCGACGTTTCGGTGTCCCACCGATCGACGTGTACGGCTTCCGGCGCGCCGACTGGCGCTTGGTCATGGAGTTCGTCGAGTCGGCCCGACGACGCCTGCGAGCGGCTCGATGACAGCTCTCCCGCACCGGATACGCACGAGATGGCAGCAGGCGACGCTCGGGCGCCGGCTCGCCCGCCTCCGACGGCGCAACGAGAACAGCACGTCACCGATCGTCGGTACGGCGCCGGTCGCGGTCTCCCTGACGACGCACGGCGGCCGGATCGACAACGTCTTCTACACGCTCGAGACGATCGGCCTCGGCCATGCGCGCCCGGAGCGCGTCGTGCTGTGGTTGGACGACGCGACGGCCGCCGGCGCGCCCCCCGCCACCCTGGAGCGGCTACGCCGCCGCGGCCTCGAGATCCGGCTGACGGACAACTACGGTCCCCACACGAAGTACTACCCGTTCGTCGCCGAGCTAGCCGCCCACGCCAAGCCGCTCGTGACCGCGGACGATGACGTGCTGTACGGCCGCGACTGGCTGGCGGCCCTGCTCGCCGGCGGCGAACTCGCACGGGGAACCGGTGCCAGGGAGGTCGTCTGCCATCGCGCGCGCCGCATCCAGGTGTCCGCCGGTCGGATCGCTCCCTACGACACGTGGCCGTTCGCCACGGATACCCGGGCGACCGCCCGCACCTTTGCCACCGGCGTCGGCGGCGTGCTCTATCCGCCGGAGATCCTCGACGCCCTGCACCGGGCCGGCGACGGGTTTCGCTCGTGCTGCCCCAAGGCCGACGACGTCTGGCTGCACGCGATCACGTTGCGCACCGGATTTCGCGCCCGCCAGCTGGCCGCAGTGGCCCGGGAGGGGCCGTACGTCCCGTTCGGCAAGCAGCAGAGCCTCTGGCGGACGAACGTCTCGGAGGGCGGCAACGACGTGGCGATAGCGGCCACCTACACCGCGGCGGACGTCCGGACCTTGGTGTCCGAGGAGTAGGTCGTGTCGACCGTCGTCGCCGGGCCCGGTTCGGCGGACGGATCGGGCTGGGTGGCCAGCGCGATCGCGATCCAGACCAACGGTCCGACCAAGCTGGTGACCTCCAGGGAATTGAAGGTCTGGCACAGGACGAGCAGGAGCAGCGCCGCCATACGCGAGCCGGGAAGGCGGGGACCCGCGGCCCGCAGGATCATGAACAGCTGGGCCGCGAAGTACGTGACTGCGAGGACTATCCCGAGGTCCACCGCGTACATCAGGAACGCGCTCTCGAAGCTGGTGTCCAGGCCACCCTCGGCCGCCACCTGGTAGTTCGAGGTGATGCCGCCCCCGCTCCAGAGGTAGCCGGGCCAGTTGTCGGCGAAGTACGTCCAAGCGCTGCCGCGAGCCAGCGCGGAGCCGGTGTCGTTGTTGATCCGGTCGACGATCCCGGTCGACAGGGACGACGTGGCGATGAGGATGCCGGCCGCCGCCATGACACTGATGACCGCGATCTTGCGCACGCCGGACGTCCGCGAAGCCAGCACCACGAAGATGGCCGCCAGGCCGGCGGCGACCGCGCCGGAGCGCGACTGGGTGATGACGACGGCGATGAGCAGCACGACCAGAAGCGGCGGCTGCAACCAGCGCCGGGAAAGTCCCGTCAGCAGCGGAATGGCGGCGACGATGAGCATCGACAGGACGAGCGGGTGATCGGTCGTGCCCATCCAGCGCGTCCAGCCCGGCTTGTACCAGTAGCGCGTCGCGTAGTCGGCGCCGTAGAGCAGCGGCCCCTTGGTCAGGTACTGCACGATCGCGAAGACGGCCTCGGCCGCTGCCAGCGCCACAACCGTGTTCCGCAACAGGAAAACGTCCGACGGGCGCGCGGCGATCGCCGGAAGGAGCACCCAGTAACCGAGGAAGGGTACGGCGAGTTCGTCAAGAGCGAGGACGACCCCGTGGCCGGCCGACCCCGCCTTGGTTTCGAGCACCGCCGCGGCCAGGACGACGAGTACGGCGAGAAAGGACGGGAAGCGCCGCGTCAGCGCCTCCGCCATCGGAACCGGATCGGTGATCAGCGCGGCCAGGAAGGCCGTCAGGATCAGCCAGCTGCCGACGTGCAGGCTGAGCGAGCCCGACACCCGGCCGGTGAACTCACCGGTCGCGACGCCGGGGACGATCGTCCAAAGCGCAAACGCGATGCAGATCGTGACCGTCGGCCGCCGGCGCAGCAACAGCGCCACGACCAGGCAGGCGCCCACCCAGAGCACGAGCCGCACGCTGTTCCTCCCGCCACCGGCGCTGGGCCGATGCTACGCCGCCCGGCGCCCACGACGGCTCCCCCGACGCCGGAGGTCGGCGACCGGTTGCCCGGTCACCGACCCCAGACGTCCTTGGGGGATCCCCGCCCGCCCCTCAGGCCGCCGAGACGGCGAAGCTGGCGAACGAAGTCATGACCGGCACCGTCGTCGACGACCCCGAGAGGTACGTCTGCAGCCCGACGCCGCCGGAGCCCTGCAGGGTGGCCTCGCCGTCGGTCGCAGTCACCTGCGCCGCCGCCGGTTCGGCCGAACCGACCTTCCATACCTTGCCGGCGAGCGAGGTCGTGCCGGAGCCCTTGACGACGAAACGCATGCGCAGCACGTCGCCGTTCGCGTAGCTCATCGTCACGGTCTTGGACGCGATCGCCGTTTCCGTTCCGGCCACCACCTTGGTGAGGTACAGGGTCACCGACGTCGGCAACACCTTCACCTTGAGCCGGTAGTCGGTCGTCCCGACGTGCCGCGCGATCAGGTAGGCGTAGGTCCCACCGCCGGTCGGCACCGAGTCGAACGAGAAGTCGACCAACTCGTTGACGTCGCCGGCCGTCACGCCGTTGAGGAACGCGTTGGGACCGGCGCCCGTTGCCGCCAGCTTCATGCGCGCCGTGCCGTTGGCGACGGAGAACAGCGAACTCGAGCCGCCCAGCGTCCAGGCGCC
>Ga0136846_1215259_pt1 | contig 17695 bp, 18 predicted proteins | sample HopSoiMetagenom2_FD_96841 | JGI IMG/M metagenome (GOLD analysis project Ga0136846, IMG submission 96841) | Grasslands soil microbial communities from Hopland, California, USA - 2 Assembly 2016 (version 4) | ecosystem: Environmental > Terrestrial > Soil > Grasslands | place: USA: Hopland...
GCCGGTGCCCGGACCCACTGGCACCAGCACTCAGGCGGTCAGTTCCTGTACGCGGTGGCCGGCCGAGGCCGGGTGCGCAGCCGCGGTGAGGCGGGACATGTGCTCGAGGCCGGCGACGTGATCCGTGTGGCACCGGGGGAGTGGCATTTCCACGGCGGCACCCCAGATTCGCCACTCGTGCATGTCGCCGTCAACGGCGGCGACCCGACGTGGGGCGACCCCGTCAGCGACGACGAGTACAACGAAGGCTTCTAGCCAACTTCCGGTCGCCGGCGTGCGGCCATGACGGCGGCGGGGCGACGCTGCGTGCGCACGTCAGATCCGGATCAGCGTCCGGATGGTGCGCCGACCCGGTAGGTTCTGCAGGCGAAGCGACACCCGGGGCGGTAGCTCAGTTGGTCAGAGCAGCGGACTCATAATCCGTCGGTCGCAGGTTCAAGTCCTGCCCGCCCCACAAGCATTACCCCAGGTCAGGGCTTAGTTGTCGAAGCCAACTCAGGGCTCAGGCGGATCCAGGGGAGCGACGTTCGAGGTCCGAGCCGAACCCTTAGGATGAGATCGGCCGTTGGGCGACGTCACGAACTGTGGCGGCTTGACGCATCTATGCGCCGTTGCTGTTGCGGCCGAAGAAGTGCGGATGAAAGCGCTCAGCCCACCGCTGACAACGGGTGCTGCTGATGACCGACGGTGACGCCGGTCAGTCCGTCGACACCCGTCATCGCGAGAACGGTCCCGACGTTTCTGCTGGCGTTGCGAAGGAAGACGCCCTTCGGGCACACGAAATCGGCGAACCGCAGGATGGCTCGGAGGCCCGAGGAGTCGAGGAACGTCAGTTCCGAGAGATCCAAGACCACCTCCCGCCGCCCATCGACGTGAGCGGTCGCGGTGCGGAGGAAGCGCTCCATCTCCGCCATGTCGAACTCGCCCGACAGCCACAGGACGCCGTCGCGGTCACATCGGATCTGCAGCGGATGCGTCTCGTTCTCCACGGTGTATGAACCTCCCGCGTGTCGCGCGGCGACAGTAGACCGGGGATGCGCGGTCTTCCGTCAGGAATCCGACATACACGGCAAGAGCGACAAGAAATCTCAGGGTTGGGCGAAGGACCGGCACGTCACACGTCGAGTCGAGCGGAACCCGGGGACAGCCGGATCCTGATGACCGCGAAGCCTCAGGCTGAGAGGAAGAAGTATCGAGATTGACGCCGAGTTGCCGGCGAGGGGTTGAACGAGGCTCGCCTGCATGACGCGCGTCGGAACCGTTGTGGAACCTCTTGCGTACCCGGACAGTCTCCCGAACGATGGCACCGCATCGCGCAATCACGCGTGTAGCCGCGTTGACAATCGCGTCGAGCATGGCCCTGATCACGGCCTGCCTCCTTGTTTCGACGCCTGCCGACGCTGCGTTCCCTGGCCAGAACGGTGCGCTGGTCTTGGTGCGAGAGGGCAACGTGAGCGGCATCTGGAGGCTCGATGACCTCAGCCTCACTCGACTCACCGAAGGCGACGACTACCGTCCGCGATGGTCGCCGGACGGTTACCGGATCGTTTTCCAACGCTTCGAGGGCCACACCAGCAACATCTTCCTGATGAACGCCGACGGCTCCAACCTCCAACAACTCACAAGGAGGGGAGGCTTCCAGCCGGCGTGGTCGCCAGACGGCTCGATGATCGTCTTCGGAAGCAAGCGCGACGGCGACAACGACATCTTCGCTATGGCAGCCGACGGTAGCGATGAGACGAAGATCACGCACGACACTTTCGATGACATAACTCCGGCTTGGTCACCGGACGGGAGCCGGATCGCGTTCTCCCGTCGGCGTCACGGCAACGCCGGATGGTTCCAACGAGGTTCGCTTCACTCGCAACGATGCAGCGGATGGCGATCCAGACTGGTCGCCGGACGGCACGAAGATCGCGTTCAATAGCAGCCGCCACGGAACGGACATCTACGTGAAGGGCGTGAAACACGGCACCATCGTGCGGCTGACCCATGGCTCTGGAATCGACTGGGCGCCCGCATGGTCGCCGGACGGCACGAAGATCGCGTACACGACGTTGCGTCCACGACGCCAGGACGTGGTGATCCTCGATCTGAAGGGCGGGGAGCGTCTACGCCTCGCGCTTTCCTCGACAAGCGAGCTTGAGCCTAATTGGCAGCCCGTGTAGGCGTGGGCGCGACCACGGGTGTCCACATCGGCCGCTAGGCTCCGGTCATGCCGTCCCTGGCCGCGTTCCCCGCGATGCTGAAGCGCGACCGGGAACGGAACGGGCTGAGGGTCGCCCGCGCAGCGTGGGCGTGCGGCGTGACCGTCCGTCGGTACCGGGAACTTGAGGCAGGGGAGGCGTGGCCCTCGGCGGACACATACGAGCGCATCGTTCAGTACTTAGGTTGGCCGCAGAGTCATGGGTCGTCGCAGCAACGCAGTGCTTCGCGCAAATGACGAGCAAATCGCTATCTGAACAGCAGATCAAGGCTGTTGGTAGAGCCGCCGTCGCGAACTCTCTTGACCTATTCGACGACGCACAAACGTTGCTCTCGGCGGGACGTGTAGAGCGAGCGTATGTGCTCGCCGTCCTGGCGGTGGAAGAGTTCACGAAGCTCGTCGCTTGCCGCGATCTGCTTCGTGAGCCGTCGCGCGACGTCACGGTAGCCGACCTGCGTGTCGCCTTGAAGCCGCCCCGCCGCGTTCATGTCTTGCGCTATGAGCACGCGCTGCAGTTCATTGACGACGTGAGTTCGGGAAGCTTCTCTTCGGCCATGCACGAGCGATTCGGATGGTCAGTCGGCCGTCAGCTTGAGATGCGTGAGCGTGCCCTATACGTCGAGGTGGATGACTCCGGTGGGCCGATCACACCAAAGGATGTTGACCGGGAACTAATCTCCGAATGGGCTCGCGTCCTGATTGAGGTATTCGGAGTTTTCGCGTTCGCGATGGCCCCTGATCCCTGGGATAGCATAGATAAGGGCGCCGACCAGTGAACGACTACCAGGCCGCTGCGAGCCGGATCATTGAGATGTTGGGCGAGCCAGCGGCTCGGGAGTTCGTGACGCTGCTGGTATCCGACGACACCATCCGGGCCGACGCCTTCCGGCAACTCTACGAACGCGGCGGCAACGATGCGCTACTCGACGCTTGGAGTGACGACTGCAGCGAGCCGCCAGAAACCCACGTAGGGTGACGGCGGCGTGCGACGACCAACATCCCACCGGCTCCATCTATGGATCGGCCTTGCCGTCGTCGTCGGCGCTGCTACAGGGGCTGTCGTAGCGCTGCTCCACTGGTTCGTGGAGGATGTGATCTGGGGACCGCTGTCGGTGATGGATAGCCGATGGGTCGTCCTGTTGCCACTTCTGGGCCTCGCGCTTGTGGCCTTCGCGATCAGACTGACGCCGTCGCGCTCGACGGAAACGACTGAGGCGTACATCGAGACGTTCCACGATCCGCAGCAACGCCTCAAACTGTCAGAGGTGCCCTTGAGGCTCCTCGCATCGGTTGCGACGATTGCGTTCGGCGGTTCGTTGGGGCTCGAGGGACCGAGCATCTACGTCGGGAGCGCGTTTGGCGACACTGCGGAACGCCGGTTCCCTACGCTCCTCCTGGCCGAACACCAACAAGTGTTGCTGGTGGCCGGAGCGGCGGCAGGCGTCTCAGCGATCTTCAAAGCACCGCTGACAGGAATCGTGTTCGCCCTTGAAGTCCCATATCGGGATGACTTGGCACGGCGTGCACTGATTCCCGCAGTATTCGCGTCGGCCGCGAGCTACCTCGTGTTCGCGGCATTTCAGGGGACGCGACCCTTCTTCCCTGTAGCAAGCGAAGCGCTCAACTATCGCGACCTCGTGGCGTCGATCCTCGTCGGCGTAGCGGCCGGAGTGGTGGCGCGAATCTTCGTCGCCTTCATGCGGATGGTTGGTCGGTGGGAGCACCGGATGAAGACTTGGCTGCGCGTCGTCGTCGGCGGCACCGCGCTGATAACCATCGGTTTGATCAGCCTGTGGCTGTACCATGCGCCGCTGGCGCTCGGCCCTGGCTATCACGGCATGACGCTCGCAGCGGAAGGTCAACTCGCACTAGGCAGCTTGCTGGCGCTCCTTGTGCTGAAGGTCCTCGCGACTGCGATCACGGCCGGCAGCGGAGGAGTAGGAGGACTGTTCTTCCCCTCAGCGATGATTGGCGCGGTGGTCGGCGCGATCATCGGCACGATGATCCATGGTCCAGCATCGTTGTTCGCGGTTGTTGGGATCGCCTCGTTCCTGAGCGGTGCCTACAACGTGCCGCTCGCGGGGTCGACCTTCGTCGCCGAGACAACGGGGACGCCCGGGTACATCATCCCTGGTCTGTTGGCGGCAGCGATTGCGTACCTCGTCAGCGGCCGTGACTCGCTGTCGGCACACCAGCGTGCTCGGATGTGACCCTTAGAGGTATCCAGACGGCGAGTTGTCGAGGTACATCCCTGAACTCTCGCGCACCCGACGATGCTGTCGCTCCACTAATAGGACTGACCCACCTTGACCACGGTCAACGTCGTGGTGTTGGCGGGGACCGTGGCTGCCGATCCGGTCACCCGGCGCATGCCGTCGGGCGAGAGATCGACGGGCAACGGGTGTCACGAGCATGCAAGGGTTGACGGGGTATTGACAGGACTGGTCCCGGGTGAACGACTCAGCGGGGGCGGGAGGTGGGCCATGGAGAACGAGGTGATCGAAGCGTACGAGCGGCTCGTTAGCGCCTTTCGCGAAGGGCGAGACAAGTTCGGAAGCTTCGCTGCCGAAGCGACGATCATCGACGGTGGGCGGTGGTTCGGCTCGCTAGCTGAATACCGCGCCGGATGGGACGCGTGGGTGGAGAAGATGGGCCACCTGCCGGTGCCAGCCACTGTGGAGACGCAAGTCCTGTCCCTTCAGGTGCTCGGCGATACCGCCTTGCTTGTCCACTCGATCCAAAGCCGAGAGCAAACCGACGCTGGGGAGGAAACGGAGCGCGAGATCGAGACAATCGTGTTCGCTCGGCAGCCGGACGGTCGGTGGCTCATCGTTCATCAGCACCTCGCGTCGCTGCCAGACTGACTTGCCGACACTCAAACGGTGACCTCCTCATGTTGCCTACGAGATACATGAGGTCACCGAGCTGCGCATCTCCGTTCCGGAGACGGGCCGGAGGCCGGTTCGTGAGTCCGCACAGAATCCGCGAGACACCGGGAAAAAGAGGGAAGCGGTGCGAACCGCTGAATGGTGTTTCCGCAGGTAGATAGCTGTAATCCCACGACCCCGCAGGTCAAAGGATCGGCTCGGAGCGGACTCATAATCCGTCGGTCGCAGATTCAAGTCCTGCCCGCCCCACGACGCCCCACCACGCTCTGCAGAGGCGACGCCATCTCCGCCAGGCGCACGGAAGTGTCGCCGTACCTGGCTTGTTGTGCTTGCTCCGAGGCGCCCCGCAGCCGGCGAAGATGAGACCAATGACCGAAGAGTCGCCCCTTCTGGATGCGGCATGATGGCCGCCGGTCACCTCAAAGGGAGAGAAAGGCGACCGGATGTGGGGTGCTGACTCTCCCCCCGCGACCCCATTGGCGAGCGGGCCGGGGATCTCCTTTTCGGGAGAGGGTCTCCAGTCCTCCCCGGCCCAACTCGTCACCGACGGAGCGACGCGACGCTCTGTCGTCGTTGACGCACGACGGTTGATTGCGCAAGTGCCTCGAAAAGTTCGTAGCAACGGCGCTGTCAGACCCTCGTTCGCGGTGCTGCGCGCTACCCGCGATCGCGTAGTCACACTGGGCGACGAAGTTGGTCCGGGGTGGTCGCCCACAGTTTCGACCCGCTGATGACCGATATGACGGGCATGCTCGAGACCGTCTGTGTGACCAACGCCCCAGGCATCACCGAAGGCGCCGCCGTTTCCATCGCTCGTTCACGGCTCCAGATCCGCGGCCTTGCGCCCGCGGAAGGGATCCGTCCCCGCGTGGAGCGCGTCGCGCTCACGAACGAGGCCGTCGCCTTCTGGCAGGTGTCGTTCCTCGTCGCGCGCTGAGCCGCGCTAGGCCAGTACCGCTTCGACCTCGGCCATCTCTTCGCCGCTCAGCCGCCACGTCGACGCCTCGGCGTTCGCCTGGATCTGCTCGGGCCTCGTCGCGCCGGTGATCACCGAAGCGACCGGATCCAGCGAGGCCAGCCATCCGATCGCGAGCTCCAACAGGGAGCGATCCTTCTCCGCCGCCAATGCCGTGAGCGCGTCGACCCTGTCGAACTCTTCGTCGCTCGGCGTCTCGTCGTAGTTCGCGAGGCGCGTGCCCGCGGGCGGCTTCTCGCCGCGTCGGTACTTCCCGGTGAGCACACCGCTCGCGAGCGGGAAGTAGGGGATGTACGCAAGGCCCAGCACGGTCGCACCCGCGACCCCGTCGGTCAGATCGGTGGTTTCGAGCAGGCTCAGCTCGTTCTGGACACTCACGAACCGTGCCGCGCCGTCGGCCACCGCGTTCGCGGCCTCGGTGAGCTGCGCCGCCGAGAAGTTCGAACAGCCGATCTCGCGGACGAGCCCCTCGCGCACGAGGTCGTCGAGCGTGGCGAGCGTGTCCGCGATCGGCACCTTCGGGTCGGGCTGGTGTAGCTGGTACAGATCGATGTGATCGGTCTGCAGGCGATCGAGGCTGTCGCGCACCGCCTGCCGGATGTACGCGGGTGCGGCGCCCGTCTTGTCGGGAGCCACGTCCATCCCGAACTTCGTCGCCAGCACGATCCGGTCGCGTCGCCCCTGCAAGATCTCCCCGAGGAACGACTCCGACTTCGTGCCGCCGTAGATGTCCGCGGTGTCGAACAGCGTGACGCCGGCGTCCAGCGCCGCGTCGACCACTCGCCGGGTGCCGGCCTCGTCGACCCGGCGGCCGAAGTTGTTGCATCCGAGGCCGAGCACGCTGACTTCGAGCGAACCGATCTTCCGCGTTTCCATCGCCTCGATGCTACCGGCGGCGGCGTTCAGGCATGGCTGCGGATGGAGCCCTGGCACGCGGTCGCGCCTCCGCCCTTGACCGCGTCGAGCCACCCCTGGAGATAGGGATCGACGATCGAAGCCAGAGCACCCTGCTGCCCGACGTCGGGGTGGATGCCGTCGCTGGACAGTGCGTCGAGGGGCACCAGGCGATCCCAATCGAGCACGGCGCCGTTGGACAGCGGTCCCATCGCGTCCCAGATCGCTTGGTTGATCTCCGGGACCTGCGGCTCGGGGCCGTGTGCGGTCAGCCACACGAGCAGCCGAGCGCCGCCCTGCGCGGTGATGACGCGCTGCGCGTTGGCAGTGGTGAGCGCCGCCTCAGGATCGTTCACGCCGATCTCGATGACGACGACGTCGGCCGCCGGGGAGGGGAGCGCCTCGGCGACGCCCGCCGCGCCGGAGGAGCCTCGCCCGATCAGCGCGTCGATAGAGACCGTCCAGTCGGGAAGTCCCGCCACCACGTCCGTCTGACCGCCGTCGAGGATCGAGTCGCCGATCATCTGGGCGGTCGGCGGATCCGCGAGCTTGGCACGGTTCGGTAGGGCGAGCCACCGTTCGGTCACGCCGTCGGACCGCACCCATAGGAACGAGGGGTCGCCGGCGTCGAGGAACAGCTCGCCGAACGGCGTCACGCCTTCCGACAGCGCCGTCGCCGGAAGTGCGACCGGGACCGCGTACGAGCCGCCGAGGAAGCGGCGGACACCTTGCCCGACGTCGACCTCCGCGACGGCCGGCATCGACGGATCACATCGGTAGACGAGCTCCTTGCTGATCGGCCAGCACGTCCCGTCCGCGCGATGCACGACCGACACCGTGATCGGCGACGGTGGGTCGGGCGTGAAGCACGGATCGCGCTGCGCGGCGACGAACGGCGACGGCCCCGGCGCAAGGCTGGGGGCCGGTTCGCCCTCGGCGGCAGAGTAGTGGTCGCACGCGACGAGCAGCGCGAGCGAAGCGATGAGGAGGCCGAGGCGAACGGGTCGGGAGGTCATGCGACCGGCGAATCCTAGTCCGTAGGAGCCCCCTAGAACTCGGGATCGGGCGCACCCGGCTCGTTCGATGCGGTGTTCTGGCGCGCGTTGCCCGCGATGTCGGTGGCGGCTGCCGACGGAGACCCGACGCGATGATGGCGCGCTTCGAGAACTTGCGGAACGTCATCGGCTATCTCCTCGGTCCGGAAAGACGCTTCCATCCGAGCAGATATCTGCCCGGTCCGAATGGCCCCGGATACCCGTTCGGGGGAGTTCCATCTGCGGGACGCGCGCGCGCTGTTACGCGTCGATCGGCGCGACGTCGTCGCCGACCGTGACGTGCCCCGGTACATCGACGGTTGCGTAGACGCCGAACGGGACCTGTCGCGTCTCCATCAGCGGCCGGAACGACGCGATCTGCTTCAAGGTGTTCCAGTCCCGCAGGCCCGTCGTCGGGTCCTGCGTCGTCACGGCACACCGGGGGATCTGGCCTGCCACGCGAACCACCGCGTCGCCGATCCGCACGCGACGGCCGTCCCACGTCTCCTCTTCGAACGGCTCGGCGTCGTCGAGCTCCAGGTTGATCCGGAACCGGAGCGGGTCGAGGTTCCCCTCATACCCGCCGTGGTGTCCGAGGGCATCGACGGATGCGAACGAGACCAGCGTCAGCGGCATCTCGTCGGGGCCGTCACCGTCGCGCTCCGTCCGGAACAGACGGACGGCGGTCCGGACGTAGTCGGAGAACACCTCGGAGATCTCGCCAAGGAGCGGCCGCCCGGCCACGGCCCGGCCGTCGAAATCCGTGTCGGCGACCTCGCCGAGATCGCCGGTGGGGGCAACGACGACGCGACCGTCCGGGAACCGGCACCGCAAGGTTCCGTCCTCGACCTCGCAGACCACCCGCACGAGCGGTCCGTGGCCCAGACCGCTGAAAAGGCGGCCTCGATCGTCCGCGAGATAGAACCGCCGATTGCCCGAGATGCCTGCCGGCACGAGGTCAGCGCTGTCGAGATGATGCAGCGCAGTTCCTTTCATGGGCGTCACGTTGATCCGCGCGAGGGTCGCCACGGCCGGAGGATAATCCGGAAGTCGGATCGACCTGAGCAGGCGTCTCGGCCTATGATTGGGGTTGCGCTTCCGCCATCGCGTTCCCACGCAGGCGGAACCGGCCAAGAGAGGGAGAACCGAGATGGCGTCACGAGGCTATGACCACGACGGCTCGCACGACGCCGTGGTGTCGAACCTGATGGACCTCCAGGCGCGACTCCGTGGCGATCCCGCCTCGCTGGTCCTGCCGCGCGGCGGTCGCCGGCTCGACACCACGACCGTTCGTGAGGGCGACGTCAGCGTGACCGTCGGCCCCGAGGACGAAAGCGATCCGGAGGAACGGATCGAGTCGTTGCGCCGGCGTCTCGAGTACCTCGAGCTCGAGATCGACGCCTACGAGCACGTCGCGGACGAGGCGCAGAACGCGCCGCCGGCGTCGCCCATCAACACCGATGTGGGGGAGCTCCAACACGTCGTCGACGAGCGGCTGACGCCCGACGAGGAAGCACCGCCGACCGAGGACCCCGGCACGCCGTAGCCGCAGGTCGTGCCACGGGTGCGTGGTACGGTCGCCGCATGTCTCCGGAGCTGCATGGCGACGTGGTTCCGCTCGCGTTGCTGCTCGGCACCTGGCGGGGCGAGGGCACCGGGAGCTACCCGACGATCGAGCCCTTCGACTACACCGAAACCCTGACCTTCGACCACGTCGGCGACGCGTGGCTTTCGTACCTCCAAGAGAGCTGGAGCACCGACGGTGAGCCGCTGCATTTCGAGCGCGGGTTCGTGCGCCCAGGCTCGTCGGCGGGCGAGGTGGAGCTCGTGCTGGCCCATCCGATCGGGGTGACCGAGGTCGCGCACGGCCGGCTCGACAACGACGAGCTCCGGCTGCGTGGCGAGGAGCTCGCGATCGGCCGGGCAGCCACCGGGCTCGACGTCCGTGGCCTCGAGCGCCGGTATCGGATCGACGGCGACGCGCTCACGTACGAGATCGACATGGCGACGGGCGCGACGCCCATGACGCTGCATCTGAGCGGGAGCCTGCGGAGGGACACGTGAGCCGCGAGGGCTTCGGCTTCACGCGCCTGTGGCTCGCCGCGTGCGTGATCGGGCTCGCGGTCGGAGCCGGCCTCGTGCTCACACATCACACCCAGGCAGGACATGTCGCGTGGGCGATCACCACGGTGATCGGCGGGATCCCCGTAACGATCGATGTGATCCGTTCGATCTCGAGGCGGGAGGCCGGCGTCGACCTGATCGCGATCATCACGATCATCGGATGCCTGGCCTTGCACGAGTACGCTGCCGGCGCCGTGATCGCGGTCATGCTGGCGAGCGGCCAGGCGCTTGAGGACTACGCGGACCGTCGTGCGCATCGCGAGCTCTCGGACCTGCTCGCCCGCGCGCCGCGCCAGGTGCACCGGTACGAGAATGGTGGTCTCGAGACGCGGGCCGTCGAAGACGTCGTGCTCGGTGACCGCCTGTTCGTGAAGACGGGGGAGGTCGTGCCGGTCGACGGCGTGCTCGAGGGCGACGCCGTGCTCGACGAGTCGGCGTTGTCGGGCGAGTCCCGCCCGGTCGAGCGCCCGCGCGGCGAACTTGTGCGGTCGGGCGCCGTGAACGCGGGGCAGGCGTTCGATCTGCACGCGACCGCGACGGCCGCCGACAGCACCTACGCCGGCATCGTCCGACTCGTCGAGGCGGCCCAGTCCGAGCGCGCGCCGGCGGTGCGTCTCGCCGACCGGTACGCCCTGTGGTTCATCCCGATCACGCTGCTGATCGCCGGCGCGGCCTGGGTCCTGTCGGGTGACGCCGTGCGAGGTCTGTCGGTGCTCGTCGTCGCGACGCCGTGCCCGCTCATCCTCGCCGTGCCGATCGCGATCGTGGCGGGCATCTCCCGGGCGGCCAAGCGCGGCATCATCATCAAGGGCGGCGGGGCGCTGGAGACGGTCGCGCGCTCGTCGATCCTGCTCTTCGACAAGACGGGGACGCTGACGTCGGGCATCCCGCGCGTCGCCGACGTCGAGGCGTTCTCGACGCTGGACCCTGAGGAAGTGCTGCGGCTCGCCGCCTCGCTCGATCAGGTGTCGCCGCATGTGCTTGCGAGTGCCATCGTGCGGGCGGCGCGTGAGCGCGACGGCGGTGAGCTCGTCTTCCCGGAGGGCGTCGACGAGCAGTACGGGGCCGGGATCTCCGGCACCGTCCGCGGCCGTCGGGTGGTGCTCGGGCAGGCGTCGTACGTGACGGGCGGCGCGCCGTTGCCGCCGCGGGCTCGCGACGTCCGTCGCCGTACGATGCTCGACGGGTCGTCCTGCGTGTTCGTCGGCGTCGACGGCGAGATGGTCGGCGCGCTCGTGATCGACGATCCGATCCGGCCCGACACGCCGCGGGTGATCCGGTCGCTGCGGCGCGCGGGGATCAAGCGCGTCGTCATGGTCACCGGCGACCATCCCGACGTCGCGGAATCGGTCGGCGCCGCGCTGGGGGTCGACCGGATCTTGTCCGAGCGGGCCCCGGCGGAGAAGGTCGAGTCCGTCGAGGCGGAGCGGGCCGACGGCGTGGTGATGATGGTCGGCGACGGCCTGAACGACGCGCCGGCGCTGGCGGCCGCCGACGTAGGCGTCGCGATGGGCGCCCGCGGTGCGACAGCATCTTCGGAGGCGGCCGACGTCGTGCTGACGGTCGACCGGCTCGACCGCCTGGCCGACGCGATGGCGATCGCGCAGCGTTCTCGGGCGATCGCCGTCCAGAGCGTCCTGCTCGGCATGGGGCTGGCGTTCTTCCTCATGGGGCTCGGCGCGTTCGGCCTGTTCACGCCGGCGATCGGCGCCCTGTTCCAAGAGGCGATCGACGTGGCGTCGATCCTCAACGCGCTGCGGGCGCTCGGGTCCGGCTCGAAAGCCCCGGCGGGTGGTCCCGCGACCGACGTCGCCGAGCGGTTCCGACGCGAGCACGTGGAGTTCGCGCCTGAGGTACAGCGCATCCGCACGGTCGCGGACCGCCTCGACACGTACGAGCCGGCGGAGCTCCGCGCCGAGCTCGAGTCCGTGAAGACGTTCCTGTGCGAGCGGTTGCCGCAGCACGAGGAAGAGGAGGAGGCCGCCGTGTACCCGGTCGTCGCGAAGCTGATGGGCGGCGAGGACCCGATGTCGAGCATGCAGCGCGCGCACGTCGAGATCGAGCACCTGATCCGTGTGTACCGCCAGCTGGTCGACGACCTCCCACTGACGGGGCCGGACCGCGACGACCTCGTCGACCTTCGCCGCGTGCTCTACGGGCTCCACGCGATCCTGCGCCTGCACTTCGCGCAGGAAGAGGAGGCTTATGCCTGGTTGTCGGCCGACGAGCCGGTTTCGGTCGGCTGATCGTCCCGTTCGAGGCGGGCGATGTCGATCCGTCGCTCGCCCGGCTCCGACGCGATCGTGACGTGGAACGACGCGCCGCCGCCGTGACGGTCCTCGACCCAGGCGCTCCCGTCGTGCATCTCGGCGAACCGAGCGACCAGCGCGAGGCCGACGCCCGAACCGGTCGCGGCGGGCGACCCTTGCCGGAAAGGTTCGAAGATTCGGTCCTTGTCGGCGTCGGGCACGCCTGGCCCGTCGTCCTCGACTACCAGCTCGATGCCGTCGTCCCACGGTGTCATCCGCACCCAGATCCGGGCGGTCGCGGGCGTGTGCTTCGCCGTGTTGCCGAGCAGGTTCTCGACGATGCGCTCGAGCATCGCGGCGTCCGCTCGGACCGTCGCCGGTGCGATCTCCAGCGAGAGCGTGCGATCGGACACGAGTTCGTTGGACGCGACGATCTCGCGGAGAAGCGCGCCGACGTCGACCAAGGCGTAGTTCGGCTCGGCGACGCCGCGCGCGAGCCGCTCGAAGTCGAGGAAATCGCCCACCATCCGGTCGAGGCGTCGCGCATTCTGGGCGATCCGATGTGCGAGGTCGCGTGCCTCGCGCGGTTCGAGGACGAGGTCCTCGCGCTCGAGCGTCACCGCCAAGCCGAGGATGGCGGCCAGGGGCGTTCGGAGGTCGTGTGACACCGCGTGCAGGAACGTGGTCTTGACCTCGTCCTCGGTCCGGAGACGCTCCGCCTCGACCCGCTCGAGCTCCAGCGCGCGCTCGAGCTCGAGCGTGCGGCGCTGGTCGGTCATGTCGAGCAGCAGCCCTTGCCAGTACACGAGGTTGCCGGCGTCGTCGTAGACCGGCCGGGATTGGTCGTGGATCCACACCTCTCGACCGTCCTTCGCGATCACGCGGTAGCTCGAGGCGTACGGGTCAGGGCCGGCCGGCATCGGACGTTCGCGATCCTCGGGATGCACGATCTGATGCCACAGATCCGGGTTCGCGTACCACTCGTCGGGCGTGTAGCCGAGGATCGGCTCTGTCTGCGGGCTGATGTAGACGGTCCCGTGTCGATCGACGGGGTCGATGTACGCGATCGCGGGCAGCTGCTCGACGAGGGCGCGGTAGCGGGCCTCGGCTTCTGCGAGCCCCGCCTCGGCCTCGCGACGCTGCGTGATGTCCATCATCACGCCCTGCCAGAACGCCGGTTCGCCGGCCTCGTCGCGGACCAGCGTCGCCTCGTCGCGGAACCACACGACGCGGCCGTCGCGTGCGATCATCCGGTACTCGATCACGAAGGGCTCGCCCGTGACCTCCGTCCGCCGGTTCTCCTCGTCGACCGCAGCCCGATCGTCGGGGTGGATCGCCTGCATCCACACGCCCGAGTCGGCGACCCACTCGGCCGGCGTGATCCCGAGCAGCGACTCGACCCTCGAGTTGATGTACACGATCTCGAGCTCGTCGCCACGAACGGCCTCGCGGTAGACGATCGCAGGGATCTGCTCGATGAGCGCCCGGTACTGGTCCTGTGATTCCGCGAGCTCGTCACGCGTCCGGTGTTGTTCGGTGATGTCGAACATCACGCCCTGCCAGTAGCGCGCGATGCCCGCCGCGTCGCGCACGACGATCGCTTCGTCGCGGAACCACCGGATCGAGCCGTCGCGCGCATACATCCGGTACTCGGCGAGGAACGGGCCGCCCGTGCGCTCCACCTCCTCGTAGACCGCCCGCACGCGGTCCCGATCCTCAGGGTGGAACTGGCGTGACCATGCGACCGGGTCACCGAGCCATTCCTCCTGGGTGAACCCCAAGAGATGCTCCACCTGCGGGCTCACGTACAGCATGCGGCCGACCTCATCGGCCGTCGGCATGTCCTCGATGTACACGATCGCCGTCAGGTGCTCGACGACGCTCCGGAACCGGTCCTCATCGGGGCCGTCGTTTGCCGACACCGGCGGCGCGCCGATCATGAGCCCCTCGATCGAGCCGACGGAGGCGTCGCGGTCGATCGTCGCGTGACCGATGTCGCGGATCGTTCTCCACGACCCGTCGGCCGCGCGCAACCGGTAGGTGACGTCGAACGAGCCACCGGCCGTTTCGAGTCGGGACCAGAGGTCCTCCATCCGCGCGCGATCCTCGGGGTGCAGGTGGTGCGCGCGGAACTCGGGATCATCGAGCCAGTCGGCGGGCGGATAGCCGAGCAGCCGACGGATCGCGTCGGATACATAGGTGCACGCGCCGGTGGCAGCGTCGAGCACCCAGACGATCCCGTCTAGGTCGCGCAGCAGTCGCTGCAGGTCCGGTTCCGAGCCGGAGGTTTCGGGTGGCGGATGCGGCATCAGGCGTCCTTCGCGAGTCTCGCAGCACTTCTGGGGGAAGCGCCAGCCGTGCAGGAAGCGGCGGGTGTCAGACCGCCTCGGCGGAGCCGTCTGCGCGTGGGTCGGACCCGGCGAGCAACCGCCCGCCCTGCCGCCGGATCAGATGCGCATGCCCGAAGGAGTCGGCCTCAGTGAGCCCGAAGCCGCTCGACTCGCGCAGGGAACGCATCGCGGGCTCGGGCACTCCGTCCTCGACGCCGACCGCGGGTGCGGCGTCGCCATCCTCGGCGCCCAGCACGACCCACCGTGGCGCGACGATCGCATCGGCCGGGTGCGCGCCGCCGACGAACGTCTTCGTGATCGTGTGCAGGTTGATCTGTGGCTGGTGGTAGCCGCCCATCGTGCCGGGCACGCCGACGAGCCCCTCGGCATCGTGGACCAACACCGGCATCAACGTGTGGAACGGGCGCACCCCGGGCACGAACCGGTTCGGGTGGCCGTCGGCGAGCGTGAAGCACGCGCCGCGGTTCTGGGCGACGATGCCGGTGCTCGGCTCGCAGATACCCGAACCGAACCCCCAGAACAGGCTCTGGATCAACGACACCGCGTTGCCTGCGCCGTCGGCAGCAACGAGGGCGATCGTGTCGCCGTCGGCATGTGCGCGGGCCGGCGCCGCCGCGGCCTCGCCGGCGAGCGCTGCGAGGTGGCCGTCCTCGAGGAGGGTCGATGGATGCACGAGCATCCGGTCGGCGTCGGCGAGGTGCCGGTCGCGGTCGGCGTGGACGACATCGATGACTCGCGCGATCCGTCCCGCGTCGGGGCCGTCGAGGTCGGGCGTGATTCCGAGCCGGTCGATCAGCGCCAGCATCTGGAGCAGCGCGAAGCCCTGCGAGTTGGGCGGCACGACGCTCACGTGCAGGCCGCGGAACGGCGATCGCATCGCAGCCAGGAGGGTCGCTCGATGGGCCGCGAGGTCGTCGATAGACATGGGGGAGCCGGCCGCACGAAGCCCAGCGACGTAGGCGCCGCCCACCTCGCCGCCGTACAACACCTCGGGACCTTGGTCCCCGATCGCAGCGAGCGTCTCGGCGAGCGCCGGCTGACGGACGAGGTCGCCGAGCGCCGCGGGGGTCCCGTGGGCGAAGTAGATCGACGCGAGGCCGGGGTCGGCGCCGAACACCTCCGCGCCCTCCTCGAGCTCGCCACGCAGAGAACGGCTGACGGCGACGCCGTCGGCCGCGAGACCCGTCGCGGTCGTGAACGCGCTCGCCCAGGGCAGCACCGCGCCGGTCTCGTGCAACGCGCGCCATCCTGCGACGGCACCCGGGACGGTGATCGGGACCGGGCCGCGGATCGGCATCGCGGCGAGTCCGTCGAGCGCCGACGGGTCGGCCGAGGTTGGCGAGCGCCCGCTCGAGTTGATCGCGAGCACCTCGCCGTCGGACCGCTGCACGAGCGCGAAGAGGTCGCCCCCGACACCGCACATGTGCGGGTACGCGACCGCGAGGGTGACCGCGGCGTGGAGGGCTGCGTCCATCGCCGTGCCGCCGCGCTCGAAGGCCTCGGCGCCCGCCGCCGTCGCCGCGGTGTGCGGCGTGGCGATCGCCCATCTCGTGCCGTCGGCCCGGAACCCCATCGCCGGTCAGTTTCGCATCTCGGGGGCGCGTCGGTCGTCGCCTAGGATGCCGGGCATGATCCGGCGCTTCGCGGTCGTGGCCGTCGTGGTGCTCGCGTCGTCGTGGCCTGCTGCGGCATCCGCGCAGGCACAGCCACAGGGGAGTGCCAGCGATCAGGTCGTGCTATCGGGCGATGTAACCGTCGCGCGCGGGACCGTCGTGCACGAGGTGGTCGTCTTCTCTGGAAGCGCGACGATCGCCGGGGTCGTGGAAGGCGACGTGGTCGTTGTGCGCGGCCCAGTGACGGTGTCGGGTCAGGTGGGCGGCGATGTGGTCGCGTTGCACGGCCCGATCCACCTGCTCGCCACCGCGCAGGTCGGTGGCGACGTGCGCGCCGGCGGTGCGCTCATCGCCGCCCAGGGCGCGCATGTCGGTGGCGACATCCAGCGCGACGTCGGGTTCACCTTGTCGGGGCCGGTCGGCGTGCTCGGCGCGCTGCTTGCGAGCGCGGCGATGAGCGTCTCGATCCTCGTGGCCGGGCTGCTCGTCCTTCTGTTCGCGCCCCGGGGTGCCGACCGGGCGTCCGCGGCCGTCCACTCCTCGCTCGTTGCTTCGGCTGGGTGGGGGCTGTTGTCGACGATCGTCGTGCCGATCGTCGCGGTCGCCCTGGCGGCGACGATCCTCGGCCTTCCGCTCGCGCTCGCGCTGCTGCTCGGACTCGGTCTCATCTGGCTCACCGGACTCGCGGTCGCGACGTACGTTGTCGGCCGGCTCGTGGTGCGCCCTCCACGATCGCGGGTCGGCGCGCTGTTCGCCGGCTGGGGGATCGGTGCCGCGATCGGACTGGTGCCGTTCCTCAACCTGGTGTGGTGGACACTCGGCGCGGTGTTCGGCATCGGAACGATCATCGTCGCGAGCTGGCGTATCCGGTCGGGCCGCACAGACGAGCCCGTGCCGCGTCCGGATCGCGGCGGCCGTCATCGAGCGGCTCGCCGCCCTCCCGATGGCCCCGTACAGCTGCCGGATGTCGTCGGCGCGGGCGATGTCACCGCGGATGCGCCCGTGTCCGAGGATTGACGATGCCGACGTTCCTGTTCCTCGGCTCGGGTGAGTTCGAGCCGTGGAGCACCCAGGTCGAGAAGACCGCGCTCACGGGCGCGGTGGGAGACGGCAGCGTCGCCATCCTGCCGACGGCCAGCGCCGCCGAGGGCGAGCACGTCTTCGACCGGTGGGGACGGATGGGGCTCGACCACTACCGCGACGATGGGCTGCCCGCCGCCGTCGTGCCGATCAAGACGCGCGCGGACGCCTTCCGTGAAGACCTGGTCGCGCCGGTCGAGGCAGCCTCGATGATCTACTTCTCCGGCGGGAAGCCGTCGCGGCTGGCGGAGGTGCTGCGCGAGTCGCCGCTGCTCGACGC
>Ga0136846_1234266_pt1 | contig 17688 bp, 14 predicted proteins | sample HopSoiMetagenom2_FD_96841 | JGI IMG/M metagenome (GOLD analysis project Ga0136846, IMG submission 96841) | Grasslands soil microbial communities from Hopland, California, USA - 2 Assembly 2016 (version 4) | ecosystem: Environmental > Terrestrial > Soil > Grasslands | place: USA: Hopland...
GCGCAGTCAGATCTATATGGTTGAAGTGCCGGGCGGAGTTCCGCGTCTTGTGCCCACCGTTCCCGGCGCCGACAATCTCTCTCCCAGTTGGTCACGCGACGGCCGCTGGCTTTACTTCGCATCCAAGAGCGACAGTGAACCATTTCAGATATGGAAACTTCCGGTGCAGGGCGGGGCGGCGATCAAGATCACGAAGAACGGAGGAATCTCTCCTGTTGAGTCGCCGGACGGCCGCTACCTTTTTTACGCCAAGTATGAAAAGGGAGGCATATGGCGAATGCCCTTGCAGGGCGGCGAGGAAGCCGAACTATTGGATGAAGTATCGGGCGGTGGCTGGCCCAACTGGGGAATTACCTCAAAGGGTATTTACTTCCTGAGGTTCGACAAATCTCCGCACGCAACCATCCAGTTCTTCGACTTCGCCACTGCTAAGGTGACTCCCATCTGGACTTTTGATAAAGAACCGGGTTGGGGACTCGCTGTTTCCCCAGACGAAAAATCCATCGTTTATGTGCAGAACGAATTTGCGGAATCCAACATCATGCTGGTAAAGAACTTTCGTTGACAATGACTATTCCGCCGCACTGGTGGCAGCGGCCGCTGGCGCGTTGATCGGCCACGTTGAGCTCACAAAAGCCAGCGCATAAACCAAACCGATGATGGCGAAACCCATCGCTAAGCTGATGTTGTGTGCGGCCGCTCCGACTATCAGTCCCAAAGTCACCTGCAAACCGGTTCCGAAGAAATAGAAGATGTTCTGCACTCGACCCATGAAGTGATCCGGCACTTGTTCCATCAGGCTGGTGTTCATCGCCACCCCACTGACGCCTCGCGCTGAGCCCATCACACCGTAGATCGCCACCGCTACTGCAAGCACGATTGAATAGGGCGCCAGCATCGCCGAAATCGCCAGCAAGCCCATTGAAAGCGCAATCGAGCGCCGCGACCCGACTTCCGCGATCACGCGTGGCGCGTAAAGCGCGCTCAGGAATGCGCCCACGCCCCAACCTGCGTTCAACCAACCATAACCGGTGGCGCCCGCATGGAAGACATGATCGCTCAGCGGCGCCGTTACTACGATCCCCGTCGTCATTGCTCCCAAAAACAACGCCCAACTCATTCCGAGGAAAACGACGCTTCGGTGTTGCCGCAGAAACTCAATGCCTTCCTTCATCTCGCGCCGAAAACGTCCCACTTGGCTTTCGGCGGCGATGATGTCGGAACGGATTTCAGCCGGACGGGGTATCACGTGCCGGCCCTTGCGGACGGCAAAATAGCAAAGGAATGAAACCACGTACGTAGAGAAGTCGATCAGCAGGACTCCGCCCAGCCCAATGTGTTCGTAGACAAATCCGACTATCGAGCCCGCGATCAGCCAGCCCCCTTGTACTCCGGCAAGAAGAAAGGTGTTTGCGTGAACGAACTCTTCGCCAGGTGTAAGTTCGCGAATTAGCGCAGTGATGGTAGGCCAGAACATCCAGAAGCCCGCCGCCACCAGCGTGTTCATCAGGTAGAGTTCCCAGACACGCACCGTGCCTCTGAAGGCGAGCACCGAAACCACCAGGATGATGATCGCGCGTGCCGCGTCCAGCATCATCACCAGCCGTCGACGATCCTCTCGGTCGATAATGACACCCGTAAACGGCAGCATCAGCATCGCAGGCAGCGTCTGAAAGACAGCGAGCGTGCCCAGCGCCATCTCGGAATGGGTCGCCTTTAACACGAACCACGCGACAGCCGCCGCGTTCATACCGCTGCCCAACATCGACACCAGATTGGCGGCAAAAACATAGCGTAGGGATCGTTTTTGCAAAATCGAGCGCACGTATCCACTCTAAAGGAAAAGAAATTGGTGCGCCAACGCATCAATTATCGTCTGTGTCGGTCTTCACAATTGCGACTCTCGTCGCTCTCTCGTACTTGTCCACGGAAGCTGCGCGACGCAGAATCTTCCTCGCTACTTAGACTGCAATGCGCCATGGGTTTCGGGGATGTAAAGATGCAGAGCGGAACGGTTCCCGTGACCAGTCCACTCCCGTATACTTTCTCTGCATGCGCCTCAACTTGAAGCGCCTCTTCAAGCAAAAAGAGAAGCAAGAGCACAAGATCCTGCGCCACATTGAGCGCACGGGCGACCTGCTCCAGCCTGAATACCATCGTGCTACTCCCGAGTGCCCGCATCCGGAGCGCTGGAGCATGTACGACTCCATGACCGCCGAAATTGAGGTGCTCGAGTTTCTGCGCACGGTAGTCACCACCGTCAAACCGGAGTTGGTGCTAGAGACCGGCACATTCACCGGTATCAGCACACTTTGGATTGCGGAAGGGTTGAAAGCCAACGGGCGGGGACGCGTTATCACGTGTGAATACGATCCTGTGGTTTTTGCCAAAGCCAAGCAGAGGATCGACGCCTCGGCTCTATCCGAATGGATCGAGTGTCGTAACCAATCAAGCTTGGAAATGAGAGTCGAGGGCACAATCGACCTCCTCTTCAGTGACAGCGACATGCCCATTCGCGAGCAGGAGGTGCGCCGCTTTCTTCCGCAAATGAATCCCAATGGACTCATTCTGTTGCACGACGCCAGTTCCCATTTAAAGCAGGTGCGCGAAGCGGCGCTCAAGTTGGAAGCGGAAGGCCTTATCTCAGCAGTTCTCTTACCCACACCTCGAGGCCTTGTTGTGGCCCAGAAACGAGCGGGTCGAAAATGAGAAATCACCCAGGCGTGTGAAGTCTCTCCTTGCCTCCGACCCCGTTCAGAGCTAGCATTCGCGCTGTCGAGGTGCAACTCACAATCCGGAGGTGGCTATGAAGCGCATTACCAGGCTCCTCGCAAGCTCCTTCATTCTCCTTTCCGCTATCACTTACGCTCAGATCGACAAGATCGTAATTCCGGCAGGTACTCCGGAAGACTTGGCATTGACTGAGATCGGAAAAGAGCAGGACGGCCAGAAGAGAACGTCGATGTATCAGGACTTTCTTCAGAAGTTCTCGTCCAACCCTGCTGCTGTCGCCTACGGTAACTGGCAGCTCGCACAGACCTATCAGAATTCAGGCGATCTCGCCAAAGCTCTCGACTATGGCGATAAGGCCGTAGCGGGCTCTCCGCACAACCTGGACATCCTCGTCTCGCAAGCCAGTATCGCGCAGCAGATGAAAAACGATGCCAAAATTGTGGAATACAGCACGCGCGGAGGCGAAGCATACAACTCCATCGCCAGGCAAACGCGTCCTGAGAGTATGAGCGATCAGGATTTCGCTGCGCGCGTCGCGGAAGACAGAAACTCGGCCAAGAACGGGTACGATTTTCTCGAAGCCGCCGGTTTCAACGCGATTGCGGATGAAAAGGACCCTAAAGCGCGAATGTCATACATCGAGCGATACACGGCCGCGTATCCCGAATCAAAATACGCCGACCAGGTCGCGCAGTATGCGATGTACACACTCGGGCCAGGACAACTCAACGATCCGGCGCGGCTGGTCAAGTTTGGAGACAAGGCCCTCGCCTCTAATCCAAACAGCATTCCCGCGTTACTCCTGCTTTCCAACTTTTATGTCGATGACGCGAAACCTGGAAGTGTCACAAAGGCGGCCAGCTACGCACAAAAGGTAATTGAGCTGGCCAAGGCCGACGCTCCGGACGCCGACAAATCCAGAAAGCTTTCATCCGGAGTGGCGCACTCGACCCTCGGCTACGCGCTGATGAAGCAGGACAAAACAGCTGCCGCCATTCCTCAATTCAAGTCTGCTTTGGAGTTGCTCAAAGGACAAGATGATACCGCCTATGCCGCAGCGCTTTACCGCTTGGGATATGCCTACGCCAAGACCAACAAGGTGAGTGATGCACGCGACGTTTTGGAACAGGCGGTCAAGATTGAAGGACCAGTGCAGCAACCAGCGCAAGAGTTGTTGACCAAAGTGAACGCCGCAAGAGCGAAAGCAAAATAGCGATGCGTGTACTCTAACCTGATCTGATTAATGCTTTACCAGATCATTCGAGAGCAACAGGGCCTTCAGGGCCAGGTTATGTCCGCGCTGCAGGTCGCCGGCTTTCACGGCTGCGTTGGATTGTCCCATGAAGGTACGGATCTGCTCCATCATGGCCTGCTGATCCTGGTTCAGCGTGTGGGTCGAGGCGTGTTGCAAATTCGATTCCGTCGCGGATAGTAGCTGAGTCGTTGTTTCTCTCGCGTGCGATGCTTCCTCGCTCGACATATCCGGAGCCAGTTGGCTGAAGGCTTCCTCTGTTCCGCCATTCCGGACGATCACTTTCCTCGGCCCTGTTGTCTTAGGACCAGAGCCCTTCTGCTTCTTGCTCCTGTGCTTCTTAGTTGGCTTTGTGCTGCGCTTTGCCCCTTCCGCACTTTCCGGCTTTACCGCAATAGGAGGCGCAACCTCGCTGGGCTTTGACTCCGCCTTATCGGACGAGGGAGTCTCCGGCGCGGATGACTGGGGTGCTTGTGGTGCCTGATCTGGTGGCTTAGCTTCGGTCTGTGCTGCTGGTGTCGTGGGAGCATGTTCCGGCTGAGGTTCGGATTTCGTGTCCTGCATGTTGGGCTGAGGTTCCGGCGTGTGCTCAGGGGGTCGAGTGTCGCTTTGAGCTTCCTGTGCAGGTGATTGCGATTGTGAAGCTTGGCTCGACGGTGTAGACGGGTTCTGCGCGAGGGCTGACCCCACACCGCAGATACACCACAAGAGTAGAAATCTTAGCAACATTCAGGATGTCAGCCCGTCAAACGGACTTCAGAAGATTCTAACCCTGCTACGGTTTGCCCGCAGCATAACTTTAGGAATGCAAGTCTTAGCCGGAAGTGGTTACCTCTTTTTCTCGGCTGGCTTCTACGGCTGCTTCCACCATTGGGATGCGCAAGCGAAAGGTCGTGCCCTGTCCTTCGATGCTTTCAAAATCGACCGATCCGTAATGCCACTGCATGATCTGATACGTCTGTGCCAGGCCGATGCCGCTCCCGCCTTTTTTGGTCGTGAAGTAAAGCTCGAAGATCTTGTCGTGCACATCTTTCGCGATCCCCGCTCCCTCATCTTTGATTTTGACCAAAGCATCGCGGTCTTCCTGGCTCACCGTGATCGTGAGCGTACCCCCGTTGGGCATCGCTTGTTCGCCGTTCAGCACCACATTGAGCAGCGCCTGCTTCATGAAATCGACATCAACCTTAACCTTCACTGGCTCGGGTGGGAGTTCTCGAACCACATGTACTGAGTGCTCTTCCGCGTCAGGCATTGCCAGGAGGACAACTTCGTCCACCACCCGCCGTAGATCAACCTCTTCAATATGCAGTTCCCGCTGCCGCGTGAAGTCGACCAGGATTTGGACTACCCGGTCCAGTCGGTGGATTTCGCTGCCAATAATATCCATGTGACGCTTGGAATCGGGATCAACTTGCTGCAACTTGTGCTGCAGCAGTTGCAGATGCAACACGATTGCGTTGATCGGATTTTTGACCTCATGCGCCACGCCGCGAGTAATCCGGCTGCTTGCGGAAAGGCGACGGGAGGTCTCAATCTCGTCCTCGATGCGTCGCACAGATTCCGCGTCTCGAAGCGTGAGCAGCGCCCCAATCTGGTTGCCATCCTGCTGAATGAAATCCAGTGTGACCTGCACTAGCTTCCCCTCAACCGTTTCAATCTCTCGAGGCGGTACAGGCCATTTCCGCTCAAACGAACGAAGCAGCAGAGACCCCAGCGGGGTAGCGTCCGAGTATATTTGTTCCACGGTCTTGCCCAGCATCTCCGCCCGAGGCTTTCCCACAAAGCGTTCCACCGAAGCGCTGACTAAGACGACCCGAAAATCGCCGGTAAAGAGCATCAGGCCGTCTTGCAGGTTCGCCATGATCTGATCTACGTTGTCCTTCAGGGCAGAAAAGATTTCTTTCGTGTCGCGCATCTGCCGACCCAGGTGCGCGATCTTCAATGAGACAAGGCCATACTCGTCTCTGCCCGCATCCTCCTCCTCGATAATCTCTGGCTGGCCCGCGGACACGTTGTCCAATGTTCGGGAAATCCGTTCTAGGGGACCGAGCGCGAGATTTGATAAAGCGGCAGCTAGGATGATGGAAAGTACCAGCGCAACCCCGGAATAGACGACAGCATGGCGCAACCGCGGTGTGACTTCGTTCTTAAGGAACACGGTCGATACTGCCACTCGTACTTCGCCAAAGGGTTTGCCGTCCAATTGCAGCGGAGTGCTGACCTCGTAAACCGATGCCGGACTATAAACAATCTTGAGCTGTTGCCGAAATCCCGCGTCGCGTACCGAGGAAAAATCCTGACGCTCAGGTAGAGTTTTGCCGATCACATCAGGATCGGTGTGCAACAGGACCTTGCCGCGAGAGTCCACAATCGCGGCGTCGAGAACCAGGGGCCAGTTCCCGACTACAGATTTCATCATGTTGTCGAGATCGACGTCTTGCCCCAGATAATCCGCGACTGCTGCGCTTACTGCAGCCGGATTGTTGGTGTCGACTCGTGTACTCTCCAGGTCGGGTTGCGCGTTGTAGGTCGCATACGCCAGCTGCTGGCTTAAAAGAGCTGCCGTTTCATACGCCGAGGTGATTCGCTGGCGCAGCAATTCTGAGATGTAGATGTACGAGAACGTGGCCACCAGGACAAAGACCATCAAGGTGATGGCCAGCACGATTTGCGTCTTTCTGCGCATCGCTCAGCAGGACCACAAACGCGGTCGTGGATCGGAACCGGGCCTTCGCGAAAATCGCAAGCGGCGATTCCTTTCCGAAATGCTCATTCTTCCTTGGCGGCAGCGACGTCGGCCTGCGCGCTACCGTACTCCTTAAGCTTATTATGCAAGGTTTTCAGGCTGATTCCGAGAATTTCGGCGGCGCGCGTCTTGTTGTTGCTCGTTGCCTCGAGAGTTTTCAGGATCAACAGCTTTTCAGCTTCCTCTACCGTTGTCCCCACCCCCAGACGGACCGCGTCCGGATCGCTAACCGCCTGCCGTACTACGTTTTGCCCGAAACCGGGCGGCAGATGCTTAGTTTCGATTACCGAGCCATCGCACACGATGATCGCTCGCTCCAGGCTGTTGCGCAGCTCTCGTACATTGCCCGGCCATGAGTAATTCTGGAAGGCGTGTAATACGGCGTCGCTGATCGTGGTCACCTTGCGCCCATGTTTTGTGTTCATGTCGGAAATGAGCGCTTGCACCAGGTCCGCAAGATCTTCCTTGTGCTCGCGCAAGGGCGGCATGTGGATGTTAAACACGTTCAAGCGGTAGTAAAGATCGTTGCGCAGTTCTCCCCGGGCGACCGCCTCTTCCGGCACTTTATTGGTTGCGGCTAACACCCGAACGTCTACCGTTGTCTCCACCTTGCTTCCTAAGCGTCGCAGCTTGCGATCCTCCAGCACCCGGAGGAGCTTGGCCTGCGTAGCAACCGGCATCTCGCCGATTTCGTCCAGCAGTAGCGTGCCGCCCTCAGCGAGTTCGAAGCATCCCGTACGCCGTTCCAGTGCGCCGGTGAAAGCGCCTTTCTCATGGCCGAAAATCTCGCTTTCAATGAGAGTCTCCGGAATCGCCGCACAGTTGATCGCAATGAAGGCTTTGTTTCGTCGCGGGCTGAGTTCATGGATGGTCCGCGCAACCAGTTCCTTGCCCGTGCCGCTCGCGCCCGTGATCAGCACCGAGGCCGTGCTCGGAGCCACCATCTCGATTAGGCGGAAGATCTCCTGCATCTTTTTGGAACTGCCAACCAGTGAGCCAAGCGATCCAGCATCACGCAGCTTCCTCCGTGTGACCTCGAGCTCGGCGCGGGTTTCGATCAGGGTCGAAAGATTCTGCAGGATGCTGCGCAACCGAATGGTGTCGATTGGCTTTTGAATGAAGTCGTTAGCACCTTTCTTCATCGCTTCGACGGCGCTATCAATTGTGCCCTGTGCAGTGACGACGACTACCGCCATACTTTGGGGCTGCGAGTCCAGCCGCTCAATCAATTCCATGCCGCTCATTCGGGGCATCTTCAGATCGGTGACTACGATGCTCGGCGACCATGCCGATATTTTTTCCAACGCTTCCAGACCATCCCGCGCGGTTTCAGTTCGGTAACCCCAGGCAGAAATCAGCTCTGCCAGTCCGGTTCGCTCGTTATCTTCATCTTCTACAATCAAGACCTTCTCTGGGTTCATAAGTGGTTCAGCCATTATTTCGGGTCGAACGGTTTCCGGCAAGCTGCTGGCCGGCTTTTGATGCGAGTTTTGATTCTACGTAGGACACGAATCCCGAGTTTATCAGCGACCCAAACCACACTCGTGCCGTGCCGTGCAGCGCCGAATCTTTCCTAAGCTTCACAAAACATAGTTGATAGGAGTAGGCTCACCCTTTAATATGTTTGCCGTCGGATCTTCTCTATGCCGATAAGTCGATAACGTGGCTAAACCGAGCCCCATCTTTTTCTCAGGAACAAAATTCACGTCGTTATACCTCTCGGAGGTTTGTATGTCACTGCGTCAGAACACAAGCAAAAGCCGAGTGGTTCTGGCTTGCCTCTTCCCCGTCCTTGCATTTTGTCTTCTCGCCCAAGCTCAAGATGAAACTCCTCCCAAGGCCGATCTCTTCTTGGGCTATCAATGGTTGGACCCCGGCGGAAACGTCCCGTCCTTTGCTCCGGGCACAGGCAGCGGTCCGGTTCAGGCCTCCAAGTTGCAGAGTTTCGCTCAAGGCTTTGGTGCCGCAGTCGGCTATAACTTTCATCCCAACGTCGCGCTGGAAGGCGATTTGGGCGCAAGCTACCACAGTCCTGGGATGAGCATTTATACGGCGTCAGTTGGGCCGCGATTCACTTGGCGTTCTGAGGGCGTGAATTTGTTCGCGCATGCCCTGGTTGGTTTAAATCGTCTTGAATTGCCCAGCTTCGGTACCCACAACCAGGTTGGCGGAATTCTCGGCGGCGGCATTGACCTCGTTATAACGCACGCAGTTTCCCTGCGTCTACTCGAGGCCGACTACCAGGTAACCCAGGAGAATTTTTCTAAGCAAGTTTCGCCCGTGCAAGAAAACCTTCGCCACTCCACCATGAACGGTGTGCGCCTTCGCACCGGCTTGGTGTTTAACTTCGGTGGTGGTCCTACCACTCCGCCATCTGCCAGCTGTTCGGTACAGCCGCAGGAAGTAATGGTAGGCGAGCCGGTAACCGTTTCCGCAACCGGCAGCAACTTCAACCCCAAGCACACTCTTGGTTACAACTGGAGCAGTACCGGCGGCAAGGTGTCGGGGAAAGACAACGCTGCCACCATCGATACGACTGGCTTGGCCGGCGGCAGCTACACCGCCACCGCCCGTGTCTCCGATCCGAAAATGAAGAAGGGTGGCGAGGCGAGCTGCACTGCGAACTTTACAGTGAAGGAACCGCCGAAGAATCCGCCCACCATGAGTTGCACCGCGAATCCCACCTCTTTGCAGGCCGGTGGAAACGTTACCGTGACTTGCGATTGCAAGAGTCCCGATAACGTTCCCGTTAGCGTGGCAGCCTGGACTGCGAGCGCAGGCACGGTCTCCGGCAGCGGCAACACGGGCACACTGAATACAACCGGAGCTCAAGCAGGTCCAATTACTGTAAGTGCGACCTGTACCGATTCACGTGGTCTAACCGCTTCATCGAACGCGCAGGTCAACGTGGAGACACCTCCTCCGCCGCCTCCACAATCCAGCAAACTCAGCGAATGCGCGTTCCCCAACAAAGTTAAGCCGTGGCGCGTCGACAACACATGCAAGGCCGTGCTCGACGACGTGGCCCAGGCCCTCAAGAACCAGGCCGATGCTAAGGTAGTCATCGTGGGCTTCGCCGATCCAGATGAAGTCAAGAAGCGCAAGAATCTGGCGGCCGAGCGTGCGGTCGACGCCAAGGCGTACCTCTCGGGCGGAGAGGCGAAACAAGCCATCGATCCCAGCCGCCTTGAAGTGAGGACCGGCTCCGGTGGCGGTCAGAAGACCGAGTACTGGTTGGTGCCCGCTGGCGCCAGCTTTACCCAAGCCGATACTCAGCCTGTTGACGAAACCAAGGTGAAGCCGATTCCGGACCACCCGAAACCGGCCGCGAAGAAAAGAGCCAAACCGGCGCAATAAACGCGTCATAACCCGGAGGCCGGTCGGGACGAAAAGTCCGTTCGACCGGCCTTCCATTTTGTCCTTACGTAACTTGCCGGGTCCGGGCCACGCTGTCACCCTGAAGAACACCCTTTCCCCAAGGGTCAACCTTTTCTGTAGGGGCGCATCTCAACCTATGAAGAACCTGAACATGGCGAAGCTTACGCGTAAGTTACTGGTGCTATTGGCGATAGCGGTTGTCGTGCCGTCCGCATCCCACGCCGCCCAGTGGAGCTCGTTGGGGCCAGAGGGCGGGGACGTCCGCAGCTTGGCGTACGATCCAGCCAATCCCGATCACATTATCCTGGGGACCAGCACGGGTGTGCTCTTTGTGTCTAACGATGCAGGTCACAGTTGGACCCGCTTCGCTCATTTGGGTCCCAATGACGATTACGTTCTCGATCACGTCGTTTTCGATCCTCAAAATCCGAAAAAGCTTTACGTATCGGCATGGAGTTTCCAGAACCAGCAAGCGGGCGATGTTTTCCGCTCTCACGATGGCGGAAAGAACTGGGAGCCTGTGCCGGGTATGCACGGAAAGTCGGTGCGGGCACTCGCCATTTCAGCTTCTGATTCCAAAGTTCTCGTCGCAGGCACTCTCGAGGGTGTCTATCGCACCAAGGATGGTGGCAACAGTTGGGACCGCATCTCTCCAGCCAATCACGCCGATATCAAGAACGTTGAATCCATTGCTGTCGATCCCAGCAACCCGGATGTGGTTTACGCGGGAACCTGGCATTTAGCTTGGAAGACGCCGGATGGTGGCGCTACCTGGCAGCATATCAACAAAGGCATGATCGACGATTCAGATGTCTTCTCCATCATCGTCGATAAAGCAAATCCCTCGATCGTGTTTGCCAGTGCGTGTTCCGGTATCTACAAGAGTGAAAGCTCCGGTGAGTTGTTCAAGAAGATTCAGGGAATCCCGTTCTCGGCCCGCCGCACACGCGTGCTGAAGCAGGATCCGACCAATGCTTCAATCGTCTACGCCGGAACCACCGAGGGGCTGTGGAAGTCGAGTGATCTGGGAAAAACCTGGAAGCACGTCACCAACTCCGACGTCGTTGTTAACGATGTCCTCGTCGATCCGCGAAACTCGCAGCACGTTCTGCTCGCCACCGATCGTATGGGAATCCTGTCCAGCGCGGATGGCACCCAGACCTTTAGCGCGTCCAATCAGGGTTTCTCGCACCGTTACATCGCCGCAATCGAAGCTGATCATAGCGATCCGAAAACCATCTACGTTGGTCTGATTAATGATCAGGAACTTGGCGGCGTCTTCATGTCGCGCGATGGCGGGGCTCACTGGCAGCAGCGCAGCACCGGCCTCGGAGCTCGCGATGTTTTCACACTGAAGCAGGCCGGCAATGGGACGCTCGTGGCCGGCACTAACCGCGGCATGTTTCTTCTCGACAAAAATGGAGCCACGTGGCGGCCTAGCAATACCGTCGTGAGCGAGACCAGCGCGACAAAGGTAATCAAGGTAAAAGGCAAGACGAAGAGAGTAGCAAGCCACAGTACCAAGCGATCGGAGCTGAACGCCCGCGTCAACGACGTGGAGATCGCTTCCAATCGCTGGTTAGCAGCAACCTCAGCCGGTCTCTACACCAGTTCCGATCAGGGCAAGATCTGGACGGGTGGCCCGGTCATGGGCAAACAGGACTTTGTTGCTGTCCGTGCTGATCGCGAAATGATCGTTGCGGCCACACGTTCCATCGTCTTGGTCTCAACCGACGGCGGCACGGAGTGGAAGCAGGCGCCGCTTACCTCCTTTGTCAGCAGCGTCTACGGATTGGCCATTACGCCTGACGCCAACATCTTTGTTGCGTCGCGCGAAGGTATCTTCCACAGCGCTGATGCCGGCAAAACCTGGGAACACGTTGTGAATGGCGTTCCGGCTAAGGACATCGGCTCAGTCACTTATGATTCCGAGCGCAAGCGCTTGTTCGCGACCAGCATCGTTTCCAGTGTCATCTTTCAGAGCGATGACAACGGTCGTAGCTGGCAACGGCATAGCGATGCGGGTTACACCCTGCGCAGCGTGAGCGCCGTGAAGGGACGGCTCCTCGGTGCAACGCCCTTCGATGGTGTCGTCGCCCAGCCTGAGAACGACTCCCGCAGCGCATCTGCGGAAGGTTCAGGCGGAGGGAAATAACTCACCTGGCAAGCAGCTCCTAAACTAAAACCTATGCGCCTCCGGAGAACACTCCGGGGGCGCACGGCTTTCAGAGCACATATTCTGTCCCCTTGAGCTTCCCACACTGTCGAATTCCTGTCGCTCATCAGCCCTCGACCACTGCACCCTCTGTTTTGTTGTCGTTGCCGCGTGTCTCCATCACAGCCTTATGTGATCACTGCACTTAAGCAGTGCCATTTTGGTAGCTATGCTTGTCCCGAAAAGGGATTGCTATTCCCAGCAGTTTCTTCCCGATTCGGGAAGAGACGGCGTATGCGGGAAGCCGATCACCTTCCCTGAGGAGAAGAGGTAAATCTTATGGCAACAGCAGAGGCCCCCATGGCGCCGATTACCCAGATTGAAGGAGCGAATCTGCTCAACCTGATCATTGTGGACGATGAGCGAGCGATTCGCGAAGCATGCCGTGAAATCGCCTCTTCGCTCGGCTTCAAAGTCTTTGTCGCCGAATCAGCCGAGCACGCCTACCGCGTCATGGAGAGTCATGGCGCCGATGTTGTGCTTTTGGATTTGAAGCTGCCCGGAGTTGGTGGCGTCGAGGCGCTGCACCAAATGAAGAGCCGTCGACCCGATGCCGTCGTCGTGGTGGTGACTGGACATGGCACCGTTGAATCGGCAGTGCAGGCCATGAAGAACGGAGCATACGATTACTTTACCAAGCCATTCAGCCTCGACGAATTGAAACTGCTCCTGGAGCGGGTTGCTGGCCACCTGAAGCTGAAGACTGAAAACCGCATGCTCCGCGAGTCCATCAAATCGAAACACGGGTTCGGGAACATCATTGGACGCGCCCCCGACATGGAGAAGCTTTATCGCATTATTGCCAAGGCAGCCCAGAGCACACATCCAGTTCTCATCCTCGGCGAGAGCGGGACGGGCAAGGAACTCGTGGCCCGTTCCATTCATTTCTCCGGACCTCACCGCGAGAAGCCTTTCATTCCCGTGGATTGCGGTTCGCTTGTTCCCACTTTGATCGAGAGCGAGTTGTTTGGCTATATCAAAGGAGCTTTTACAGGAGCGAACCATTCGAAGGAAGGGCTGCTGGCCATCGCAGAAGGCGGCACCGTCTTCCTGGATGAAGTCGGAGAGTTGCCGGTTGACTTACAGGCGAAACTCCTGCGAGCCATCCAGGAGAAGGAAATTCGTCCCGTGGGCAGCACCCGCCGCATACCGATAAACGTCCGTATCCTGGCAGCCACCAACAAAGAACTGGAACAAGCCGTGGCACAAGGTACGTTTCGCCGGGATCTATATTTCCGGTTGAATGTGCTGACTCTCCGGATTCCTCCACTCCGCGAACGTCGTCAGGACATTCCTCTTCTCGCTCAGCACTTCCTCGATCGCGTCAATCGCGACGGTCAACCGAAAAGAGAGCTCAATGATGAAGCCCTCAAGGCAATGCTCGCCTATGATTGGCCCGGGAATGTTCGTGAACTGGAAAATTGCCTCGACCGGGCCTGCGCCCTCGCCACCTCGTCCGTCCTCTCCATGGTCGATCTTCCCAGCTCAATTACTGCTGTCCAAGGTCCTCTGACTGCCGACGGCAACGGCGAAGCGAAAATCATTCCCATCGCTGAATTGGAGAAGCGGACCATCCTCAGTACGATCGAGCAACTCAATGGAGACAAGCTGATGGCAGCTCGCCTCTTAGGCATCGGTAAGACTACGCTCTACCGCAAGCTGAAGGAATACGCGATCCAGGATTGACCCAGAGTGGGATCGATTTCTCCCAAAATAGGCCAGACACGAACCCGATTGTCGGCTAAACACCGCATTTTGATCACGCCGTCAGTGGAGATCAAGTTGCATAATCAACGGCATGATCCTCCTTGTCATTGCCTCTGACCGCGCCCAGGAATGTGCGACTGCACTACAGGTTGCAACGGACCAGTCCGTCCATATCGCAAAAACTTTGTACGATTGCCTTGGTCTCTTGCGCGCAAACGAATACGTCGCAGTAATCATCGACGAGTGCCTGCTCGACAGCGATCCCGAACAGGGTGAACTGATAATTCAACACCTCGGCACGGCAATTCCCGTCTATGTGAATTGTGCGCTTTGCGGGATTGGACGCCTGGTCCGCGATGTTTGTGCAGCTATGAGGCGCCGCGACATTGAAGTGCGCAATGCCTGGGACGCCGCCGAAGCAAGGTTGCGCGGCGAATTGCGCGAACCTCTCACCGCTGTCTTGCTGAACTGTGATCTGCTACTCGAAATGCCTGGCTTGCCGGCGGTTGCTCGCGAGAAGATTGCCATCATCGAAGAGATGGCACGCGCTGTGTCAGATCGCTTGGAGGTAACTGTAGAAACAGCAAGTAAAGCCTGAGGGCCCGCCCTTCCAAACCATTTGCGCCAACCCCATTTCCTGCTGCAAAAACTTGCGCTGACCTAGGTTTCTGGTAGTTCTTCAATAAACGTTCCATTCACAATACAATGCTTAGGTTGGGGTGGCATAGATGCCCGATTGGGGAAGCTGCGTTTGCACATCCTAGTTACTTCAGACACCATCACCGGCGTGTGGGCCTACACCAGGGAACTCGTCACCGGCCTCGTCTCGAGTGGCGCAACGGTTACGCTCGTCAGCTTCGGTGAAATCCCCCTCCCTCATCAAGTTTCGTGGATGGACAATCTCCACGGTCTTGATTACCGTCCCACGGCCTTCCGTCTTGAGTGGATGCAGGAGGGAGAAGCCGATCTGGAGGATTGCCTTCGATATCTGGAATCGGTAATGGGCGAGGTGATGCCCGATATCATCCACGCCAGCCATTTTTCCGTGGCGAGTTTGCCGACCACGGTGCCCCGTGTGGTTGTTGCTCACCGTGATCTGATTAGTTGGTGGGTAGCTGTGCACGGCCATGAGCCCCGGGATACCCGATGGCTGCGCTGGTACCGCGACGTTGTGGCGAAAGGCCTGTCGGATGCTACTGCCGTCATCGCGCCGACCAACTGGATGCTCGAAGCCCTTCGAAGTTGTTATTGCGTCCAACCTCGGCGAGAGCTCGTAATCCACCACGGGCGGAATCCCATTTACTTCAATCCTTACGTCAGTAAGGAAGACTCAGTACTCTCCATCGGCCGGCTCTGGGATCCCGGCAAGCAGGTTTCCCTCCTCACGCATCACAAACATCCACTCTCGATTTGCATCGTCGGTTCCGACAATCCGACCTATGCTCCGCGCATGCCTATCCGAGCCGATGTAAAGGTAGCCACTGATCAGCTCTCCGTCGCACTGAAGGGACCTCAGACCGAAGCGCAGCTTCGGGTGCTTTACAGTCGAGCTGCCATTTACGCGGCCACTTCTCGTTACGAACCATTCGGTGCCACTGCTCTTGAAGCTGCTCTCTCCCGCTGCGCCATCGTTGCCAACGATATTCCCAGCTTTCGCGAGGTTTGGGGCGATACCGCCATTTACTTTGAGGCCAACAACGCCGATAGTCTCGCAGAAACTCTAAGGGCGCTGAGCGACGATCGGGATCTCTGTCGAAACTATGCCCGCCTGGCCTACCAGCGTGCCCGCGAGCGTTTCACGGCGCGGCGCATGGTCGATCGATATCTCGAACTTTATCGTGAACTCACCGGGCACCGCGCTGTCGCCGCCTAGGAGCGAAGCTCTCAGCCGCCCTTTTTCTCAAGGCTGATCAAGCACCCGTGCCGTTCACCTGCATGGTATTGTTTCTATCGCGATTCTAAGGAGAAGCAGATGCCCCAAATCAAAATTACGGTCAGGAAGAATGGACCCTATCGAGTGGAGGCGCCGGAGGGCTCTATCGAGCTCGTTGATAGCGACGGAAAGGCCTACAATTTGACTGGCAAAACCGCCTTTTCACTGTGCCGCTGCGGTGGCTCAGTATCCAAGCCATTTTGTGATGGGACGCATACCAAGATCGGTTTTCAGGCGGCCGAAGCTGCCGTACAAGCCGAACAGCAACAGCAAAAATCTTGAGGGATTCTTAAGCTGCCACCGCGTTGGCCCAATCATTAGATCGGGAGATCGGGCCAACGCATGCGGCTGGGTTCTTAACTCACTACTGCTGGCTAGTCTGGCCGGCTGCCGGTTTTTCCTTCATCGCTTGCTTGTCCTGCTTCGGAGCGATGTTTTTTGCCTCTTTCAGGTGATCTTCCAGCGTGGGTAGAGTCTGAGAAGCGAAGCTCTTCAGATCGCTATCCTTGCCGGATGTGCTCTCCTTCCGAAACTCGGAGACGTCCTTCGTGTGATCCCGGACCATGTTCTTCATGTACGCCTGATCAAACTTTTCGCCGTCCAGCTTCGATAGCCGCTCCTTCATGGCCTGGTCCTTCGAATTCAGGTCAGTAGGCAGTGTGACTCCTTTATTCCCAGCAATCTGCTTCAGTTGGTCGTTGGCCTTCGTGTGATCATCGACCATCCGTTGCCCGAACTTCTTCACGTCCTCGCTCGATGCCTTCTGAGTTGCCAACTTTCCAAGTTCCACTTCGGCCATACCGCCCTGTGCCGCCTTTTTTACGAATGTCTGATCGGCTGCGCTCAACTGGGAGGATCCCGATGCGTTCGAAGCGGATTTGGAAGAATCCTGACTGCTTCCCGCTGCTTTATCTGAGCTCTGTGCTGCAGCGCCAAGGGACATTAGTCCGATGACCGCGCCTGCGAGCACCGTGTTGCGTATAAACTCTCTCATAGTACAAACCTCCTGGATTTTAGTTATCCCTGTATCGAATGACTCAAGTCCGCATTACACAGTCGCAACAGAGTTCGGTCTTGCGCCATTATGCCTTCTGGATCGTCTGTTTCGATGAATGCCGGAATCCTGAGGATGCCCCCGGCCCGTCTCGAGCGGGTGAAACTCAGGCGAGGTCCACATTTGACCGTCAATCGCGGACATAACTGCGGCGTGAAGCTTTGGGCCAGGTTACTCGGCAGGTCTAATGAATGGTCTTTGTCTTGCGAGACATGTAGTCCATGAGCAGGTACTGGCCGAGAGTGTACGGAGTGGTGAAATAGGCTTTACCCCGGCACATTTCCGTAACCTTCTGAACAAACTGAACCAGTCCGTACTCTGAAGCCAACATAAACGTATTGATCAGGATTCCGGCGCGTTTGCACTTCGAGACTTCCTGCAACGTCTCACTAACTACTAAGGGGTCAAGGCCGAAGGCGTTCTTGTAAATCCGGCCATCTTCCAGCGTTAGCGCGGAAGGCTTCCCGTCTGTGATCATCACGATCTGCTTCATGTCCTTGCGTTGTTTCTGCAGGATGCGTTGAGCCAGCCGCAATCCCTCGCGCGTGTTCGTGTAATACGGGCCGACTTTCACGCGAGCCAATTGGGAGAGGGGTATCTCCTCCGCGGAATCGTGAAACAGAATAAGTGACAGCGAGTCGCCTGGGTACTGGGTCCGAATCAGGTGGGA
>Ga0136846_1225762_pt1 | contig 17685 bp, 18 predicted proteins | sample HopSoiMetagenom2_FD_96841 | JGI IMG/M metagenome (GOLD analysis project Ga0136846, IMG submission 96841) | Grasslands soil microbial communities from Hopland, California, USA - 2 Assembly 2016 (version 4) | ecosystem: Environmental > Terrestrial > Soil > Grasslands | place: USA: Hopland...
GGGTCCCGCCCGAGCAGTACCGCGCGGGTGATCGCCGCCGACCCGAACCGCTCGCGGACCTCGTCGAGCGCCGCGTCGAGGGACTCCAGGCTCCGCCGCTCGACCGAGAGCGCCAGCTGGGCGGGGACGTCGTTCTGGAGGTTCGCGACGGCGATCCCGAGGAGCGTCAGCCCGCGGCGCTCGATCAGCGGCATCGCCGTGGCGAGCAACGCTCGGGCGGTCTCCAGGATCGCGTGCGTGTTCGCCGTCGCGAACGGCAGCGTGTGCGAGCGCGTGGCGCGGCTGAAGTCGCCGAAGCGCACGCGGACGACGACCGTCCGGCCGATCCGGTGCGCGTCGCGCAGACGGCGCGTCACGCGGTCGACGAGGCCGACCAGCACCGCGTCGACGGCCTCCGGTGTCTTCGGCGTGCGGCCGAGTGCACGCTGCGACCCGATCGACCCCCGGCGCCGGCGCGCCTGGACGCGGCGAGGATCGCGGTTGTGCGAGAGCGCGTGCAGCTGCCGGCCGGAGGCTCGCCCGAGGAGCGAGACCAGCGCGGCCTCGTCGAGCGACGCCAGCTGACCGACCGTGGCGATGCCTTCCGCGCGCAGCTTGCGGGACGTCACCGGCCCCACGCCCCACAGCCGCTCGATCTCGAGCGCGTGCAGGAAGCGCAGCTCGCGCTCCGGCGGGACGACCAGGAGCCCATCGGGCTTGGCGACGCCGCTCGCCACCTTCGCCAGGAACTTCGTCCTGGCGATCCCGACCGTGAGCGGCAGCCCGATCTGCTCCCGCACCCGCTCGCGCAGGCGCGTCGCGATCTGGACGGGCGTGCCGGCGATGCGACGCATGCCGCGCACGTCGAGGAATGCCTCGTCGATCGAGAGCCCCTCGACGAGGGGCGTCGTGTCCTCGAACACCCGGTAGACGGCCTTGCTCGCCTCCGAATAGGCGGACATGCGCGGCGAGACGATCACCGCGTCGGGACAGAGGGCTCGGGCGCGGGCGCCGCCCATAGCTGAGTGGATGCCGTGCGCCAGGGCCTCGTAGCTCGCCGCCAGCACGACGCCGCCGCCGACGATCACCGGCCGCCCGCGCAGGCTCGGCTGGTCACGTTGCTCCACCGACGCGAAGAACGCGTCCAGGTCGGCATGCAGGATCGTGGCCTCGGGCCGGGACACGAACGTATGTTCGCACGATCCTGGCTGCCAGGCTAGCCGCGTGACCAGGGCAATCGACGGTCCGGCGGGCTACGTTGAGGTGAGCAAGTGGAGCGAAGCAAGGGGGCACGTGAATCGGAGCCGGACACCGGCGGTGATGCTCGCGGGCGGCGTCGTGTCGCTCGCGCTGATCGTTCTCGGAGCCACGCGTGGCCCGACGAGCGGCGACGAGCACGCAGGCGCCAAAGCGCCCGCCGCGCTCGTCGCGCACTCGCAACCGCGCTGACGCGTCCCGGGAGACTCAGCTCGTCGCCGCGACCTCTTCCGCCTGCTGCGACCTGACGTACTCGATGTAGCCGCGGACGTCGGCAGCCGGCTCCGAGTATGCGTCACCGAGCTCCGACTCGATCTTCGTCATGAACTCGCTCGCCCAGTGTGGGAACTCGTAGTCGATCGAGCGCAGGAACTCGAGCGTCGCCGCGAGGCGGATGTCGGCGATCGACGGTGACTCGCCGCCGATGAACGGCCGCCCCCCGAGGAAGAACACGTTGTAGACGTCGAGCGGAGCGGCCAGCGCGGCTTTCGCGTCCTCCTGCGCGCGAGCCTTGAGCGCGTCGTCGGCCCCGGAGCTCCCGACCTCGCCCGCGTACTGCGGGAAGCCGAGCGTCGGGTAGGTGGCGCGCGTGACGAGCGGGTAGAGCGTCCCGATCAAGTAGAACATCGCGCTGTCGACCATCGCCCGCTCGGCCGGGTCGGCCGGGTAGAACTGCGTCAGCCCGTGCTTGTTGCACAGGTACTGCATGATCGCGCAGCTCTCCCAGAGCGAGCCCTGTTGCAGCCCGTCCTCCTCGAGCAGCGGTGTCAGGTCGGCCGGGTCCTTCGCGAGGAACTCCGGCGTCCCCTTCTTGCCCCAGACGTCGAGCTCCTCGAACTCGAGACCCGCCGCGCGCACGAAGATCCGTACCGTCAGGTTGTTGACGCTCGGCTTCAGGATGCTCAGCGTGTGTGCAGCCATCGATCCTCCTTCTAGTGGTAGGGGTCCTTCGGCGATCGGTCCTCCGAGAGAGACGCGCGCGATCGCCCGGTGAGCGTCTCGATCGCGTCGGCGAGATGCTCCTGCGCGATGTTCTGGTCGCCACGCTCGACGCGGAGCCGGTGCGCCTCGAAGAGCACGTCGGCGTGCGAATAGCCCGGCGGCGGCTCGAACCGGTACGACGCCAGCTCGATCAGCAGCCCGAGCGGGTCCTCGAAGTAGATCGAGTCCATGAAGCCCCGGTCCTTGACGCCGCTGTGCCGGATCTTGCGCTCGTCCAGCCGTTCGACCGCCTGGTGGAACGTCGCCTGTGAGAGCGCGAACGCGAGATGGTGCACCGCCCCCTGGTCGGTCGAGGTCCGCGTGGCGTCCGGCACGCGCTCCTCGTTGGTGAAGACCGTGATCAGCCGGCCGTCGCCGGGGTCGAAGTAGAGGTGGCTCTCGGTCGCGTTGTCGAGGTTCGGCTGCTCGAAGACGAACGGCATGCCGAGCACCCCCTCCCAGAAGTCGATCGACGTCTGTCGATCGGCTCCCACGATCGTGATGTGGTGCACCCCCTGGCTCTGGAGCTTCCTCATCGGCGCTCGACAAGTCTCGACTTGTACTCGCTGCGACGCAAGCTGCCGAAGGGAACGAGCTCGACGTGGGTCTGGACGACGAGCGCGCTGCGGAGCCTCGCGTGGATCGCCTCGGCGAGCGAGTCGTCGGCGCTCGTGCCGCGCGCGAGCTCGACACTGACCGGAAGCGGCGGCTCCTGCTTCACTCCTTCCGCGGCGGGGCGGACGAGGATGTTGCCGCTGACCGCCGGTGCGAAGGTGCCCACCACCTCGCGTACCGCGGAGGGGAAGACGTTGACGCCGCGCACGATCAGCATGTCGTCGGTGCGCCCGATGCACCGCACCCGCGGGGCCGTACGCCCGCAGCGGCACGGGCTCGTCCAGAGCCGGACGTGGTCGCGGGTGCGGAAGCGGAGCAGGGGAGCCGCGCGGTGGCTCAGGTGCGTGAGCACGAGCTCGCCGCTCACGCCGTCGGCGGGCGCGACCGTCTCGCCGCTCTCCGGGTCGATCAGCTCCGCGTGCACGAGCCCCCGGGCGCCGAGGTGCATGCCCTGCTGCTCCTCGCACTCCCCCCAGAGCGAGACGCCGATGTCGCCGATCCCCATCGCCTCGGTCACTCTGGCGCCCCAGCCCTCCTGGAGCAGGGCGCGGAAACCCGGCTCGCCGCCGCCGGGCTCGCCCGCGACGAGCACCCGCTCGACCGCGGACGCGCGCAGGTCGAGGCCGCGCTCCGCAGCAGCCTCGAGCAGGTATGCCGCATACGACGGCGTCAGCACGGCCGCCTCCGGACGCAGGAGCTCGATCGCCGAGAGCAGCCGGTCGGTGTGCCCCGTGCCGATCGGGATGTGCGCGAGCCCGATGCGGTCGAACGATGCGAGCGCCGCACCCGCGACGAAAGGCCCCGCGTTGTAGCTGCTCACGACGCGTTGTCCCGCGGCCACGCCCGAAGCCGAGTAGCTGCGCGCCGAGCCGGTGATCCAGTTGTCGAGATCACCTGCGGTGAGCGGTATGTAGCTCGGAGCCCCCGTTGTTCCGCTCGTGGAGTAGATGCGGACGATCTCGCCGCGCTCCGCGCACAGGTGCGCGCCGAACGGGTTCTCCGAGGTGACAGTCGCACGGAGCTCGCGCTTGTCGGTGAGCGGCAGCTGCGTGATCGCATCCAGGCCGCCTGCAGCGGCGGCGTCCCTCAGCCCGGCGGCCGCCAGCTTCGCGCGGTAGAACGGGGAGCGCTCGAACAGGTAGCCGAGCTGCGCGCGGTAGCGATCGTCGTCGAGCGCGGTCTGCTCGTCCCAGGGCCGTGTCTCGACCTCCGGCTCGATCATTCGTACTCGATCGCCTCTTCGGCGCTTGCCGCGAGCAGAAACCCGATCGGGCGCCGCTGCTCCTCGACGAGGTGTGCGAGCAGGCCGGCGGTGCGGGCGAGGATCGGCACCGCCTTCACCGCCGCGGACGCGAAGCCGAGGTCGAGCATGACCGCGGCGATCGGCAGCGAGACGTTCATCGGCAGCGGCTTCCGCCAGGTGCGCGAGACCGCCTCGCCGAGCCGGCGGGACAGCAGCACGTGCGGGCCGCTCACGCCGCGCGCGTCCGCGAGCTCGAGAATGCGCTCCGCGCGCGGGTCGACCGGCCGGTGCAGCGGGTGCCCGAAGCCGGGAACGCGGTCGCCGGCCTCGTGGAGGCCGCGCGCGACGCCGGCGGCGACCGCGGCGGCGTCCTCGCCGTTCGCGACCCGCTCCTGCGCGCGCTCGAGCAGCACCGCGCATGTCTCCGCCGCGCCGAGGATGACCGGCCCGGCGCCGAGGATGCCCGCGGCGACGGCGCCGTGCAGCGACGACGGGTCGGCGGCCAGCGTCATCCGCGCGGCGATGTTGCTCGGCATCAGGCCGTGCTCGGCGATCGCGACGAGCAGCAGATCGAGGAAGAACCGCTCGTCGTCCGTCGGCTCGCGCCCGGTGAGCAGCAGGTGGAAGTACTCCGTGAAGCTCAGCCGGCCCATCACGTCGCCGGTGAGATCGCGCCCGCGCACCTCGACGCGGTCCGGGTAGGCCCGGCTGATGCCGCTGACCGGCGGCCCCGGCTTGCCGATCTGCATCCGCGGAACCTATCTCGCCCGCTGCAGCCTCACCCCGTCGGGCAGCTACGGCCGCATCTCGCATGCAAGATCCAGGCGGCCGCGCCGTCCTAGTAGTGGGTGCGGGAAACGGCACCTGCGACGGCGCGCCATGGCAGGCTGTGAGCTGGCCGACGGCGAACCGTACGTTGGCACTCGACAAGCGAGAGAAAAGCGAGGGAACCACGTGAGGAGACTTCAGAGGTTCGTGCTGCTGGCAGGGGTCGTCGCCCTGATGACCGGCTCGGCAGCGCTCGCCGACCACGGCGGCGGCAAGAAAGACCACGGGAAGAAGCACGCGAAGGCGGCGACGGTGTTCACGCTCTCGCCGTCGACGCACGGCAACCCGGAGGGTGTCGCGTCTGCCGGCGGCAAGACCTTCTTCGTCGGTGCGACCGGCGACGGGACGATCTACCGCGGCACCACGAACAGCAGCACCGTCCTCGAGTTCATCACCGGCGCGGCAGGCAAGTCGGCCGTAGGGATGAAGGTCGCCGGCGGCAAGCTGTACGTCGCCGGCGGCGCAACGGGGACGATCACGGTCTACGACATCTCCACCAAGCAGCAGGTCGCCTCGTTCGCGACCGGCGCCGGCGGGTTCCTGAACGACCTCGTCGTGACCCACGGCGACGTCTACGTCACGGACTCGTTCCGCCCGATCCTCTGGCACGTGACCAGGGCGCAGGTGCAGGCCGGCTCCGGCACGCCGGAGCAGATCGCGGTCGCGCCCGAGATCCAGTACCAGACAGGGTTCAACCTCAACGGCATCGTGGCCAAGGACGCCAACCGGCTGATCGTCGTCCAGTCGAACACGGGCAAGCTCTTCCAGATCAGCGTCGGTGACACCGCGGCAGCGCGGAAGATCACGCAGATCGACGCTCCGGCCGTGCCGGGCGGCGACGGCCTCCTCTTCGACCGCGGCCGGCTGCTCGTCGTGCAGGGCAGTCCCGCGCAGATCAGCGTCCTCAAGCTGCGCGGCGGCCAGTCCCGCGCCGAGCTCGAGGGCACGCGCACCGACCCCACGCTCCGCGGTCCTTCGACCGTCGCCCGCGTCGGCAAGCTGCTCCTCGTCGTGAACGCGGACTTCGCGACCAGCACGCAGCCGTTCACCGTCTCCGGGCTGCCCCGCTAGACCGTTCGAGCACCAGACGGTTCGACGACCAGACAATCGGAACACCAGGCGGCGCGGCTCCGGCCGCGCCGCCTCTACGTTCCTACGCGGCCGTCACCGATCGTCGCCGGTGACGAGCGCCAGCAGGCTGTCGTGCTCCTCGCGACACGCGGGGCAGCCCTCGAGGTGCGCGCGGAGACCTGGGATCGCCGCATTCGCGTCGGCGCCGGCTGCCTCCAGCTCGACGTAGCGGTCGAGCTCGTCGAAGCAGACGTCGCAGTTCACCTCCGGCTGCCCCGGACCGAGGAGCCGTCCGATCGCCTGCTTGATATCCGGGTGCTCCATCAGTTCTCCTCCAGCCACGAGTCGAGCGAGAGACCTTCGTCTTGGAGCTGCCGGCGCAGCTTCCGCCGCGCGTCGTGCAGCGTCTTGTAGAGCGCGTTGCGGTTCGTGTTCAAACGGTCGGCGAGGACGTCGATCGGGACGCCGTTGAGTGCGAGCGCCGTCAGGACGCGGCGCTGGTGCGGAGTCAGGACGTCGTTGATCGCCTGCTGCAACGCGGCGAGCACGGCGCCCTGCTCCGCTTCGGCGTCGGGCTGCAGCCCGGCGCTCGCGAACAGCGTCCAGGACTCGGGCTCGAGGGGAAGCTCCCGACCCTGCCATGCGCGCTTGCGCAGCTTCACCGCGGTCTCCAGCAGCGCGAACTTGTAGGCCCAGGTCGTGAAGCGGCTCGCGCCGCGGAAGTCGTCGAGGCGGCGCAGCACGCTCATCAGGGCGTCGTCGGCCGCCTGGTTCGCGATGTCGTCCAGGTCGTTGCCGCGCACGTGCGGCAGCGCCGGCCGGCGCCGTGCCACCTCGAAGCGCGCAGCGCGCAGCAGCAGTGCGTGGAGCCGTGCCACCGCCTCGTCGTGACGCAGGCCCGCCGCCCTCAGCGAGCCGAGCCATTCCCGCGACTCGGGGTCGAGCGCGTTGGACACGGGCGCATCCACGTTCACGACGGTCGGGAGCGTAACCGCGGTCAGCGCCTTCATGCCGCGTCCTGGCAGTCGAGCGGCGCAAGGATCCGGACAGCGATCGGCGGCGGGCACCCGTGCTCGACGAGCTCGATCAGCGCGTGCAGGTCGTAGCGCTGGTCGGTTGCGAGCCGCGCCGCGACCCGCACGTCGAACCCCGCCTGGGCCAGCTGGCCGAGCCGCCAGCGAACGACCTCCCGCCGCCGCTCTTTCATCTCCGTCTGCATGCTTCTTTGTGTCGGTCCGGCCGCTGTTCTTACCGGAACCGCGCGGGGAACTGCTGCACGATTCCGCCGGAGAGGAGGTCCGACATGTGCAGGATGTGGCGGTGCACGCGGTCGTAGGCCGCGACGTCGGCCGCCCACTTCCCCTGCAGGTGAGCGACAGCCTCCTGGGTCGTCAGCTCGAGGTGCATGTGCATCTCCGCCTTCAGCGCCGCGAGCGGCCAGAAGCGCGGGTTCGCCGCGTGCAGGCGTGCGGCGATCCGATCGGCGTTCCGCACCCAGCGGGCCTGCGCTTCCGCGAGCTTCGACGCATCGCCCGCCTTCGCCGCGGCGATCACGTCGGCGGCGATCAGGATGTGGCTCTTCAGCTCGCGTGTCAGCTCGTCACCGGCCCTCGCGCCGTAGTAGGGCTTGACCGCGTTGCCGATGTCGACCTGATTGCGCAGCAGGCGCGCGACGGTCGCAGGCGTGTCGGGCGTCCCGCCCTCGAGGCTGATGATCGCCAGCCGCGTCCACGTGATGTGGTCCTCCCAGAGCTTGCGCATCCCGTCGTGCAGCGCGGAGGACGTGCGGGACGGCGTCACGGTTTGGCCGTGGGCCTGCGCCATGTCCATGCCGCCGGAGACGGCGAGCGCCGCGAGCGCGCTGAAGAACGCGACGAGCGCGGTCAGCGCGAGCGGGATCGGGCGTGACTTCGTCATGTCAACGTTCCTTTCGGATGGAGGGAGACAAGCGGTGCGGGCCGGCGCACGAGGCTTGCGGCGAGCAGCAGCCCACCCGCCTCCACCGCTTTCGTGAAGAGCGCGAGGCCGTCGAGCTCCTCGCGGTCGGGATGCAGCAAGGGCAGGCCCCGCAAGACGACGAGCGCGTAGGCAGCGATCAGCCCCGCGAAGACAGCGGCGGCCGCAAGCAGCGCGCGCTCCGACGGAGCCCGTGTCAGCACGACCGCGAGCGCCGCGGGCAGGACCGTCGCGATCAGGAATCCGACGCCGGGGCCTACACCCTCGCGGAAGTGCTCCGGGACGAGCGCGCCGTGCACGCCGGCACTGACCGCGCAGGCGATCACGACGAGGTCTACCTTCAACTCGGCAAAGGTCACGAGACGAGGACCGTCCCTCGCATGTCGTGGCTGTGCAGCGTGCACACGTAGTCGAAGGTGCCGGCCTTCGGGAACGTGATCGAGAAGCTCTTGCCCCGCGCGACCGTGTGATCTGCCTGCCCGTCGACCTGCACGCTGTGCGTGAAGTTGTCGTTGTTCGTCCACGTCACCGTGTCGCCGGCCTTGATTCGGATCGACGACGGATCGAAGCGGTAGCTCTTCGCCATCTGCACCTGCGTCGTCGCCACCGGTGTGCTGGTCTTCGTGCCGCCGCAGCCCGCCGCGACGAGTGTCGCGGCGAGCACGGCGGCAGCCGGGAGGAGACGCGCGGCCCTCACCGCGCCGTACCGAGGGCCGGGCGCTGCACCACCTGGTACACGGCGGCGGCGAACACGAGGATGAACGCGGACAGGTCGAGCACCTCGGCGATCGTGTGTGCGAACAGGAACACGGTCCAGTCGAGGTGGTAGGTCATGTAGACGAGCTCCGCCGCGGCGAACAGCGAGAATGCGGTCGCGAGCAGCGTCAGCTCGCGCTTCGCCGCGAGCCAGGCGAAGCCGGCGCCGATCGCGAACGCAGCGACGTGCACCGTCAGGAAGAACCCGGTGGGCAGGTCGTTGATCCAGCTTCCGTACGGCATTGCTCCTCCTCCAGTCGATTGGTCGGAAGAGTTGGTGCCGCGGCGCGGCCGGTCCTTACGTGGGCGTCGGCGCGGCGCTCGGGCCCGCGCTCGTGGTCACACGCCCGGCGGCGCGGGGCACCACGAGGACGTGAGGTCGTCGCGATCCCAGCCGAGCGCGCCCGCGCCGGCCTGGTAGGCGCTCTCGAGGAACGACAGCAGCGCGCCCCTGGGTTCCGGCACGGTCCGGATGCGCTCGTACGGCAGGACGGCGAGCGAGCCGGCCCCCTGCTCGATCCACGCCGCGCCCTCCGGCCGCAGCGGTCGCCCACGGAGCCCGGGCGGCTCCGGTGCCGCGTACGCGTAGTACGTCGGCTCGCGGACGTTGTGGTCGCCCGCCCAGAAGCCGAACGACACGACCTCGTGCGTGTACGCCTCCAGCGTGACGGGATCGACGCCCGGCAGGTCCGGCGCGCGCCGGCCGCCGAAGCGCGTGACGGCCAGGTCGAACGAGTGCCAGAACAGATGCACCGGGCTCGTCTTGCCGCAGTACCAGCCGGCGAACTCCTCGAAGACGGCGTCGGTCCAGTCGAGGACATGCCAGAAGCGCACGACCGCCTCACGGTCGTACGAGCGATGCTCGCCGTCGGCGGTGAACGGCGTCGTCATCGGCACACCGAACGGCAGCTCGCGGATCGCGACGTCGACGTCGAGCCCGCGCAGCGTTTCGTGCAGCTGCTCGTCGAACGCAGCGACCGACAGCCCGTCCTCGAGCGCGAACGATCCGGTCGCTCCGTCACTCCGCGTGACGACGAGGCGATGGTCGATGAAGTCGAAGTCGATCTGGAACGTGGCGCCGTCCGCCGCGTGCAGGCGGCGCGTCGTCAGCCCGCGAACGTCGACGTAGAGCGGGACGTGCCACCAGTGGTTGCGCGGCGGGCTCGAGGCCATGCGGATCTTCCCGACGATCTGCGCCCACAGGTGCAGCGTGACCTTCGTGGCCTCCCATCCCTCGAGCGGCAGCGGCGGTAGCTCTGGCATTCGTCAATACTCGTCGTTCTGCGGCAGCTCGTCGGTGATCTCGAACCACGGCGCCTTCGACCCGGCGAAGATGTGCTCCGTCGGCCGGATCGACGGCGCGTCGGAGAGCGAGCCGAGCGCGACATGCACGTAGGCGCCGTCGCGGACGACGGAGTAGAGCAGGGAGCCGCAGACGCCACAGCGCGTGTGATTCGCGTCGTCGTCGCCCCACACGAGCAGCCGGTCCGCTCCCTGGACGATCTCCAGCTTGTCGCGCTCGATGCCTGCGAACGGCTTGAACGCTGAGCCGGTCGAGGCGCGGCAGTTCGAGCAATGGCAGTTTGCCGCGTAGCGGAAGGTGTCGGCCACGCGGTACCGCACCGCCCCGCACTCGCACCGACCGGCGAGGAGACGCGTGGCCGCCTCGTCCGGTCTCCTTCCAGCGTGCCGCGGCTCGAGGCTCATCGGGCGTCAGTGGCTGACGAGGAGCTTGAGCGCAACGAGGACGAGCCCCAGCGCAAGGTTCGCCGCCACGACGCCCGCCGTGCCGAGCGGCCCGAGACGCTCGAGGCGCGCGAACACGATCCCCTGGATCCCGAGCACGCCGAGCCCGAGGGCGAACGCGACCCACAGCGAGACACTGTCCGAGAGCACGCCCAGTGATCCGAGGGCGAGCGCCGCCGTCGGGGGTAACGCCGACTCGACGAGCGGCGCCTCGCGCCGCGCGATCTCGGTCAGCTCGCGCGCCGAGACGTGCTCGCCGTGGGCAAGGCTGTGACCGAGCGCGTGCGAGTACACGTGAGCAAGCCAGAAGATCGAGCACGTCGCGAGGACGAGGACGGCGACGTGGCCAGGCCCGTGGGGATACGCCCGCGCGCCGGCGACGATCACGGAGAGCACGACGATCGTCCCGTAGATGAACCCGCCCAGCCGCTGCCCGCGCAAGGCACGCTCCTCGAGCGGCGGAACGTGCTCAGCGGCCGTCTGGTGCACGGTGTGCTCGCTTCAGGCCTTCGAGGATCAGGTCCAGGCCGAGCTCGAACGCGCTCGTCTCGTGATGAGCGCCCTCGCTCAGGTGCTGGTCCCGATGTTCCGTGAGGTACGGATAGCGGTCGAACGGGATCTCGCGCATCAGCCTCTCAATGATGTCCGAATGCATCGTGGCCGCGATCTGGTGGCTCGTCAGCCACATCGAGAAGCCGAAGATGTGCCCGTCGAGCACGTGGTAGACGACGTAGGTCATGTCGGCGGAGAAACCGGCCTCGCGCAGGCGACCGAGCAGCGAGTCCATGAACTGCACGCGAGCAGGACGCACGCGGCTCGGGGTCATGAGGAGGCTCGTCGCCCAGGGATGTCGCTGCAACGCGTCATGCACCGAGATCGCGCTGCGCCGGACCGCCGTGTCCCAGTCTCCCGCTCCCGTCGGCGGCTCGGTCTCGGCGAGCACCAGGTCGATCAGGCCGTCGAGCACGTCGTCCTTGTTCGCGACGTGCCGATAGAGCGACATCGCCTCGAAGCCGAGCTCCTCGCCCAGCCTCCGCATCGTGAGCGTCTCGACGCCGCTCTCGTCGGCGATCCGCAGCGCGGCGTGCAGGATCCGCTCGCGGCTGAGCGGAGGGCGGAGGGGTGCGGCTGCGGGCTCGGTCGCCATTGACAACTGCCGAGTTTACGCCGTACGCCGGGAGCCCTACTCGAGCGCACTGAGCGCGAACGCGACTCCGAAGCCGACCGTCGTCACGAAGCCCGACCGCCCCGCCCACGATGAGCGTGGCGGCCGCGGCGAGGCCCCAGAGGCACGACACGAGGATCGCAGCGCCAGCATCGCGCGAACTTCATCCCTGCGAGGTGAGGCGCTCCTGGTGGGCGGCTTCTAGCGTCCGCCGCAGACCGTCTGACGGGAGGAGCGATGAGCGCAGAACGTGACCGGGTCGAGACGTTCGGCCATCTGGAGGACGGCCTGCGCCAGGCCGGCGACTGGTACCACTGGGGGCCGTACCTGAGCGAGCGCCAGTGGGGCACCGTCCGCGAGGACTACAGCGCCGAGGGGACCGCCTGGGAGAGCCTGCCGCACGACCACGCGCGCTCGCGCGCCTACCGCTGGGGGGAGGACGGACTTGCGGGGTTCTCGGACATCGAGCAGCGTCTGTGCATCGCGCTCGCGCTGTGGAACGGGCGCGACCCGATCCTCAAGGAGCGCATCTTCGGGCTGACCGGCAACGAGGGCAACCACGGCGAGGATGCGAAGGAGCACTGGTGGTACCTCGACGCGGTGCCGAGCCACGCGTGGAACCGCTGGCGCTACCACTACCCGCAGCGCGCGTTCCCCTACGGCGACCTGCTCGCGGAGAACGGCCGGCGAGGCAAGAGCGATGCTGAGTACGAGCTGCTCGACACGAACGCCTTCGACGACGATCGCTACTGGATCGTCGAGGTCGACTACGCGAAGGGCGATCCGCACGACCTGCTCATGACGGTCCGCGTGACGAATGCCGGCCCGGAGACGGACACGCTCCATGTCCTCCCGACCGCGTGGTACCGCAACACCTGGGCGTGGGAGGCCGACGAGGCGAGCCCTGAGCTGCGCGCGGCCGGCGCTGCGCGCGTCGTCACGCAGCATCCGTTCCTCGGCTCGCTCGAGCTGACGGGGCTCGGCGAGCCGCGAGTCGTGTTCTGCGACAACGAGACGAACACCGAGCGGCTCTACGGCTCGCCGTCGACGAGCAGGACGCCGAAGGACGGGATCAACGACCACGTGATCTCCGGCGCGGACACCGTGCGCGCGGACGCCGGCACCAAGGTCGCCTTCTGGTACGAGCTCGAGGTCGCGCCCGGCGAGACGAAGATCGTGCGCGTCCGGCTGCGCGAGGCGACGGACAGCGGCAACCCGTGGGCGGACTTCGACGCGCTCGCCGAGCAGCGCCGCGCTGAGGCGGACGAGTTCTACGCCGAGTTGACGCCGTCGGCCGCGTCGGAGGACGAGGCCCTCGTGCTGCGCCAGGCGCTCGCAGGCATGCTCTGGAGCAAGCAGCTCTACTACTACGACGTCGCGCGGTGGCTCGACGGCGATCCTGGCCAGCCCCGCCCGCCGGCCTCGCGCAGCGGCGGCCGCAACGCACGCTGGCGGACGTTCGACTCCTTCGACATCATGTCGATGCCGGACAAGTGGGAGTACCCGTGGTTCGCCGCGTGGGACCTCGCCTTCCACTGCGTCGCGCTCGCGCGGGTGGATCCCGCGTTCGCCAAGTACCAGTTGATCCTGCTCTGCCGCGAGTGGTTCCAGCACCCGAGCGGCGCGCTGGCCGCCTACGAATGGTCGTTCGACGACGTCAACCCACCGGTGCAGGCGTGGGCGGCGCTCGAGGTGTTCGCGATCGACGGCGCCCGCGACACGGCGTTCCTGAGCCGCGTCTTCGACAAGCTGCTCGTCAACTTCACCTGGTGGGTGAACCGAGAGGACCACGACGGCAACAACGTCTTCGAGGGCGGCTTCCTCGGCCTCGACAACATCGGCCCGCTCGACCGCTCGCATCTCCCGGGGGACTGGCGGCTGGAGCAGGCGGACGGCACCGGCTGGATGGGGTTCTATGCGCTGAGCATGGCCTCGATCGCCTCGATCCTGAACAGGCGCGGCCGGCCGGTGAGCGACCTCGCGCTCAAGTTCGTCGAGCACTTCGCCCTCATCTCGGACGCGCTCGAGTCGCAGGGCCTGTGGGACGAGGCCGACGGCTTCTTCTACGACCAGCTACGCCTTCCCGACGGCCGCATCGAACCGATCAGGGTGCGCTCGATCGTCGGCGTCCTGCCGCTGCTCGGCGTCGTGGCGATCGACGAGGAGGTCCTCGACCGCGCCGAGGCCGTGAACAAGCGGGCAGCCGCTCTCCTCGCGTCGGCACATCCTGCGCGCGGCGGCCCCGGCGACCGCAGACTCCTTCTCGGCGTCGTCGGCGTGACGCGGGTGCTGCGGCTGCTGACACGGCTCTTCGACCAGTCGGAGTTCCTGTCGCCGTACGGGCTGCGCGCCGTCTCGCGTTCGCACGCAGAGCAGCCGTTCGTGCTCGACGTGCCGGGGATGTACGCGACGATCGACTACGAGCCGGCCGAGTCGACGACCGGGATGTTCGGCGGCAACTCGAACTGGCGCGGCCCGGTCTGGATGCCCGTGAACTTCCTCGTCGTGGAAGCGCTCGCGCGCTACGCGCGCTTCTTCGGCGACGACCTGAAGGTCGAGTACCCGACGGGCTCGGGGCAGGAGTGGACGCTCGAGGACATCGTGGCGGACCTGCAGGAACGGCTGATCTCGCTGTTCGTCAGAGGGGCCGACGACCGACGCCCCTGCTTCGGCTGGGTGGAGCGGCTGCAGAACGACCCTGAATGGCGCGACAACGTGCTCTTCAACGAGTACTTCCACGGCGACAACGGCGCCGGCCTCGGCGCGAGCCACCAGACCGGCTGGACGGGCATCGTCGCGGAGCTGATCTTGCGGGCGCGCGGCGGCACGCCGCTGACGCTGGCCGAGCTGATGAGCGGCGAGGACACGGGAGCTCCGGTATGACGCTCCGGCTCGGGCCGCAGGCGTGCGGCACGCTCGAGGAAGCCGCACTGCGCGAGTGGCTCGTCGCCGACGGCGTCGGCGGCTATGCGATGGGAACGGTGGCGGGACTCCGCACGCGGCGCTACCACGGGCTGCTCGCCGTTGCGGTCGACGGGCCGGGTGCCCGCATGCTGGGGCTCGCGTCGCTCGACCCGGTGCTCGTCGTGGGCGACGCCCGGATCCGGCTCGCGACCCACGAATGGCGCGGCGGCGTGGTCGACCCACGCGGCAACGAGCTGCTCGTCTCGTTCGACCTGCAGGACGGCGTTCCGTGCTGGCGCTGGCAGGTCGGCGGCGTCGTCCTCGAACGCGAGCTCGCGATGACGCACGGCAGGCCGGCGGTCGGAATCGTTCACCGCCTCGTCGCGGCCGACCGGCCCGTGCGGCTCGAGCTGACCCCGCTCTGCACCTGGCGGAGCGTGCACGGCGAACGGCATGCAGGCGGTGCGCCCGGGATCGAGCAGACGACCGACGGCTTCGTGTTCGAAGGCGCCTACCGCGTCGCGGGCGCCGGGTGGCAGAGCGGCGGCGACTGGTACCGCGACGTGCGCGCGCGCGAGGAGGCCGCCCGCGGCCTGAGCGACACCGAGGACCTGTGGGCTGCGGGGGTGTTCGCCGCCGAGCTACAGCCCGGCGACGTCCATGCGGTGACGGCCGCGGCCGCACCGTTCGGGGCGCACCTTCCGGGCGGCGACGAGATCGTCGCGCAAGCGCGCGGTCGTGCGGCGACGGTGCTACGGCAGGCGTCCGCCGTCGACGCGATCGACGCGCAACTCGTGCTCGCCGCGGATCAGTTCGCGATCACGACGGGCGGACGGCCCACGGCCGTCGCCGGCTATCCCTGGTTCGGCGAGTGGTCGCGGGACCTGATGACGTCCTATGAAGGGCTGTATCTGGCGACCGGCCGCTGGGACGAGGGGCGCGACGTGCTCCGCTCCTCGGCCGCGACCGTCTCCGAGGGGATGCTCGCCAACACCGCCGACACGGGCTCCCTCGAGTACAACACCGTCGACGGCACGCTCTGGTTCGTGCACGCAGCGGGCCGCCACGTCACCGTGACGGGTGACGACGACCTCAGCGCCGAGCTCGGCCCGGTGCTCGCGCCGATCGTCGAGCACCACCTCGACGGAACGCGGTACGGCATCGGCGTCGACACAGATGCATTGCTGCGCCAGGGCGCGGACGGCTCGGCGCTGACCTGGATGGACGCGCGCATCGACGGGGCGCCGGTGACGCAGCGTGCGGGCAAGCCCGTCGAGGTGAACGCGCTCTGGATCCGTGCGCTCGACGTCGCGTCGCAGTTCGTCCCGGGCGAGGAGGGACGGCACCGCTGTGCGTCGCTCGCCGCCCGCGCGCGGCAGTCGTTCGCAGCCCGCTTCGTCAGGCGAGACGGCCGCGGCCTGTTCGACGTGGTGGACGGCCCCGGCGGCTACGACGCGTCGGTCCGCCCCAACCAGCTGCTCGCCGCGTCGCTGCCCGGCGGCCTGCTCGACGAGTCGGTCGTACGGTCCGTCGTCCAGGCGTGTCGCGACTCGCTGCTCACGCCGCTCGGCCTGCGGTCGCTCGCCCCCGGCGATCCGCGCTACCGCGGCCGGCACCGCGGGCTTCCGTCGGAGCGTGACGCCGCCTACCACCAGGGCACCGTGTGGCCGTGGCTGCTCGGGCCCTACGTGGACGCCGGTCGGCTCGCGGGCCTTCCCACCGGGCCGGTCCTGGCGGGGATCGACGCGCACATCGGCGAGTGGGGCCTCGGCTCGATCTCGGAGACCGCCGACGGCGACGCACCGCACGCCGCCACCGGCTGTCCCTTCCAGGCGTGGTCGGTCGCCGAGATCCTGCGCGTCCGCCGCCTCTCGGGGTCATTCGAGCGCGCGGAGGAGGTCGCCGCCGGGGCGACCGCGTGACCGTCGCCTACCGCCCGGGTCGTCCCGCGCCGCAGCCGGTCGAGGCCGGCGGGCGGCCACAGAGCCTCGCTGTCGAATAGTGCCGGCGGCTACGTCCGGAGGTCGCCGGGCACACCGCGCGGTTCGACGTCGCGGATCGTCAGTGCGACGTTGCGGCGGCCGCGTGCTGCTCGCGCTCCCGCAGCTCGATCCGCCGGATCTTCCCGGTCAGCGTCTTCGGAAGATCGGCGACGAACTCGATCCTGCGCGGGTATGCGTACTGCGAGAGCCGCCGGCGCACGAACTCCGAGATCTCGGTCGCCAGCTCGTCGCTCGGGTCGTGGCCTTCCGCCAGCACGATGAAGGCCTTCACGATCGAGCCGCGACGCTCGTCCGGTGACGCGACTGCTGCCGCCTCCCGTACGGCGGGATGCTCGATGCAGGCCGACTCCACCTCGAAGGGGCCGATGCGGTAGCCGGCCGAGATGATGACGTCGTCTGCGCGCCCCGCGTACCAGACGTACCCGTCGTCGTCCATGACTGCAGCGTCCTTCGAGTGGAACCAGTCGCCGCCGAAGGTCTCGCGCGCCGCCTCGTCGTTGTTCCAGTAGCCAAGCGGATAGTGCGGGTTCGTGCGCGCCCGCAGGCAGATCTCCCCGCGCGCCCCGCGCGCGACCTCGTGCTCGTCCTCGTCGAGGATCTGGACGTCCCACCCCGGCATGGGCCTGCCCATGGAGCCTTCGCGGACTTCCATCCAGGGGTAGTTCGCGACGAGCGGATACGACTCGGTCAACCCGTAGTAGTCGAGGACGGTGACGCCGTACTGGTCGCGGAACCAGCGGATCGCCTCCGGGTTCAGCGGCTCTCCCGCCGAGCAGACGCGCCGGAAGCGGCACGGGTAGCGTTCGCCCGCATCCGCGATCGCCATCATCGAGCGCATCGCGGTCGGGGTCGTGAACACGTTCGTCACGTCGTGACGCGCGAGGAAGTCGAGCTGCTTGTGCGGATCGAAGCCGCCTTCGCGTTGGTAGACGCACTGGACGGCGCCGAGCCGCCACGGCCCGAGCACCGGGGCGATTCCCGCGATCCACGCCCATTCGCCCATTCCGTGGAAGCGCTCACCGTCCTCGACCTCGTGGCAGTAGATGAACTCCTCGTGCGCGAGGAGATAGCGGTGGGCGTGGACGATGCCCTTCGCGAACCCGGTGGTGCCCGACGTGTAGTAGAGCTCGGCTGGATCGTCGGCGGCAGTGTCCGCCGTCTCGAACTCGGTCGACTGGGCA
>Ga0136846_1218667_pt1 | contig 17684 bp, 16 predicted proteins | sample HopSoiMetagenom2_FD_96841 | JGI IMG/M metagenome (GOLD analysis project Ga0136846, IMG submission 96841) | Grasslands soil microbial communities from Hopland, California, USA - 2 Assembly 2016 (version 4) | ecosystem: Environmental > Terrestrial > Soil > Grasslands | place: USA: Hopland...
AAGGCGAAGGAGCATTATGAGCGATTGCAGCAATCGGCTTCAGCCATGAATATTCCTTTTAGCTATTCGGTAGATGAGTTAATTGATATCACTTATGAATTGCTTGCTCAGAATAATCTGCAGGATGCCTATATCCGGCCATTGGTGTTCGTTCCAGCCAACATGAGTTTTACACCTGCTAAGCATTCCCATTTCTTCCTTGCCGTGTGGGTGATGTCTCCATTCTTTGGAGAAAAACTGTTGAAAGTAATGACGTCTTCATTTCAAAGACCCAATCCGAAAGCATTTAATATAGAAGCAAAGGCCGCTGGTCACTACGTGAATTCCATGTTAGCCAGCCAGGAAGCGAAAACCAAAGGCTATGACGAAGCGCTGTTGACGGATATAAATGGTTTTGTAGCCGAAGGCACAGGGGCAAACGTGTTCTTTGAAAAAGATGGAAAATTATTCACGCCTCCTGCAGGAAACATTTTGCCCGGAATTACCAGGGCAACAGTCTTGGAACTCTGCAGTGAATATAATATTGAAGTGGAAGAAAAATTTTTCACCACCGATGAATTGAAAACTGCTGATGCTGTTTTCTTCTGCGGTACCGCCGCAGAAATTGTTGGATGGGAATCTTTTGATGACGTTGTATTCCCAACAAAGTGGAATGATTCAGTTGGAAGAGTAATACAGGTCGGTTATAAGAATAGGGTGATTGAGAATGCAAAGAGTTCCGACCTTTTTAAAAAGGTCGGAACTCTGGCGCTGAATGCCGAAAGGTCGGAACTCTTACATCAATAAAATGAAGGAACTCAATAAATATTCCAGGACCATTACGCAGGACCCGACGCAACCCGCGGCGCAGGCCATGCTTTATGGAATTGGTTTGACAGATGATGATTTGAAGAAACCACAGGTGGGCATTGTGAGCATGGGCTATGATGGAAACACCTGCAACATGCATTTGAATGACCTGGCCAAGCTGGTAAAGCAAGGTGTTTGGGATAATGACCTTGTTGGTCTCATCTTTAATACCATTGGTGTTAGCGACGGTATAAGCAATGGAACCGACGGAATGCGTTATTCACTGGTGAGCCGGGATATTATTGCTGATTCAATCGAGACTGTTTGCGGTGCGCAATACTATGATGCGTTGATTGCTTTGCCGGGATGTGATAAGAATATGCCTGGTTCTATCATGGCGATGGGAAGATTGAATCGCCCGTCGATCATGGTCTATGGTGGCACAATTGCACCCGGTCATTATAACGGGCAAGATCTGAATATTGTTTCAGCCTTTGAGGCACTCGGACAAAAAATTGCGGGAACTATTACTGAAGATGATTTTCGTTGTATTGTAAAAGCGTCATGTCCCAGCGCAGGTGCGTGCGGAGGCATGTACACAGCAAATACAATGGCTGCCGCTATTGAAGCCCTTGGTATGAGCTTGCCTTTTTCTTCATCAAATCCTGCACTGAGCAAAGAAAAGAAAGAGGAATGTTATGCAGCAGGAAAGGCCATACAACTGTTAATTGAAAAAGATATTAAGCCGAAGGATATCATGACGCGCGAAGCATTTGAAAATGCGATCGTAGTCATCATGGCGCTTGGTGGTAGCACCAATGCCGTTCTTCACCTGATCGCCATGGCGAAAAGTGTTAGTGTGAAACTGACGCAAGATGATTTTCAAATCATCAGCAATAGGGTACCAGTGCTGGCCGACTTCAAGCCAAGCGGAAAATACCTCATGCAGGATCTTTACCAGCACGGCGGCGTGCCGGCCGTGATTAAGTATCTCTTAGAAAAGGGATTCATGCACGGCAGTTGTCTTACGGTTACCGGCAAAACGCTTGAGGAAAATCTTAAGACAGTAACACCACTCGACTTCAACAATCAAAAAATTATTCACCCCATTGAGAATCCAATTAAAAAAACCGGCCATTTGCAAATCTTATATGGAAACCTTGCTAGTGGAGGAAGTGTTGCAAAAATTAGTGGTAAGGAAGGAGAACGTTTCGTTGGTCCGGCAAAAGTGTTTGATGGCGAATTTGAATTGATCGCGGGAATTCAAAGTGGCAGAGTAAAGAGTGGTGATGTGGTGGTAATCCGATACGTGGGTCCGAAAGGTGCTCCGGGGATGCCAGAAATGTTGAAACCCACATCAGCGATTATTGGTGCAGGCCTGGGCAAGAACGTTGCATTAATTACTGACGGAAGATTCAGTGGCGGTACACATGGATTTGTTGTGGGCCATATCACACCTGAAGCATTTGAAGGTGGCGTGCTCGCGTTCGTGCAGGACGGTGACGTAATAGAAATCGATGTCGCAAAAAATAGGATTGACCTAAAAATTTCCGACGATGAATTAAATAAGCGAAAAACTAATTGGAAAGCACCCGAATTGAAAATAAAGAATGGGGTGTTGTTTAAATACGCAAGGGTGGTGAAAAATGCTGCGGAGGGTTGTGTGACGGACGAATGAGGCTGATGCTGCTTAATATAAGATCAAAGTTTAAAAACATTATATGGAAACATTGGAATTAAAAGCCAAAAAATCTGTTGAAGAAGAAAAGCAAACCGTTACTTCCATTAGCGGATCGGTAGCTGTATTAAAAGCTTTTTTGGCCGAAGGTGTGGAAACGATTTTCGGTTATCCCGGTGGCGCGATAATGCCGATCTATGATGCGCTGTATGATTTCCAGGATCAGCTTCGTCACATTCTCGTTCGGCATGAGCAAGGTGCAATTCACGCTGCTCAGGGTTATGCAAGAACATCGGGTAGAACGGGAGTGGTGTTCGCTACCAGTGGACCTGGTGCTACCAACCTCGTTACCGGTCTTGCAGATGCAATGATAGATAGCACGCCTGTTGTTTGTATAACAGGACAGGTGTTTGCGCATTTACTTGGTACTGATGCATTCCAGGAAACAGATGTGATCAATATTACCACACCTGTAACCAAATGGAATTACCAGGTGACTGACGCAAATGAAATTCCTTCGATACTTGCAAAGGCTTTTTATATAGCAGGAAGTGGTCGGCCTGGACCTGTGCTCATCGATATTACAAAAAATGCACAGCTTCAAAAATTTGAATACAACGGCTATAAAAAGTGCGACCATATCCGGAGTTATCGGCCTAAACCGATCGTTCGCAAACAATATATAGAAGAAGCTGCACGAATCATCAACGATGCAACAAAGCCGTTTGTGATTTTTGGCCAGGGCGTCATCCTCGGTAGAGCAGAAGCTGAATTCACTAGTTTCATTGAGAAGAGCGGCATTCCGGCTGCTTCAACCATTCTTGGATTAAGCGCAGTTCCAACAGATCATGAACTCAATGTTGGTATGCTGGGTATGCACGGAAACTATGGACCGAATGTACTCACTAACGAGTGTGACGTGTTGATTGCGGTGGGAATGCGATTTGATGATCGCGTTACTGGTCGGCTCGACAAATATGCGAAGCAAGCCAAGGTGATCCACCTGGACATTGATCCTGCTGAAATAGATAAGAACGTCAAGACTACCGTGCCAGTCTGGGGAGATTGCAAAGAAACACTTCCGATACTTACAGAATTAATACAGAAAAAGAGCCATACCGAATGGCTAAAGAAATTCAGGCAATTTCAAAAGGAAGAGATTGAGATTTGTATTCATGATGAATTGAATCCTACGTCAGATGAATTGACCATGGGTGAAGTCATTAAATTTTTGAATGAGCTGACCAATGACGATGCTGTGATTGTTACGGACGTTGGCCAGCACCAGATGGTAGCCTGCAGGTATGCGAGGTTTAAGAGTTCAAAAAGTAATGTCACATCAGGAGGATTAGGTACGATGGGCTTTGCATTGCCTGCTGCAATTGGTGCAAAGTTTGGTGCACCGGATAGAACTGTTGTCGCAATCATTGGTGATGGTGGAATTCAAATGACCATCCAGGAATTAGGCACCATCATGCAAAGCGAAGTAGGAGTGAAGATCCTTATACTAAATAATCAATTTCTTGGAATGGTAAGGCAGTGGCAGCAATTGTTTCACTATAAGAGATATTCTTTTGTTGACATCACAAGTCCGGATTATGTGCAGGTAGCAAAAGGGTACCGGATTCCAGGCCAGTCCATATCGGAGCGTTCAAAATTAAGAGAGGCGCTGAAGACCATGCTCGATCACGATGGTGCTTATCTGTTAGAGGTAATGGTGGGTAAGGAGAACAATGTATTTCCAATGGTACCCCAGGGTTGTAGCGTTGCTGAGATTAGGCTTAAGTAAACAATATGCAACAGGCAACAGGCAATTGGCAAGCACGAACGGGAAATACAAAATAACAGGGAGAGCCGAAGGGAGGACAACAGAAAACGGGAAACCGGAAACCGGAAACGGGAAACTGGAAACGGGAAACCGGGAACTGGAAACAGGGAACCGGAAACAGGCATTCTTTGACGATACGCGATTTACGCAGTTTTTAAATGTATTAAGATGAACAAACAAGAATTCACTATTACGGTGTACACAGAAAACCAGATCGGTTTGCTTAACCGTATCGCGATCATTTTTTCGCGCAGAAAAATAAACATCGAAAGTTTAAATACATCTCCATCTGAAGTGGAAGCAATACACCGCTTTACGATCGTCATCAATGAAACGGAAGAAGTGGTAAGGAAACTTTGTCGCCAGATTGAAAAACAGGTAGAGGTTTTGAAAGCTTACTTCAACACCGGCGAAGAAATTGTTTGGCAGGAACTCGCCTTATATAAAGTATCGACAGATGAAATTGCGGAGAAGGTTAAGGTTGAAAGGTTACTTAGACAATATGGTGCAAGAGCCGTAGTCATACGCAAAGACTATACGATTTTCGAAACTACCGGCCATCGCGAAGAGACGGATAGACTCGTGCAGGTGTTGGAACCACATGGGCTCATTGAATTCGTGAGGTCAGGACGCGTGGCCATCATTAAGGATAGCAAAGGTTTCCATGAAAAGATTAAAGAGTTTGAACAGTCGGAGCCGAGTGAAGAAGTGGTAGAGAATGAGTTTTTGAATCAACAGGATGAGGTGTTCACAATGTGAACGAAGTCCGCGGTCAAAAGTTCCCAGTCCGCAGCGGAAGCTAAGAGCTGAAAAAGCTATAGCTATGGACTATCAGCTTCTCCTACAGACTACCGATTATGGACTATAAGCTATTAGAGTATCACCAATAAAATAAAAAAAATGGCAAAACTAAATTTCGGGGGAGTGGAAGAAAACGTTGTAACACGTGAAGAGTTTCCACTTGCCAAAGCCCAAGAGGTTCTTAAGGATGAAGTGGTAGCGATCATTGGATATGGTGTGCAGGGTCCGGGCCAGGCGCTCAATCAAAAAGAAAATGGTATCAACGTCATTGTTGGGCAGAGAAAAAATTCGAAAAGCTGGGAGAAGGCGGTTAGAGACGGATTTGTTCCTGGTGAATCATTGTTCGAGATAGAGGAAGCGTTACAAAGAGGTACTATCATCTGTTATCTCCTGAGCGATGCAGCACAAATTCAACTTTGGCCAACAGTCAAAAAACACCTCACGAAAGGTAAAGCATTATATTTTTCACACGGCTTCGGTATTACCTATAATGATCAGACCGGAATTATTCCTCCACCAGATGTGGATGTATTTCTAGTTGCACCTAAGGGTTCAGGGACTTCTCTTCGACGGATGTTTCTTCAGGGTCGTGGATTGAACAGCAGTTACGCCATTTTCCAGGATGCAACAGGCCGCGCTTTTGATCGTGTTGTCGCTTTAGGGATTGCAATTGGCAGTGGTTACCTGTTTGAAACAAACTTTAAGAAGGAAGTGTATTCCGACCTGACCGGAGAAAGAGGAACACTGATGGGTGCCATCCAGGGAATCTTCGCTGCGCAATATGAAGTGTTGCGGAAGAAAGGTCATTCTCCTTCGGAGGCTTTTAATGAAACAGTTGAGGAACTTACTCAATCATTGATGCCATTGGTAGCAGAAAACGGAATGGACTGGATGTACGCGAATTGTTCTACCACCGCACAGAGGGGCGCATTGGATTGGTGGAAAAAATTCCGCGATGCTACGCTTCCTGTGTTTAATGAGTTGTACGAAAGTGTTGCTGCAGGAAAAGAGGCTGCACGCTCTATTGAAAGTAATAGTAAAGCCGACTACCGCGAAAAATTGGAAGTTGAATTGAAAGAATTACGTGAAAGTGAATTGTGGCAGTCAGGTAAAACAGTAAGAAGCCTGAGGCCGGAAAACCAGAAAGCTGCTGAAGTGTTGAAGGAAAAGAAAAGCGCAGCTACAGTTTAATATACTGGAACGTTCCGCCTGTGAAAGGCGGGACGTCTAACTTAATTGATATGAACACAACAACTAAAATCGCTTTAGACTATTTTAAGGCAGCGGAGCGGTTGAAGAAAGTGGTAAATAGAACGCCACTAACGTTTAACCACAATCTCTCCAGGAAATTCCAGTGTAAGGTTTGGTTGAAGCGCGAAGACCTGCAGGTAGTAAGATCCTACAAACTGCGCGGTGCATTCAACATGATGAGCAGCCTGAGTCAGGAAGAGCTTCAGAAGGGTGTGGTCTGTGCCAGCGCCGGTAATCACGCGCAGGGATTTGCTTATAGTTGTAAGAAATTAAATGTTCATGGAGTTGTGTTCATGCCCATCATTACACCTAATCAGAAAGTGCACCAGACAAAAATGTTTGGCGAAAAGAATATAGAGGTGAAGCTTGTTGGTGACACGTATGATGATTGCGCAGTAGCAGCGAAACAATTTACAGAAAAGCATGGGATGACTTTTGTTCCGCCATTTGATGACAGGCGGATTATTGAAGGGCAGGCAACGGTTGGCGTGGAAATACTCGAGGATATAAATGAAATTGATTTTCTCTTTGTACCGGTCGGTGGAGGAGGATTAAGTGCGGGTGTTGGCTCCTATTTCAAAACATACTCGCCAAAAACCAAAATCATTGGGCTTGAACCAGAAGGTGCTCCGTCAATGGTAGCCGCCTTCAAAGCGGGCGAACCAGTCACGTTGGACAACATTGAACAATTTGTTGATGGGGCTGCGGTGAAAAGGGTAGGTGACCTGACCTTTTCCATTTGCAAAGATGTGATTGATGAAATGCACCTTGTCCCTGAAGGAAAAGTTTGCTCAACAATTCTCAAGCTCTACAATGAGGATGCAATCGTTGTAGAACCTGCAGGCGCACTCTCCATCGCCGCGCTGGATGATTTCGCCGATGAAATCAAAGGCAAAAAAGTCGTTTGTATTATTAGCGGCAGTAATAATGATATCGATCGGATGCAGGAAATAAAAGAACGCTCACTTCAATATGAAGGATTGAAACATTATTTCCTTATCCGCTTCTCCCAGCGCCCGGGCGCATTAAAGGAGTTCGTCAACAATGTGCTTGGTCCCAGTGATGACATCACACGGTTCGAGTATATGCAAAAGCATAACAAAGAAACTGGCCCCGCCCTGGTGGGTATTGAGTTAAAGTGCAGGGAAGACTATGATGTGCTTTTGAAAAATATGGACCGCCTTCACATTAATTATACGGAGCTTCAAAAGGACGATAATGTTTTCGGCTACCTTGTTTGACGGAGGCTAGCGTTCGTTGGTACAAATATTTTTTTGAACAATACTTCACTTTGTCAGAAGTATGCCGAATAGGCATACTTCTTTTTTTTATCGGTAGTTCTCATCATTTGGAATAGCAAGTCGGGAAATTGGGTTTAAGATTTAGTCATGGTTGCCCGCTTAACAAGTGCGTAACGCGAAAGTTCAGCGTGCGAACATCGAAGGGCATATTTATTGATAAACCAATGGCCGGGCGGTAATATTGGATGAGCCGCACCGTTTTACATTGAGATTTTAATTGCACGTACCAATGAATTTGAGACCGTCCGATATCCTAACGGAACAACAAGTAAATTCTGGCTTAAGGCTGGTAGTAAGAGAAGGATTAGTCACCGAAGCGATGGCAACCCTCACCGGAGGTGCTTTCCTTGTGGCAATGGCATTGCAAATGGGCGCATCAAACTTCCAGATTGGATTGCTGGCAGCCTTACCCACTTTTGCCAATATCTTTCAATTAGTATCGATTTGGCTATTACAACAGTTTAATAATCGCCGCGCCATTGCAGTAATAGCTTCATTCTTTGCCCGCTTTCCTTTAATTATTATCGGCGTGTTACCGTTTCTTTTTTCTGCGGGCACCAGCGTGCAGGTATTGATCTTCCTTTTATTCTTCCATTATTTTCTTGGTGCAGTTTCTGGAGCAAACTGGAACTCATGGATGAAGGATCTCGTACCGCAGGCAAAACTTGGTTCATTTTTTTCGCATCGCACGCGCTTAACTCAAATTGTAAGCGTGAGCTTGAGTTTGATGGTGGCAATGATGCTGGATTATATTAAATCGCATTTTCCCGGCGATGAGATTGTTGCGTACACAATTATGTTTTTGATCGCAGGTGGTTTTGGCATGAGTGGTGTTTATCTGCTTTCACGAACTCCTGAGCCTAAATCCATCCTCACTGCAGGCAACTTATTTAAACTGATCAGGCAACCGTTGAAAGATAAAAATTTCAGAAGCCTTCTCTTCTTTAATTCCTTCTGGTCTTTTTCATTGAACCTTGCAACACCTTTTTTCTCGGTGTATTTAATGAAATCAATCCACCTGTCTCTATCTTATGTGATCGGGTTAAATATTCTCAGCCAGGTAAGCGGAATATTATTCATTAAGTTTTGGGGAACATATGCCGACAGATTCAGTAATAAAACAATCATTCGTTTGAGTGCTCCTATATATGTGCTCAGTCTATTTGCGTGGATCTTTACTTCTGCGCCTGCTTTGAAATCTTTTACTGTTCCGTTTCTCGCTATTATCTATACGATAAGCGGCATTGCTATTGCCGGAATCAATCTTGCGATCAGCAATATCAGTCTTAAACTCGCACCAAAGGATCAGGCTATCGTTTATATTGCTGCGAGAAACACAATCATCGGGTTGTTTCCCGCTATCGCACCTTTGCTTGGCGGAGTGCTAGCGGACTTTCTTACATCTCAGCAGTTTCATTTTTTATTTTTTCAGCAATGGCATTTATTCTTTTTTACAGGGGCGGTCTTTGCAGCCCTATCGTTGAGGTTTCTCCTTCGGGTAAAAGAAGAAGGTGAATTTACCAAGCGGGCAGTCGTTACAGAAATGCGCCGGCAATTCAGAAAAAATATTATTGTGAAATCAAGTGTTGCGCTGCCTGGTAAAATCTACAGGCTTTCGTTGTGGCCGTTGATGAGGCGCAACCAAAATCTCCGCGCGTAAGATTGTCATTTTAATTTTTCTTTATTAATATCTTTTTGTTCGTGAATCAATCGAACATCGTGAAAAATCTTTGAGGAAAAAGTTCCTCTACTTACACACGTTTGTACCGTTTCTCCAATGTCATAAGTTACAACAGCGCTGGTATTATTATTGAGTCGTATGTTGAACATTTATGTAACGGATGAAGAAGAGGAAAAGAATTTTTACATGGCATATCCACGGAACTTATCTATACTATTTATCGCAAGGAAATTTTGACATCTTCATACCAACCAGCAATGAGAAGAAAGAAGGATATGTAGGAAGAGGAAACACATTTCCTTTCGGCGAAAATGTGATTGAAGTTCCGCAAGAGAATGTGAAGCATCTTGAATTTGATTGCATCCTCTACCAAACAAATCAAAATTACCTGGTTGATCAGTATGAAATTCTTTCCAATGAGCAACGGACACTGCCCAGGATTTATTTAGAGCACGATCCTCCAAGGTTGCACCCGGTAAATAGCAAGCATATTGTTGATGACCCGCATATGTTATTGGTGCATGTTACTGCATTTAACCAGTTGATGTGGGATAATAATTCAACTCCAAACCGAGTAATTGAACATGGAGTTGTTGACAATGGATTCAGCTATTCGGGTGAAACCGAAAAAGGCATAGTGGTGATTAATAACCTGCCAACACGTGGGCGTATTTGCGGATTCGATATTTTCAATGAGGTAGCAAGAGAAATTCCACTTGACCTTATAGGCATGGGAACGGAAAAAATTGGATTAGGAGAAATATTACATCCGAAGCTGCCTGCCTTCTTGAGCCAATATCGTTTCTTTTTTAATCCCATCAGGTACACTAGCATGGGTCTAGCAGTTTGCGAAGCGATGATGCTCGGCTTGCCCGTTGTTGGACTTGCAACCACGGAAATGTCGACTGTGTTTGAAAATGGAAAAAATGGTTTCATCGATACGAATATTACCAGCCTGATTTCAAGTATGAAAAAGTTACTTGAAGACCGATCGTTGGCGACTACAATTGGACAAGCAGGCCGAGAGACCGCAACTCAGCGGTTTAATATTGAAAGATTCATAAAGGAATGGGAAATCGCTTTCACCATTGCAGCTGACCAGGCTTTTGAATTGAACCTTTCGCGGAAATCCCCGAGTATGGAATTATCCGATTAGTCACATAAACTACCGAAATGACATCTAGAATTGCATTTATCAGTGAACATGCATCACCATTGGCAGTATGTGGTGGGGTAGATGCAGGCGGACAAAACATTTACGTGGCGGAAACCAGCCGCCACCTGGCAAGGCTTGGATATGAAGTGGATATTTTCACGAGAAGAGAAAATGAACAACAGCCCGAGATCGTAGTTACACAGGATAATCTTCGCGTCATTCATGTGAATGCAGGCCCTGCCAGGTGGATTCCGAAAGAAGAATTGTTACAATGGATGCCTGCGTTTCGGGACGAGATGTTGCGCTTCATTGCTGAACACCAAATCGAGTATAAAATAATTCATGCTCATTTTTACATGTCTGCCTGGGTGGCGATGGAATTGAAGAAGAAATTGAAAACTCCTTTTGTTGTTACTTTTCATGCATTAGGTCATATCAGGAAATTGTTTCAGGGACAGAATGATAAGTTCCCCGCCGACCGTATAAAGATTGAGCAGTCGGTTGTAAAAAAAGCGGACATGATCATCGCAGAATGTCCGCAGGATAAAGATGATTTGCTGACTTATTATTCGGCGGTTGAAGAAAAAGTGCAGATAGTACCATGTGGATTTTGCCCCAATGAAATGTATCCTGTTAGGAAATCGGATGCGCGGAAATTATTGCGGCTTAGGGAGGACGAAAAAATATTACTTCAACTTGGCCGGATGGTCCCCAGGAAGGGTATTGACAATATAATTAATGCCTTATCCATCCTGCGGCACCAATCGCCCATTCCATTGCGATTGATAATAGTGGGAGGGGAATCTGATGAACCGGATCCAATCATCACACCGGAGATTGGCAGGCTGCAACAAATGGCAGCATCAAAAGGTGTCAGTCACATGGTAACATTTACCGGCAGAAAGAGCCGCGCGCTATTGAAGTATTATTATTCCGCTGCCGATGTCTTCATTACTACTCCCTGGTACGAACCGTTTGGCATCACACCGCTGGAAGCGATGGCATGTGGCGTTCCTGTGATAGGCTCAGCGGTAGGAGGAATAAAATATACCGTTGTTGACAGAAAAACAGGATTTCTTGTTCAACCAAACGCGCCCGCGGAATTAGCTGAAAGGATACATCTATTGGTGACGGATAATGATCTCGCCAAAAGGATGAGGAAGAGTGGAATGAATAGGGTGAATAGTTTGTTTACCTGGGGAAAAATTTCGAGCATGCTGGCGGAAGCATATGAGCAATTGTTGACACCGGATATAGCAGGAGTTGGTTTAAGAAAGAAAAAGCAAGCTGCATGATTTATGTGAATGGTCAACGTCCGGCAATATTTCTTGATAAAGATGGTACGCTCGTTCCGGATCTTCCGTTTAACGTCGATCCTTCCCTGATAACATTGAATAAAAATGTTGTAGAAGGTTTGCAGTTACTGAAGAGATTCGGTTTTTTATTTGTAGTCGTCAGTAATCAGCCGGGAATAGCGCATGGATATTTTACCGAGCAAGAATTGATGCCGGCATTTGAGCGGGTTGAGGAATTATTGGCGGAGCATTCCATTTTTCTAAGCGGTTTTTATTATTGCCCGCATCATCCATTCGGCCGCGTTCAAGGTTTCGCTACAGAATGCGAATGCAGGAAACCAAAGGCAGGGCTCTTTCACAAGGCTGGGAATGACCTAAACATTGATCTTTCTGCTTCCTGGATGATCGGTGACATCTTGCATGATATAGAAGCGGGACATGCTGCGGGTTGCAAGTCGGTACTCATCAATAATGGGAATGAAACGGAATGGATACTGAACAAAGAACGGCAACCGGACTATATAGCTGCCGATTTGCTTGACGCTGCAACGTCAATCATAAATCATAACTGGGTATGTGTGACGAGCAATTAACACGTGATTGGAAGCAATGCAAAAACATTCTTTGTATCCGGGCAGATAATATGGGCGACTTGCTTATGTCGTCTCCCGCAATTCGCGCGCTGAAAGAAAGCTTCGATTGCAAAGTGACGGTACTTACTTCTTCAATGGCCTACCGCGTTGCTGAATTGATACCATCCATTGATGAAGTCATTCGTTACGATCTGCCATGGGTAAAGAGTGGTCACCTCAATGAAGCCGATTCAATCTTCGATATTTCTAAAATGTTGAAAGGACATCAGTTTGATGCGGCTGTTATTTTTACTGTGTTTAGCCAAAACCCGCTGCCATCGGCCATGCTGGCATACATGGCTGGAATTCCAAAACGTTTGGCGTATTGCCGGGAGAATCCCTATAACCTCTTAACGGATTGGCGGCCGGAAAAAGAGCCTTATTCCTTTATAAGGCACCAGGTGGAAAGAGATCTCGATCTTGTTGCAACCGTCAACGCATTTTCAAAAAACGATGAGATTGAAATTGTAATTTCAGCTACCGCTAAAACCGCTGGAATTTCTAAACTCAACGCGATTGGTGTTGACTTGTCATCGCGCTGGCTAATCCTTCATGCGCCTGTGAGTGAACGTAAGCGCGAATATCCTACGGATTTATGGATTACCACTGCTAAGAAGATAATTGAAGAATTGAATACGCAGGTCTTGCTCACCGGAACGAAGAATGAAAAAGCATTGACAGATATGCTAGCCGCGGCTATCGGGCCCAAGGCATATTCAGTTGCGGGTCTTTTTGAATTGGATGAATTCGTCGCAATTATTGAGCAGTCATCCGTTGTCATTTCTGTAAATACAGGAACCGTTCATCTGGCAGCAGCAACAAAAACACCGGTTGTAGTACTATATGCGCTTACTAACCCTCAACATACTCCATGGAAAGTACCTCATTCAGTGCTAACGTTTGAAGTGCCTGCTGCCTTGCGTAGCAAGAACGAGGTAATACAATTCCTGCATCATAATGTAATGAAACAACATCAGCCACTGCCAGGACCAGATGATGTTTTACGGGCAGTAAGAAAATTGATGATTAAAAATGTTCAGGCAACCAATTCTTCGGAATTTTTATTGGCAGGTTGTTGAAGAAGCGATTTTACTTCGCTGAAAACCTTTTCGAACTGTGGACTGGTGGTCCAATCGATAGTTTTGTGTAAGCGGGTATTCAGAGGAGCCCATCTTCCTGGCTCTCCATCCATGCTAATTACAACGCTCCGGGTTTTTAATGCGGCGGCTATGTGCGAGACGCCGGTACAATTAGAAACCAGCGCATATGCATCCCTTATTAAAACGCCACTGCGCCAAGAGGTGTCTTACCCGCGGCAATTATTGGTTCGTCTTTCATTAATGATTGTAGCTGTTCTACAATCCCCAACTCATCCTTCGTTCCAGTAATCACCACCTGTTTGTTGTTTCGCGAACATTCATTTCCTACTTCCGAAAAATATTCTACCGGCCACTGTCGCCAACTTCCCCTTGAGCCCGGATGTATGCAAACGTAAGAACCGGCTTCTATCGGCAGTTGGCAAGCTGCTAATTCTTGTTCATCTTTTCTATTGATGGGAAATTCTAAAGCTGTGTCACCCGGAGGAATACCCAGGTATTTTACCAACTCAAGATGTCTTTCAATCTCATGTATATTTCCAGGATACCTCATGAAGAGCTCTTTATTGGGACAAAAATCTGTCTCAATAAAAAACCCGGCGGTATAATTGCTTCCGAATATGCTAATCATTGAATTCACGATTGTACCATTTCCTTGCATTTGAAGGATGAGGTCAAATTTTTCTTCCTGCATCTTTTGAATAAAATCAATAATAGCACGGGCATCTACTTCCTGTTCTGGCAAGCCAGGATAACCAGGAAATGAAATAAACCGGTCAATATAACTTGAAAACCGGTCGACAAAAGTTTTCGCCCAGGGTAGACTGATTAAACTGATCTCCGCATTAGGATATGCTTTCCTTATTGCACGGAATGCTGGCACCGCGCACAGAAGATCGCCTAATTGTAATGCGCGCAGGATACCGATCTTCCCTATTTCGTTTGATGGTAATTTCATGTGTCAAAGAAAAAGTACACGATACTTAATTGCACCGCTTATGGTCCAATAGATCGAAAGGAAAGGGATAACAAATGAAGTAGCGATCATTTCCGCCACATGCGAAAATGAATTAGACGTCCCTGCCAATCGTCTTAATGCAAAATTCACAGTGAAAAAGAGATAAATCCACAGAGCGGCAAGGGAAACGAGAAATGATCCGGCGAATAGGCTGGCCAGTAATACCAAGAATGAAATCACGATTACATAATATTCGATCACGGGCCTGGGCTGTATACGCTTCCTATACAGCCTGGGGAATTTTTTATAAAGCAAGGCGTTGAACATACTCTTCTTTTGTTCTTTTACGCTCACTCCCCATTCTGCTTTGCGAACCGGATGAATGACTACCGCATCCTCTAATTTGTAAAGTGGAATATTTTGCTGTAGTAATTTAAAGTGAAGATCACTGTCCTCTCTCCATGCCGTTTCAAATCTCACGTCGAAGCCTCCTGTTAAATGAAGGCTATTTTTTGTAATCGCGCAATTTGCGGTAACAAATTCGGCCTCCTCGAGGCGCGCCGTATTTAATTCATAATCCGTGGGCCTGGCAGAAAGTGGAACAACTATCTTCCCGTTGAATGCAATCTTTTCAGGACTCGAGTAAACGGAGGTATATGCAACCCAAATATTCTTAAGCCAGGTTCTCGTAGGAAGGCAATCATCATCAGTAAAAGCAATCAGGTTTGCGTTTGCGTGTTGCCAACCAAAGTTTCTTGCAGCAGCGGGTCCTTTTTTTACCGCCATCGCAAAGAAGGTGACTCCAAACGCCGGCATTCGTTGTAGCAGGTTCGTCACTACACGTTGTCCGCGATGATCTGGCCCATCGCTAACAACGATCACTTCGAAATCTTCTTTTGCCATTTCCTGGTTAGCCAAAGCCAACAGGCAGCGTGAAAGCAACTCAGGTCTTCGATAAGTTGGAATGACAACTGAAATCTTTTTATTCATATTATTTTTCCAATAAAAATGATCCAATGACTAATGCATCGAAAGGCGAGCTCCAAAAACATTCGATCGCATCCCGTGGTGTACAAACAATTGGCTTGCCAAGTGTGTTGAATGAAGTGTTCACCAAGACCGGTACGCCAGTGCGCCGTTTGAATTCTTTTAAAAGATCGTAATATAAAGGATGCTGTTGCCGGTTAATTGTCTGAATCCTTGCTGTTCCATCCACATGACGCACCGCAGGAATTTTATCAGCCTTATCTGCTTTTACGCGATACACAAAAAGCATGAAGGGCGAAACGGAAGCATCCTCAAACCATTCAGCAGCGTCTTCTTCAAGAACAACGGGTGCAACTGGTCTGAAGTCTTCCCTGTCTTTCACCTCATTTAATTTCGCTTGCATGGAAGCATCAATTGGTGAAGCAAGTATAGATCTGCTCCCAAGCGCACGCGGGCCGAATTCCATTCGTCCCTGGAACCAACCAATTATTTTATTCTGTGCGAGTATATCGGCTGCTTCTGCAGCGGGATTTGACAATTTTTTATATGGTGTCTTCGTCCATTTCAAAAAATGTTCGATTTCATCATCACTATATTCGGGTCCCCAGTATGCATGATGCATGAAAAAGTTTCTCGGCTCATTTTTTCGTTCCTGTGCATCCACCCAAAGTGCTGCACCGAGCGCAGTGCCCGCATCCCCTGCCGCAGGTTGTACCCAGATGTTTTTAAAGATTCCGGCTTCTCTTATCCTTCCATTCATTACGCAATTCAAAGCAACACCACCAGCCATACAAAGATTTGACTCACCGGATTCTTTTCTGAACCAATCCGTCAATTCTACTGCAACTTCCTCCAACACTTTTTGAAGTGAGTGAGCGATATTGAAATGATCAGCTGTAAATGGACCATTTCTTTCGCGCGCCGGTCCAAAATGTTGTTCGAGGTTGTCGTTATGAATTTCGTATTGGCCATTTCCTAACAGCCTGATCATTGAACGGAAATTGTCAACGTATGTAGGCTTCCCATATGAAGCCAGGGCCATCACTTTATATTCATCAGAAGAATGTAAGAACCCCAGGTGGGAAGTCACTCGCTCGTATAAAAGGCCAAGTGAATGCGGAAGGTTAACCTGTTCAAGCCGGCTCAGGTCGCTTCCGTTTCCAACGTGATAACTGGTAGTTGCGATTTCCCCTCTTCCATCCAGTGTTAGAACGGCAGCTGATTCAAAAGGTGATGCGAGAAACGCACTCGCCGCGTGTGCAACGTGGTGCTGTACAAATCGCCACTTTTCAGGCTCCGCCCTTGACCCTTTGAATTTTTTTTGCAAGTGATGGGGATATCCATCTGCAAGTTGCCCGGTTGCATTTAATATCGCAGATAGAAATAAAGGATCCCACTCTGATATCCATTCCTTGCTCTTCGTTTCTGCAGTTGGATAAAAAGGCAGGGTGATATATTCCTCTTGCTTATGGTCCTTTGGAATCAGTAGTTGCGGATCGAATGAATAGGCAATCCGGTCAACGTCGTTCAGGTGAATTCCGGCAACCTGCAAGCAATAATGGATTGCATGAAACGGTAGTTCATACGTGGAGAAAGGAATTGGCCTTTTGCCGTGTTTGATATGCGTAAATCTCTCTTCCTCGGCCGCTGCAAGTAGCTGTCCGTCCTTCACAATACAGGCTGAAGAGTCATGAAATGCAGCATTAATTCCAAGTGTATACATCGTGGTTTATTGCTTTTTATTAAGATATTTTTTGCGTCTTAAATTCCCATTTTGATTTCATAAACAATTGTTTTCTAATTGTTATGAAGGGCAGTCAGGTTATGAACTTTGGGGTTGATTTTTTACTTTTGTATTACTATGAAAAGTCAAAAACTCCCCGAAAAAGTAATGGCGTTGGTGAAAATGTGGCAGCCCCAAATGATAGCCTGGCTTGCAGTAGCGCTTTTCCTGGTCACTATGTTTCGCATTTTATACTGGCTATAATTATATTGAAACTTGAGTTCAGGTAAAATTTAATCCGAAGCTTTCCTCGGCCAGCACATCTTTCCATTGCTCTATTATTTTTTTGTAAGCTTTTCCTACAGGCATTAGTTTTCTATCCAGGTCATAGAGACCCACCTCATATACTTTACCGACATCTTCGCGCAAAGCGGTGTCCCAATCAACCTGGTGTGTAAGACTATACCAGGTGAATCCTTTAACAGGAACTCCATCTTGCATTAGCCG
>Ga0136846_1236511_pt1 | contig 17680 bp, 12 predicted proteins | sample HopSoiMetagenom2_FD_96841 | JGI IMG/M metagenome (GOLD analysis project Ga0136846, IMG submission 96841) | Grasslands soil microbial communities from Hopland, California, USA - 2 Assembly 2016 (version 4) | ecosystem: Environmental > Terrestrial > Soil > Grasslands | place: USA: Hopland...
CTTCTATATTTTTCAATGCCGGTAGCTGCAAATGATCTGCTGCAGGCACTGTTCATCAAAGCGTTCCATCCCAATATGATCTTGTCATCAAGCAAGGGCCTTACACGCTTATCACGCTCTTTCATCAATGCATTGCATCCTTTGTCCAGCAGGGATTTCAACGCTTCCAATGAAATATTATTCTTTTGCGCAAATTCCTCACGAGCCTGCTTTACCCGCAAAATAGTTGAACCTTCCCAGTTACCATTATTGGAGATATCATAATACGAACAGAACAATTTGATCTCTTTTTCATCCATCAAAACTGGAGCCGAACTCAACAATATTTCGACTTCTATTTTATTCCATACATAAAATTTCCCTTCCACCCCTTCACTATCTGCATCCAGCGCTGAATAAAAACCTTTGGATGGATGCATTAATTCCCGTTCCACAAATTCTATTGTCTCCTCCATTACCTCCCGGTATCGATCCTTATGTGTTAATTGAAATGCATCTCCCAATACCATCAGTAAAAGTGCATTATCATAGAGCATTTTTTCAAAGTGAGGAGCCAGCCATTCTGCATCGGTTGAATATCGTGCAAATCCTCCTCCCAGCTGGTCATAGATGCCTCCCTGGATCATTTTGTCAAGTGATAGCAATGCCTGTTGCAAAGCTTTATCAGCAGCATCCGGCTGATCCTTTCCAGAAGCCATTGCCTGGTTAACTACATAATGATAGTTCAGCAGGAATTGTATGGTAAACGTCTGCGGAAACTTGGGCGCTCTTCCAAATCCTCCTTCCTCCGTATCCGCCTGCTTCATAACCTGTTCAGCTGCTGAATGCACGCTTTCCCATGTAAATATCTCGTCTGAATGAACATTGGCTGATTGTCCAAAGGAATTGGATTGATCCAGATGTTGTACAAGATTGGCTGCCTGGGAATCAATCTCTGCCCTTCTCTCCCTGAAAGCGTTTGCCACTTTCTGCAATATTTCCGTCCAGGAGTCCCGGTTGAAAGCTTTCACTGGTGGGAAATAAGTGCCTCCATAAAACGGTCTTGCGTCCGGTGTGAGGAAAACATTCAACGGCCATCCCCCACTTCCGGTCATCGCCTGAACGGCATCCATGTATATATGATCAAGGTCTGGACGCTCTTCCCTGTCAATCTTGATATTGATGAACAAATCATTCATCAGGTCAGCCGTTTTTTCATCCTCAAAGCTTTCCCGCTCCATTACATGGCACCAGTGGCAGGCTGCATATCCTATGCTCACTAATATCGGCTTATCTTCATTCTTCGCCCTGTTCAGCGCCTCCTCACCCCATGGATACCAATTCACCGGGTTATGGGCATGCTGCAGCAGGTAGGGACTGGTTTCATGTACCAGATGGTTTGTAGGCATATGCAAAAATAATAAGCTGATTTTCTTTGGGCAGGAATCGTTGCAGCGGATAACAAAAATAGAATCCTCCACCACATTGTCCATCCCATAAATGGGTTACTATTACCTTTCTATCAAATAGAAAACCAGGCCTTCTTTTGAAAAACCTGGTTTAATTATTTAAAAAGCCTGTGACCTCAGCTATTTCTTGCCATTAACGGCTGCGAGGAATTTCTCAAGGGCAGCTACCATACTGGGAGACTGGGGCTCGGGTGCTTTGATATCAAGGGTAAGCCCAGCTTCCTCAACAGCACGGGAAGTATTGCTTCCGAAGGCTCCAATTACAGTTCCGTTTTGCTTATACTTGGGAAGATTGTCGAATAAGCTTTTTACTCCACTGGGAGTAAAGAAACAGATGATATCATACTCCTTTTGCGTAAGCAGGTCCTTTACATCATTGCTTTGGGTACGATACATGAAAGCCAGTGCGTATTCGCAATTGTTTGCTTTGAGCCAGTTTACAATCTCATTATCCTGCTGGTTCTCTGAACACACATACAGGAATTTCTCATTGCTCTTATGCTTGTTGATTACGTCAAACATGCTCTTATTGGTACCATCGGCACCATAAAAGACCTTGCGTTTGCGGTATAATATGAATTTTTGGAGATAAAGTGCTACGGCTTCGGTAATGCAGAAATACTTTGTATCCTGTGATACACTGACTTTCATTTCTTCACAGGTGCGGAAGAAGTGATCAATTGCATTTCGGCTGGTGAAGATCACGCCCGTAAAGTTGGCAATCTCAATCTTTTGCTTCCGAAAATCCCTGGCAGGTATCCCTTCCAGGCGGATAAAAGGCTGAAAATCCAATTCCACATTGTATTTCCGGGCAAGATCAAAATACGGTGATTTATCACTCTCCGGTTTCGGTTGGGTAATTAGGATTCTCTCAATTGCTTTGGCCTGACCATCGGCCTTATTAACACCGTTTTTTACCATGTGCGGTTCGGCTAAAGTTGGCTGCAAAGGTAAGCGATAATATTTAGAATATATAGAGTAAAAGCTTGTAAATCAGCAATAGTGGAACAATTTCAAAGGCGCACAGGTACAAAAAGAAATGAAAAAGATTGAACCTGACCTCATTACGAATGGTTGCAAACCCTAAAATAAAGCGGTACAGCAGCAACGCTCCTATCACCACCCAGGAAAGAACCAGTGAAATGGAATAAACCGGCTCATTGGCAAAGGCGATCAACATTAAAAAAGGTATCAGGAATATCCCGATCACCTTATTGATGATGAAAACTATGAAGATATATCCGTCTGCTGCCTTCTGCATATTCAAAAGCCAGCCAATCACTTTCAAACCAATAAATTTCCCGACATAAATAACTGATAATCCCAGACAACAATAGACGTAAAGCAGCCAGAAATTACTAATCGGAGTGATCTTGAAATAGTGCAGCATAAAATCGATATACAGGCCTGCACTCGCTACAAAAAACATATTAAAAATGAGTGAGGGGAATTTGGTCTGCATCAGCTGTTCTCTGATCTGTCTTGTTTTCATGGAAGTGCGGAAGAACACCCTGAACAGATCATTGAAATATTTTCCAAACCCCTGCTTTATTAAAGCAAACACCAACAGCAATCCCATCATAGTATAAAACATCACTTCCTTGCCTTGCACCTTCCGCACGTTGGATGGAATGGATACTGCCACAGCTGAAAAATCAAAATAGGGATGGTGTCTCAATATCTGCCAGTAAAATGGCAGCGACTTATCAATGGCCCAGGTCTGACCAAAATTCAAGGGCTTTCTGGACACTGAATCACTATAAATAGTTGTTGCAGTATCTGTGTTTGCAATGGGAGTATCCTGAATGCGAACAGGACTATCAATGATATTTGCTGGAACCCTGTTAACATGAGTAGGGGGTCTTACCTGCCTGGGTGGTTCAGCATCCACACGCGGGGACAAGGTATCTGTAGCAGGTAAAGGCAATGAATCAGTATTGTTTTGCCCTATACCACGCAATCCGGATAGAACTAGGAAAACAATAAAACAAAGGGAACGAAGCAAGTGGATTAATTGTAGTGCAAAATAACAGAACGAGGTAGAGATTTCAGCATTTTATTAGAAGTAACTTAAAAATCCGAAGTGGATTTTCGATTGCCGCAGGTTAAATTCCAGATCACTTCGTTTACCCACCGCCCACGCAAGGTTAAATACACCTGCTTTGGTTTCAAAAGCAAGTCCCAGCCCTGTTCCAAAATAAGTATAGTGTACGTCTATATTCTGGCTATTATTTCTTCCCCATCCTCCATCTGTAAATGCAAAGAAATAGGAATTCTGGCCCACAAGGTACCTGTATTCAAATGTACCTATTACAAACTGCGAAAGGTATTGGCTCTCTTCATCAAATCCTCTCAATAATTTATAACCCCCAATCTGAAATAGTTCATTCCGGAATATCTTGCCGCTTTGCAAAAAACCTCCATTAATAGATGTCTTGATTGTACTTCGATTCTGACTTCCTAATGGGAAATATTTAGCCGCTGTTCCGCGTACTGTGAACTGATACGTTTTGGTTTTTATCGTATCATATAATGATCCGAAATCAAATGTTGGATCGCCGGGGTCCTTTGTGTCCAGGATCTCATTATTCTTTTTGATCTTCTTTGTTCCCACAGAAGTGATCAGATGCAATTCATTACCGCGGGTAGGATTAAGTCGATAGTTGGTATTATTGAATTCATAATCCACCCCAACATTGGTAGTGCTTACATCACCTATGTCAGGCAATCGATGAGTGGAGATCAACTGGCTTTTATTTACTCCATTCAATATGGTTTGGAACTTTTGCAGAAATATCTTGCCCGACTGGTTTACATTCAATACATATTGTGCGCCTAATTGAAAGTTTACATTCAGATAAGTGCTGTCTTTGCGGAACATATTAAAGGAGAAATCCAATCCAACAGGAGTATGGAAAAGATAAGGATACTGGAATTGAATATTCAGTCTGGGTGATTTCACCTGTAATTGCTGCCAGTTCAACCCAATAGTCTCCCCTCCTCCCAGGGCATTTTTGAGATTCAGGTTTGCTTCACCTGTCACCAGTAATTTTTTGGAAGAGAGTTGATCATTATTGGGCAGGAAACCGACAATCACATTGATCTGGCTACTTTTTTTCTGCCTGAGATAGAGTTCCAGAATGGAACCAGAACCTAACCATATCAATCTTGAAGGATACTCCTCTTCTACATAGGTAAGCTCCCTGATCTTTTTATTAATGCGCAACAATTTTTCTTTACTGAATGAGCTACCATTTTGTATGTCCAGGTAGCGTTGCAAAAAATCATTGGAGATCTTTACATCGCCAATTATGCGAATACTATCGATCCTGTAAGCTGGCCCTTCATCAAGTTTTAACTGGGCTGTTACATCCTGGCCGGATATATCCAGACTATCGAGATACACTTTAGCAAATGGATGACCGTTATTCTCCATATATACCAGTATCTTTTCCTGCCACTGCCTGATTTCTCTAAAATCCATGGGCTTTCCGGAAAGTGCCCTGTCCCGCCAGCCTACAGCTTCCAGAACTTCAGGTCGTATATTACGGGCATCCAGGGATGCCCACTGGAATTTATCCCCTATATATATAACTATCCTGGCACCGGCTGAATCAAAATGGATACTGTCCAGCGATACATTTATATATCCCCTGGCCTGTATCTCCGCCGGTAACCTGTTTACATAGGCAATACACTCGCTTCTTGATGTAAAGCTGTTTGGAATGGAAAGAATATCATGGAGGAAAAGGGAATCTCTGTCTACTCCGCTTGAATGTAACGGATAGCTGGCAGATTCCTTATTATCAGTGCCAGATCGATTACGTGATTTACTCCGCTGCTGAGCTGCTGTGGAGAAACACAGCAGCATGGTAACAAGAACCGATATTTGCAGTCTTAATAGGATCATTCCTGGCTCCTGCTGCTTCCTGGGATCAGGGTGTATCCGATGGCATAACAGGAAAAGCAGTGTTTGGTAAAATTATTCATTAAATCACAACCTTTTGGCAGGCATCTACATTCATATTCCCTTTTGCCGGCAGGCCTGTCATTATTGCAATTTCCATTTCTCCACCTCATTGCGGTATAAAAACGAATTTCTGGCGGCTTTATTGAAAGAAATAGAACTGTTTTCAGAAGCTGAGGGATCAAAAGAAAAGGAGCCAATCGAAACTATCTATTTTGGTGGCGGCACTCCCAGTTTGCTTCTGACTGAAGAGATTCAAATAATAATTGAACAGGTGAATAAGCATTTCCCCGTTGAGCCGGATGCCGAAATTACACTCGAGGCCAATCCTGATGATATAATCATCCAAAAACTGGAAGGCTGGAAACAGGCTGGCGTCAATCGCCTCAGCCTTGGTATTCAAAGTTTCTTTGAGGAGGATCTGCAATGGATGAATCGGGCCCATAATGCCATACAGGCAGTGGACAATTTAAAATTTGCCCTGACGAGGTTTCCGAATATCACCATCGATCTGATCTATGGTACTCCCGATTTAACCAATGAAAAATGGAAACAGAATGTTGAGAAGGTGATCGCTCTAAATATTCCCCATCTTTCCTGTTACGCTCTTACGGTGGAACCTAAAACTCCATTGGATAAAATGATCCGCCTGCATCAAAGTCCGGGAGTTGATAGCGATAAACAATCGGAACAATTTCTATTATTGATGCAATGGCTGGAAAATGCAGGCTATGACCACTATGAGATTTCCAATTTCGCGAAGCCAGGGCATCGCAGTCAGCACAACTCCTCTTACTGGCAGGGAAAAAAATATATTGGCTTTGGACCATCTGCTCATTCTTTTGATGGAAAAACAAGATGGTGGAATGTGGCCAATAACAATCTTTATATTCAATCCATCCATAACAATATCCTTCCTGTTGAAAAGGAAGTGCTCACTACTACTCAGCAAATGAATGAATTCATCATGATCTCATTGAGGACTATGGAAGGCCTGGAACTTGACAAACTGCAGGCAATTGATCCAAAAGCAGGAATAAAGGATCAAATCCTTAAACAGAGTAAAAAATATCAGGAAAGAGGCTTGCTTGAAATAATTGGGAACACTATCCGGTTAACAAAGGAAGGGAAACTGATGGCGGATGGTATTGCCTCTGATCTTTTTGTGGATTAATGATGTTGTCTTTGCCTGCTCTTTTTATATTTCTTCCAGGCTTCACCGGCTATCAGGCAGGCTACCATCACCAATATTGCGGCGGGACCAAAGCCCTGGTATGAAAATGGCATAATGGCTGTTTTTAGTAATTATCTTACTAATCAGACCAGTACTGCTTCAATGCGTTTAAACCCCTGCGCGGCTTTAACATTTTCCCAGAGAATTCTATAGATTGTCTCAGCAATTGGAATAGAAGCCTTTATGGATACATTGACATTATAGATACATTTCGCCGCATTATAGCCTTCCGCCACCATATTCATTTCCAGCACGGCCGCCTTTACTGAATACCCTTTACCGATCATATTACCGAACATCCTGTTCCGGCTGTATAAAGAATAACAGGTCACCAGCAGATCCCCCAGATAAACCGAAGCTGCATAATTCGGTGACTTCCGGTGAGTGATTGGATCTTCTTCTCCCTCATGCTCCCCCACCACTATGCGCTCCACTCCAAAGGTTCTTAAAAAACCAGCCATTTCATCAGCGGCATTGGCAATGTATACGCTCAGAAAATTGTCTCCATACTCCAGCCCATGAGCTATACCAGCACCCAATGCATATATATTTTTTAGCACCGCAGCATACTGAACCCCATAAATATCATAGTTGATAATGGGATTGATATAGTCTGTTACAAAATGAGACGCAATAGAAGATGCAGTGGTTACATCATGACCGGTGAAAGTGAGATATGATAATTTCTCTTCAGCTACTTCTTCGGCATGGCAGGGACCCAACACAGCAAAATAATCATCAAGCGATACTTTGAATATGGAACCCAGATAATCATTTAGCAGTAAATTATATTGTGGCAAAATACCCTTCACGGCTGAAAGAATTTTTTTCCCCTTCCAATCCTCGGGTGTCAGACCAACAAAACATTCTTCTATATAGGCAGAGGGAACAGCTATAACTATTACATCAGATTGCCTGAGAATTTCTTTTACATCAGTAGAGAGTGTCAGCAGTGACACATCAAATTCTACGGAAGAAAGGTACGATGGATTGTGATGTCGCTGACGAATATGCTGCAGGTTCTGTTCACTGCGAATCCACCAGTTTATAGCATGCTTTTTATCAGTGAGTATTTTTGCAAGGGCAGTTGCCCAGCTACCGCTTCCAATTATTCCGAATGTACCGGCCACAATGTAGAGTTTACTTCTTCTCAAACAATTTTTCCTTGGGAACCACATTCACCTTACTGCCGTCTTTCAGAGACTTGCTTACAGCTGTGTAAGGTCCGGTTACCACTTCATCTCCTTCCTTTAATCCGGTTATCTCTATATAATTGATATCCTGGATTCCTGATTTTACCACAACCTTCTTCACCGTGTTATCCTTCTGCAAAACAAAAACCACTTCTTCCAGTCCCTGATCACTCATAGCCGGTTTCGTTTCCTGTTCCTGATCCGGTGCACTTGCTTCTTTTTCTTTTTTCTTATCCGCAAGGCTCTGATCAGTTCCTTTTACTCTTGCATTTACCGCAGTAATGGGAACAGCCAGCACATTATCTTTTCTCATTGTTTTGATGTCAGCGCTTGCATTCATTCCAGGGCGGAATGGAAATTTCTTATAATCACCTGAGCGTTTGATAAGATCTTTATAGGAGTTGGAATCCAATCTTATTCTCACCTCATAATTTGTAACATCCTGGGTGCCGCCACTGGCCTGGGAAGTAGAATTGGTGCTGCTCGCGATCTTGGTAACAGTGCCTTTGAACTTACGGTTATTATAGGCATCCACTTCTATATCGGCTGAATCACCAATATTGACCTTTACGATATCATTTTCGCCTACGTCTACTCTTACTTCTATTACACTCATATCAGCCACTGTCATCATTTCGGTTCCCACATTAAAGCTGTTACCAGCCACGCGTTCACCTTTCTTAACTTTAAGGGAAGAGATCACTCCATTCATAGGTGCTACCAGTGTAGTACGACCCAGATCTTTATTTGCTCTTGTTAATCCTGTTTGTGCAGACTGTACACCGGCCTTGAGACTGAGAATGTTTTTTTGGGCCGCATTGTAATTTGCCTGGGCAGAACGGTAAGTGGCTTCAACCTGTTCAAACTCTGCTTTTGAAATTACCTTCTGGTCATATAAGGTTTTGTTACGGTCATAAGCCTGCTTTGCCTGGTTAAGGGTGGCATTTAATGCGTCCAGGGCTGCTTCACTATTGGCAACAGTAGCCTGGGACTGGCTCACCTGGGAGGAAGCTTCATCACGCTGTAATGCATACAGGTCAGCAAAGATCTTGGCCAATACCTGACCTTTTTTTACACTGTCCCCTTCCTCCACATTGAGTTCCACGATCTCCCCTGATATATCAGGACTGATCTTAACTTCAACTTCCGGATAGATCTGTCCGCTGGCAGTTACAGTTTCAATTACTGTACGTTTGGCAACTTTCTCAACAGAAACTTTTTCTCCTTTATCCTTCCCGCTGGCAAATACCTTCACTAAAATAAAAATTAGTACAAGCGAGATGACAGTGATCCAGATCCATTTACGTGATTTCTTTTTCTTCATAACGACGTTATAATATTTTAAAGTTTAAGACCCTGGCCTCTGTAGAATTCCAGCAATTTCATCTTAAACACATAATCAAACTGAGCAGAGAGCCTGTCAATCCTTGCCCTGAAAAGGTTATTCTGATTGGTAAGCAGATCGATGGTATTCAGCAAGCCTACATCATAACGCTTCTGTGCAAAGTCATAAGCTTTTTGTGCTGCTGCAACACTCTTGGTACTTGCATTGAATTTTTGCAGAGAGGTGATGGCATCGGTATAAGCCTTATAGATATCCTGCTTCAAGGTCATATTATCCAGGTCCTGCTGCAGACTAAGATTTTGAACCTGCAATTTTTGCTTTTGCCAGTTTGTGCGCGCCTGGCGGCCATTGAAGATGGGGACATTCACGCTAACACCAATACGATTGCTAAAGTTATCCGAAAGCTGCGTTCCATAGGGAGAAGAAAAACTGGTATTTATAGTATTGTACTTGGGAACTACAACCTGTTGATTAGTAGGATATACATGCGCCACTGTATCCAATGCCCCAGTTGGGGTCCTGATTGGTTCACCAGGGTTCTTTGCAGAAGAATAATTGGAACCCAAACTTGCACCTAATGAAAATGTTGGATACATATTTCCTTTTGCCGCATCACTGTATTTCCTCGCTGCTTCCAGGCGAAATTTATTCACCTGCTGTTGAGGAAGATTCTTAATGGCTAATTGATAAACAGCTTCGGGTTGCAGTTCTCCGATCGGTTCTACGGGGATCATATCAACGGGGGGTGCATCAACATCAAAAGCAACCCCGGCATCGAGCTGAAGTATAGATTTTAATAATAAAAGACTTTGGATTTCTGTACCTTCTGCCGTTATCAGAGTAGAACTGTCGGTTGCAAGCTGGGCTTCCAGTTCCGCCAGGTTTAGTTCAGGAAGACTTCCAGCATTTACCAGTTTTTGAGTATTCTGTAATTGGGAATTGGTTAATAATATTTGAAGCTTGCTGGCATTGATCTGCTCCTTGGACAGCAATGCCTGTAAATAGGCAGACGCTATATTCAGGGAAATATCATTTTTCAATTTATCGACAGATGCCTTAGCTGCCTGTGATGAGTATAAATCACCTGCAATAGTATTACGCTTGCTGAACCAATTAAACAGGTCAACATTACTTTGTAATGAAAAAGAATTATACCAAATATTTTGGGTGGTGAATTGATTAGTGGTGTTGTCGATAGAACGGCCAGTAGTGATACCAACATTGCCACCGAAATTGAAAGATGGTATCTGGCTTGCCCTGCTTTGTTTCAATGTCAACTCAGCAATCTTCGCCTGTATATCCTGCTGTTTAATCGGGATATTATGTTCCAGTGCATACTCCACACATTTGCGGAGATCCCATTTTTCCTGGCCGATGGCAGTTGTAAAGGTCAGCAAACAGATAGCTAGCTTGATATAGCGACTCATAGTTGGGCAAAAATAAAGGAAAACGGTCGGCACCCTGACCGATTTTGACAAATGAAAGCTAAATTTTCACTTATATTTTAACAAGTGCCTGCTCCAGATCAGCAATCAGGTAGGCCGGCTCCTCCAGTCCCACATACATGCGCACGGAACGATGCATGGGATCAACTGGGTTAAAATCACCAGAAGAAATGCCTGCACATTTCGGGATGATCAGACTTTCATGCCCACCCCAGCTTACCGCCATGAGTATATGCTGCAAACTCTCGCAAAATCGCACAATTTCCTCCCTTTTGGTAGCCTTAATAATAAAAGTGAAAAGTCCGCCTGCATCCTTCATTTGCTTTTTGGCCAGTTCATATTGGGGGAAACCCTTATCAAAAGGGAAAATGATGGATTCAACTTTTTGATGCTGCTTTAGAAAAGCCACTACCTCCCGGGTAGAACGGAAAATGGTTTCCAGTCGGACTCTCATGGTCCGCAGCCCCCTTATCAATAACCATGCATTGAAGGGCTGAATCCCGCTTCCGATAGTATTGTATTCACTATCAAATATCTTTTTCATCATGGCTTTGGTGCCGCAAAGCACCCCACCAAGGGTATCACTATGACCACCGATATATTTTGTAGCGGTTTGCATGCTGATATCGATTCCCATGGAGACAGGTTGTTGATAGAGCGGGGAGCAATAACTGTTATCGATCAGGGTTGTGATGTTTTTGGATTTTGCAAAGGCTGCAATGGCGCTGATATCCTGCAAAGCAAAATCCCAGCTGTTAGGTGATTCCAGGTAATAAAGTGCAGTATCAGGCTTTGTTGCATTGAAATAATTTTCGGCAACTGTTCCGTCAACATAAGTAGTGCTAACGCCAAAACGTGGAAGAATCACATCAAGCATGCGTTGCACCCAGGTATAGGGCTTGGTTACACACACAATATGATCTCCGGCTTTCACATTTGCCAACACTGCTGCAAATAGGGCAGCTGCTCCATTATTAAACACCAGACAATCCTCAGCTCCATCCAGTGCGGCCAGTTTTTTCCGGAGTATATCAACGGTAGGGTTTAAACCCCGACTGTACAAATACGTACTCATTTCATCGGCAAATGCCTTTCCCAGATCATCTACTTTGCGAAAAGCAAAATTGCTGGTCTGCATGATTGGTGGAGACACTGCATTGAAATAATTCTCGCGCTCTTCACCCAGTTCTCCCAATATAAATGAAAGGTCCATCAGGCTGTTTTCTTTTTAAAGTACATGATGCAAAAATAAATAAGAAGGAAGGCTGCAAATACAATGGTCCCCATAAGGGCCAGCCCAGGTGTATTGAATGCAATGGAAGTACCAACAAAAATATAAGCAGCAATAAAGATGAGTGGCAATAGTGGATAGAGTTTCATTTTATAGATGCCAGTACCATCCAGGTGTTTTGTCCGCTTTCGTAATATAAATATTGTGGCGGCTGAACTGGCCATTCCAATTGAATCAAGGAAAATGGTAAAGCTGAGAATTTCATCAAATGTTTTGGCAAAAAATAAAACAAGAATTCCAATAGCGGCAAATGCCGTGAGACTGATCGTCAGCACATCTTTCTTTTCATTTTTTTTGCTGAAGGCAGCAGGCAATATGCCATCCTTGCCCATTGCATACATCACACGGGGATTACTCAGCAGCAATACATTTACATAAGCCAGTACGGCAATAAACAATAAAACAGAAGCTGCTGTTCTGCCAGTAGGTCCAAACATTTTTTCCGCAACAATAGAGGCAATACCGCGGGATGTTTTAAGGTTTTCAAACCCAATAGCATTAAAGTACGCATAACTGACCAGGAGATACAGCACAATGATGATCAGTAATCCAATAAATATTCCTCTTGGTATTGTTTTCCGAGGCTCATGCACTTCCTCACCAAAATTGATGGTTTGCTGATAACCGCCATAAGTAAAGGAAACCGCAATCAATGCTACGCCAAAAGATTTGATATAATCCATGATGCTGAAATCGCCAGTCACGACAGTAGTGGTGGGCGATTCTCCTTTAATAAAAAATATGGAACTGATCAGCAACACCAGCATGCTGATCTTGAAGATCATTAAAACATTTTGAGTTTTGGAACTCATCCGCAGACCCATCAGGTTGATGCCATAAAAGATGGCAATTGGAACCATGGCAATTAAAGCCTTTGCCGTGTCATCAGCGCCGTCTTTAAAAAGCACCTGTGCTATGTATTCAGCACCGATCAGTGCTACACCAGCCATGGAAGCGGCATTGGAGATAAGGATAATACAGTTGATTGAAAAGGCAATGGAAGGATGGTAACATTCAGCGAATATCTTATAATACCCGCCGGTGATAGGAAACCGGGATCCGATCTCGGCATAAGTCAGGGCTCCACATAACGCAATTAAGCCTCCAGCCACCCAGGCAATAAAGAATAAGGAAGGGGTAATTGCTGCATTGGCTGCATCAGAGGATGTCCTGAAAATTCCCATACCTATTACCAGTCCTACCACAATCATTGTCAAGTCAAAGAGCCCTAACTTATTCTTTGGAGTCATGCAATAAAGTTAGGCAAAAAACGTCCTACCTTTACTGACAGAACCAAGCCAATGTTTATGAAACTAACTCTACCCTTTTTCCTTTTACTATTATCTTTTTCAAACTTCATTAACGCTCAAACGACCGATTCCGACACTACCAGAACACTTGGTGAAGTCGTTTTAAGAGCATTCGAACAGAACCGCCAGTTAAAAGAAAGCGCTGTTGCCGTAAATTATGTGGGACAGGCGCAGCTGGAACGATCGAACAACACTTCCGTCCTTCCAGCATTGAATAATACACCGGGCATAAGAATGGAAGAGCGTTCTCCAGGCAGTTACCGGATGAACATCAGAGGAAGCACCCTTCGCTCTCCTTTTGGCGTGCGCAATGTAAAAGTTTATTGGAATGGCATTCCTTTTACTGATCCGGGAGGCAGTACTTATCTTAACCAGTTAGGTTATTATAATTTCAATTCAATAGAAGTGATCAAAGGACCCGGCGGTAGCCTGTATGGCGCTGGTACCGGTGGCGTGATCCTTATTAATGGAATGCCGCAAAAATGGAGCACCGGCGTAGATGCCAATTATGTTCTGGGAAGCTATGACCTCAACAGCCTTAATTTACAGGTGAAAGCCGGTAATGAGGATCACCGGAATGTTATCGGTTTTACGCATCAGACAAGTGACGGTTATCGTGATCATACTGCCATGCGGAGGGATATTGCCAACTGGCAAACAAAGATCAGGGCCAATGATCGCCAGACATTGACTGCATCAGTATTATACGGTGATCTGTATTATCAGACACCGGGTGCATTGACAAAGGCGGAATATGATGCCAATCCTCGTGCTGCCCGTCCTGCTGCCGGTATAAATCCGAGTGCAGATCAGGCCAAAGCTGCCATTTACCAAAAAACATTCCTGGCCGGCATCACCAATGAATACCAGTTAACTGAACATTTTCAAAATACATCCACTTTATACGGAGCTTTTTCTCAAATTAAAAACCCAACCTTCCGTAATTATGAGCGCAGAACAGAACCCCATTTCGGTGGACGTACATTATTTAAATGGGATCATGAGTTCAGCAAAAGCACACTGAATTTATTATTTGGTGGTGAGGCCCAGAAAGGGTTTTTCAAAACACAAACCTGGAATAATGTAAATGGAAACCCGGGAACTGTATTAACAGATGATGATATCAATAACTATATCTACACTGTTTTCGCACAAGCTGATCTGCGTTTGCCACATAATTGGAATATTACGGCAGGTGCAAGCATCAACAAATCATCCATTACCATTACACGCCTCTCGGTCCCATCCTTTGTGCCGGTAAAAAGAAAATATAACAGTGAATGGGCGCCACGTGTAGCCGTATCCAAGAAAATAGTTTCCAATCTTTGGATTTATGCGAGCGTATCAAAAGGATTCTCTCCTCCTACTGTGCAGGAAATTTTACCCTCAACCAGTGTTATCAGCACAGGACTGGAAGCGGAGCATGGATATAACTATGAAGCAGGAATTAAGAGCAGCTGGTTGCAGCAGCGTTTATATATAGAAGTAAATGCTTTCTCCTATCAATTGCGCAATGCGATTGTGGGAAGAAAGGATGCCAGCAATGCAGATTATTTTGCCAATGCAGGTACAACCAAACAGAGAGGACTGGAATCACAGGCTTATTATCAGCTGTTCCGCGGCCATGGGGCTATTTCAGATGGCAGAATTTGGGTAAGTCATACATGGAATTATTTCCGCTACAAGGATTTCAAGCAGGGAACAACTGATTTCTCAGGCAAACAATTACCAAGTGTGGCACCGCAAACAGTGGCTGCCGGCATTGATTTCGGCACCAAACCCGGGATCTATATTAACCTTTCTTATTTCTATAGTGATCCTATTGCTTTAAATGATGCCAATACAGCATTTGCATCGTCGTATAATTTATTAGGAGGAAGGCTTGGGTGGAAGAGGATCATTGGCAAATGGGGTATCAATGTATTTGGTGGTATTGACAATGCCTTTGATGTGAAATACAGTCTTGGCAATGATATCAATGCAGCCGGGAACCGTTATTACAATGCAGCGCCTGGTGTAAACTATTTTGCCGGAGTAGCTCTTTCAGTTGCCGGCAAACCACATAACTAATAACCAGGAAGTAAAAAATTTTAGAAAATAGCCCCAACCGTACTGTTGGGGCTATTTCGTTTATATTATCTGTGTCTCAGTCACCAACGAACCCTGGGACAATCCAATGTATTCTTTTTACCTATTCGATAAACAGCTCCAACAGATACACTATGATAATTATCTGCCAATTCAGGGTTGGCAGCTTTGCTGAAGCCATCTATATAATCATTTCGCGTAAAACGATAAGAGCCTTCTGCATTAATTGCAATGCGAGGTGAAACAGCATAACGCAAACCAAAACCAACGGGTATTACAGGCGTTATCCTTGGTGTTTTATGAGCAGCATCTTCGGCAATAAGAGCGGGAAGGCTGGAAGCTTCACCAAAATAAGCAGCATCGAAGTTGCTCCAGTCGCGTTTGACATGTAAGAAAGCAAGTCCAAGACCACCAAACAGGTAAGGGGAAAAACCGCGATCATTATAATTAGTTCCCAAAGGATTCCAGACCAGCAATTCGGATAATTCAAATAAAGGAGATTTGAATTTAAAAGCCCGGTGTTTGCGAAACTCGGGCTCATCATACAGGGCGTCATTACCTTTTAATCCTGCAATCGCAAGATTGGTACGTAACAAAAAAGCTGCGCTCACTATCTTGCTGCCGTATAGGTTTATACCGGGACGCATGGTGCGAGTTGAGCCGGATACACTGGGAGTGAGATCACCCTGATATACAAAAGCAGCCAGGCTGGCGCCAATTTCAAACCTGGGAACATTGGAAATTGATTGAGCAGTAGCAGCGGTAATATGCATTAAGGCTACGATGATTAGTATTCCTTCTCTTTTAATATTCATTGCATGTGGTTTTTATTGGGTAAGTCTGACATCGGTCGGACAAGCCCTTCCTACCATAAAGGCAGGTGGCAACACAAGCAGCAGCATTGGTTATGGCATAAACTGTTCGAAGGAGAAGGGTGGATGGTGTGTTCTTCCTGAACGTAAAAGAATGAATAGAAGTGTAATTCTATTTGTTAAAAAAAACCATAATTCAGTGTTTGACCGTTGAGTGACAGATCTATCACTCACGGCAAGTTCCATACCGGAAGCCAGTTTTATTTTGCGATTTAGTTCAGATCTTACTTTTTCTGTTGGAATAAAACGGCTTCGCGATTTTACAAGGCCAATTAATCAATAAATTAAACAGTGCATAATCCGTTAAAAATTATTACAGGCAACAACTGATAACCGGTGCTGAAGCCCTACATTTGTAGCCGATTTGGTTCCTGAAGTAATGAAAATTACGAGATGGGATTAAAAGGGAAGTCCGGTGTAAATCCGGCGCTATCCCCGTAGCTGTAAACTCCTTGATCAGTCCTTGATCAAAAACCCTGGTTTCTTCAGCCACTGTCCGCCTTACGGCGGATGGGAAGGCAACCAGGATAGGGGTAAGCCAGAAGACCTGCCAGATTAAATTAACAACATTCAGCTTTCGGGTGAAAGGCGTGAAATGTAATCGCAAGGGCGTTTATATTTCCATCTCTTTTTGTTACCGGAAGCAGTCACACAAACTTTTCTAATTCAATGAAAAAAGTTTTTATCGTAGTGGCTGCTGTCATATTTAGCAGCTCATTATCGGCACAACAGGACAGTGTCAAAATTTTGGACGAAGCAACAGTTACCGCAAACAAGTTTGAACAAAAACAAAGTACAACTGGTAAGGTAATTACAGTAATTACCAGAGACCAGCTGGACAAAAGCACCGGCAAAACCCTGTCTCAGGTACTGAATGAGCAGGCTGGTGTGGTTGTCAATGGTGCATTGAATAATTTGGGTAGCATCCAGACCGTCTTTACAAGGGGAGCATCTACTGGCCGTACCCTGATATTAATTGACGGAATACCAATGTATGATCCTACCATGATCTACAATGAAGGTGATCTGAATTTATTTTCGATAAATGAGATAGAACGCATTGAGGTTTGCAGAGGCGCCCAGTCTACTTTATATGGTAGTGATGCGGTTGCAGGAGTAATAAATATTATCACTATAAAGAAGGATATTAGCAAGGCATTCAATGTAAAAGCTTCCAGCAGTTACGGCAATAAAAACACTAGCCGCAATAATGTACAGTTCTTTGGAAAGGTTCATAAGTTGACGTATACGGCCCGCTTTGCCAAATTAAATACGAATGGATTTTCATCTGCGTATGACAGTACCCGGATCAGGAAATTCGATAATGATAAATATGACGGCAACAACACGGATGCCTCCCTGCAATACCAGGTTCTTCCTTCGTTATCCGTAAGGTCATTTGTTCAATACACAGATTACAGAGCAGATATTGATGCGGCCATATTTGCAGATGATAAGGATTATCGCATTCACAATACCACCTTTTC
>Ga0136846_1235617_pt1 | contig 17671 bp, 17 predicted proteins | sample HopSoiMetagenom2_FD_96841 | JGI IMG/M metagenome (GOLD analysis project Ga0136846, IMG submission 96841) | Grasslands soil microbial communities from Hopland, California, USA - 2 Assembly 2016 (version 4) | ecosystem: Environmental > Terrestrial > Soil > Grasslands | place: USA: Hopland...
CCCTCGGCGCCGGAAAGATCAACCTCGACAAGGGCCGCGTAAGTCTCCAGAAGAACCAGACCGTCTCCCTGGTCAAGGGCGGACGCCCCTTTCTCTCCCAGGTCAAGATGGGCCTCGGCTGGGAACCGGCGTACCGCGGCAAGGACATCGACCTGGACGCGTCGGTCATCGCGTACGGCCCGCAGCGCAACCACATCGACAGCTGCTACTTCGGCAAGCTCTCGATCGTGAACGGCGCGATCAGGCACTCCGGCGACAACCTCACGGGCGAGGGCGGCGGCGACGACGAGGTCATCGTGGTCGACCTCGGCCGCCTCCCCCAGGAGGTCACCGGCCTGGTCTTCACGGTCAACTCCTTCTCGGGCCAGAAGTTCACCGAGGTGGCGAAGGCGTACTGCCGTCTCCTGGACGCGGCGACCGGCGAGGAACTGGTCCGCTTCGACCTGACCAGCGCCGAACCGCAGACGGGCGTGATGATGGCCAAGATGATCAAGCAGTTCTCGGGCGAGTGGGAGATGACGGCGATCGGCGACTTCGTCAAGTCCCGCACGGTCAGGGGCATGGTGAAGCCGGCCGCCCAGACACTGTAAGACCGTACGGCCACGCACAGAAGCGGACCGTGGGGCAACATCCCCACCGTCAAGCCGTCACCTTGGCGATGAACGCGGCGACGTTCCCCACGGTCCGCCGGATCTTCTCCTCCAGACTGAGCGTCTCGTGGAGCCGCGCCCCGGCGCCCGCGTCCTTCCGGCCCCGCACATACAGGGAGCAGCAGAGGTCGCCGCAGATGTAAGCGCCCACCGAGTTGCCCTGTTTCCCGGCCTTGCCCGCCTTCGGCGCGACCATCAGGGAGACGCCTCCGGTGTGCGAGGTCAGGCACATCGAGCACAGGCTGCGCCGCGTCTGCCCGAAGGCAGGCATCGAGCTGCGCAGGGCGAGGGCGGTCGGACGGCCGTCCAGCTCGGTGACCAGGTAGGCCCGGTCGGGTGCCTGTGGATCTCGCCACCCGAGGAAGTCCAGGTCGTCCCAGGGCCGCTCGGCCAGGTCACGTGGCACGGACAGGCGCCGCGCCTCGCCCTTCGTGCAGTTCACGAACGCGGCACGGATCTCTTGCTCGGTCAGCGGTTCCATAATGGCAGGCTAATTTGCCTAAATGATTTAGGCAAACCTATATTCTCCTTAGGTAAACAGAAGGAGGGTGGGTCATGGCACGCGCAGGACTGACCACGGAACGCCTGACCAGGGCAGGAGCGGACCTCGCAGACGAGGTCGGCTTCGACCGGGTGACCGCCTCCGAGCTCGCCCGGCGGTTCGACGTCAAGGTCGCGAGCCTGTACTCGCATGTGAAGAACACCCAGGACCTCAAGACCAGGATCGCTCTGCTCGCCCTGGAGGAACTCGCCGACCAGGCCGCCGACGCCGTGGCCGGCCGGGCCGGCAAGGACGCCCTGACCGCCTTCGCGAACGTCTACCGCGACTACGGCCGGGAGCATCCGGGCCGCGCCGCCGCAACCCGGATGAGGCTCGACCCCGAGACGGCGGCGGCCAGTGCGGGCGTCCGGCACGCCCAGATGACCCGGGCGATCCTGCGCGGCTACGACCTGACGGAGCCCGACCAGACCCACGCGGTCCGCCTCCTGGGCAGCGTCTTCCACGGGTACGTCAGCCTGGAGACGGCGGGCGGCTTCAGCCACAGCGCCCCCGACTCCGACGAGACCTGGACCCGGACCCTGGACGCCCTCGACGCACTGCTGCGCAACTGGCCGGCCCCCTCCACCCCTTGACCGACAGGCTGAGGACAGACATGCCCCCCGAACACGACCGAATCACCGCGCCGAAAACAACGGCGAACACCACATCCCCCACCGCCTCCCCCACCGCCTCCCCCACCACATCCCCTACCGCCTCCACCACCACGCCCACCACCGCGTCCGCGTCCCTCACCACCCCGATCACCGCGGACCTCATCCACGGCGCCCTCGACCTGGAGCACACGCCCCACGGTGTACTCCCCCACCGCCTGCCCGCCCGAACGCGCGCCCAGAACACGGACCCCCAACTCGCCATGTCGGAGGCCCAGCCCTCCGGCCTACGGCTGGTCTTCCGCACCCGGGCGACCTCCGTCGAACTGGACTCGCTGCCCACCAAACGGGTCTACGTGGGCGCCCCGCCGCGCCCCGACGGCATGTACGACCTGCTCGTGGACGGCCACCTGACCGGTCAGGGCAGCGTGCCGGGCGGTAACACCATCACCATCGACATGACAGCCGGGACCGCCGAGACCCGGCCCGGCCCGTTCGGCACCCTCCGCTTCACGGGCCTGCCGGAGCACCTGAAGACCATCGAGATCTGGCTGCCCCACAATGAGACGACCGAGCTCGTCGCGCTGCGCACCGACGCGCCCCTCGAACCCGTACCGAGCGGCGACCGGGGCCGCGGGGTCTGGCTGCATCACGGCAGTTCGATCAGCCACGGCTCCGACGCGGCGAGCCCCACCAGGATCTGGCCCGCCCTCGCCGCGGCCCTCGGCGGTGTGGAGCTCATCAACCTGGGCCTGGGCGGCGGCGCGCTGCTCGACCCGTTCACCGCTCGCGCGATGCGCGACACGCCCGCCGACCTGATCAGCGTCAAGATCGGCATCAACCTGGTCAACACCGACCTGATGCGCCTGCGAGCCTTCGGCCCGGCGGTCCACGGCTTCCTCGACACCATCCGCGAGGGCCACCCGGACACACCGCTCCTGCTCGTCTCTCCCATCCTCTGCCCCATGCACGAGGACACCCCCGGCCCCACCGCCCTGGAGCTCGGCACGGTGAGCGCCGGTCAACTGCGCTTCCAGGCCATGGGCGACCCCGCCGAGCGCGCCGTCGGCAAACTGACCCTCAACGTCATCCGGGAGGAGCTGTCCCGCATCGTGCGGCAGCGGTCGGCGGACGACCCGAACCTCCGCCACCTCGACGGCCGCGCCCTGTACGGCGAGTCCGACTTCGCCGAACTCCCCCTGCCCGACGGGCTCCACCCGGACGCCGCCACCCACCGCCGCATGGGCGAACGCTTCGCCGAACTCGCCTTCACCGCACCGGACCCGCTCTTCCCACCCCCGGAGCCGACCCTCCGGAACTCCTAGAACAGCGTGCTGTACGCGTTCAGCGCGGGCTGTCCGCCCAAGTGCGCGTACAGCACGGTGGAGTCCCGCCCGATCTCGCCCCGAGCCACGAGATCGACCATCCCGGCCATCGACTTCCCTTCGTATACGGGATCGGTGACCATCCCCTCCGTGCGGGCGGCGAGCCGCATGGCGTCCAGGGTCGTGTCGTCGGGGATCCCGTACGTGCCCGCGTGATAGCGCTCGTCCAGCTCGACGTCCGCCTGCGTCAACTCCCGCTTGACGCCGATGAGTTGCCCGGTGTTGTGGGCGATCCGCGCGATCTGCTCCTTCGTCCGGGCGGGCGCCGCCGACGCGTCGATGCCGAGCACGCGCCGTGACCGGCCGCCCGCCTCCTCCAGCGCCGCGAACCCGGCGACCATGCCGGCCTGGGTCGACCCGGTCACCGAGCACACCACCACGGTGTCGAAGAAGACCCCCAACTCCTGTTCCTGCTCTGCCACTTCGTACGCCCAACCGGCGAACCCCAGTCCGCCCAGCGGATGGTCGGAGGCGCCCGCCGGAATCGCGTACGGCTTGCCGCCCCCTTCCTCCACCTCGCGCAGCGCCAGCTCCCAGCTCTCCTTGAACCCGATCCCGAACCCGGCGCGCACCAGCCGCACATCGGCCCCGGCGAGCCGGCTGATCAGGATGTTGCCGACCTTGTCGTAGACGGAGTCGGGCCATTCGACCCAACTCTCCTGCACCAGCACGCACTTGAGCCCGGCGCGGGCGGCGCAGGCGGCGACCTGACGGGTGTGGTTGGACTGCACACCGCCGATCGAGACGAGCGTGTCGCAGCCCTGGGCGAGCGCGTCGGCGACCAGGTACTCCAGCTTGCGCGTCTTGTTCCCGCCGTACGCGACACCGGAGTTGCAGTCCTCGCGCTTGGCCCAGAGGGCGGCGCCGCCGAGATGAGCGGTGAGCCGCTCCAGCGGGTGCACGGGCGAGGGCCCGAAGAGAAGGGGGTAACGCTCGTACGAGGCAAGGGACATGGGGTTCCTCCCGGGATCAGTCGCTGTCGGCGAGCCCGCGCCAGATCTCCGCGGTGACACGGACCGCTTCGTCCACGTCTCCCGCCGCGCAGGCATCGACGAGCCGGTCGTGCAGGCTGGCCGAGCGACAGTTGCCGCCCTCGCTGAAGCGTCGTCGCTCCAGGCGGCGGATGAGGGGGGTGTAGCGCGCGGCGGTGGCGGCCGCGGCGCGATTTCCGCTGACCCGGACGAGGACGTCGTGCAGCTGGTCGTCGGCGCGCAGCGCGGACTCCACGTCACCGGCACGGACGGCGGCCGTGAACCGCTCGTTGGCCGTGCGCATCGCCTCGACGTCCGCCGCGAACAGCCGGGGCACGGCGACCCGTGTGACCAGCTCGTGCATGGCCCCGACCACGGCCGCCGCGTCCCGCACGTCGGCGGCCACGACGGGCGTCACCTTCGTGTAGCTCTGCGGCTTGCTCTCCAGCAGCCCTTCGTCGACCAGCCGTGCGAACGCCTCCCGCACCGGCGCCCGGGACAACCCGAGCCGCTCGGCGAACTCGGCGTCCCGCACCACCGCGCCGGGTTCGATCTCCCCGGCGACGATGGCGTCCCGAATCGCTTCGTACGCGCGATCCCTGAGCAGGGTCCGGGCGACGGGTCGTATCGCGTCCACAACTGAAATGTTAGATGTCAGTTTGCGGGCCGCACAAGGCTTCGCATGCCAATCCGTTCAGGTGGCGCTGGCCCGCTGAAGTGAGCCGTGTCCCGCAGACGCCAGGAAGGGATCGCGCAGTCGCCGGTTACCGCACCGTTCACGACCCAGAGCTGAGATGGCCAAACCTCGACGCAGTACGTACTCGTCCTCCCCACCAGAGCGACGGAGGTGACACGGCCCCACTTGATGGATTCCTCGTACGCACGGCGCCCGGTCCCAGATCGGCGGGATACCCGCCCCTGCAGGGACGGAGCGTGGAGTGCTGCCGCCTTGTGGTCGGCCCGAAGATGTACCAGATCACTCAGCCGAGCCACAGAACGGCCGTCCGCCACCCGCAGCCGCCATAGCAGCTTCTCACTGAACATCCGCAGCCACGAATTGCTCGGCACCACCGGGCGTCGTGACGACCGCCCGGCGCTGCACCTGCCCTGGAGAGTCACAGTGTTCACTTGGCTTGGACATGGGTGAACGCTATGTCAAGCACCGCCTATCGACAGCGAACCCGAATAAGCCCACCCATTCGAGTGATTCGACCTATCGTCGCTGCCGCTTCCAGGGCCCGGTGATGGCGAGCATGATCCCCGGCGTCTGAATATTGGCGTACAGCGTCTTTCCGTCGGGCGAGAAGGTCACGCCGGTGAACTCGCTGTATTCGGGCGCGTCTTCGGTGCCGAGGTTGAGTTCGTTGCGGGCGATCGGGTACGTGCGTCCGCTGTCCGTCGCGCCGAACAGGTGCTGGACGCCTTCGCCGTCCTCGGCGATGACCAGGCCGCCGTACGGGGAGACGGTGATGTTGTCGGGGCCGTCGAAGGCGCCGTCCGCCGACGGGTCGGGGTTCACGCCCAGCAGGACCTTCAGGGTGAGCGTGCGGCGCTTGGGGTCGTAGAACCAGACCTGGCCGTCGTGCTGAACGGGGCTTTCGTCGCGGGCGTACGAGGAGACGATGTAGGTGCCGCCGTCGCCCCACCACATGCCTTCGAGCTTGCGGGCCCGGGTGATCTCCCCGGCGCCGAACTGCTTGCGTACCTCGACGGTCTTGGCGTCGCGGTCGGGTACGTCGATCCAGTCGACGCCGTACACCGTGCCGATCTTCGTGGCGCGGGAGAGGTCGTCGACGAACTTGCCCCCGGAGTCGTAGCACTTGGGCGCCTGGAGGACGCCCGCGGTGTCGGAGAGAGTGCGGAAGTTGCCGTGGCCGTGGTGGCACTGCTGCGGCGGGGTCCAGCGGTAGAGGAGGCCGTTGGGCGACGCGGCGTCCTCGGTGAGGTAGGCGTCGCCGCGCTTGGGGTCGATGACGACGGCCTCGTGGTTGTAACGCCCGAAGAACTTCAGGGGCTTGGGGTTCCGGTTGGCGCGCCTGTCGCTGGGGTCGACCTCGAAGACGTATCCGTGGTCCTTGGTCATGCCGTTGACGCCGGCGCGGTCGGAGTTCTCCTCGCAGGTGAGCCAGGTGCCCCAAGGGGTGCTGCCGCCCGCGCAGTTGGTGGAGGTGCCGGCGATGCCCACCCATTCGGCGACATGGCCGTCGGGGCGCACCTCGACGACCGTGCAGCCGCCGGACGCGGCGGGGTCGTAGACAAGGCCCTCGGTGAGCGGCACCGGGTGTTCCCAGTTGGCGCGCGGGCCCTTCAGCTCGTGGTTGTTGACGAGGAGGGTGGTGCCGCGCGGGCCGGCGAAGGCGGCGGTGCCGTCGTGGTTGGACGGGGTGATCTCGCCGGACTCCAGCTTGGTCTTCCCGCTGTACGTGATCACGCGGTACGAGAATCCGGCGGGGAGCGCCAGCAGACCCTTGGGGTCGGGCAGGAGCGGACCGTAGCCGACTCCGTGGTGCCCGTGCCGGTCGTCCGATTCCCCGGCCTCGCTCTCCGTGGACGCGAGGGCGTTGGGCGCGGTGGCGAGGGCGCCGACACTGCCGGCGAGCGCGACCCCGGCCGAGGTGAGCGCGGATTGTCTGGCGAAGTCCCTGCGGGTGAGCGACATGATGTCTCCTGTGACGGTGGGCGTGCCGTGGAGTGGAGGGCGGCGCACTCGGTTCGGCGCCACAGTCCCGCCCACACCTGAACATGAGTTGAACGGAGACCGACGTCACGAAACTCGCTTCCGAATTCCCCGCCGAGGCAGCTGCCCCGCAGGGGCAGCGCCGAAGGGGCGCGGAGAACCGCGCGACCAGCCGCGACGCCGCCGCAGCCGACAACGAACCAGCCGCGACGGCACCCACAAACAGAGCGCCCCGCTCAACCCCCTTGCTGCGACCGCGCCTTGAACGCCGCCTTCCGCGCCTCCTTGGCCACCCGCTTGTCCGGATGCAACCGCCCCATCGCCTCCAGCACGTCCGGCGTAGCCGGATGGTCGACACGCCAGGCCGCCTCGAAGAAGCCGCCGTGCTGCTGCGCCAGCCCCTCCACCAGCCCGATCAGCTCCGCCGAGTTCCCCTCGGCCGCCAGTTGGGCGGCCACCGTGTCGATGGTCAGCCAGAACACCATCGCCTCGGACGGGGCCGGCACGTCCGGCGCACCGCGCTCGCTGAGCCACACGCGCGCGAGGCCACCCAGTTCGGCGTCGCCGAGAACCTCGCGCAACGCGGGCTCGGCCTCGGCGCCGACGAGGGACAGGGCCTGCTGGCAGAGCAGCCGCCGCAGGGGCGCACCGGCATCGGCCCCCCGGGCCGCCGCGAGCAACTCCCGGGCCGCCGCGAGGGGTTCGCGGCGCGTCAGCCACTGTTCCGTCTCGGCCCGCGCGGCCGTCGCGGGGAAGGACGCGGTGCCGTCGAGCAGCGCGTCCGCGCCCTTGTCGGCCAGCTCTCCGACGGCGGGCGCCGCGAAGCCGGCCTCCAGCAGCCGGGCCCGTACGCCATACAGGCCGAGCGGGGTCAGCCGCACCATGCCGTAGCGGGCGACGTCGGTGTCGTCGCCGGTCAGCGCCCCCTCGGCGGGGTCGTCGGTGTCCGCCATGAGCGCTTCGTCGACGGGCTGGTAGGCGACGAGCCCGATGGGTTCGAGCAGCCGGAACTGGTCGTCGAGGCGCATCATCATGTCCGAGACCTGCTCGAGGACGTCGTTGGTGGGCTCGCCCATGTCGCTCGGTACGACCATGGACGCGGCCACCGCCGGCAGCGGCACCGGGCTGTCGGCGGGGCCGCTCTCGCTGACGGTCAGCAGGTACAGGCTGGCGAGCACGGCGTCGAGGAAGGCGGCCTCCGCCCCGGCGTCCCAGTCGAGCTGGGAGAAGTCGACGTCGGCGCCCTCGTCCACGCCGTCGAGGAGATCGTCGAGGTCGGGCACGCTCGCGTCGGCGAGGACGGCCTCCAGCGCCCCGAGCCAGACCGCGAGCACCTCGTGCGGCGACCCGGAGGTGAGCAGCGCCAGATCCTCGGCGACCGTGACGGTGCCTGCTTCCTGGTCGACGACCTCGACGAGCCCTGCGTCCACGGCGACCCGCCAGGCCTCACCGGCGGAGGCGAGCGCGTCCTCGACACCCGTCTCACCGGCGCCCTCGCCCACCATCAGTCCCAGCGCCCGAGCAGCTTCCGGCAGCTGCTCCTGGACGAGTTCACCGTCGGCCCCGACCCGCGTGTCCGGCCCGGCCCAGCGGGCGAGGCGGGCGGCGCGGGAGACCAGCGGGGCGGCGAGCGCTTCCCGCGCCAGCTCCGCTTCGGAGTGCAGTCGCACCGGCGGCAGGGGGGAGCTGTCTGACATCGGCTGTTTTCTCCTCAGGCGCCCGAATGGCCGTACGGCGGCATCCGGATGCGCCCGGAGTCCGACGACGGCGTCTGACGACCGTACGACGTCGTGTTGAAGGCCGTACGACTCAGCCACTCAGCCTAGACGGATTTGGCAGCATGCCGCCCGGTTCATGAACCTGTCAGAGGTGGCACCTGGCTGAAACCTTGACAAGTGGCTTGCGCAGGCAGGAGATTGACGCGCGTAGAAGTCGAGGGGGCCGGTCCACCGCACCCCCACGACTTTCGTGATGCCCCACCGTGCCTCATCGTGATAAATGTCCCCCCACGCCGGGCGTTCGCTTCCGATCGCCCGGTGCCGAGCCTTCGGCGCGAAGCCTTTCGCGCCGAGTGTTCACCGGATGTCTACGCGCGTCGCCAGCCGCCCAGCGGGTCGCGTTTCCCCCACTGCACCACTCTTGTCACTTTCGTCCCGGCACCCATGTTCATCCCCGGAGGGATTCCGTTGCCGAGCAAGTCTTCCGCGCGACTCGCCGCGCTCACCGTCGCCGCCGTCTGTTCAACGGTCGCCACCATGGTCGTGGTTCCGTCGGCCGCGCACGCCGACACCGTGCGCATTCATGACATCCAGGGCACCACGCGCCTGTCCCCGCTCGCGGGCCAGAAAGTCACGGACGTGGCGGGAATCGTCACCGGCGTCCGCACCTTCGGTTCGTCGCGCGGTTTCTGGATCGAGGACACGGCGCCGGACGCCGACCCGGCCACCAGCGAGGGCGTCTTCGTCTTCACCAGCTCCAAGCCGACCGTCGCCGTCGGCGACGCGGTCACCGTCACCGGCACGGTCTCGGAGTTCGTGCCGGGCGGCGCCGCGGGCGGCAACCAGTCGGTGACGGAGATCGTCAAGCCGACGGTCACCGTCGTCTCCAGCGGCAACGCGGTCCCGGCGCCGGTCGTCGTGGACGCCAAGTCCGTACCGTCCGCGTACACCCCGGCCGGCGACGCCGCCGCGAGCGGCTCGGTGAACGCGCTGCCGCTGCTGCCCAGGAAGTACGCCCTGGACTACTACGAGTCCCTCGAGGGCATGAACGTCCAGGTCAAGAACGTCCGCGTGGTCACCGCCACCGACCCGTTCACCGAGCTGTGGGTCACGGTGAAGCCGCACGAGCACGTCAACCGGCGTGGCGGTGCGGTGTACGGCTCGTACACCGCGCAGAACACCGGCCGGCTCCAGATCCAGTCCCTGGGCGCGGTCGCCGACTTCCCGGCCGCGAACGTCGGCGACAGCCTCGTGGGCGCCACGACCGGCCCGCTGGACTACAACCAGTTCGGTGGCTACACGCTCGTCGCGAGCGAGCTCGGCACCCTGAAGCAGGGCGGCCTGAAGCGCGAGACGACCCGCAAGCAGGCGCGCGGCGAGCTGGCGGTGGCGACGTACAACGTCGAGAACCTCGACCCGTCGGACACCACCTTCGCCGCGCACGCCGCCGCGATCGTGAACAACCTGCAGTCGCCCGACATCCTGTCCCTGGAGGAGATCCAGGACAACAACGGCGCGACGAAGGACGGTACGGTCGCCGCCGATCAGACGGTCAGGAAGCTGATCGACGCGATCGTGGCGGCGGGCGGCCCGGCGTACGACTGGCGTTCCATCGACCCGGTCGACCTCGCGGACGGCGGCGAGCCCGGCGGCAACATCCGTCAGGTGTTCCTGTTCAACCCGGCGCGGGTCTCCTTCACCGACCGGCCGGGCGGCGACGCCACGACCGCCGTCGGTGTCGCCAAGGACCACGGCAAGGCGGCCCTGACCCTCTCGCCGGGCCGGATAGACCCGGCCAACGGGGCCTGGACGAACAGCCGCAAGCCGCTCGCGGGCGAGTTCGTCTTCCGCGGCAGGACCGTCATCCTGATCGCCAACCACTTCGCCTCGAAGGGCGGCGACCAGGGTCTCACCTCGCAGTTCCAGCCGCCGGCGCGCAGCTCGGAGACCCAGCGTCATCTGCAGGCGACCGCGGTGAACACGTTCGTCAAGGACATCCTGAAGGTCCAGAAGAACGCGGACGTGATCACGCTCGGCGACATCAACGACTTCGAGTTCTCCGACACCGCCAAACTGCTGGAGGACGGCGGCGCGCTGTGGTCGGCGATCAAGTCGCTGCCGAAGAGCGAGCGTTACAGCTACGACTACCAGGGCAACAGCCAGGTCCTGGACCAGATCCTGGTCAGCCCGTCGATCAGCCGCGGCTGCGACTTCGACTACGACTCCGTGCACGTCAACTCGGAGTTCAACGACCAGATCAGCGACCACGACCCGCAGGTGCTGCGCTTCCACCCGTAACGGGCCGGCCCTGCTCAGGACTGGCTGAACACGCCGTTCAGCCAGTCCTGCCAGGCTGCCTCGCACTCCTTGATGTCGGCGCCCGGGGTGAAGTCGTGCAGGGAGATGCCGACCGGGTAACCCCAGTGGTTGCGCCCGAAGAAGCGGGTGAGACCCCGTTCCGTCCGCAGCCCGATGAAGTACGGGTTGCGGAAGTCGACCACGGCGTCGAACTCGTCGGGCCCCCGGACCGTCACCCGCGCCCCGACGGCCACGTCCTCCCCGACCCCGAGTGCCCGCCCGACGACGGCGAGGGCGTCCGCCGCCTTCGACGCGTCGGGTCCGTCGAAGGTCGCGAAGGCGGCCGGCCTGGGCGCGAAGTGCGTGAGGTACTCGCGCAGGGTGTGCAGATAGAAGTCGGTGTGCCGGGCGGCGCCGTCGTACTGGTTGTCCCAGTCGTCGACGAAGATGCCGCTGTGCACGTAACGCACCCAGGCACGGCGGCCCTCGTCACGCGCCTCAATGGTGTAGTCGAGCTGGTTGAGGGTCTGCTCGGAGATGCCCTCGACGTTCTCGACACGGTTGGTGTAGCGGTGCGGCGGGTCCCAGTCGACGACCGTGGACCCGAAGGGCCCCTTGCCGCCGACGCGTGGCTCCGGCGGCTCCATCGGCCACAGATACCCTCCGGTCCCGGTGGTGATCGCCTCCCACACCTCCTCCGGGCGGGCGTCGACCTCGAACTCACGCGCGATCTCGAATTTCCTGGACGCTTCTTCGGACATGGCACTCACTCCTGAACGTCTGCGATGTCTGTACTGCCTGTGCTGCCTGTGCTGCCTGTGCTGCCTGTGCTGTCTGCAATCTCTGCAATGCCTGTGGCGGCCGCGCCTTCCGCGACGCCTGTCGCGCTTGAAGACGGTTCGTCGACCGGGGACTTGACCGTCGGGTGCACGGCCACGACGATCCGGTGACCGCGCCCGCCCTCGGCCTCGGGCGAGTCGTACTTGCGCACCAACGCGCTGACGCCCGCCGTCAGCTCCTCGATGAACGCGGCCCGGTCAGCGGCGGAGGCGAACCGCACCTCGCCGTCGAGCGCGAAGGTGGCGAGCCGCTTACGGGCCCGGGTGGCGCCGGTGATCAGCGTGCCGACGTCCCGCACCAGCCGCGCCCCGACGGCCAGCAGCCAGCGCGCGGACAGCTGGTCCCGGAACCGGTCGGGATCGGGCTGTACGGCGGCCAGGGCGAGCGGCGAGATGACGTACGACGCGGCGGTCGCCCGCATCAGCCGCTCGGTGACGTTGCCCTTGCGCCGCTCTCCGGCCAGCTCGACCAGGCCGTGCCGCTCCAGCGCCTTGAGGTGGTAGTTCACCTTCTGCCGGGGCAGTCCGACCTTGCCGGCCAGCATGGCGGCCGACGCGGGCCCGGCGGCCAGCTCGGCGAGCAGCCGGCCCCGTATGGGGTCGAGCGAGACGGCGGCTGCCGCCGGGTCCTCGATCACGGTGACGTCCAACATGACTCCACCGTCTCACCGAAAATTTTTATTGTCCAGAAGAAAAAAGTATCCGGTTGGTCGAGACCTCGCCCGCACCTCGAAGCATCACTTACGCATACCCGGTACAAGATTTAAGTGGAGCTTCACGAACGCCGGACCGAGACTGCTCGCATGACAACACCACCACCCCCGACCCCTTCACCCCCCTTCGGCCGCGCCCTGTGCGCGATGGTTACCCCCTTCACCACCGAGGGCGCCCTGGACCTCGACGGCGCACAGCGCCTCGCCGACCGGCTGGTGGCCGGGGGCTGTGACGGCCTCGTCCTCTCCGGCACGACAGGCGAGTCCCCGACCACGACGGACACGGAGAAGTCCGCGTTGGTACGGGCGGTGCGGGAGGCGGTCGACGGGCGGGCGTCGATCGTGGCGGGCGTCGGCACCGCGGACACCCTGCACTCCGCGGAACTGGCGCGGGCGGCCGAAAAGGCGGGCGCGGACGGCCTGTTGGCGGTCGCGCCCTACTACAGCAGACCCCCGCAGGACGCGATCGAGGCCCACTTCCGGGAGCTGGCGGACGCCACCGCCCTGCCCCTGATGCTGTACGACATCCCGGGCCGCGCCGGCGTCCGTATCGAGCCGGAGACGATGATCCGTCTGGCCGGGCACCCGAGGATCGTCGCCGTGAAGGACTGCGCGTACGACCTGATGGACACTCAGAAGGTGTTGTCCCGCACCGACTTGGCGTACTACACGGGTTGCGACGAATACGTGCTGGCGCTGTACGCGCTGGGCGGCGCCGGATACGTCAGCACCGTGGCGAACGTGATTCCCCGTCACTTCCGCTCGATCATCGACACATTCGACGCGGGCCGCACCGCCGAGGCCGCCCGCCTCCAGCAACGGGCGCTGCCGCTCACCGAGTTGATGATGGCGTCCGGTCTGCCCGGCGCGGTCACGGCCAAGGCGCTGCTCGGCGGACTGGGTCTGCCCTCGGGCCCGGTACGGGCACCGCTGCGATCGGCCGGCCGCGAGGCGGCGAACGGCCTGCTGGCGGCGTACGAGGACGTGCGGGACGTGCCGTACGCCATGCCGTAGTCCACAGCGACCGAACGGGAAGGGGCCCGTACCGCGCGCACAATGGCGGCGGTACGGGCCCCGGCCCGTGTGGGCCGACAGTCATCCCCAGCGGTGCCCGTCACCGAACAGGAGGAAGTGCTCCAGCACGTCCTCCATCGGATCATCGACCTGGCCGATGTTGACCAGACCGATCCGGGGACCGTTGTGCGAACCGGTGTTGGTCTCGTCCGCGTACGCCGCCCCCGCGGGGACCCCGCAGACCACGGCCGCGGTGACCGCGCCCGTCAGCCAACGCGCTGCGGTCCTCGTCCGCCCGTTCGTCATGTGCTCCGCCCCTCGTCGGTACGTCTACCGCTTCTGCTCCGGCAGCTGATCGGACTCTGTGTCCACCCGTTCATCTGCCTGGAGCCCGACGAGGTCACGCGGAGCAACCCGTACGTGATCTTGGGGCGTCGCCGTTCGTACCCGTACGGGTACACCGGTCGAGGTCAGTTGTGGCTGTGCAGGACGTCGTTCAGACCGCCCCAGACCGCGTTGTTCGGGCGGGCCTCGACCCTGCCCGTGACGGAGTTGCGGCGGAAGAGGATGTTGGAGGCGCCGGAGAGTTCGCGGGCCTTGACGATCTGTCCGTCGGGCATGGTGACGAGGGTGCCGGCGGTGACGTACAGCCCGGCCTCGACCACGCACTCGTCGCCGAGCGCGATCCCTACGCCTGCCTCGGCGCCGACCAGGCAGCGCTCGCCGATGGTGATGCGGACCTGACCGCCACCGGACAGCGTGCCCATCGTCGAAGCACCGCCTCCGATGTCGGAACCGTCGCCGACCACGACTCCGGCGGAGATACGGCCCTCGACCATCGACGTACCGAGCGTGCCCGCGTTGAAGTTGACGAAGCCCTCGTGCATGACGGTCGTGCCCTCGGCGAGGTGCGCGCCCAGGCGCACCCGGTCGGCGTCGGCGATGCGGACACCCTTGGGGGCCACGTAGTCGGTCATCCGCGGGAACTTGTCGATGGACGTGACCTGGAGGTACAGGCCCTCGGCGCGGGCGGCCAGCCGTACCTTCTCGACGTCGTCCACGACGACCGGGCCGAGCGAGGTCCAGGCGACGTTGGCGAGGTGGGCGAAGATGCCGTCCAGGCTCTGCCCGTGCGGCTGCACGAGCCGGTGCGAGAGCAGGTGGAGGCGCAGATAGACGTCGTGCGTGTCGAGCGGCTTGTCGTCGAGGGAGGCGATGACCGTACGGACCGCGACGACCTCGACACCCCGGCGCGCGTCCGGTCCGACCGCTTTCGCCGCACCCTCGCCGAGCGCCTCGACGGCCCGCTCGACAGACAGCCGCTCGGTACCGGCGGGGCCGGGCTCGACGGACAGTTCGGGGGCGGGGAACCAGGTGTCGAGAACGGTGCCGTCAGCGGTGACGGTGGCGAGGCCGGCGGCCACGGCGCCGGTGGTGCGGGGAGCAGTCGTGTCGGTCATGGAGAAAACCTAACGTGAGGAGCCCCGCCCGGGCGAACCGGTACGGACCGGATCTCAAGGGCCGGGCACTGGTCGCCCGGGGCTGGCGAAAACACCCTCTGGGGTTCCTGGCAAGCATGCCGAGACGGGTGATGGGTGGGAAACAAAACCCGTGCCGCCTCGCCCTCCCCCCTCAATCACCCTCCCGAACACCTCCCGAGCAAACCCCTCCTCATACACGCCCCCCGTCAGCAGCACCTGCAGACACATCCCGTCCATCACCGCCACCAACGCCCGCGCCGTCACCGCGTCCGTCCGCCCACGCAGCAACTCCGCGACCCCCGCCGCCCACTCAGCGGCAACAGGCCGCAACGCCGGCCGCCGAAGCGCCGCCAGATACAACTCGCACTCCAGCTCAACTCCCGCCCGGTCCCCCGAAAGCCACTCCCCCAACAACCCGGCGAGCTCCCCCGCCAGATCGCCCCCCTCGCCCCGCAGCCCACCCCTCGCGGCCACCACCTTCGCGAACCCCTCGTTCGCCTGCCTCAGCGCGGCGACCAGGAGTTCGTCCAGCGTGCGGAAGTGATACGTCGTCGACCCCAGCGGCACATCCGCCTCGGCGGCCACCGACCGATGACTGAGCCCGGCGATCCCCTTCTCCCCCACCACCCGGATCGCCGCGTCGATGATCCGCTGGCGCCGCTCGGGGTCGTACCGCCGACTCATCAGTGCGCGCCGCCCATGTTGAGGACGACGACCCCGCCGATGATGAGCGCGAGCCCTGCGATCTTCGCCACACCCATGCCCTCCCCGAGGAACACCGCACCGATCGTCGCGACAGCCGCGGTGCCGATCCCCGACCAGATCGCGTACGCCGTCCCGACGGACACCGTCTTCAGCGTCTGCGCGAGCAGCACGAACGCGATGGCGTACCCCAGAGCGGTCAGCACGGAAGGCCACAACCTGCTGAAACCGTCGCTGTACTTCATGGCGGTCGTCGCGCCCACCTCGGAGGCGATGGCTCCGACAAGCAACACATATCCCATGTGTACGAGTGTACGCATGGATATGTACAGCCGTACACAGCACCTGCCCAAATCCACCCGGACTGCCCACCCCGCCACCAACTCCCCCAGCCCCCGGTCTCATTGAGGAAACAACCCTTCTCACAGCCATGGCCGTCCCCTAGCCTCGCGTCCATTACTGTTTCAACCACTCGTTCACAAGTTCGCCACAGGCGACGCCGGAGGAACAGCGCATGACAGAAGAGAAGCCCCGGCTCATCCCGACTCAACCGTGGGAGAACGGCTGGGCCCCGGACACCTCGCGGGTGCCCGGGACGCGGCGGCTCTGGATGGCGGGCACCCTGGCCCTGTCGGTCGTGGCCGCCTGTGTGACCGCGATCGTCGTCACGGACCGGCAGGCCGTGGACCCGGTGCCCGCGGCCAACGCCCCCGCGCCGTCGCCCGGTTCGACGTACCCCGGTCTCCTCACCTTCGCCTCACCGACGGCGTCCGGTGCCACGCCCCCGAGCGGAAAGAGCGGCCTGTGGTCGGCCCAGCCGTCCACGTCGTCCGATCCGAAGTCGCCGTCCTCCGCGTCCCCCGCGACCCACGCCCCGGACGTCAAGGGCTCCGCCGCCGCTCCCGTCAAGGAGAAGCCCCCGAAGCCCGCCGCTTCCCCGTCCCCGGGCAAGCCCCCGAGCAAGTCCTCGGCCCCGCCCGCCAAACCGGGCAGCTCCTCCCTGCGGTCCGTCGAGGCGGCCAACTACCCCAACCGCTACTGGCACGTGTCAGGCGACCTGGTGAAGCTCGATTCGGTCGCCGGTTCGGAATCCCGCCAGGACTCCACCTTCGACGTGGTCCCGGGGCTGTCCAACGGCTCCTGCTACTCGTTCAAGACGCACGACGGCAGGTTCCTGCGTCACCGCGACTTCGTCCTCCACGCCGACCGCAACGACGGCTCCTCGCTGTTCAAGCAGGACGCCACCTTCTGCGGCGGGTACTCGGGGTACACGGGCTCCGCGGTGCTCCATTCGGTGAACTACCCCAACTACGCGTTGCGCCACCGGAACTTCCAGCTGCGCCTGGACCCCTACGGCTACAACACGAGCGACCGGAAGGACTTCTTCTTCCGTGTGGTGGCCCCGCTGGCCTGAGACCCGCACGCGAAAGCGGCGGCACCCTCTCGGGGTGCCGCCGCTTTCGCGTGCGGGTGTGCGTACTTCGAGCAGCCCTCAGACGTTGAACCCGAGCGCCCGGAGCTGGTCGCGCCCGTCGTCCGTGATCTTGTCCGGGCCCCACGGCGGCATCCACACCCAGTTGATGCGCAGTTCGTTGACGATGCCGTCCGTGGCGGACTTGGCCTGGTCCTCGATGACGTCCGTGAGCGGACAGGCCGCAGACGTCAGGGTCATGTCGATCGTCGCGATGTTCGCGTCGTCGATGTGAATGCCGTAGATCAGGCCCAGGTTGACGACGTCGATACCCAGTTCGGGGTCGACGACGTCGTACAGCGCCTCGCGGACCTCGTCCTCCGAGGCCGGCTTCATCTCAATGGTCTCGCTCATGCCGTCTTCCTTTCGGCGGCGTCCGAGCCCAGAGCCTGGGCCGTCGCGTCCTTCCACGCCATCCAGCTCAGCAGCGCGCACTTCACCCGGGCCGGGTACTTGGAGACACCGGCGAACGCGACCGCGTCCTCCAGCACCTCCTCCATCGCGTCGTCGGGCTCGATCCTGCCCTTGGACTGCATCAGCTCCAGGAAGGTCTCCTGGATCCGCCGCGCCTCCGCCAGGTCCTTGCCGACCAGCAGATCG
>Ga0136846_1217372_pt1 | contig 17668 bp, 16 predicted proteins | sample HopSoiMetagenom2_FD_96841 | JGI IMG/M metagenome (GOLD analysis project Ga0136846, IMG submission 96841) | Grasslands soil microbial communities from Hopland, California, USA - 2 Assembly 2016 (version 4) | ecosystem: Environmental > Terrestrial > Soil > Grasslands | place: USA: Hopland...
TCGCCTCGGGCGGCAAGACGCTTTACGTGCAGTCCGACGTCACCAACCATCCGGCGCTGTTCGCGCGCAACCCGGGCTGGCATGCGTTCTTCGACCAGGATCCGCAGATGGCGGAGGCGACGCGCCGCAAGGTCTACGACATGCTGGTCGCCGACAAGATGATGGTGCAGGGCTTCCACTATCCGTTCCCGTCGGTGGCCTATGTCGAGAAGGCCGGCTCCGGCTATCGGGAAATTCCGGTGGCGTGGGATTCCTCGCTCTAGCTTTGGCGCGACAGCAACTTGCAACTTCGGAAGGCCGCCGCAATGGCGGCCTTCTTTCTTTGGCTCAGGCTTGAAATGAACGAAAGGGCCGCTCATGTTGGGCGGCTTTTTCGCAATGGGAGACGATTGATGGCTGGCGAAGTTCATCGCTACAAGGTTGGCGATATCGAAGTGACCGTATTGTCCGACGGCTTTCGCATGGTGCCGGTGAACGGCAACTATCTGAGCAACGCGAGCGCCGACGATCTCGCCAAGGCGCTTGCGGCTCAGGGCCAGCCGACCGACAAGATGAAGAACACCTATTCGCCGATCGTGCTGAGGACGGGCGGCAAGCGCGTGCTGTTCGACACCGGCAACGGATATGCGGCCGCCGCCGAAAGCAACAATGAGCGCGGCACGCTGAACTCCAATCTCGCGGCGGCGGGCATCGACCGCAATACGATCGATGTTGTGGTGATCTCGCATTTCCACGCCGACCACGTGAACGGCCTGCTGATGCCCGACAACAGTAGGGCGTTTCCGAACGCAGAGATCAAGGTGCCGGAGAACGAGTGGAAATTCTGGATGGACGACGGCGAGATGAGCCGCGCCTCCAAGGGCCGCATGACCGAGCTGTTCGCCAACAACCGCAGGGTGTTCGGCGCGCTCGACCGCAAGGTCACGCCGTATGCCTGGGACAAGGAGGTGGTGCCCGGCGTCACCGCGGTCGGCACGCCCGGCCACAGCATCGGGCATACCTCCTACGTGGTGTCGTCCGGTGGCAAGACCGTCTATGTGCAGTCCGACGTCTGCAACAACGTCGCGGTGTTCGCGCCGTATCCGGACTGGCACGGTTTCTTCGATCAGGACCCGCCGAAGGCCGCGGCCACCCGGCGCAGTGTCTATGACATGCTGGTCGCTGAGAAGCTGCCGGTACAGGGCTATCACTTCCCATTCCCGGCGTTGGCGCGGATCGAGAAGCAGGGCGCCGGTTATCGCGTGGTGCCGGCGGCGGGCCTGTAAAGCCTCGCCCGTCTTGTGTCTTGGGCGGCGAGCCGCTATATCGCCGCCCAGGATCTGATGATGACGATGATCGCTATCAGCAGCTTGCGCCGCCGCCGCCGTACCAACACACCGGCGCGCGCCTGAATTTTGTCGTGCCGCTGGAGAGGGGTCCGCGGCATGTTTTCCCCATAGACGATCCGCGGTGTTGCCCTGATCCGGTGGTCTTGTAGGACTACGGAAAAGGATTTTCGAGATGGCACTAAAACCTTCCGCCAAGGCCAGGGTCGGCGTGCTCGGCGCCTCCGGCTACACCGGCTCGGAGCTGGTACGCCTCTTGCTGCGTCATCACCATGTCGAGCTGGTGCTGCTCACCGCAGATCGTCGCGCCGGTCAAGAGATGCGTGCGGTGTTCCCGCAGTTCGCGCCATTCAAGCTGCCGAAACTCGTCTCGATCGATAGCGTCGACTGGAAGAAGGCCGCGCTCGATCTTGCATTCTGTGCACTGCCGCACGCCACCACGCAGAAGGTCATCGGCGATCTTCTAACCAAGGCGCCGAAGACGAAGGTGGTCGATCTCAGCGCCGATTTCCGGCTTCACGACGTTGCAGCCTATGCGCGTTGGTACGGCCACGAGCATCACGCGCCAAAGCTGCAGCGCGAGGCGGTCTATGGCTTGGTTGAGATGTATCGCGCCGCGATCAAGAAGGCGCGGCTGGTTGCCAACCCCGGCTGCTACACGAGCGGCGCGCAGCTTGCCGTGACGCCTCTGCTCAAGGCCAAGGCGATTGTGACCGATGAGATCGTGATCGACGCCAAGTCGGGCATGACCGGGGCAGGGCGCGCGGCGAAGGAGGAGATGCTGTTCTCCGAAGTCTCGGAGGGCTTCCACGCCTACGGCGTCGGCCATCACCGCCACATGGCCGAGCTCGACCAGGAGTTCTCGGCGGCCGCCGGCCGCGAGGTGGTGGTGAGCTTCACGCCGCACCTGATGCCGGCAAACCGGGGCATTCTCTCGACCATCTACGTGCGGGGCACGCGCGGGAAGTCGGTCGAGGATCTTCACGCGATACTTTCAAAGTATTACGTGAAGGAGCCGTTTGTGCATGTGCTGCCGTTCGGCCAGACGCCGCAGACCCGCCACGTCCGCGGCTCCAACATGACCTTCATCGGTGTCGCCAAGGATCGCGTGCCGGGCCGCGCGATCGTGATCTCGGCGCTCGACAACCTGGTGAAGGGGGCGTCGGGCCAGGCGGTGCAGAACATGAACCTGATGCTCGGCTACCCCGAGGCGACCGGCCTGGAACAGATCGCGCTGTTTCCTTAGGCGCTTGAGGGCGGCGATCGATCGCCGCCCTCGTTCGCTTACATCCCGAAAATCGCCAGCACCAGCATCACTTGGGCGACGAAGCCGCCGGTGAAGGCGAGTGTGCGCACCACCGGAATGCCGGCGGTATAGACCGCGACGTAGATCAGCCGGCACCAGAAGAACAGCGCGCAGGCGAAGGCGGTCGAGGCGGTGTGGATGTTGAGCGCTTGCGCCGTCAGAACGAGCGGCGCGAACACCACGATGTTCTCGACCGTGTTGGCATGTGCGGCGTTCATCCGCTGCGCCCAGGCCGATTGCGGCGTGTCGGTGGGCGACGGATTGGCCATCGCCCCCACCGTGCCGCGAACCATGATGCGATCGAGGATGTAGGGCACCCAAAGTAGGCCCGTCATCGCCACGGCCAAAACCAGCCAGTACAATTCCTTCGACATGTCGTCCACAGTGTGCTGAATCAGGCGACGCCAAGCAATTTCAACGTGTTGCCGCTGGCAATCATCTGCTGTTCGGCGGCCGTCAGTCCGCAGTGCGCGAACGCTTTTTGCAACCGCTCCGGCACCGATTTTTCGACCACGATCGGCCAGTCGGTGCCCATCAGCACGTGATCGGCGCCGAGCAGGTCGACGGCGCAGCGCACCACTGCCGGATGAATGCCCATGGTGTCGACATAGACGTGACGGCGGGTCAGTGCGGGCGCATCGCTGCGGATGCCGGAGCCGTCGCCGAAGCCGCCGGCGAGCAGGATGCCGCCCATAGCCAGCGTTGTCATGACGACCTGGAGCTTGGGCACTTCGTCGAACGTGCCGCCCTCCAGCATCGCGATCAGCGCCGCATTGTTGATGGTGCCGCGGGCGAGCCGCACCCCCATCCGGCCGGTGCCGGAAAAGCGCTTGTGCAACGTGGGGTCAGTCAACGGGTGGACGAACACCGGAACGCCGAGGGCTGCCGCTGTCGCCAGCGTCGGGCGCGTCTCCTTGGCGCCGAGCACGAGGTCGCGCTTGGCGCTCTCGACGAACACGCCGCGAAGCTTGAGTTCCTTGACCGCGCGGGTGAGCTCGCGCGCGGCGGTGTCGCCGCTGAACGCATCGACGGTGGCAAGGCCGTAGAGCTTGCCTGGATGCTTTTCCGCCAACTCGGCCATCTGGTCGTTGATGCGCTCAATCGCGCCGGGCGGGATTTTGCCATCGGCTTCCTCGATGAACGCGGTCGGGGTGTTGATCACGCGCGCGGCGATGCCCGCGGATTCGACCGACGACAGCAGCGCGTCCTGACTCTGGAGATTTCGGTTCAGCGCCTCCACGGCCGGCCGGGCGGCGGGTGGGACATTGGCGAGGTTGGTCAGGGTCCAGGACGGACCCATGTAGTGATTGTGGAAGTCGACGATTTTCAAGGCAGCCGCGCTTTGCGCAGTCGCTTCCGTCGGCGCTGCGAGCGAACCCGCTGCCGCAACGCCGGCGCTCAGTGCACCAAGAAATTCACGCCGCGAGGTATCGTTTGCGTCCGTCATCGCATCCTCCCCAGAATTGCCCAGCCTTTGCCGCCCAGGCTTTCGGGGAAGTTTACGCTTAACTGAGCACCTTCACATAGCGCCCCGGTGCGTCCTCGATGGGTTTGAGTGTGCCGCCACCGGGCTCGCGGGGCGGGACCTGCTCGTCGCCGTGCGACTTGATCCACTCGATCCAGTTCGGCCACCAAGAACCCGGATGCTCTTTGGCCTTCTTGAGCCAGGCCTCGAGCGATCCCGTGCCAGCCTTGCCGCCAGTCCAATACTGATACTTGGCCTTGCTCGGCGGATTGACGACGCCGGCGATGTGGCCGGAGCCGGACAGCACGTATGTCACCGGTCCGCCGAAAAATTTCGAGCCGAGGAACGCCGACTTCGCCGGCGCGATGTGGTCCTCGCGGGTGGCGAGGTTGTAGATCGGCACCTTCACCTTTTTCAGATCGAGATGGACGTTGGCGATCGTCATCTTGCCGCGGGACAGGGTGTTGTTGAGATAGCACTGGCGCAGATAGAAGGCGTGGTTGGCCGCCGGCATCCGCGTCGCGTCCGAATTCCAGTACAGCAGATCGAACGGCATGGGCGCCTTGCCGCGCAGGTAATTGTTGATGATGTAGGGCCAGATCAGGTCGTTCGAGCGCAGCATGTTGAAGGCGTTGGCCATCTTGCTGCCTTCGAGATAGCCGCGCTCGGCCATCCGCTTTTCCAGCGTCTCGAGCTGCTCCTCGTCGACGAACACCTTGAGGTCGCCGGCGTGGGTGAAATCGACCTGCGCGGCAAACAGCGTCGCCGACGCGACGCGGTGGTCGTTCTTCGCCGCCATATAGGCCAGCGTGATCGACAACAGCGTGCCGCCGACGCAATAGCCGATGGTGTGAACTTTGGTTTCGCCGGTGACCTGGTCGATGGCGTCAAGGGCGGCCAGTGGCCCGAGCCGCATGTAGTCCTCAAAGTCCTTGTCCCTGAGCCGCGCGTCCGGATTGACCCAGGAGATCACGAATACCGTCAGCCCCTGGTCGACGCACCATTTGATGAATGACTTTTCCGGCGTCAGGTCGAGCACGTAGAACTTGTTGATCCATGGCGGGCAGATCAGCAGCGGCGTCTTCAGCACGCTCGGCGTTGCCGGTGCATACTGGATGAGCTGCATCAGGTCGTTTTCGAGAATGACTTTGCCGGGTGTCACCGCGAGATTGCGTCCGACTTCGAATTTGGCCGCGTCCGATTGGCGGATTTTCAGGTCACCGCCGCCGGCCGTGATATCTTCGGCGAGCATGTGCATGCCGCGCGCCAGGTTCTCAGCGTTGGAATTCACCGTCTCGCGCAGCAGTTCCGGATTGGTCAGCACGAAGTTCGACGGCGACAGCGCGTTGGTGACCTGCTTGAGATAAAACTCCGCCTTCTGGCGGGTGTGCGGATCGAGGTCTTTGGCGGCTTCGACCAGATGATCCGCCCAGTTTGTGCTGAGCAGATACGCTTGCTTGACGAAGTCGAAAAACTGGTTCGACGACCATTCCGGATCGGCAAAACGGCGGTCCTTCGGATCGGGCGTGACGACCGGGCCGACCTCTTCGCCGGAGAGGCGCTTGGCCGCCGCGCCCCACAGCTCGAGATAGGCGCGGCCGAGTTGTGATTGCAATTCGACCGCGCGGTCTGGATCGGACAACCAATAGCTGCCGACCTCGCCGAAGGTCTTCACCATGTCGTTCATTTCGTCGGAAAGCCCGGCCTGCACCCGGCCTTCCTCGCGCGGCTTCAAGTAGGCCGCCAGCGCCTTGCCGCCTTCCTCGACCATGCGGGCGAGGTTCTTGGCAAACGCCTCGATGTCGACGGCGCCGACCTTCACCGGCGCTGGCGCAGCGTTGTCCTTCATGGTCACCCCGCCGCTCCCAAGTCTTCAGGGCGGAAGCCCGTTAACTCACAGTCGGCTCAAACGTTGCGGTCCTTGCTTTGGACATATTAGCGAGCTACCCGAATTCTAGGTCAATATATTGAATTTACGCCAATTTCACGCTTGCCGCCCCATTCTCGCGAAGGGGCGTGGGGCTCCGGGGTCGGGACGGATGGAACGGCGCGGTTTCGCATTGCGGCGTGATGGCGCACTTCGGCGCTTTGCGACGTCGCGCCGCTGGCGTCTTGTGGTGCTGCTCGTAGCGGCGGTTGGCCTTGCCGGTTGCGCGTCGATTTCGGAGAAATTCCGCGATACCGCCGCGGCGCTGCCGGGCGTCGGGCTGCCCGCCGATGCGCCCGAACGGACGGCCCAGCCGGTGGCTTTTCCCGCGGTTCATGACATCCCGCCGCCGCGCAACAGCGTGACGCTGACCAACACCGAACAGGACCAGATGGAGCGCGAACTGGTGAAGGCGCGCGACGAGCAGCAAATCGCCTCCGGTGCCAAACCGAAAAACAAGGATGCCAAGGCCCAGGGCAAGACCAACACGCCGGTCTCCAGCCGGTCTTCGATCTACTAGGACCCGCCGAAAGCGTGCTACAAGGTTCCGCTTCGAGGTTGGTTCGTTCAATTCGCGAAAATTTCTCCAGAGATCGACGATGGAAGAGTTCTACCGCATCAAGCGTCTGCCGCCTTATGTGTTCGAAACGGTCAACCGCGCCAAGGCGGTGGCCCGCAACGCCGGCGCAGACATCGTCGATCTCGGCATGGGCAATCCAGACCTGCCGGCGCCCGCTCACGTCATCGAGAAGATGAAGGAGACGCTCGGCAAGTCGCGCACCGATCGCTATTCCTCGTCGAAGGGCATTCCCGGGCTGCGCCGCGCGCAGGCCGCCTATTATGCGCGCCGGTTCGGGGTGAAGCTCAATCCCGACACCCAGATCGTCGCCACGCTCGGCTCCAAAGAAGGCTTCGCCAATGTCGCGCAGGCGATCACCGCGCCGGGCGACGTCGTGCTGGTGCCCGACCCGAGCTATCCGATCCACGCCTTCGGGTTCCTGATGGCCGGCGGCGTCGTCCGCTCGGTGCCGTCGGATCCGACGCCGGAATTCTTCGCGATCCTCGAGCGCGCCATCACCCACTCGATCCCGAAGCCGATCGCGGTGGTGGTGTGCTATCCGTCAAATCCGACCGCGCACGTGGCCAGTCTCGATTTCTACAAGGAGCTCGTGCCGTTCGCGAAGAAGCATGGCATCTTCGTTCTGTCCGACCTGGCCTATGCCGAGGTCTATTTCGACAACAACCCGCCGCCGTCGGTGCTGCAGGTCAACGGCGCGATGGACCTCGCCGTCGAGTTCACCTCTATGTCCAAGACCTATTCGATGCCTGGCTGGCGCATGGGCTTTGCGGTCGGCAACGAGCGCATCATCTCTGCTCTGAGCCGGGTGAAATCCTACCTCGACTATGGCGCGTTCACGCCGGTCCAGGTCGCGGCGACCGCGGCCCTCAACGGCCCCGACGATTGCATCCGCGAGATGCGCGAAACCTACAAGCGCCGTCGCGACGTGCTGTGCGAGAGCTTTAGCCGCGCCGGATGGCAGGTACCGCCGCCGGCCGCCTCCATGTTCGCTTGGTCGCCGATCCCCGAGCCGTTCAAGACGCTCGGCAGCGTGGAATTCTCCAAGCTCCTGGTCGAGAAGGCCGAGGTGGCGGTGTCGCCGGGGACTGGCTTCGGCGAGCGCGGCGAGGGCTTTGTGCGCATCGCGCTGGTGGAGAACGAGCAGCGCATCCGGCAGGCCGCGCGCAACATTCGCCGGTTTCTTGAATCGGCCCCGGAAAAGCTCCATAACGTCCTGCCTCTCGCCAAGCGACGCTAGCGCCGCCTGGCTTTGCAAATGCTCTAGCTCGCGGACGCTCCATGGCTGCCCCCCTCAAAGTGGGTCTCGCCGGTCTCGGCACGGTCGGTGCCTCGGTGGCGCGCCTGATCGAACAGCAACGTACGGTACTGGCCGACAAGTGCGGGCGTCCGATCGAGGTCGTGGCGGTCAGCGCCCGCTCGCGCGGCAAGGATCGCGGCATCGATCTGAAGAAGCTGCGCTGGTTCGCGGACCCGGTGGAGCTTGCGCGCGATCCCGGTATCGACGCGTTTGTCGAATTGATCGGCGGCGACGGCAATCCGGCGCTGGCGGCGGTCGGCGCGGCGCTGAAGGCCGGCAAGCCGGTCGTCACCGCCAACAAGGCGCTGCTGGCGAAACATGGCGTCGAGCTCGCCGGGCTCGCCGAGAAGCACAAGGTCGCGATCAATTTCGAAGCCGCGGTGGGCGGCGCCATCCCGATCGTCAAGACCTTGCGCGAGGGGCTTGCCGGCAATGCGGTGGCGCGCATCTATGGCATCCTCAACGGCACCTGCAATTACATGCTGACGCGCATGGAACGCGAGCGGCTGTCGTTCGAGGAGTGCCTCAAGGAAGCGCAGCGGCTGGGCTACGCCGAGGCTGACCCGTCGTTCGATATCGAGGGCCACGACACCGCGCAGAAGCTGTCGATCCTGGCCAGTCTGACCTTCGGCATCCGCGTCGATCCGGCCGCGATCTATGTCGAAGGCATTACCTCGATCACCACGGCCGATCTCGAAGCCGCGGAAGAACTCGGCTATCGCATCAAGCTCCTTGGCGTCGCGGTGAAAACCGACAAGGGCATCGAGCAGCGCGTGCATCCGACCATGGTGCGAAAAGATTCCGCGATCGCCCAGGTCATGGACGTTACCAACGCGGTCACCATCGACGCCGAGGGCATCCCGCCGGTCACACTGGTCGGGCCCGGCGCCGGCGGCATGGCGACCGCCTCGGCGGTGGTCGCCGACATCGCCGACATCGCGCGCGGCGTGCGGGCAGCGCCGTTCGGCCGCCCTTCGGGCAAGCTCAAGGTCAGCAAGAAGGCGCCGATGCAGCGCCACGAGGGCGGCTACTACATCCGCATGCTTGCCGTGGACAAGCCCGGCACCGCCGCGACCATTGCCAAGCGCCTCGCCCAGCACAACATTTCCATGGAATCGATCGTGCAGCGGCACCGCGGTCCCCCGGCCGGCGGCGCGGAAAAAGGCAAGGGCCCGGTGCCTGTCATATTGATCACCTACGCCACCACCGAGGATGCAGTGCGAAAAGCGCTGGCCGCAGTGCAGCGCGACAAGGTGATATCCGGGCGGCCGCAATTGATCCGCATCGAAAAAAATTGAAGATGGGGCCAGTGTGGTGGTTCAGAAATTCCTCCACTCTCGCCGCGATTCCACCGAGGGAATTTCTGAACCAAAACCACATCAGCTTAAATATGCTTGCTAGTGTCATTCCGAAGTTCGCATCAGAGGTTACCGCAACGGCGTGCGAAATTTGGAATAGTACACTAGCCGGTTAAGGGGGAGTGCAAGATGGCGTCGATCACCGTCCAGTCGCATCTGGTGATGGAGCGCGTGCTGTCGATCGAGATCGTGCGCGTGACCGAGCGCGCGGCGGTGTCGGCCGCGCGGCTCCGCGGCCACGGCAAGGACAAGGCCTCCGATCAGGCCGCGGTCGACGCGATGCGGCGCGAGCTCAACAAGCTGCCGATCGACGGCACGGTGGTGATCGGGGAGGGTGAGCTCGACGAGGCGCCGATGCTGTTCATCGGCGAAAAGGTCGGCAACAAGTCCGGCGCCCAGGTCGACATCGCGGTCGATCCGCTGGAAGGCACCATCCTCTGCGCCAAGAACATGCCCGGCGCGATTGCGACCCTGGCCATGGCGGATTCCGGCACGCTATTGCACGCGCCCGACTGCTACATGCAGAAGATCGCGATCGGGCCGGGCTATCCGAAGGGGATCATCGATCTCGACGCGCCGGCCGAGGAAAACATCCTCAATCTCGCCAAAGCGAAGGGCGTCAAGCCGTCGGAGATCACCGCGATCCTGCTCGACCGGCCGCGCCACGCCCACATGATTGAGGCGATACGCAAGGTCGGCGCGGCGGTGAGCCTGATCACCGACGGCGACGTTGCTGGCGTCATCCATTGCGCGGAGCCCAAGACCGGCATCGACATTTATCTCGGCATCGGTGGCGCGCCGGAAGGCGTGTTGGCGGCGGCGGCGCTGCGCTGCATCGGCGGCCAGATGCAATGTCGGCTCGTCATCGACAGCGAGGCATTGCGCGAGCGTACACTGAAGATGGGCATCAAGGATCCGAAGAAGAAATACGAGATCGAGGATATGGTGCGGGGCGACTGCCTGTTCGCCGCGACTGGCGTCACCACCGGACCGATGCTCAACGGCGTGAAGTTCGGTAAGGATATGATTGAGACCGACACCGTGGTGATGCGTTCGGTCACCGGCACGGTCCGGCGCATCGTCGCCGAACACCGCCAGCTCGAAAAATTCCATCTGGATTGATGAGCCGGCGCTGACGCGCCGGCTTCGATTTTTGAGCTAGTGCTGCTGCTGCTGCGCGGTCGGCGCTTTCGGGGTGCTTGGATTAGCCGGAGCCGGAGCCTGGCCGGTGGTTTCCGGCACGGTGCGGCCCGCCGTGTTCGGCGCCGGGTTCGGAGCCGGTCCGGGCGCCACTGGCGCGGTGGCCGCCGACTGCACCGCCGCCGTCGGGCCGGATGTCGCGGGATGGCCGAGCTGGCCGATGCCGACCAGGAACACGAAGCCGAACAGCATCGCCAGCGCGCCGATGCCGAAACCCGAGGCCAGCACGAACAGCGTTCCGGTCGCGTCGGCGGGCATTGGCGGCTCGTCGGCGTAACGGGGGACGACGACCGGCAGGTTCGGCTCCGTGGAATAGGGACTGGCCATGATGGTCTCCTGAATTCACAATGCCCTGGGCAGACAACGTTTCGCCCGTGCTGATGTTCCCTTTGCTGCTGACCGCAGACACCGAGGACTTGCCAATGCCGCGTGATGTTCATCTGGTCGGCAGCGTGCCGGGCGAAAGTGCGGCCGAGGTGCTCGAGAAGGTCAGCGCCGCGCTCGGCCCACATATCAAGCGCATCCCCGATGGCGAAACCGGCGAGCGCGCCGACTGGATCGTCTGGCTCGAGCCGGTGTTCGCCAACAGTCCGGCGCTGGAAAAATCGGACGAAGTGTTTCGGTTGCACGCCACGGCGACGCCGCGCATCCGTTACCGTCTCAAGCCCGGCCGCTCGGCCGCGGACGTGCGGTTCAACAATTTGTTCTATGCCGACATCGCCGAGCGCTCGTATCGGGACTTCGCGCGGCTCAAGCGCGAGGGGAAAATACCGGCCCATTGCCGCTTTCAGATCGATCTGGTGCCAGCCCATTCGGTGATCTGGCTGTTCCTGCAAGACGACCTGCATGCGCCGCTCGATCCGGTCTACAACGAAGCGCTGAAGCGCGAGATCGATAAGATCGGGTCGCGCCTGCCGCACGATCAGATCGCGATCCAGTTCGACGTTGCGTCCGCGGTGTTCGCGCGGCTCGAACGCAATGACCGGTCGAGCTACGGCCGCGGCAAGGACGAAACGCGAGAAACTTTTGCGCGCATCCTGATCGACCTTGCGAGCCACGTCCCCGCCGATATCGAACTGCTGTTTCATTTCTGCTATGGCGATTCCAATCACAAGCATGTGGTCGAGCCGACCGACATGGCCGACGTGGTGGCGATGGCGAACAGGCTGACTGACGGTATCGAGCGGTCGATCCAACTGATCCACATGCCGGTGCCACGCGATCGCTCCGATGACGCCTATTTCGCGCCGCTGCAAGACTTGCGGCTCAAGCCAGCGACCGAACTGTCGCTCGGTCTGGTGCATCACACCGATGGTGTCGCCGGGACGCGGCGGCGGCTCGCCGCGGCCGAAAAGCGGGTCAAGAATTTCTCGATTGCGACGGAATGCGGTTTCGGCCGGCGGCGGCCGGAGACCATCCCGGAATTGCTCCGCATTCACGCCGAGGTGGCCGCGTGAGCCATCCGATGAGAGCCGGCATCGCCATTCGTCCACTGCGGCCCAACGAGCGCGCCGATTGGGAGCCGCTGTGGAAAGGCTATCTCGATTTCTACAAGACCTCGGTGCCGCAACAGACTTACGACGCCACCTGGGCGCGGCTGCACGATCCGGACGAGCCGATGTGGCTATTGGGCGCCACCGTCGACGGCAAGCTGCTCGGCATCGTGCACTACCTCTATCACCGCTCGTGCTGGACGGTCGGCGACTACTGTTATCTGCAGGACCTGTTCGTGGCCGAAGGCGCGCGCAAGCTCGGGCTCGGTCGCGCCTTGATCGAGGCGGTCTACCGCGAAGCGCGGACGGCGGGCGCCAGCCGGGTCTACTGGAATACCCACGAGACCAACGCGACCGCGCGGGCGCTCTATGACACGCTCGCCGACCGGCCGGGATTCATTCAGTACCGCAAGGTGTTTTGAACGGAGGGGACGCCAATGTCGGTGACGCGGCGGCAGATGTTGGCGGGAGCGGCGGCGACGCTTGCGGCCGCACCGGCGCGGGGACAGGATGCGAACTGGCCGCAGCGGTCGATCCGCATCATCGTTCCGACCGCGCCGGGCGGCAGTCCCGACATCGCGGCACGCCTGATCGGCGAGAAGATTTCAGGCCGCCTCGGCCAGTCGGTCGTGGTCGAAAGCATGACCACGGCCGGCGGCATCGCGGGTCTGCAACTCGTCGCCAAGGGCGCGCCGGCCGACGGCTATAACCTGGCGATGCTCACCGGGGGCTTTGCGACGCAGGCCGCGGTGCTGAAAAACCTGCCCTACGACCCGATCGCCGACTTCGTCTTCATCACCTCGGTGGTGCGCTACCCGATCGTTTACACGGTGCCGCCGGATTCGCCGATCAAGAGCTTCAAGGACATGATCGCGCGCGCCAAGGCCAATCCGAACAAGGTCAGCTATGGCATCGTCGGCGCCGGCACGCTCTATCATCTGCTCGGCAAGTGGATCGACAACCAGGCCAGCGTCGAGATGAACGCGGTGCCTTACCGGGGCACGGCCCTGGCGTTGCAGGATGTGCTCGGCGGGCGCGTCGACGTGCTGAGCGATGCCGCCACCAGCACCATCCCGCGCGTTCGCAGCGGCCAGATGCGGGCGCTGGCGGTGTCCTCGGCGGAGCGCTATCCGCTGTTGCCGGAAGTGCCGACCATGGCGGAGGCGGTTTCCGGCATCAAATGCGAGTCCTGGCTTGGCCTTGCCGCGGCGGCGGACACGCCGCGGCCGATCGTCGACCGGCTGAACAGCGAATTCCGCCGCGCGCTGGAGTTGCCCGAGGTGAAAAAATGGGCCGAGGATTCCGGCGTGGTGCCGGCGCCCTCGACCCCGGAGGAATTCCGCGGGCGTGTCGAGGCCGACGTCCGACAGTGGACCGATATCGTCGTCCGCAACAACATCAGCGTTCAGTAGGCGTGCGGAACTATCCGCAGACCCAGATGCGGCGCAGCCGCGGGCCGTACGGCGTGAACACTCTCACCGTGCGGTAGCAGCCATAGTCGCCGTAGTAGCTGTATCCGCTGTAGTACGGATAAAAGCCAAAGCGCGGGCCGCGAAAGCCATGACGGAAACCGCCGCCGTGCCATCCGCCATGCACGCCGCCACCGTGCCATCCACCGCCACCATGCCATCCGCCGCCGTGCCCGCGCGCTGAGGCGCCGGTCGGCAGTGCGACAACCGCGACCAGAGCCGCGGCAACAAAGGGCAACAGGATTTTACGCAACATGCTCGTCTCCACCCTGAAAGCGCCCTTACCGGCAGCTTCCCACAGATCGCGGAGGCGGTCATTTCACTTTTACTCACTTTTGCGCGTTCGCTGCGGTGGATTGTGGCAACACTGCGCTGCAAAGGCGTGCGCCGCACTGCAGCACTATATAGCCTCCTGATAGTTTCGAATCGGTGGGAGAATTCATGTCGGCCGCCCTTGCGCTGACGCCAAAGGTTGCCTCGCGCCTGTTTCTCGGCGTCGAGCACTCGGTCTGTGGCCGGCCCTGGCGGGATCGGCTCGATGAGCGCGCGACGACGCGGGCGCTCGCCATCGCGCAGCGGCACAACGTGCCGGAGCTGCTGGCGCGCATTCTCGCCGGGCGTGGCGTCGAGGTCGACGAGGTCGAGGCCTTCCTCGATCCGACAGTACGGCGGCTGATGCCCGATCCGCACACCGTCACCGCGATGGAGCAGGCGGCGCTGCGTCTCGCCGAGGCCATGATGCGCGGGGAGCAGGTCGCGATCTTCGGCGACTACGATGTCGATGGCGCAACCGCCTCGGCCTTGCTGGCGCGCTTCCTGCGTCTCGGCGGCAGCGAGCCGATCGTGCATATCCCCGATCGGATCTTCGAAGGTTATGGTCCCAACATCGAGGCGATCCGCGCGCTCGCGGACCGCGGGGCGAAACTGCTGGTCACCGTCGATTGCGGCACCGCCAGCATCGAGCCGCTGGCCGAAGCGCGGCGCCTTGGTCTTGATGTCATCGTCATCGATCACCATCAGGCCGACGAACGGTTGCCCGATGCGATCGTGGTCAATGCCAACCGGCTCGATGACCTTTCGGGATTGGGCCATCTCGCCGCCGTTGGCCTCGTGTTCGTCACCGTGGTCGCGGTCAACCGCATACTGCGCACCCGCGGCTTCTGGACCGACTCGCGGCCGGAGCCCGACCTGCTCGGGTGGCTGGATATTGTCGCGCTCGGCACCGTCGCCGATGTGGTGCCGCTCAAGGGTCTCAACCGGGCGTTCGTCGCCAAGGGACTTTTGGCGCTGCGCCGCCGTGACAACGTCGGCCTGACCGCGCTGATGGACGTGGCGCGGCTGTCGGGCCCGCCCGAGCCGTTTCACTTAGGGTTCCTGCTCGGGCCGCGCATCAACGCCGGCGGCCGCATCGGTCGCGCCGATCTCGGTTCGCTGCTGCTTCGCACCGACGATCCGGTCGAGGCCGGGCGCATCGCCGCCGAGCTCGACCGTCTCAACGGCGAGCGGCGCGCCATGGAGGTTGCGATGTTGGAGGAGGCGCAGGCCGAGGCCAGCGCCGCGCTCGGCATCGAGGAGAAGGGAGCTGTGGTGGTGACGGCCGCGGCGAACTGGCACCCCGGCGTGGTCGGGCTGCTCGCGGCGCGTCTCAAGGAACGCTTCAACCGCCCGGCCTTTGCCATCGCGCTCGAGCCCGGCGGTATCGGGACCGGATCGGGCCGTTCGATTTTCGGCGTCGATCTCGGCAAGGCCGTGCGCCGCGCGGTGACCGAGGGCTTGCTGCTCAAGGGCGGCGGCCATGCCATGGCCGCGGGCATCACCGTCAAGCACGGCGCGGTTGCGGAATTCCGCGCGTATCTCGAACGCGAATTGGCGGAAGGGGTGGCCGCGGCGCGGGCCGACCAGGCGCTGTTGATCGATGGGGCGGTGAGTGCCGCCGGTGCTAATACCGCGCTGGTCGAGACCATCGCGCGGGCAGGGCCGTTCGGCGCCGCCAATCCGGAGCCGGTGGTGGCTTTGCCCCATCATGTGGTCGCCTATGCCGATCCGGTCGGAGCGGACCATATCCGCGTGCGGCTGCGTTCCGGCGACGGCACCATGCTCAGCGCCATCGCGTTCCGAGCTGCCGGCCTGCCGCTCGGCCAGACGCTGTTGCAAAGCCGCGGTCAGGCGCTGCATGCCGCCGGCACGCTCTCGGTCGACCGCTGGAACGGCGGCGAGCGCGTGCAGTTGCGGCTGATCGACGTGGCGCTGCCGGACGCGCAGCGCCTCTAGTCGGTTGCAAAGGCGGATGCCGCGAGGCTAACGTGCCGCGCAACACGCAACGGAAGTCCCTCATGTTCAAATTGTCTCTCTCGGTCGCGATCGGCGACTACGACCGCAACCGTCCGCTGATCGACGGAGCCGTGCAGATCGACGGCGTCGATCCGGTGTTCATGAAACTTTATCCGGAGGAGATTTTCTTCCGGGCCTTTCGTACCGAAGAGTTCGACATCTGCGAATGTTCGCTATCGAGCTTTTCGGTGAAGACCGCGGCGGGCAATTGTCCCTATGTCGGCGTGCCGGCCTTTGTGTCGCGGATGTTCCGGCACACGTCGATGTTCTGCCGGACCGACCGCATCAAGCGGCCGGAGGACTTGAAGGGCAAGAAGATCGGATTGCCCGAGTATCAACTCACGGCGAACGTTTGGGCACGCGCCATTCTCGAAGACGATTTCGGCGTCAAGCCTTCGGACGTGCACTGGATCCGCGGCGGCATCGAGCACGCCGGACGGCCCGAGAAGATCACCATCAAGCTCCCGGACGGCGTGCGCCTCGACAGCGCGCCGGAGGGCAAGACCATCTCCGAACTCTTGGCCGAGGGCGCAATCGACGGTTTCATGGCGCCGCGGCCGCCGGCGATTGTGAACGAGAATATCGGTTGGCTGTTTCGCGATCCGGTGGCGGCAGCGAAGGACTACTACAAGCGCACCGGTATCTTTCCGATCATGCATCTGATCGGTGTGCGGCGGACGCTCGCCGAGAAGCATCCGTGGCTGCCGGCGGCGGTGCTGAAAGCATTCGAGCAGTCCAAGGCCGCCGCCATGGCGCACCTTTGGGACACGTCGGCGACCAAGGTGACGATGCCCTTCATCGAAGAGCGCGTCGCCGAGACGCGTTCATTGATGGGCGATGACTACTGGCCCTATGGCGTCGAGGCGAACCGCAAAACCCTCGATACCTTCCTGCATCACCATCACGCGCAGGGCCTGTCGTCGCGCCGTCTGAAGGCGGAGGAGCTGTTTCACCCCGGCACGCTGGAGAGCTTCAAGATCTAGCGCGCGCTATGTGGAGCCGCGGCTTCATCCTGACGCGCGACGTGCTGCCGGTGGCGCTTGGCGGTTGCTTTGGCTTTGGCGCGTCCGGACCTCGCGTGTTTTGTCCGCTGCGGCCGGCTCGGCTCGATCCGCGGCGTCGCCAGCACCGTGCCCGCGCCGGCCGGATCGGCGGTGGCGACCACGCTTGGGTCGGCCAGCTCGGTGCCACGTTCGCCGATTAGCCGCTCGTAGGCCGTCACCAAGGTCATGTAGGGGTTGACGAACACCCAGCCGTATTTGGTCGGCACCTGCACGTCGAAGTGCACGTGATAGCTGGTGCCGGCTTCTTTCATACTGAAGTTCGAGACCTCGCCGATAACCTCGCCTTCGTGCACGCGGCGCCCGCTCAAAAGATTGTCGGCGTCCATCTTGCGCGGGCTCATGTGCAGGTAGCGAAACCGGATATGTTCGTTCGCCGAGTTGACAAACAGGTAGGCGGCTTCCTGTCGGGCCGAGCGCAGGATCACGCCGTCGCGGACCGCCACGATGTCGCCATGGTGCATGCACCGCTCCATGCCGGGCAGCGGCTTGCACGGTCCGGGTCGAATGTCCTGGCCCTGGTGCCCGATCCCGGCGGGACATTGGCCGACCGGGAAGCTGCGGCGTTCGCAAAAGTTGTCGCGCCAGGCCAGCGCCGGCCCGAGCGCATCGTCCGCCTCAGCCTGCAATCGGTTGCGGCGCCGGTACAATTCGGAGGTGGCGAAGGCCGGCGTGTCCGCCAGCGGAAAGCGGATCTGCGAATAGACGGTGTAGTCTACCCGGCCGGGCTGGCCGCGAAATCCAGTGCCGGAGAGAAGCTGGCCCGGCCCATAGTAGCCAAACGAATGCGACACGGCGGCCGGGCGCTCAATCGGCAGCGGTTTCACCGCACGCATACTGCGCGGCATGCCGCCGA
>Ga0136846_1236693_pt1 | contig 17667 bp, 10 predicted proteins | sample HopSoiMetagenom2_FD_96841 | JGI IMG/M metagenome (GOLD analysis project Ga0136846, IMG submission 96841) | Grasslands soil microbial communities from Hopland, California, USA - 2 Assembly 2016 (version 4) | ecosystem: Environmental > Terrestrial > Soil > Grasslands | place: USA: Hopland...
CAATTCTGATTTGCAGGATATGGGCCGCCGGCATGCCGACGATTGCTCCCATCCTGTTCGTGTTCATGTGGTCGTCCGGCTTCGTCGTTGCACGGGCAACGGTGCCGCACGCCGCGCCGGAACTGATCCTGGCGGCGCGCATGCTGCTGTCGGCAGGCCTGCTCGGCGGGCTCGCGGCCCTCGCCGGCGAGCGGGTGCCGCTGGGACGGCGGCTGGCGCTGCATCTATTCGCTGGCGCGCTCCTCAATGGCGTGTACCTGTGCACGAGTTGGTGGGCGATCCAACGCGGCATGCCTGCCGGCGTCATGGCGCTGCTCGGAGCGTTGCAGCCGCTCGTCGTCGCCGTCGCGTCGTTTGGTTTTCTCGGCGAGCGTCTCGGCATCCGCGCCTGGGTGGGTATGGCGACCGGGCTTTTTGGCGTTGTGCTGGTTCTTGCGCCGTTGCTGGCGCGCGGTTCTCCCACGTCTATTTCGCCGATCGTCGCGCTGGGCGCGGTCGCAGCCGTTCTGGCGATGGCGGCGGGCACGATGATCCAGCGTGGTTCGGTCGGGACTGACCCCATGCGCGTTTCCGGTGCGGTGCAGAATTTGGGTGGAGCAGCGATCGCGGTGGCAGCGCTGCTGGCGTTGAAAGATTATCACTGGGACGGTGCGACTGAATTATGGCTGGGACTGGCCTGGTCGGTGCTTGGATTGTCGGTGGGCGCATTGTCTCTGCTGGTCTGGATGACCCGGCGCCAGGGCGCGACGCGGGTCAGCATCCTGCTCCTTCTTGTGCCCCCGCTTGCCGCGCTTGAGGCCTGGATCCTGTTCGGCGACAAGCTGGCGCCTGTTCAGATCGCTGGTTTTGTACTGGCGCTGGGCGGGGTGCTCCTCGCGCGCATGGGAAGCTCGCCGCCAATGGCTGCCAGATCGCCATCGACCGGCGAGCGCTAAAGCCCGTTGGCATCGATGCAGCGAAGGCGTCATCGCTGAAGCATGCAGGCGGCGAGACTGCATCGACATCTCGCATCGATAGCCGTGACTAGACAGCTCTTGAAAAGGCAAGACCGGCTGGCAGGCCCTTGCGGCCGCGCGCGGCGCGAAGAGAGGGGCGTTCCGACAGGAGCGGATGCGTCTTTGGAAGTGACGACGCTGCCCCGCGCGCTCTGGGAACCACCGACCATGGGCGCCAACCTGCTTTTTTATGTACTTTTGTGAAGGAGATGCCGGTGTATCGCAGACTTGCGCGTGATCTGAAGCGGAGATAGCGGCTTTGCTGCCGCCGCAAAGGAGCTTCACAGATGCATCGGATTGTCGCGACCGTCACTGCAGCTGCCATCTTGGCGGCCCAGGTGCCGGTGACAGTGGCCGCTCAGGACTATGCCAAATATTCCCCGGAGGCGATGGAGCAGGAGCTGGCTGCGATCGCGACGACGCGTCTTGGGGTGCTGGTTCCGATGCGTGACGGGGTCGGGCTCTCGACTGACATCTACATGCCGAAGGGCGCAAAGGGGCCGCTGCCCACGATCCTCTGGAAGACGCCGTATAACGAGCACAAGCTGCGCGGGTCGACGTTCCGATACGTGCTCGAGTCGGTGCGAAGAGGTTACGCTTTCATCGTGCAGAACGAGCGCGGCCGGTATTTCTCCCAGGGCAAATGGGAGATACTGGGGCGTCCGCAGACTGATGGATACGACACGCTGACCTGGATCGCGAAGCAGCCTTGGTCGAACGGCAAGGTTGGTACGCTGGGATGCTCCTCTTCCGCCGAATGGCAACTCGCGCTCGCCGCGATGAATCACCCGGCCCATGCGGCAATGGTTCCAATGTCCGCGGGTGCGGGCATCGGAAAGGTGGGGCGCTTTCAAGAGCAGGGAAACTGGTACACCGGGGGCGTTCCCCGAAGCTTGTTCTTTGTCTGGCTCTACGGCGTCGAAAATCCGTTGCGCGCCGAACTACCGGGCACGTTGACCGATGAGCGAATGCGGGCGCGGGTGGAAGCATACAACGACCTCGACGCGGCGAAACCCAAGGTCGACTGGAACAAGCAGATACGACATCTGCCAGTGAATCAGATGCTGTCCGATCTCGGCGAGCCGGCAGGCACGTTCGAGCGCTTTATCGAAAGGACGCCGGCGGACCCGGCTTGGCGCGAGGGCGGCCTCTATCATGAGGGCATGGGCTGGGGCGTTCCCGCATTGTGGTTCAATACCTGGTATGACGTTTCAATCGGTCCCAATCTCGAATTGTTCAACGCCGCGCGCGCCGCGAACACCGACAAGGAGGCATCGGCCAATCAATATGCCGTGATCGCGCCCGTCCCGCATTGCCAGTACTCGAAGCTCGGCCCCAAGACCGTCGTGGGGGAGCGCGACATGGGGGATACAAGCTTCGACGTCGATGGTACGATCTTCGCGTGGTTCGATCGTTGGTTGAAGGGAAACGCAAAAGCCTTTTCCATGACGACGCCACGGGTGCGTTACTTTCTCATGGGCGCCAACCGATGGCAGAGCGCCGAGCAGTGGCCGCCCAAGAACACGGAGACGATGCGCCTCTACCTGCGCTCCGGGGGGCAAGCCAATTCGCTCAACGGCAATGGTCGCCTCGCAAGCGACGCGGCGCCTGACGGCGAGGCTGCCGACCGTTTCCGCTACGACCCGATGAATCCCGTTCAAACCGTCGGTGGCGGCGATTGTTGCAACGGCGGCATGGTGGTGCCGGGTGCGTTCGATCAGCGAGCGGTCGAGGCGCGGAACGACGTGCTGGTATATACGAGCGAACCCCTCGCCAAGCCGGTCGACGTCGCGGGCTTTGTCAACGCGGTGCTCAAGGTCTCGTCGAGCGCGAAGGACACCGACTTCGCCGTGAAGCTGGTCGATGTGGCGCCGGATGGAACCGCGTGGATCATCGGCGACACGATCCTGCGCGCGAGATACCGCGATGGCTTCGACAAGCCCGCTCTGATGGATCCGGGCAGGACCTATACCCTGCGCCCCACTCCGATAACCACGGCGATCCAGTTTGGGGCAGGGCACCGCATCCGCGTGGAGGTCACGTCTTCCGATTTCCCCAAGTTCGTACGCAACCTGAACACGGGCGGCGCCAACGAAAGCGAGAAAACAGGCTTGGTGGCGGACAATGTCGTGCATCATGCCGGTCAGGACCAGAGTTATATTGAATTGCCGGTGCTGCGTTGACGATCGCCACTGGGTATTAAGTTGTCCTTTGCTCGGGTGCGGCTCGGAAAAAACAGCCGGCAAGCTGACCGTGGCGCGACTAGGGGGCTGGCGCGTTTTGGCCGGTTGGCGACCTACCAGACGGTGCGTTCGCGGCTAACGCCCGCGGACCCGAGACTTCGTCGCTTCGAGCGTTTGCTGACGTTCCGCGACCCTGACACATGCTGTTGCCAGACGGCGCCGGACTTATGGTTTCCGACGATGCGCTGCGAGGAACGCCCATAGCAAATTGTTGTCCGCCACCCACTCATGCCTGCCGCCGACCGTGACGCGCGCGATCACGTCTGCACCTTCGCGGCATCGTGTGAATCCTTCCGAATAGACGCCTTTTGCTGGCCCGGATGGCGGCGTCGTGGCGCGGCAACCGTTGAGCTCGGCCCACCGTTCCTCGGCCGCGCGCATGGAATATTGCCAATAGGCAGCACCACCGCCGGCGATGGGATTGGTTGTGTCGGCATCTCCAGCGAACGCGATGATCGGCATCGGGTGGGAGGGGTGACAGGTCGCGGGATCGGGATGCGCCGGATCCCCGAAACGGGGATTGCCTGCCCTCAAGCCGACGACCGGAGCAATTGCGGCAAAGCGGTCGGCATCAACGCAGGCCAGCCATGAAGCCATTCGGCCTCCGCCCGATATGCCGGTCGCGTAAACCCGGCTGGCGTCCGCGCAATGCTCCCGCACCAGCCAGTCGACCGATTGCCCGATGAACGCGACGTCATCCGCATCACCGGCCGTTGGCATGCGGCCGCTGATCGCGGGAACTCCGGGGATGTTCCAGACGAAGCCGTTGGCAAGTTTGATACCGCCGTCCGGGGCTGCAATGATGAAGCCGTTGCGCTCCGCGGTCTCGACTAGCCGCGATTGATCGAGAATCGCTCGACCTGTGCCACCGCTCCCATGCAGCAGCACCAGAAGAGGCGCGGGTCGGTCGGCGGAAAGACGAGAGGGCTTGTAGAGCAATACCGAGCGCTGCGTGCCGGGCACTTCCGCCATGAATTCGCCGGATCGAGCCACGCCGCAGCCTGCAGGCTGCGCAGAAGCGGGGGCGGTCCAAGTCAACATCACGAAGACGAGGAAAGAGGCGACGAGCCGGTGAACGCTGATCATCGAGGGTGATCCAATCCTTGTCGAAATCTAGGTTGAGAGCGTGCGATTGCGGCGGAGGGGTGATCCGGCATCTTCCCTTGTTGTGTCTTGGCTGTCGGCGCAGGGACCACCCCGTTTCGCGAGGATGTCTGCGCGCACCTGAAAGCGCGACCTAGCCGCCATAGGCCTTGACGATCGCGTCATATTCGGCGCGACCGATTTGGATCATGGAGCCGTGTCGCAGCCCTGTGGGCATGGTGTATCGGTCCCAAGCGGGGACACCGCTGTTCCCTGAAACCTGATACCAGGGACCTTCCAGCCTCGGTGCCATCGACAGACCGTAGCTCGTGCCGGCATATTGTTCGTAGTAAAGCAGCCAGTCCTTGCCGTTTGGTGCGCGGATCAGGGTCGGGGCTTCACGGAAGTTGGGGCTGAGCGACGGGCCGGGCTCCGGATAAGGGCCGAACAATGCAGGAGCACAGCTCATGCGAACTGTCTTTCCGGTCGTCCAGTTGTAGGACGGATAGCGCTCGTCCTTGATGATGGCGCAGTATCCGCCTTCCGGATTAACCGTGAGGATGGTGTCAATCGTCGCCATGTCCCACGAAAACAATCGACGCGGCGGCTTCGGAAAGATCTTCAGGTCCTTGGATGTCACGTAGAGCGTGCGCTGACTTGCCCAATAGCGTTCCGGATCGTCGGGAACCCCGGGAACGGTGGGTGTGTGCCACGTAAGGACGAAGCCGGCGCTTGCTGCATCGAAGAACAACTTCGGAGCGCCAATCCGCTGCAACGGGTGATCGAGCCCGGCAATCCTGGAAAGGTCCGGGCGGTATGTTCCATATGGCGCCCAGTGGATGAGGTCGGTCGACGACCAGAACCGAATGAACGGATCGTCGTCTCCCCTGTTTCCAACGAGGTAATAGCGATCATCGGGTCCTCGCGCGATCGAAGCGTGACCGTGATAGTCCGTGGACACCGGCTTGCCGCCGTTCAACTCTCGCCAATGCATGCCGTCCAGACTGACCGCATAGTAGAGAACCCCGTAATCGCCCTTAATCATGTGGGCGAAGAGATAGGCCTTGTCTGGATCGACATAGGGCGTTTCCGGGGCACCCGGCGGGACGGCGCGCGGCGCAACCTGGGCTGTACCATCGGCCAGTGTGACGACGCTCATCATTGCCATCAACGTTGTCGCGGCGACTATTCGCGGGATTCTTCGCATTCTTCGTTCCTCTTGCTCAAGGCGGTTGATGGATCGCCGTCGTTTGGTCAGGCCTGCGCTGCATCACCGATGAGGAGGCGGGCAAACCTGTCGCGCAAGTCCTTCTTCTGGATCTTTCCCATTGCGTTGCGAGGGAGTTCGGGGAGGAAGACGACGCGTCGCGGTTGCTTGAAGCGCGCCAGTTGGCCGTCGAGCGCCTGCAGGACGCGAGCCTCGTCGAGCTCTGCATCACTGGTCCGGACGACTGCGACCACGCCTTCTCCCATGTCAGCGTGCGGAACGCCGATCACCGCGCTCTCGCCAACACCGGGTATTGCGTCGAGCAGTGCTTCTACCTCAGCCGGATAGACATTATAGCCACCGCAAATGATCAGGTCGCGCGCCCGGCCCACCAGCGAGACGTAACCTTCGGCGTCGATCATTCCGAGGTCGCCGGTGATGAAGAAGCCATTCGGCCGGAGCTCGTCTCTGGTCTTTTCAGGCTGCTCCCAATAACCCTTGAACACGTTGGGTCCGCGGACTTCGATCATGCCGACATCGCCTTGGGAGAGGTCGGCGCCCGTCTCTGGATCGGTGATTCTGATCTCGATGCCGGGCAGCGGAAGGCCCACGCTCCCGGGTACTCGCCGACCCTCATAGGGATTGGAGGTGTTCATGTTGGTCTCGGTCATGCCGTAGCGCTCCAGGATCGCGTGTCCGGTCCGCATGGAGAATGCCTTGTGTGTCTCCGCCGACAGGGGCGCCGATCCCGAAATGAAGAGCCGGATGTGCTCGACGAGCTTCCGGTCGAGGCCTGGGTCAGTCAATAGGCGCATATAAAATGTGGGGACGCCCATCATTACCGTCGCCGCGGGGAGCGTGCGAAGCACGGCCTCGGTTTCGAACCGCGGCAGCATCAGTAACGAACTACCGGCGACGATCGTCGTGTTGATCGCCACGAAGAGCCCGTGAACGTGAAAGATCGGCAGTGCGTGGAGGAGGCGGTCGGACTCGGTGAAGCCCCAGAAAGTCGCGAGGGTCGCTGCATTCGAGGCGAGATTGCGATGAGTCAGCATCGCCCCCTTGGATCGACCGGTGGTCCCCGACGTGTACAGGATCGCCGCCAGGTCGTCTGGCTGGACCTCATGGGCGTCCTGATGCGGTGCCTGGGCATCCGCTCCGGCGGCGAGCGTTCCCTTGCCATCGACGCCGAGCGTCAGCCGCCTGGGCACGCCCACCTGAGCGCAAAGCGCAGCCATGACCCTCTCGTCGCCTGGCCGGTGAATGAACAACACCGGGCGTGCATCTTCGAGAAAATACCGGATCTCTGGCGCGGTGTAGGCGGTGTTCAGCGGAAGATAGACGGCTCCGATACGCAGCGATGCCAGATAGAGGAGAACGGTTTCGACACTCTTCTCGACCTGGACCGCGATGCGATCGCCCTTCTGCACGCCTTCGGCGAGCAGCAAATTGGCGATCCGGGCACTGCGGTCGAACGCCTGGCCGTAGGTCCAGACGGTGCCGTCTGGCAATTGGAGGAAAGGGGAATCCGGACGGCGCCTGCTCCATTGCCCAAAAGTCGAAAAGACGGCGGAATCCATTGTTTTCTCCGTTGTCGAGCAGGATGCCTCTTGAGCACCGTTCTATCGAGATGCGCAGTTGTCTATAATAGCTGTGTATGCAAAAACACCAAACAGCATACTTCGTGCATGCAGGACTTGTGAATGGCCAGTGACGAACCGACAAACAATCTGCTGCTGTCCGAGCGAATCCGCATTGCGCTGGCCGACGACATAACGTCGGGCGACCTGCTGCCGGGTCAGGCGCTCGATGAGCAGCAGATCGGCGATCGCTTCGGTGCGTCGCGCACACCCGTCCGCGAAGCCCTGCGCCAGCTGGCGGCGGCCAATCTCGTCGAAATAAGGCCGCGGCGCGGGGCCATCGTCGCAGGCTTTACCGCCGACCGGATCGTCGAGATGTTTGAGGTGTCGGCCGAGATCGAGGCGATGTGCGTCCGTCTCGCCGCCTGGCGGATGACGCCGCTCGAGCGCAGCCGCCTGGCGCTACTCCATGCGCAATCCGAAGCGATGGTCGCCAGCAACGACATCGATGCCTATGATCGGCTCAATTGGGAATTTCACCGGACCATCTACCTGGGAACTCACAACAGCTTTCTGGCAGAGCAAGCGTCCGCGTTGCGTGATCGCATGGCGGCGTTCCGGCGCACGCAGCTCAGGGAAAGCGGACGTCCGGTGCTCTCCCGCTGCGAGCACGGCAAGATACTGGATGCGGTGATGCGTAGCGACGGAGAGGAGGCGGCGCGGTGCATGCGCGCACACATGTTCAATGCCTCGGCCGCCTTGGACCGCCTCACGGCAAAACGAGAGTCATCGTCAGAAAATTGAACCAGTAAGGGGGGAGATATGGCTGTTTACGGCACGTCGCTTCTTGCGTTGTGTACCCTGGTCGGCGTGGCCCTGGGTGAGGTCCTCGGTCAGCTGTTGCATGTAAAAGCGAACGTCGGCGGGGTGGGTATCGCCATGCTTTTGCTCGTCATTTGCAAAGTCCGGCTGCAGCGCCAAGGCAAGCTTACGCCGGGGCTGCGGCTGGGCGTCGAGTTCTGGGCAGCGATGTACATTCCCATCGTGGTGGCCATGGCTTCCCAGCAAAACGTCCTCGCCGCGATGCGAGGCGGCCCGATGGTGCTGCTGACCGGCGCTGTCGTCGTTGCCATATGTTTCGGCCTGGTCGGGGTGCTTGGCCGCGTGGCAAACCGCGCATGATCGCGGATATTGCCGGTATTGCCGGGAAGATTGCCGATGAGCAGGGGCTGATACTCTCGTTCGCCTTTGTCGGCGCCTTGACCTGGCTGAGCGCACTCGTCTCCCGTCGCCTTACCGGAGGTCGGATCAACGCCAGCGCGATTGCCATCGTGGCGGCACTGGCCCTCGCCTGGTGGGGCGGCCTGCTGAGCGGAGGCAAGAAGGGGCTCGCCGATATCCCGGCCTTTGCCGGTCTCGCGTTGCTGGGCGGGGCCATGCTCCGCGATTTCGCGATCGTGGCGACTGCGTTCGAGGTGGACGTCCTGGAGGCCAGGAAGGCCGGTCTGCTGGGGGCCGTCGCGTTGACTCTCGGTACGATCGTGCCCTTTTCACTGGGTGTGGCGATTGCCTGGAGCTACGGGTATCGCGATCCGGTGTCGCTGACCACGCTCGGAGCGGGAGCTGTCACCTATATCGTCGGACCCGTGACGGGCGCGGCCCTGGGGGCGTCCTCGCCGGTCGTCGCGCTGTCGATCGCGATCGGTGTGCTCAAGGCAGTGCTGGTGATGGTACTGACCCCGATGGTGGCTCGCTTCATCGGTCTCGATAATCCGCGCAGCGCGATGGCGTTCGGCGGCCTTATGGGGACGGTCAGCGGCGTTGCTGGCGGGTTGGCCGCGACCGACCAGCGCCTGGTTCCATATGGAGCGTTGACCGCAACCTTCCATACCGGGATCGGATGCTTGTTCTGTCCTTCCGTGTTCTTCCTGATCGTAAGCGCCATCGCCTGAGGATCGTGTCCCGGGCGGCGAATGTCGGGCTCGATCGAGGTCGTTTGTCGTCGGTCGCCGCCCTGGGTGACTGAGGGATTTACTCAAGCAAGTTAATCGGCTGCGCGGTGCAGGTGTGCCGTCTTGGCGGCGCCGTGGCCAAAATTCCGACTGTGCGTGCCCGCTTCCTGCGAGCGACAAAATCCAGCTTCAGGTGTTGGCGTGATCGTGCACACTTCGGTCGAATCGCTTGATATATGTATACAGTGCAGTATGAATGATTGATAAGATGAATAATCCTAATGGGGAGAGGATAATGATCAAAGCTCGTCATCTGTGCCTGTCGATCGGCGTTTCGGCGTTGGCGCTGATGTTACCGGGAATGGCTGCCGCACAGGATGTATCTAAGACATCCAGCGAGCCGGGCGTGGGTGGCGCCGGATCGGCCGATCAACTGGGATCCGATGCGGGAAGCACCGACCAGAGCGACATTACGGTCACCGCCTATCGCCGTAGTCTGGAAACCGCCCAGGCTATCAAGCGGGATTCGGATCAGATCGTCGATTCAGTGGTCGCGGAGGACATCGGCAAGCTGCCCGATGTCACCGGAGCGGAATCGCTTGCGCGCATCACCGGTGTTCAGGTGGATCGCGGTAGTGGCGAGGCTTCCGGTGTTCGCCTGCGTGGCCTGCCCGACGTCGCGACCACCTATAACGGCCGCGAAATCTTCACCGCCGAAGGGCGCTCTGTGGCGCTCCAGGATTTCCCTTCCGCCAGTATCGCACGTATCGACGTATACAAGTCGGCGAGCGCCGAGCTTGTCGAGCCGGGTATTGCCGGCCTCATTGACGTGCGATCGCGCATGCCGCTTGATTTCAAGGGCACGCGGATCGCGGGCGGGGTGTCGGGCGTCCACTGGAGTCAGTCGCAGAAGTTCGGGATCGATGCCAATCTTCTTGTCAGCACACGCTGGCACACCGGCATCGGCGACATGGGGCTCCTGATCGAAGGCTCTTACGCCGACATCAAATTCCTCGATTCTTCCCGCATCGACAGCCAGACGATCAATATCCTCTACAACGTTCCGGGCGCGACCGGTCCGATCCGGTATCCGTCCAACGTCAACATCTCTTACGGCGTTGGCGAACGCTGGCGACCCTCGGCGCACGCGGCATTTCAGTGGCGGCCGGCCAGCAATTTCGAAATCTATGTTGATGGATTGTTTCAAGGTTTCCGCAGCCGCGACGCAGGGCGCAACCTGAACGTCAACACGCTGGCCAGCGGGAATTACAATCCCGCCAGCGGCGCATTGTCCGACATCACGTATTTCGAAGGGACCAATTTGGTCCGCGGCTTCACCGTCACTCGCGGCACCTTCCCCGCCGGCGCGCAGAACGCGATTCGGGGTCAAACGGACACGTACCAGGGCGGTGCCGGCTTCATCTGGAAACCAGGCAAAGGCCGCATCAGCGGCGACATCGCGGTGACGGATTCGACCTACACGCAGAACAATCTTGGTTTTCTGTTCACGACGACCAAGACGCAGCCGGTCCGCAGCTTCAATTTCGACACGCCGGTGGGTGCAGGCGGCGGCACGGCAACCCTTGTCGACACTTACAATACACTCGACCCGACCAACTACCGGTTCACGCAGTTGAACGATAACGGGAACCGTAACCATGGGCGCAGCGTCCAGGCTCGGTTGGACGCGGAATATCCGGTTTCGGCATTCGGTCTCGAAAAGATCCAGCTCGGTCTTCGCTATACCAGTCGCGATACCGATGCGCGCAGCTACAACCAATCCAAGACCGCGCCGGGCGGCCTGAACTTCACGACGTTGCCGCTCGAATACACCAGTAACTTCGCCGGGTTCAACGGGGACGATGCGACGTCGCTGACCACTTGGCTCAGCCCGACGGCGGACAGCATTCGCGCGCATGCCGATGATTTGCGCGGAATCGTCGGCCTGCCCAAGGGGCTGCCCGCGTTCAGCGCACCGATCTATGCAGGCAATGAGACGAGCTATGCGGGTTATGCGCAAGGCCGCTACAGATTCGACCTCGGTGCCATCTCGATCGACGGCCTGCTGGGCGTTCGAGTGACGCGCACGGAGGATCAGATCTCCGGTATCACACAGGTGAGCGGCAAAAGCATACCCGCGTCTTGCACGGCGAGCAGCACTACGTCGGGGACTGCCGGTCTGCCGATCTCGTGCAAGAACGACTATACCGATGTCCTGCCGAATGTGAGCGCGCGAGTGAAGTTTTCCAACGAGTTGCAACTGCGCCTCGCCTTCACCAAGACCCGCACTCGGCCCGGCTTCGGGAGCCTGAGTCCGGCAATCACGCTGGGCGCGCAGTCGGCGATCTGCGGGACCGATCCCAACAGTCCTGATTGCAACCGGCCGGCGACGGGCGGGAATCCTGACCTGAAGCCAGTCAAGTCGACCAACTATGATGCGTCGCTCGAATATTATTTCACGCGCGACGGATCGCTGACCATAGGTTTCTTCCACCGCGATTTGAACGGCTTCATCAATAACACCACGACGCAGATCGTCGATCCGACCTTCGGCCGTCTGAACTATTCCGTTCCGCAGAATGGCGGAAAAGGACGGATCAGCGGTGTCGAGGCAGGCTTCCGGACATTCTTCCGTGCGTCATGGCTGCCGAAATGGACGCGCGATTTCGGCGTGCTCCTCAACTACACCTATCTCGACCACAAGTCCGAGCTTGCGCCGACGCTGGCGGCATCGCTGCCTGGCATGCAGCCGCTCACCGGCGTATCGTCGCACCTGGCGAACGCGTCCCTTTTCTATGAGAACCGCGTGGTATCCTTGCGGGTGGCGTACAATTACCGCTCGAGCTTCGTTCAGGGATACGCCCAGGTCGCGGACCCCGGCCTCGCTGCCTACAAGAACCCCAACGGCACGTTCAATGCCAATCCCGTCATCCCGCTTGGGCCCACACTGCCAGTCAATGAAAAAGGACGGGGCACGCTCGACATTTCAGGGACGGTCAATCCGGTCGAGAATATCAGCCTGACCTTCAGCGTCGCAAACCTGCTCAACGCGCCGGGCTCGAACTCGCGACCCTATGACGCGGCCGGTGACACATATCCGTACCAAACACGCTTCCTGGACACGGTGTATCGTTTAGGCGCTCGTTTCCGATTCTGATCAATCAGGTCATGTGCCGCGTCTAAAAGGGGGCGCGGCACATGGCACTCGAGCTGAAGCTGCGCCGGGCTTGGGCCGAGGCGCTCCAGGCACGGGAATGAACATATGGAGGATCGCAGGCCGCCGCCTTTTACCCACTCCCATGGCGACGCGTCGACGATGACGAAGAGGAGAGTGATATGAAAGTCGAAAGATCGAAGGCCAATGACGTCCGGCGGTTCATCGGCCACGTCGCGGGAATCGCCATCATGTTCGGTATGGTCTCCCCGAGTCCGGTCGCCGCTCAAACGCTGCTCAGTCCCAATGAGGCGCTCTATGCACGGGTTCGTCACCTTGCCGATGGCGAGCTCTTGGCCGCTGTTACCGCCTTCAACCCGGCGAGGATCGATGTCTATTCAAGCGTCGACAACGGCGCTTCCTTCTATAAGGCTGGTCAGATCGATGACCCCGAGTTCGCGGACGGGATTTGCTGCGGGACGATCTTTCAGTTGCCAGCAGCGGTAGGCGCGCTTCCGGCCGGAACGCTGCTATGGGCGGGATCCGTTGGTGGGAACAAAACGCCTCCCCGCCAAATGAAGATCAAGGTCTATCTGAGCGCCGATAATGGCCGGACCTGGAGTTTTCTTTCGCAGATCGCCGCACCGAACACGGGCGGTTTGTGGGAACCGGAATTCTCCATCGCCTCCGATGGGGCGTTGGTGATGATGTATTCCGACGAGACGAACAGCGCCTACAGCCAGCGCCTTATAAAGACTCGTACCTATACCGGTACCAGCTGGGTCGACACGGCCAACCTCGTGGCGAGCACCGTCCAGGCCGATCGGCCTGGAATGGCGATCGTGTCGAAGCTCGCCAGCGGAACACGATTGATGACATTCGAACTATGCGGGCCTGCCGCTTGCACGGCCTTCTACAAAACCTCCGCCGATGGATGGAACTGGGGCTCGGCGGCGGCGGTTGGGTCCGCCATTCGGCTCCCCGACGGCCGCTATTTCGCTCATACGCCATACAATACCGTGCTGCCGGACGGATCGATCCTATTGGTCGGCCAGATTCTGATGAACAGCAATAACACGCCGGCGAACGGAAATGGCAATGGTACGACGATATTGAAAAGCGCCAGCGGCAATCCGGCGGGACCTTGGACCGCGATTGCGGCTCCCGTCACCGTTCCCAGTCCGGACAGCAGCTACTGTCCGAACTATTCATCGCCGCTCCTGGCCTTGTCCAACACGACCGTGCTGGAATTCGCCGGTCGCAAGGAGACGGCCTGCCGAATGTACTTCAACACGGGGCCTGCCAACTGACATTGTGTGCCTGGCGCCCGTAACGGAGGGCGCCAGGTCGCAACGCACCCCAGGAATGGCGGGCATACCGGTACCGCTTGATGTTCCGGCGCGCGAGGTTGGGTCATGCCCGTGAAGGCCGCAGCTCTGCCACGTTGACCCGCGACGCCGGGTTGGCCACCGTCTCGCAGAGCGAGACGTCTTCCGAAGCACGTGTCGATTTGAAATATGACTTGTCTTACAAATAAGCTTAGTTTAATCGCCAGCCTCGATCGGCGATCATGCGCCGGCGAGGGAGGTTGAAGGGTGATCACGAAATTCAAGCTGCTCTGCGCGTCGTCAGCTGGCGCCATCATGCTCACTGCCGTTCCGGCATTGGCCCAGTCGACCGGCGCGGGGGCGACGGCAGACGCGCAACCGACGGGCGACGCGCCTGCCGACATCGTCGTCACGGGCCTGCGTGCCTCGCTCGGCAAGGCTGCCGACATCAAGCGTAATTCGGATAACGTGGTGGACTCGATCGTTGCTGATGATATCGGCAAGTTTCCCGATCCGACCGTCGCCGCCGCGCTGCAGCGCGTGCCCGGCGTCCAGGTAACCGTGGGTGACAATAACGAGATCGTCGGTCCAATCATCCGTGGCTTGGGCGACATCCTGACCACGCTCGACGGCCGCGAGATCTTCACCGGCACCGGGCGCGGCTTCTCGTATCAGGATTTGCCGGCCGAGGCGCTGGCGGGCGCCGACGTCTACAAATCGAGCTCGGCCAATCTGATCGAGGGCGGGGTTGCCGGCCAGATCGATTTGCGCCTGCACAAGCCGTTCGACTTCAAGGGCTTTACGGTCGCCGCGAACGCGCAAGGGATCATCACCAGCAACACCGACCATGTCAGCCCGAAGCTGGGACTGCTGGTGTCGGATCGGTTCGACACCGGAATCGGCGAGATGGGGCTGCTGGCCGACGTCTCCTATTCAAGCAATTTGTTCAACCGCCCGGTCGCCTTCAACTGCGACTTTCGTGCCGATCCGCAAGGCGCGCCCGGCGTCTATGCACCGACCTGCGTCGGCGGCCTCAACCAACAGGGGCGGTACGAGCGCAAACAGGCCAATCTTGCCTGGCAATGGCAGGCGTCGCCCGATCTGCAAATCTATGCGAATGCGCTTGGCACGGCCTATCATTCCAAATGGGCGAGCGTCTTCCTGATTGACGACGTGTTTGGCGGCAAGTTCAGCAATGTCGACAAGTCAAGCAATTGCGGTGACTTCGTCGTGAACAATGCCGGGTTCTTCCCCGCCCGCAACGGACTGAAAGCCGATGGCACGCCGAATTTTACGGAAGCCAACCATATGGAGAATCTTTGCCTAGCCAATTCGTTCACCTCGACCGGGCATGGCGGCTTCACCAGCACGCAGGCGCATAACGACCGTACCGAGGTTTATGTCCTGTCGGGCGGTGGCAAATTTTCTCACGGGCCCTGGGCACTCAATCTCGACCTGTCGTATCAGCATTCGCGGGTGCGCAACCAGAACTTCATCCTCGATACGCTGAAGCCGGCGGGTGGGATCACCACGGTGGTCGATGGCGTGAATATCGATGGCGGCACCAAATATCACGACACCGTCAATGGCCTCGATAACGCGGCCGGATTCGGCCTGTCGCCACTCAATCAGGACAATATCCGTGATACGGGCAAGGAGTTCGCGGCGAAACTCGACGGCAGCTACAAACTGGGCGGTCTCCTTGACCAAATCCAGTTCGGCGCGCGGTTCGCCAACCACTCGGCCAAGCATCAACAGTCGCTGGGCGGAACGTGCGGCCCGGATCAACATCCAGTCTGCGGTACGTTGCTCACTAATGTCGGTATCCTACCGCCCGATTTCATGATCCATTCGGCTGGCATTCCCAGCGTCGATGGCGGACTCGGCGTGTTCGCGCCGAACCAGGACATCCTGCGCGACCCGGCATTCCAGGATAAGCTCCGTGCGCTCTACGGTCTGGGAACGGGATGGCCGGCGTTCACGCCAGACCGCTCGTTCGATGCCAACGAAAAGACCTATACTGGCTATCTGCAGGTCAAATACGAGATCCCACTCGGCGGCGGCGTGAAGGTCGATGGCCTGATCGGCGGTCGCTACACGCACACGGACCTCTTCATCGCGGGAGCCGCCTACGTCACTCCGGCGTCGACGCCCGCCAATCCGAAGCCGGCCCCGGTGTTAACACCCTTCAGTGCCAGCACCAGTGACAACGACTTCCTGCCCAATGCCAGCGCGCGGGTGCGCTTCGGCGGCGGATTGCAGGCGCGGTTCAACTATTCGCGAACGATCGCGCGGCCGAGCTTCGGCTCCCTCAACCCGGGGCTGTCGTATCTAATCTCGACCAACATTTTAATCCTGCCGGCTGGATCGGGCGGCAATCCCAATCTGAAGCCGCAGCGGTCGGACGGGTTTGATGCCACGCTGGAATATTATTTCGGCAAGAACAGCTTCGTGGCGTTCGGCGGCTACTACAAGAATATCAAGGACCGCGTGATCAGCCAGAGCCAGGTCGAGACGATCAATGGCTTCGACTATAACATCACCCGGCCGCGCAACGTCGGCAAGGTGACGCTGAAGGGCATCGAGGTCAGCGGCCAGGCATTCCTCGACTTCCTGCCCGGCGCGTTCGGCGGATTGGGGGTGTTCGGCAACTTTACCTTGGCTGACAGCGAAGTGAAGACGCCGGGCGACCCGCTGTTCGGCGATCCGATCCAGGGCGTGTCCAAGTACAATTACAATGTCGGCGCGATGTACGAGAAATACGGCATCACCGGTCGCGTCGCCTACACATATCGCTCGAGCTATTATGACGAGAATTACGGCGGTACCACGCTTCGTCCGTCCGGGCAGGTGCTGGTATTGAACGGCGTCCGGGCCGCCGGGCGGCTCGATGCCAGCCTGGGCTACGAAGTCATTCGCGGCGTGACGGTGACGCTGAACGGCACGAACCTGACCAAGAACGGCTATCGCAGCTATTATGGCGACCCCGCACTGCCGCGTGACCACCGGTTCGACGATTCGACCTACTCGCTCGGCATCTCGGCGAAGTTCTAAGCCGGTGTCAGGACAACGTATCTCCGGTCCACCAACCTCCTCCTGGTGAGACTGCACTAGGATGGGTGCCGTACCGGCACCCATCCTTATTTTTTGAGGTGGCCAATGACAATCAACCGGCGCGGTCTGATCATCGGGGGTGTTAGCGGAGTCGGCGGGGCGATGCTGGGACGCGCCGCGCTCGCGCAGATGGTGCATCCCGGCTCGCTCAACGAAAAACTCAGCGGCGACCTGACCCCGGTTCACGATCCGGTGATCATTCGTGAAGGCGATACCTATCACGTGTTCGGATCGGGTGGGTGGAGCAAGCGGCCCTCGGTCACTTGGCACGTATCCAGGGATCTCGCCGCCTGGAAGGACAATGGCGACCCGTTCGCGGCGGTCCCGGCCTGGGCCCAGGCCGCCATTCCCGGGGCAAAAAGCATGTGGGCGCCCGATATATCGTATGTCGATGGCCAGTATCGCCTCTATTATGCCGTCTCGACCGGTGGCAGCATGCGGTCGGTCATCGGGTTCGCGACCACGCCGACGCTCGACCGCTCCGCGCCCAATTACGGCTGGACCGATCACGGCATGGTGATCGAGACGTTCGAGGGCGGCACCTACAACGCCATCGATCCCAATTTCGTCGTCGATGCGGCAGGCAACCATTGGCTCGCCTTTGGCAGTTATTGGAGCGGGCTGAAGCTGATCGCGCTCGACCGCAAGACGGGCAAGCGGCCGGCGGGCGACAAGGTCGTGCATTCGATCGCCTATCGCCCCGCGCCCTCGGGTGGCGACAATCCGATCGAGGGCGCGTTCGTCTTCCGGCGCAACGGCTGGTATTATCTATTCGCCAGCTATGACTATTGCTGCAAGAAGGAGGCGAGCAATTATTACGTCGCGGTTGGCCGTTCGCGTGCCGTGACCGGCCCTTATGTCGATCGCGACGGCAAGGCGTTGATGGCCGGCTACGGCACGTCCGTCATCGTCGAGCGCCCCTGGGCCTCGTCGCGCTGGCGCGGGCCCGGGCATTGCGGCCTGTATCACGATCAGGGTCGCGACCTGATCGTCTATCATGCCTATGATACC
>Ga0136846_1210685_pt1 | contig 17665 bp, 12 predicted proteins | sample HopSoiMetagenom2_FD_96841 | JGI IMG/M metagenome (GOLD analysis project Ga0136846, IMG submission 96841) | Grasslands soil microbial communities from Hopland, California, USA - 2 Assembly 2016 (version 4) | ecosystem: Environmental > Terrestrial > Soil > Grasslands | place: USA: Hopland...
GCTGCGAGCGCGGGTTGAGAGGAACTGCACCACTGCCTACAATTTCCGGCTCTCAAGCTTACGACGCAAACGAAGACAAACATAAGGCCATCAGGCAAAAGGAGTTACGGAGTCATGGAACGAACCTTGGTACTGCTCAAGCCCGATTGTGTGCAGCGGCGCCTGATGGGCCGCGTGATTAGCCGCTTCGAAGAAAAGGGACTCAACGTCATCGCGGCGAAGATGCTTCGCGTTACGCCGGCTCTAGCTAAGCAACACTATGCCGAGCATGTCAGCAAACCCTTCTATCTGGGTCTGGAGAAATTCATCACGGCTTCGCCAATTTTGGCGTTAGTCGTCGAAGGCTTGGAGGTGATTCGCGTCGTCCGCGAGATGCTCGGCGCGACAAGCGGGCTGAAAGCAGCCGCTGGAACAATACGCGGCGATTATTCGAGCAGTCGGCAGATGAACCTCGTTCACGCCAGCGATGGCGCCGAAGCGGCGCAGCGCGAAATCAATCTCTATTTCAAGCCGGAAGAGATTCTGCCTTATGATCCGACGCTCATAGGGTGGTTCAAGGCGGAAGACGAGAAGTAATTCACCGAGTCGCGGCTCATCAATCACCGCTCGCCTGGGAGCTCCTTGGCTATGGCATCTTGCCGCAGCACTCGTGGTATTTGAATTGGAAAATTTGTTTTCACTTTCGGCAGACTCCTTTCCACAAAAACTCCGCGGTCCATCGGCATTCACTTCGAGACTGCGATGGTAACCGCGAAATCTCACTGATTCTTGGTCTTAGACACTCGATAGCGAGGAATCCGGCGAGTTCTGCCAGGAAAGGCATTGCAATTGCTTTCGCTGTTTTCCGATCGCTCGCGGCGAGTCGGGTGACTGTCTGCCCTGACGCAGGTGCGGCGATTCGTCGCACTCCATCGGGAGATATGTGTGCTTGCCAAGAACGTTCGCGTCTCGCTGTGCATGATCGTCCGAGACGAGGAGCAGAATCTCGAGGCGTGCCTGGCGCCAGTCGCCGATCTGGTTGATGAGATCGTGATTGTCGATACGGGTTCGCGCGACTCGACGAAGGCAATCGCCCACCGCTTCACGCCGCACGTCTATGATTTTGCCTGGTGCGACGATTTCTCAGCCGCACGGAATGAGAGTCTTAAGCGCGCCACGGGGGACTGGATTCTTTGGCTAGATGCGGACGATCGGGTTCGGCCTCAGGACGTGGTTCGCTTGCGCGATGTAGTCTCGCAATTGGACGAGCGGCCGCGGGCACTAATGATGGACGTCCTGCTGCCGCCGCCAGAGCTCAACGAAGAACCGCGAGTCGTTAGCCATCCGCGTCTCTTTCGGCGTCATCCGGAAATCCAGTGGCGAGGACGGGTTCACGAGCAACTTCAGCCCGCATTCGAGACGCTCGGCTACGAGCGAATCTTTACGAACGTACAAATCGAGCACGTCGGTTATTTGGACCGCGCGCTGACCGAGCGGAAGCTGCGCCGCAAGCTACGTCTGTTGCGGATGGATTACGCAGTCGATCCTGACGATAAAAGCACGCTGCTGCACCTGGCGACGGCGCTTTGCGCGACGAAGTCGGCGCAGCAGGCGAAGATCCACTTGATGCACCTGATCAGCCTCAGCGACGAATCCGCTGACTATATGCGCTGGGCATATGAAGCGCTGACGCAAATTGCGCTCAGGGAAGGCCAGATTCATCAGGCGCTGGAGTATGCGGCTAGGGGGCTGGCTCGTTTTGCCGGCAGCGACCACCTCTTGTTTCTCCAGGCTTCGGCCCACTACCTTTTGGGCGACTATGCGGCAACCGCGCGGACGCTGGAAATCCTGATATCCTCCCCACCCAAGCGCGAAATTCCGTTCGGATCGCCTGCCCAGATTCAAACCAAGCTTGCCCCGTCTTTGTTGGGGACCGTGCGGCGGTTTCAAGGATCATTCGCGGAAGCGGAAGTAATCTTTCGCGGCGTGTTGCGGCAATTTCCCAGCGACAATTCAACCTGGTATGAGCTGGGGCTGTTGTATTTGGACCTTCGAAATGCGCACGGCTTGAAATCGGTCGCCACACAACTGCTGAGTCTGCCCGGCGGCGGCTTGAGTGCGGGATTATTGGTCGCGCTCTGGCATTTACGCTACGGCGATCTGGCCCTTGCCGGTCGAGTCATCGATGATTTGATCGCCATGCAGCCGAATCTGCCGCGGCCGCGGATGCTGCGCGCCGAATGGTTATCGAAGATGAACGCACCGCTCGATACTCAGATCCAAGCCTTGCGAGATGTCTTGCGGATCGCGCCGGGAAATATTGAAACCCAGCATTGGCTGCAATTGGCCATGCAGGCGAAGGAAGCTTCCATCGCACCAGCCACCGCGGCCTGGAGCGCTCTGGCTATGGAAATGCACACGTCACCCGCCGCATAACGCGTCACCAACCAGCGTTATTTGTCCTCAAGGCTCTCCAGAAAGTCGTTGAGGTCGTCCTCGCTTGAGGAATGCGCAGCCTTTTCGACCTCCTCGTCTTTTTGCGGCGCTGGGGGTTTCGCCTCGGCTGCCTTTTTTGCCGTGGGGGCGCCCTGTGCTGCACCATCTTTCGCCGATTTCTTAGCAGCGGGGCCTTCCAGCCGCTCCGTTACATTTTGTGAAATCTCCTCGCTCTGAAACAGCGGCTGCTCGAAGTTGAATTCCAGCACTTCCGAATCCGATTTGGCCACCTCCGGCTCTTTGGGCTTAGCCGCGCGTGTCGTTGCCTTGGCTTGTACTGTCTTTTCCTCGCGCACCGTCTTATCGCTCTTGCCGGTCTTGTTCGCCCCTGCGCCGCCGGCCGCCGGCTCCGAGGCCTCATAGACCGCGCGAAACGTGACTGTCCCCACCGTTAGCAACTCGCCAGGCTCGATCGCCGATTCGGTCACGCGCTGATTATTGACGAATGTGCCGTTGAGCGAGCCCAAATCTCGAACCATCAGGCGGCCGCTCGCTTCGTATATTTCGCAATGCTGCCGACTGATGAGCGGATGCGGCAGCACGATCGACGTTCCGCGCCCGCGGCCGATCGTGCTCGGCAGCTTCAGCTTGATCTCCGTCGTTTTCACGTCGCCGCCCACGACGACGAGCTTCGCATTGAGCGACATCCAACTCAGTGTAGCCTTGGCTTTAGTGCCAAACAACGGTTGGGTCTATGCCGGTGCAGATGCGTTAGCAGTGGCTCAACGCAGCAACGCTATTTGATCTGATGCTCAGACGCCGGGAACGCGCCGGTTTCGACGTCGCTTCGATAGCGATTGGCTGCGTCCCAAATGACGTCGCGCAGGTCGGCGTATTGCCGCACGAATTTCGGCACGTGGCCGGTGGTAAGACCGAGCAAATCGTGGGTCACGAGCACTTGCCCATCACAATGCGGTCCGGCGCCAATTCCGATCGTGGGGATTTTCACCGCCGCCGTGATCTCGTCGGCTACCGCGGCAGGAATGCATTCCAATACCACAGCAAAGGCCCCCGCCTCCTGAGCCGCCGAGGCGTCGGTGTGCAACCGCTTGGCGTCGCGCTCGGCCTTGTATCCGCCCAGCTGATGGACGTTTTGCGGCCGCAAGCCGACGTGAGCCATCACGGGAATGCCGGCGCCGACCAGACCGCGGATCACTTCAGCTTGCTCTGCGCCGCCTTCCAGTTTCACCGCCTGACAGCGGGTCTCCTTAAGAATGCGCGCGCCGCACTCGATCGTGCGATGCACGCCCAGGTGCATCGTTGGGAACGGCAGATCGACGATCACCATCGCCCGCTGGGCCGCCCGTCCAACCATTTCGGCGTGATAAATTATCTCGTCGAGCGTCACAGGCAAGGTAGTCTCATGCCCCTGCACGACCATTGACATGCTGTCACCGACGAGGAGGGCATCGATGCCCGCCGCGTCGAGCACCGCGGCCATCGGATAATCGTAAGCCGTCAGCATGCTGATTTTGCGTCCACCACCCTTGAGGGCCACAAATTTCGGCACCGTGAGACGCGTGGTTTCGTTGGCCATGGGATGAATTAAAGAGGCAGCGGACTGCTATCGGACGGCCCTGGTACGATGAGTTAAAGTACGCCCTGCATTGTGACGGCCTGCGCGCGGCCATACAACGGCCTATGTGTGACGCAATCCAATCGATCGATGTTGAAAGTTGCAGAAAAAAAATCGTCGAAGCACACCGCGGCGCGCAGCCGTGATTCCGCCGTCGGCTTGCCGGCGTCGTTGGCCGTCCCATCATCGCCGATCCTTTCATCGACGCTCGGATGCGGCCTGCTCGGCGGCCTGCTGTTGTGGGCTGCGTTTCCCCCGCTCAACCTGCCCTGGCTGGCGTGGGTGGCGCCGGTTCCTTGGCTGTGGCTCGTTAATCAGCCGAAGCTCGCCGGCTGGCGGCCGTACATCGTGCTCTGGTTATGCGGCACAGCCCACTGGCTGCTGATACTGGAAGGCATTCGCCTAGCCCATCCTGCGCTCTACGCCGGCTGGCTCGCGCTCTCCGCGTATCTCGGCGTGTATGTGCCAGCCTTCGTTGGTTTGACACGAGTTGCGGTGCACCGATTGAACGCATCGACCATCCTTGCTGCACCGATTGTGTGGGCGGGCCTCGAATTGCTCCGCGGGCATCTCATTACCGGCTTCTCCATGGGCCTTTTGGCTCACACACAGGCTGAATTCGCACCTCTAATTCAAATCTCTGACCTAGCGGGCGGCTACACATTGAGCTTTGTCATCATGCTTGTCGCGGCCTGCGTGGATGGCTGTGTTTCGCGCAGCGTAACACAGTTCGAGCCGCTATCCAGATGCTGGCGGCCAATCGCTGTAGCCGCGTCAGCTCTCGCCGCCACGCTCGTTTACGGCCACTGGCGAGTCTCGCAAACACCGCCCGGTGCCGCCAGCCCAACGGCCCGCGTAGCGCTGATCCAAGGCTCGCTCGACACCGTCTTCACTGAGCTCACGACGGAGCGCATGCAGCAGACATACGATCATTATCGTCGTCTTACGGCGGAGGCAATTGAGCGGCGACCTAATCTAGATCTCGTCGCCTGGCCCGAATCGATGTTCGTTATTTCCGAGACGCTCGTCGAAGGATCGCTCGCGCCACAAAACGGCCTCTCCGCCGATGAGGTTCGTAAGCGCCTAGAGGCCGTGCAGGAGGATTTTCGCACCGTGCTAACGAGTGAGGCTGCTCGCGCGAACGCCAACACCGATCCAGCGGACCACGAAACCAAGTTCATGATTGGCACGACAACCGTCGCATTCGGCGAAGGGCAGCCGCGCTATTTCAACTCGGCCCTCATGGCCAATCGATCCGGCAATATCGTCGGCCGCTATTACAAGACGCATCCCGTGATGTTCGGCGAATACGTCCCCTTTGCCGAATATGTACCGTGGCTGAACACGGTGACGCCCATTGCCGTCGGTCTGTCAGTCGGTGACGGCGCTAAGGTGTTTGACGTAGGAGGCCTTAAACTCTCGCCCAGTATTTGTTTCGAAAGCACGATTCCCCATCTGATCCGGGGACAACTGCGACAGCTCGCTCGCCGTGGTACGCCTGCGGATGGACTCATCAACCTGACTAACGACGGTTGGTTCTGGGGCAGCGGAATGCTCGACCTGCATTTTCGCTGCGGGATTTTTCGAGCGGTGGAAAACCGCGTGCCCTTGCTGGTCGTAGCGAATACGGGGATTTCAGCGTTTGTGGACGGCAATGGCACAGTCCGCGAGCGCGGGCCGCGGCGGCAGCCGAAAGTGCTCCTCGCCGAGGTTCAAGCCGATGGCCGCACCAGCCCATATCAGACGTTGGGCGACTGGCCTGCCTGGCTTTGCGCCGCATTTTGCGTCGCCTTGGTGCTACTCGGCCTCCGACGGCCGCTAGCATCCTAAGTCGATTGCTGGCAAATACTTGTCTAGACCGCGCAAAACGCCGAAATTGCCCCAATTCATTGATTTTGGGAATTTCGCGAATTATACTGCCGGTACTTTGGCTTCATTCTCCTCTCAGCCAGCGGTTTACGCTCCGTTCGGAGCCGCTATCCGTTTGTTCGAGCATAGGCAGAATCAGCCGGACAGTCGCCGCGCTAAAAGGCTTGGCAGTTTAGGGGCTTGGCTATGACGCTTGTTGGAAAAATCTTCACGATGCTCATTCTGATCATGAGCATTATCTTCATGGCGTTCGCAATGATGGTGTTTGCGACGCATAAGAATTGGAAAGCAACGGCGCTCGCAAACCAGACCGCTCTTGCTGCCGCGAACACGGCCCTCAAAGACGCCAAAGACGCTCTGGAGCGCGAGAAGACGGATCTCGCTCGTGAGCAAGCCGCCCGCAAGGCAGCCCTCGCAGCATTGCAAGTTCGCGTCAGCAGTTCGGAGCAGCGCCTGGCGGCGAAAGAAAAAGAGCTGGCTGACCTGACCGCTGCGCATAGCCAAGCCACTGAGACCGCCAAAGTCGCACAAGATCGTCTCACCACGCTCGAGAAAGAAACCGGTGACCTCCGCAACACACTTCGCACCGAACGTCAGAAGCTCGACAAAATGTTCATCAGCGTGGTCGATCTCACCGACAAGCTGAATCAGGCCGAAAGTCTGCGGCAGAATCTCGAAGAAGTGAATACGCAGGCCGCGCAGGAAATATCGCGGATGAAGATCGTTCTCGATCGCAACGGCCTGACGCCCGATTCCCTCGTCGCGCATATTCCACCTAAGGTCGATGGCGTGGTGCTCGATGCGAACGATAAGGATCTGATCGAGATTTCGATCGGCGCGGATGACGGACTGAAGGTTGGCCATTCACTCGATGTTTATCGCGGCAATACATACCTCGGCCGCATCGTCATTAAGAAGACCAATCCCGATCGGGCCGTCGGCCAGGTAAAAAAAGAGCTGCAACGCGGACAGATTAAGCGAGGCGACCGTGTCACTACCAGGTTCAGCTAATCAGCCAGCTAAGCCCAAAGCGAACGTGTATACGGTCATGTTGATCATTTCCTTCATGGCCCTGGTGACCGCCTGCGCGCTGTTGGCGGTCGAACTCAGCCGCTTTGGCCCAGGCGTTCCCTGGAGCACCAGCGGCGGTTCGTAATTTCGCTGGCCGGCATTTGCCCACTCGCTTTTTGCCGCGTAGATTACTAAGGACGGCTGCAGCAGCATCTTCACTTCCCGCCCATTCACGTTTAGCCCATGGGCATCGTCTATTTCCGCCGCTTTCGCATGGAGATCGACCTGGCGGACCCGCTATTTCCACAACCGGCGATGCCGCCCAATTATCGTCTCGCCGCCTGGGACGACCGCTTGCTTGAAACTCACTCCGAGACGAAGTACAAGTGCTTCCATTGGGAGATGGACGCTAATGTATTCCCTTCGCTTAGCACCCGCGAGGGCTGCCGCCGCCTGATGACGGAGATCACCCGCCGCCCCGGCTTTGTGCCGCAATCGACCTGGCTTCTCGATTATTGGCCCACCGACGCCCGCCGCCCTGAGCACTGCGGCACGATCCAAGGCGTCGCGGAGGACAACATCGGGGCCATTCAAAACGTCGGCATCCTGCCAGAACACCGCGGCAAGGGCTTGGGCTCCGTCCTGCTCTGGCATTCGCTCGCCGGATTCAAAGCTGCCGGCATCGACCGCGTGTTTCTTGAGGTCACGGCTCAAAACAGCGGCGCTTGCCGCCTCTACGAGCGGCTCGGCTTCCGCCGCACGAAGGTCGTCTATAAGGCCTCCGAGGTTGCGTACTCGGAGGTCTAACATTAGGTTTCAAAGCCGAAAGCCGAAAACGGAAAGCCGTTTTCGGCTTTCGGCTCTCCGCGTTCCGCTTTAATTGCCACTGCCCGTGACCCAAAAAATCCACTCACACGCTCTGCCCAATAGCTTGACCCTTGTTGCCGAGGAGATGCCGTGGCTCGAATCGGCGGCGTTTGCAGTTCTTGTCCAGGCCGGCTGTGCTCATGAGCCGGCCGGCAAGCTTGGTCTGGCCTCGCTGACATGCGAAATGGCGCAGCGCGGCGCTGGCAAACGCGACAGCCGGCAGTTCATGGCCGACCTGGAGAACCTGGGTGCGGATTCATCAGCTTCGGTCTCGATCGCGCATACGTCGTTTGGTGGCGCAATGCCAGCCGAGAGCCTGCCGGAAGTATTATCCATCTATGCCGACCTCATTCAGCGGCCGCATCTGCCCAACGATCAACTCGAAGACGCCCGCTTGGGCTGCTTGCAGGAAGTGAAGGCAGTCGAGGACGACCTGGCGCAGAAAACGATGCAGCAGCTCCGGCTCGCGCATTACGCCGAGCCCTGGGGCCGCAGCTCGCAAGGAACGGAGGCCACCGTCAACGGGCTGTCGATTGCCGACGTTAAGCGTCATTTTCAGCAGCTTTATTCACCGCGCGGCGCGATCCTCAGCGTCGCCGGAAAAATCGAGTGGGCGCGGCTCAAGGATGATGTCCAGCGCCTCTTCGGCGACTGGAAAGCCGCCGGCGCATCAATGCTCACGGAAACGCCGCCGCCGCGAACCTACAAGCACATCGCGGTGGATTCCAGCCAAACGCACATTGGCATCGCGCTCGATGCGGTCCCCTATTCACATTCCGACTATTTTCAGATCCGCGGCGCCGTCGGCGTGCTGAGCGACGGCATGAGCTCGCGACTCTTCACAGAGGTCCGCGAGAAGCGCGGCCTTGTCTATACCGTCTATGCCATGATCCACTCGCTTCGCGATCGCGGAGCCATTCTCGCCTACGCCGGCACGACGGCCGAGCGTGCTCAAGCGACCCTCGACGTGATGCTCGCCGAGCTGAATCGCCTCTACGACGGCATCACCGCCGACGAAATCGACCGCCTCAAAGGCCGTATCAAGCGGGCCCTCATCATTCAGCAAGAGAGCAGCCCGTCCCGCGCCGGCTCCATCGCGCTCGATTGGTATTACCTCAGCCGCGTCCGCACGATGACTGAGCTGAGCAAAATCATCGACGATCTCTCTGCCGACAGCATCAACGCCTATCTCGCCGCCCATCGGCCGAGCCACTTCACCATTACCACCGTCGGCCGCGACAAGCTGCAAGTGCCTCAGTGATCGGCTAAAGTAGGGTGCATGAGTGCACCGAAATGCATCGCCTTTTTGCTCGTTGCTTCCGCCGTTTTCGCGGCCGAGCCTTTCCCTCGTGTTCCCCCAACTCGTCCCGAAAAAGCCGAAGCTACCTTCGAGGTCCAGCACGGCTTTCGGATGGAGCTGATCGCGGCCGAGCCGCTGGTGGCCGATCCGGTCGATTTGGCTTACGACGAAGACGGCCGGGCCTACGTCGTCGAAATGCGCGATTACCCGTATCCCGAGGAAAAGAACGCACAGCCAACCGTTTTCCCCGGCACGGTTCGGCTGCTTGAAGACACCGACGGCAACGGCAAATTCGACAAAGCCACCATCTTCGCCGACCAGCTCGCCTGGCCCACGAGCGTCTGCTGCTACAAGGGCGGCGTCTTCGTCGCCGCTGCGCCCGACATCTGGTACTTCAAAGACACCGACGGCGATCGCAAAGCCGACGTCCGCCGCAAGGTCTTCACCGGCTTCAGCCGCTACAACGTCCAGGCCATCATGAACAGCCTCCGCTGGGGCCTTGATAACAAAATCTACGGGTCTGCCTCAGGCAATGGCGGCACGATTCGGCATGCCGAACGTCCGGACGACCCGGTCATTCAACTGACCCGCCGCGACTTCCGCTTTGACCCCGTCACCGAAAAAATCGAAGCCATCAGCGGCGGCGAGCGTTATGGTGCCTGCTTCGACGACTGGGGCAATCGCTTCCTGTGCAACATCCGCAATCCGGTGCAGCATGTCGTCCTGCCGCTGCACTATCTACAGCGCAATCCGCACTTGATCGTGCCGAGCGTCATTCACGACTGCGCCGAATCAGGCGATCAACTCCGCGTCTATCGCCTCAGCCCGCCCGAGGCCTGGCGCGAATATCGCGCCCAGCGCTGGGCACTCGAAGGGGCCAACATGCCGCGGAGCGAGCTAATCGGCGCCGGCTACTGGACCAGCTCCAGCGGCGTCTGCGTCTATCGCGGCGGCGCCTATCCCGAGCCATTCCGCGGCAATGTCTTCATCGGCGAAGTCGCCGGCAACCTCATCCACCGGCAAATCCTGGAGCGCGACGGCGTCACGTTCAAAAGCCGGCGGGCCGACCAAAACACCGAGTTCGTCCGCTCGACGGACAACTGGTTCCGCCCCGTCAACTTCGTCAATGCACCCGACGGCACGCTCACCGTCCTCGATATGTATCGCGAAACCATCGAGCACCCCTGGTCCATCCCCGACGACATCAAAGCCCAGCTCGACCTCTCCAGTGGCAACGACCGGGGCCGGTTGTATCGGCTTACGCCGCCGGGATTCTCAAAACGGAACCCACCGAATCTGGCCAATTGCACGACAATGGAGCTTGTTGCTCATCTCGAAAATCTTAACTCGTGGTATCGCGAAACAGCCCAGCGACTGCTCTTTGAGCGACAGGACAAGGCCGCTGTAAAGCAGCTAGAGAGGCTTGTGCGCGATGGATTGCCTCTTCAATCAAGGATTCACGCTTTATATTTGCTCCAATCACTAGATTCCTTGAGCGATAGCGTCTTGCTAGAAGCGCTCGATCAAGAGCCGTCAGTCTGCCGGCACGCAGTTATTCTGTCTGAGTCACATTTTGCGAATTCGCCCAAACTCAGCGAGCGAGTCATCCGCCTTGCGTTTGCCGGCGAGCGGTCTTTACGCCTTCAGGTTGCTCTTACATTTGGCAATCTGTCTGCCTACGACCATGTCGATGCCTTCATGAGCCTCGCAAATTATCCCAACGATCCGTGGATGCGGACTGCTTTGCTCAGCTCCGTGAATGATGATGCTGAGCGACTATTGGTCGAATCAATCAACCGCGCCGATAAGAAATCTGGTTCATTTAGTATTCCTATAACCTTCACTAGGCAGTTAGCCGTCCTCCTTGGAGCATCCGAGACGGACGATGCAGTAGTGAACACGCTTGGACGAGTTTCGAAACTGCCACTCGAGAACGCAAGCGTCGCCGCCAACGTACTGACAGGCTTGGGAGATGGGCTCTCTCGTCGCAAGCGGCGGATCGATGACTACATTCAGCGCCTGGCCACACCGCAGCGCACGCTGTTAGACACGCTCATCAATCATATCGCTGACGCGGTGACGAAATCATCGATTGTCGAAGAACGGGTTGCTGCAATTGAGTTTCGCGGCCGAATCGCACTCGCACAGAACGTAGCGAGTTTGGCAAACTGCCTTTCGCCAACCGAACCACGTGAGGTTCAGCAAGCAGCAATGCGAGTCCTCGGATCGTTCAACGAACCCACCATCGCCACCGAACTCCTCTCTCGCTGGAAACGACTCACCCCGCCGCTCCGCGACGAAGCCGTCACGATCCTCCTTAGCCGTCCCATCTGGCACGAGCCCCTAATTGCCGCTCTCGAAACCGGCGACATCCCCATTTCTCAGGTCTCCATTCCCCAGCGCTCCCGCCTCGCCGCGATCAAAGATGAAAAACTCGCCGAACGAGCCAAGAAAATCCTGGCTAACTTCGCTGTCGGGCCACGCCAGGAAGTAATCGATCGCTATCAAGACTCTCGCTCGCTCAAAGGCGACTCCACTCGCGGCCAAATCGTCTATCGCCGCGAGTGCATGAATTGTCACAAGCTTCGCGGCGAAGGTAGCGATGTCGGGCCAAGCCTCGAAACGGTTCAGCATCGCTCGCCGCAGGAGATTCTGATTCACGTCCTCGATCCCAACCGCGAAGTCTCGCCCAATTATCTCGAGTATGTCGTTCGCCTCGCCGACGGCCGCGTTCTCACCGGTCTGATCGCCGCCGAGACCGATGCCGGCCTGACGCTCCGCCGCGCTCAGAACCAGGAAGACAACATCCTCCGCTCCGAGATTGAAGAAATCGCCTCCAGCGGTAAATCGCTCATGCCCGAAGGCATGGAACAAAAAATCACACCGCAAGACATGGCCGACCTCATTGCATATCTGCGTAAGAACTAAAAATCTCACGCAAAGGCGCAGAGGCGCAAAGCAAAAGAGTCTCAGCTAAGCCACTTGCCATGTCATCTCTGCGCCTTTGCGCCTCTGCGGGAGCATTGCCCTCTTCCACGTTGCATTCCTTAGGCCCGCCTGCCACAATCAAAGTACCCACCAGATCGATCCTGCCGTATCCTTTCCCGCCTTGGCATGATCATGTTTGTCCGCCGTATTTCGTTGCTTATTGCTGCACTGCTCGCAGTCTTCGCTGGCCAAGCGCGAGCCGCCCAACCGCTGACTTTCGAGCAGCACGTCCGCCCCATCCTCCGCGCCCACTGCTTTCAATGTCACGGCGAGGAAGACGAGCATGAGGGCAGCCTCGATCTGCGGCTGGTTCGCCTGATCTCCAAAGGCGGCGACAGCGGCCCGGCCATTTTCCCCGGCAAAGCCGAAGTGAGCCTTATCGTCCAGCGCCTCACCGCCGGTGAGATGCCGCCGGAAGGCAAAGGCAAGCCAGTTTCGGCAAAAGAAGTTGAAACGATTCGCAACTGGATCGACCAAGGTGCAAAAACGGCTCGCCAAGAGCCGGACTCGCCGGTCCCAGTTTTAGATGCCGAAAAATCATTTTGGTCGTTTCAGCCGCTGATGAATTCGCCGCTGCCAATCCTGCAAGACGGCACACGGAGTGTGCCTACCAGTTACTCGCCGGCCGACGTCTTCCTCCTCGCCGAGCTGCAAAAGCACAACCTCACGTTCTCAGCCGCCGCAGATCGCCGCACGCTTCTCCGCCGCGCCTCGTTCGACCTGCACGGGCTGCCGCCTTCACCCGCCGAGCTCGATCGCTTCCTCGCCGACGTTTCACCCGATGCCTATGAAAAACTCCTCGACCGCCTCCTCGCCTCGCCGCGATACGGCGAACGCTGGGGCCGCCACTGGCTCGACGTCGCTGGCTATGCCGATAGTGATGGCTACACCGAAAAAGACCCCGAACGAAAATACGCCTATAAGTACCGCGATTACGTCATCCGCTCGCTGAACGCGGACAAGCCATGGAACGATTTTCTGCTCGAGCAGCTCGCCGGCGATGAGCTATTGACGCCGCCCTACACGAACCTCTCGCCGGAGCAGGCCGAACTGCTCACCGCGACCGGCTTTTTGCGGATGGCCCCCGACGGCACGGCCGACGGTGGCGTCGATCAAACGGCCGCCCGCAACGACGTCATGGCCGAGACGATCAAGATCGTCTCTTCCTCGCTGCTCGGACTGACGGTCGGCTGCGCTCAATGCCACAATCACCGCTACGACCCGATCCCGCAGGCTGATTACTACCGCTTCCGGGCCATCTTCGAGCCGGCTTACGACGTGAAAAATTGGCGCAAGCCGGCCGATCGTCTGGTGTCGCTGTGGAGCGACGAGACCCGCCAAAAGGCCGCCGCAATCGACGCTGAGCTGAAAAAGCTGGCCGACGAGCGAAACGCGGAGATGGACAAGATCGTCGCCGCAATCTTTGAAAGCGAAGTCGCCAAGCTGCCCGAGGAGCAGCGCGAGCTGGCCCAAAAGGCGCGCGACACCACCGCGAAGGATCGCACCGACGAACAAAAGCAGCTTCTCAAGGATCATCCCAGCCTCAATGTCAGTCGCGGCAGTGCATATCTCTATGACCGGAAAAAAGTCGATGCTCTGACCAAAGACTTTGACGCCCGGCAAAACGAGCTGAAGGCCAAGCGGCCCGCCGAGGATTTTGTCCCTTGCCTGACCGAAGTGCCCGGCAAGTTCCCGCAGACGTTTGTCTTCTATCGCGGTGATGTAAATCAACCGAAGCAAGCCGTCGAACCGGGCGAGCTCTCCGTCCTAAGCTCAGTTAACTCAAGATCCCAAATCCCAAATTCGAAATCCCAAATCGAGTGTTCCATTCCTGACGATGATCCATCGCTCCCAACCTCCGGCCGCCGCCTGGCATACGCCCGCTGGCTGACGAGCGGTCAGCAACCGCTCGTGCCCCGCGTTCTCGTCAATCGTATTTGGATGCTCCACTTCAGTCGCGGCATCGTGATTACGCCGGGCGATTTCGGTCAGCTTGGCGCTCGGCCGAGCCATCCGGAGCTGCTCGATTGGCTCGCTTCGCGGTTCATCGGCGACGGCTGGGAGCTGAAGCGGATGCATCGTCTGCTGATGTCGTCAACCGCCTATCGCCAGTCGTCGCGCCGCACCGACGAGCTGGACCGCATCGATCCCGACAATCGGCTGCTGGGCCGGATGTCGATTCGCCGCCTCGAGGCCGAGGCAGTTCGCGATTCAATTCTCGCCGCCACCGATCGACTCAACCTCGAAATGCTTGGGCCGCCGGTGCCGGTGACTGTCGATGAAGTCGGACAGACAATCATCGGCCTCGATAATCGTGATAGTGCGGGTCGTCCGGTCAGTAAGCGGGTCTCGCTGGGCGACGACGAATTCCGCCGCAGCGTCTATGTCCAGGTCCGGCGTTCCCTGCCCCTTTCCATGCTGGAGACCTTCGACGCACCCGCGTTGAATCCCAATTGCGAGTTGCGCAATCGCTCCACTGTCGCTCCACAGTCGCTGCTTTTGATGAATAACGATTTTGTCCTCGCTCAGTCACAGGCGCTGGCCAAGCGGGTGATTGAACACTGCGGCGACAATCGGGCCGAGCAAGTGCGGCAGGTATTTCGGATAGCGCTGTGCCATGAACCAACCGATGCTGAGCTCGAGGCTGCGGTTCAGTTGATCGCCACTCAGGAGTGTGAATTCAACGCCCAAAACGACGACAAGGCGCCGCCCGCCGCGACGCGGGCCATTGCCAGTTTGTGCCAAGCATTGTTTAGCTCCAACGCGTTCCTGTATATTGATTAGCCGTCCCAGGTAGAAGCGGTCACGCTCCGCGTGACTTGCCCTGTGTGCCCAGGCGGAGGACTTCGCAATGCTCAGTTTCTTCGAGCAGGTCCAGCGGGCCGGCGGATTGTCCCGCCGTCAGTTTCTCTCGGCCGGAGCCATCGGAGGCGGCCTGACGCTGGCGCGGCTCCTGCAGGCCGAGCAAGCCGCAGGCATTCGCTCGTCGCATAAGGCGGTGATCAACATCCATCTCGACGGCGGGCCACCGCAAATGGATATGATCGACCTCAAGCCGCAGGCACCAGCCGAAATCCGCGGCGAGTTCGGCCCAATCGCGACCAAAATCCCCGGCGTGCAAATTTGCGAGCACCTGCCCAAGCTGGCCGCCGCGGCCGACAAGTTCGTTTTCATCCGCTCGCTCGTCGGCGCTTCGAACCAGCACGACGCTTTTCAGTGTCAGACCGGTTTTGACGCCAAGAATCTGGCCAGCATTGGCGGCCGCCCGGCCATGGGCTGCATCGTCGGCAAGCTGCAAGCCACCGCTGCGGACGTCGCCCCGCCGTTCGTCGATCTGATGCAGGGCCGGCCGCTGGTCCGCAACAGCGCCCGTCCCGGGTTCCTCGGCCCGAGCTATGGGCCATTTCGCCCTGACATCTCGCAGATGTTTGAGCGGCAGCTCGAAGACAAAATGATCGTCGAGCTGGCCAACAAGGGCGACGGCCACACGACCGCGCTGTCTCTTTCGCAAGAGCTGTCGCAGAGCCGCTTGCAGGACCGCACCTCGCTGCGCTCGGGCCTCGATCGACTGCGCGGCCAGGTCGATCGCAGCGGCATGATGGACGCCGTCGATTCGTTCACCAAACAAGCCGTCGGCATTCTCACCAGTGGCCGCTTTGCTGCCGCAATGGACCTGATGCGCGAAGACCCGCGGGCCATCGAGCGATACACGATGAACGCCGCCAGCAATGATCCGCCCTCGACGACCAGCGATCGGCCCAACGCCACGCTGAAATTTCTGCTGGCCCGCCGCCTGATTGAAGCGGGCGTCCGGTGCGTCAGCATCTCGCTCTCGGATTTCGATACGCATAGCAATAATTTTGGCCGACTGCGAAAACTCCTGCCGATTCTCGATCATGGTCTGACGACGCTCGTCGCCGATCTGTCGGAGCGCGGGATGCTCGACGACGTCTCGATCGTCGCCTGGGGCGAATTTGGCCGCACACCGAAGGTGCAACCGTCCAACGCGGGACGCGATCATTGGCCCGCCGTTGGCATGGCCCTCTTAGCCGGCGGCGGCATGCATACCGGGCAGACGATCGGCGAAACCGACCGCTACGCCGGCGCCGCCACCAGCCGCCCCGTCACCTATCAGGATGTCTTCGCCACGCTCTATAACCGCCTTGGGCTCAACGCTCGCGGCGTGACGATCACCGACCCCACAGGTCGGCCGCAGTACCTGCTTGATCAGGGCGAAGTGATCCGTGAGCTAATCTGAGTTTGCCCCAGATTGCTGTCGCCAGCAATTCTTACCGCCCGCGACCATCGATCAACAAGAGGTCGGTCTCGCCGCACTCGCTATAGACCACGTAATGGATGGTCGCTTGCTTATTGGAATCCTTCAAGAACGCCCGCAGCTTCGCGGCCGCATCCAAGCGGCTTTTTGATTTGTCGATTCGTGCGTTCAAGTCGGCCACGCCGCGCTCAAAGCTTGCCGCATTGCGCGTCGCTTCCATGTGCTTGAGCTTCCAGGCCGGAAACCGACGACTGGTGGACGGCGGCTCATTTGCGTTGCTCTCTTTGAGCTTGTCGGACCATAATTTCAGTGACCTCTCGGCGCTGTCCAAATCGCGCTGGGCGTTAGGCAGGGGCTTTTTCGCGTCTTCCTCGATTTGCGCGATTCGGCGCAGCGACAACTCGCCGTCTTTTCCGTCTTCTTTAAACATAGGGTCGACGGAAACGACGACTTTGCCGCTCTCTTGCTTGATGCCAACTTGAATCTCGAGTCCGGGAATACTTGGAAACTCAACGATTACTTTCCCACCGACCGGCATTCCTGCAAACGCAGACATGCCCATGCCGGGCGTCATCCCGGAGGGTAACGCGGACCCCGGCGCCGTGGCGGACATGAGCGCCATATTGGGAGCCGCAGGCGTGCCGGTGTTCCGCATGCCGCCGCGAAATGTGGCTTCGCTTGAAAAACCGATTAACTCGGTGATCTCCAGCTGCAGCGCGCTGGCCCGGGGTGGATTGGGCAGCGGGATCTCGACCTGCTGCTTGTCGGACGACAAATCGATCGCAATCGGCTCCGCCCGCAACGGCTCCCGGAGCTGAACGACCCGCTTCCGCTTTCCATCACTGATCTCCAGCAAGCAATTCGCAAGCTGCGACGTCAGTCTGGCATCACGTTGCAGCTGGGCCCAGGAAAATACGAGATCCGATCCATCCAGGCGTAAGCTGGCGATCGGGTCCGCCATCCCAGGCGGTCGTGTTGTCGGTTCGACTTCCGGCACGACCGAAATGTCCGATGCCGCGGGAAAATCGGCGGCTGCCGCGATCAGCGAGACTTTCAGGCCCGCGTCCGCATCTGTCAGCGAAGTTCGGAGCTCGTCCGTTGACGACGCGGAGTCTGGTAATCGCCAAACCTCGGGCCAAAGGGCCGCGCCAGTCTGTTGCTGACCCGCTGGAGCGCCTGCAGTAGGATTAACTCCCGCGCTGGCCCAGAACGTCCACGCTCGAGCCGTGGCCGCCGCGGGCGGGGTGGCTGCTCGCGGAAGCGCGACTGGCTGAATCGGCTGCGGCGGAAGTGGCGGAAGGAA
>Ga0136846_1223535_pt1 | contig 17664 bp, 20 predicted proteins | sample HopSoiMetagenom2_FD_96841 | JGI IMG/M metagenome (GOLD analysis project Ga0136846, IMG submission 96841) | Grasslands soil microbial communities from Hopland, California, USA - 2 Assembly 2016 (version 4) | ecosystem: Environmental > Terrestrial > Soil > Grasslands | place: USA: Hopland...
CGAAGCTCAAGTCGGCCGCCGGCATGGCCGAGCGGATCACGTTCGTGATCGACGAGCAGGGCCGCATCGCCCACGTGATCGACAAGCCGCAGGTGGCGCGCCACGCCGAAGAGGTCCTCGCGCTCCTCTAGGCTACAATCCGCCGATGCTGCTGCACGCCGCGACGATTTTCCTCAGCGCATTCCTCCTCTTCCTCGTCCAACCCCTCCTCGCGAAGCAGATCCTGCCCTGGTTCGGCGGGGCGGCGATCGTGTGGACCCTGTGCATGGTGTTCTTCCAGCTCGTCCTGCTGCTGGGCTATGCCTACGCGCATTGGCTCTCCAGCCGCGCGGGCGCAAGGCGCCAGGCCTGGATCCACGTGGCGCTCCTCGTGGCGAGCCTCGCGTTCCTGCCCGTGGCCCCGGACGCATCATGGAAGCCCGCGGGCGGCGACAACCCGGTCGTCGGCATCCTCGCGCTGCTCTTCGCGACGGTGGGGCTCCCCTACTTCCTGCTCTCGTCCACGAGCCCGCTGGTGCAATCGTGGTTCGCGCGGGAATTTCCGGGCTCGAGCCCGTACCGGCTGTTCGCGCTGTCCAACCTCGCCTCCATGCTCGCGCTGCTGGGCTACCCGTTCCTCTTCGAGCCGTGGCTCACCAACCCGCAGCAATCGCGCTGGTGGTCGGGGGGATACGCGCTCTTCGTGGCGCTGTGCGCCGCCCTCGCGTGGCGCAGCCGGGCCGCGCCGCTGATGGGCGCGGAAGGATGGCAACCGTCGGCGCAGGCGGCCGAGGCGAAGCCGCGCGCCCGTGATATCGCGCTCTGGCTTGCGCTCGCCACGATGGGCTCGGTGGTCCTGCTCGGCGTGTCGAACCACCTCACCCAGAACATTTCGTCGATCCCGCTGCTGTGGGTGATCCCGCTCGCGATCTACCTGCTCACGTTCATCCTCTGCTTCGAGGGGCGCTTCTGGTACCGCCGCGACATCTACCTCGCGAGCCTGCTCTTCGTGCTGTGCGCCATGGGCTGGTTCCTGGCCGATCGCCGCCTGCAGTTCGACCTGCTGTGGCACCTCCTGGTGTTCAACATCGGGCTCTTCTTCATCTGCATGTTCTGCCACGGCGAGCTCGCGCGCATGCGGCCGGGGCCCAGGCACCTCACGCTCTTCTACCTCGTGGTGTCGCTGGGCGGCGTGCTGGGCGGCGTGCTGGTGGGGATCGTGGCGCCCGTCACCCTGCCCTCCTATCTCGAGCTCGAGATCGCGCTGGTCGTGCTCGCGCTGCTCGCCTTCGTGGTGAACCTGCGCCAGCACATCGTGGTGCTGGGGTTCATCGCCGCCGTGGCCGGGGTGACCTTCGCGGTGCTGGTCTATCGCGTCCACACGTTCACGGAGGACACGGTGCACGTCGAGCGCAACTACTACGGCGTGCTGCGCGTGAAGGAGAACGAGTCGCAGCTCGACGAGCCGGGCAAGACGAGGTACCGCTCGCTCGTGCACGGGGCGATCCTGCACGGCGAGCAATATCTCTCCGACAAGTACCGGCGCTCGGCGACGACGTACTACAAGACAACGTCGGGCATCGGCCGCACGCTGGTGGCGTTCCTCGGAAAAGGCGCGAGAGTGGGCGTGATCGGCTTGGGCGCGGGGTCCATCGCGGTCTATGCGAACAAGGGCGATACCTACCGCTTCTACGACATCAACCCGGCGGTCATCGAGGTGGCCAACACCTGGTTCACGTACCTCAAGGACGCGCGCGCCACCGGCGCGAAGGTCGATACGGTGCTGGGGGACGCGCGCCTGTCGCTCGAGCGCGAGCCGCCGCAGAACTTCGACGTGATCGCCGTGGATGCATTCTCCGGCGACTCGATCCCGGTGCACCTCATCACCGTGGAGGCGTTCACCGAATACCTGCGCCACCTCCAGCCGAAGGGCGTGATTGCCTTCCACGTGTCCAACCGCTTCCTCGACTTGAAGCCTGTGCTGCTCGCGATCGCCGAGGCCCACAAGCTGGAGTACGCGTTCATCCACGAGACGGGCGAGGCCGGCGGCACCACCAGCGACTGGGTGGTGCTCACGCGGGACAAGACGTTCATCTACAAGCAGGAGATCGCCGAGGCGACCGAGCCCGTGGCGCCGCAGCCGGACTGGCGCCTCTGGACCGACGACTACAACAACCTGGTCCAGGTCTTCAAGCGCTAGCCCAGCGCCTCGGCGACGCGCTCGGCGATGAGCGCGCTCACACGCTCGTTGGACTCGACCGTCACGCCCGCGATATGGGGCGTGAGCAGGAGCCGCGGGGCGCCGGTGAGCGGCGAGCCGGCGGCAAGCGGCTCATGGTCGAAGACGTCGAGCGCTGCACCGCCCAGCCGCCCTTCGCGCAGCATGGTGGCGAGCGCCGCTTCGTCCACGATCCCGCCGCGCGCCGTATTCACGAGGATCGCATCGCGCTTCATCCGCGACAGGCGCTCGCGACCCAGCAGGCCACGGGTGGAGTCGTCCAGCGGAAGGTGGAGCGAGACCACGTCGCACTCCGCGATGAGCGCATCCAGATCCCTCGCGTCGGTGCGCGCGTTCGCCCACGCCGGGTCATCGCGCCCGATGTGCGGATCGTAGCCAACGACCTTCATGCCGATCGCCGCGGCCTTGCGCGCCGTGAGCCGGCCGATGCTGCCGAAGCCCACGATGCCCAGCGTCTTGCCGGCCGCCTCGCGCCCCTGCGACAGCGTCTGGCGCGGCCAGGTGCCCGCCTCCACTGCCCGCGTCGAGAAGTAGGCGCCGCGCAGCAACACGAGCGCTGCCGCCAGCACGTATTCCGCGACCGACTCGGCGTTGGCGCCGCTCGCCGGGATCACCTGGATGCCGCGCGACTCGCAGGCGACCACGTCGATGTTGTCGAGCCCCACGCCCAGCCGGCCCACGACTCGCAGCTTCGGGGCCGCCGCGAGCAGCTCGCCGCGCACCGGCGTGCGGTTGCGGACGATCCAGCCCTGGGCTTCCCGCAACGCGGCCGCGAGCGAGGCGGGCTCGTCCACCAACCGGGGGCGGTAGTCCACGTCGAAGCGCGCGGACAACCGCTCGACGGCGGGCGCATCCATGAACTCGCTGATGACGATGCGGGCGCTCATGCCGCGGAGTGTAGCGGCTGCGCGGCGCGGCGCGCGAGGTAGCCGGTGATCTCCTCGCGGTCGTGGTACAGGTGCTTGAAGCGCAGGTAGTAGCCTCCCCCGCCCAGCGCCTCGTCGATCAGCCCGCGGCAGCGCTCGACCTCCTCGCGCCGCTTCTTCATGGGCAGCTTCAGGTTGAAGATCGTCTCCCGGCACCAACCCTCGGCGATCCAGTGCGCGGCGAGCCGGGCGATGCGCGACGGGCTCTCCACCATGTCGCAGACCATCCAGTCCACGGGGTCCGGGGGACGGTAGTGGAAGCCGTCGTCGCGGCGATGCTTCACCTGCCCGCTGTCGAGCAGCCGCGCGTCCATCTCGCCGTTGTCCACCGCGGTCACCATGAAGCCGCGCTGCACGAGCTGCCAGGTCCAGCCGCCAGGAGAGGCGCCGAGGTCGACCGCCGCGCGCCCCGGCTCGAAGCGTCGTCCCGGGGCGAATTCCAGCAGCGCCTCGGCGAGCTTGAGCGTCGAGCGCGATGGGGCGCCCGACGGCATGCGCAGCCGCGGGATGCCCATCGGCCAGTGCGCCCCATTGGTGACCGCGGAGATCCCCACGTAGCATGCGCGGCCGCCCACGAAGAAGACGTGCAGCCGCTCCTCGGCATCGGGGTCGTCGAACGTCACGCCCGACTTGCGCAGCGCGCGCTCGAGGTGCGCCTGCAGCGGCCGCGTGAGCGTCGCCAGCGCCTTGCCGTCATTGGTATCGGGCATCTCGAGCCAGAGCGACGCGAAGCGCGTGCCCAGGGCGCGCACGCCTGCCGCGATCGGCGTCACGCGGTCGGACTCGGGCAGGTCCGTGAGCAGCTCGCCTACGCGCACCATCTGGCGCGCGAACACGAGGCGCGCGAACTCCAGATGCAACCCGAGCTCCACGCCCATCGCATCCTGGTGGGGCTGGAAGACCGCGAAGCCGCTGTCGTCGCGAGCCTTCACGAAGCCCTCCACGCCCATGTCCGCGGCTTGCGCGGTGATCTCCTGCGCGATCTCGCGCTCGAAGCCCGCGCGGCCGTAGAGCAGCAGGCGGGCGGGCCTCACGCCGGCCGCGCGTGGCGAAAGAGCCGGAAGAAGTTCTCGGTGGTGCGCTGGGCGACTTCCTCGAAGGAAATGCCGCGCAGCCGCGCGACCTCCTCCGCGACGTGGCGCACCCACGCGGGCTGGTTCGGCTTGCCGCGATGGGGCACGGGCGCGAGGTATGGCGAATCGGTCTCGACCAGCATGCGGTCGAGGGGCACGCGCTTCGCGACTTCCTTCAGCGCCACGGCGTTCTTGAACGTGACGATCCCCGAGAACGAGATATGGAAGCCCTGTTGCAGGGCGGCCTCGGCCACTTCCCAGGTCTCGGTGAAGCAGTGCATGACGCCGCCCGCCTCGCCGGCCCCTTCCTCGCGCATGAGGCGCAGCGTGTCCTCGGCGGCGGCGCGCGTGTGGATCACGAGCGGCTTGCCCGCGCGGCGCGCGGCGCGGATGTGCGTGCGGAAGCGATCGCGCTGCCACCCGGTGTCGCCTTCCACGCGGAAATAGTCGAGGCCGGTCTCGCCGATGGCGACCACCTTGGGATCGTCGGCCATGGCGACCAGGTCCTCGACGGTCGCCTCGCGATCGTCGCCCCGCTCGTCGGGATGCACGCCTGCCGAGCACCACAGGTTGGGCGCGGCGCCCGCGGTGCGCCGCACCGCCGGGAACGTGGCGAGCGTCGTGCTGATGGTGAGCGCATGCGTGACGCCATTGTCGCCCATGCGCGACAGGACGCCCGCGAGGTCTCCCCCGAGCTCCGGAAAATCGAGGTGGCAGTGCGAATCGACCAGCATTCGGCCATTTTACCGGGACGGTAGGACTCTTCCTTCACGCAAAGCGGACGACGGGAGTTGGCTCGCGCGCGCCGCGCGGCCGATATTGGATGTCGGGAACATGCCGAAGGAGGTTGTCATGAAATCGAAGATTCTCGTCACGCTCATCGCCGCGACGCTCGGCCTCGCGGCCGCCACGGCGTCGGCGCAAACCTATCGCGAAGAGCAATCGGTGCGCGTTGCGCGCGCGGATCGCTGGGAGCCCGGGGCGCCCGAAGGCTTCTGCCGGCTGCGGGTGTACGTGGACGACAGCGCGCGCATCGAGCTGCACGGCGACCAGGTGATCGTGCGCACCAATTCCGGCGGCCGCGCGCATGACACCGGCACCCGCTGCAACCAGCCGCTTCCGGCGCAGCCGGTGGAGGACTTCCGCGTGACGTCCGAGGGCGGCCGCGGAGCGGTGGTAGACGTGGTCACGCCCTCGCGTGCCAACGGGTTCACGGCCGGCCTCACGATCGACGATCCGCGCGGCGGCGGCGACACGTATGAATTGCTCGTGGCCTGGCGCAACCCGGCGGCCATGCCGGTCCCGCCGGTCGCAGTGGCGCCGGAACCGGTACCGCCTTTGGCCGCGGCGGACGTCGTGCCCTTCGACGACGCGCGCGCCTGCCAGGACCGCGTGCGGCGCGACTTCCTCGCGCGCAACGACGACACCGCCTACCTGGAGTTCACGGCGGCGCCCAGCGTGCACGACCAGGGGCCCATCCGCGAGCGCATCCGCGGGCAGGCGTGGGCGCGCAACCGCAACGAGTCGCGCCCGATGAGCTACGAGTGCCTGGTGAACTATCGCACCAACCGCGTGCTCGCCTCGAGCTACGAGCTGGGCCCGCATCGCACCTACGGGTCGCTGTACTAGGAGCGATACATCCAGTCGCGCGTCATGGGAAGCCCGGTCTTGCCGGGCTTCGCCTGCTTCGAGGCGAGGATCTGGTAGATCGAGATCCACCCTTGCTCGAATGCGTGCGCGCAGCCGGCGAGATAGAGGCGCCAGATGCGCGCCACGCGCTGGCTCGACGCGGCGGCCGCCTCCTGCAGGTGGCGCTCGAAGTTCGCGCTCCACAGGTCGAGCGTGCGTGCGTAGTGGGGCCGCAGGCTTTCCACGTCGTGCACTTCCAGGCGCTGCTCGCTCATGTCGTGGACCACCCGGTGCAGGTGCGGCAGCTCGCCGCGCGGGAACACATAGCGCTCGATGAACTCTCCGGCGCCGAAGCCCACCGCGCGGTTTTTCGTGTCCGATGAGGTGATGCCGTGGTTGAGGAAGAGGCCGCGCTCGCGCAGCAGGCGCCGCACCGTCTCGAAGTAACCGGGAAGGTTCTTGAGGCCCACGTGCTCGAACATGCCGACGCTCGCGACCTTGTCGTAGAAGTCCTCGCCGGGATGGTCGCGGTAATCCTGCAACAGGACGCGGCAGCGCCCTTGCAGGCCGGCGGACCGGATGCGCTCGGTGGCGAGGCGGAACTGGTTTTCCGAGAGCGTGATGCCGGTCGCATCCACGCCGTATTGCGCCGCCGCGTGCATCGCGAGCGCGCCCCAGCCGCAGCCGATGTCCAGGAACCGCTCGCCGGGCTCGAGGAGCAGCTTGCGGCAAATGTGGTCGAGCTTCGCGACCTGCGCTTCCTCGAGGGTGGCGGCATCCGAGCGGAAATAGGCGCACGAGTAAACCATGCGGGGATCGAGCCAGAGCTGGTGGAACTCGTTCGAGACGTCGTAGTGGTGCTGTATCGCCTCGCGGTCGTCGCGGCGGGTGTGGCGTCCGTTGGTGGGACCGGTCGCGTCGAAGAGGGCCGGGCCGTGGGCACGGCTGAGCGCTTCTGCGCCGAGGATTGCCTCGCGCACGTCGCCCTCGACGTCGATGCCGCCCTCGATATAAGCCTCGGCGAGGGAAAGCATGTTGGGCCGGGCAAGTGCGGCGGCCGCGCCGGGGCCCTTCAGGCGCAGCGTCACGCGCGGATCGTCGGACAATGACACCTCGCGCCCGTCCCACAGCACCACGCGTACCGGCGCGACCACGCGCTTCTTCAATCGCGAAAGTGCGCTGTCCAGCGGACGTCCCCAGAACATCGACTGCCTCCTCGCCGCCGCAGGCGCGGCGCCCGGGGCTAGATCGTGTGGGTCGGCCGGGAGGACTGCAACGCGCCCGCGAGCAGGCCTTCGACCTTCTTCCTGAGCTCGCGCGCGGCCTCGCTATCGGAAAGCTGCACGCCGATGCCCTGGGGGCGGTTGCCGGTGCTGTGCGCGGGGTTGATCCACGCCACGCTTCCCTGCAGGGGGATCTTGTTCGGATCGTCCAGCAGGGTGAGCAGGATGAGCACCTCTTCCCCCAGCGAATGGGACCGGCTGCTGGGCAAAAAGATTCCGCCCCCCTTCAGCACCGGAATCCACGCCGCGTAAAGAGCGGACTTCGAGCGGATCACCAGCGTGAAGACGCCGGGACGCTGGACATCGGGGACGGTTGCGAGCTCGCTCATGGCCGGTGTGCGGAAGTGGCTCGATTGTAGGACATGAGCAGGTGCTCGGCCAGCAGCCGCGGGTTGAGCGGATGCGCGGCGAGCGCCCTCGCCTCCGCAAGCTCGCGGTCGAGCGCGAAGAGCGCTTCCAGGTCGGCGGATTTCGCACGGGCCCGCAACGGCTGTGCGAGGTGTCCGTGATGGCGCGGCTCGCCGTCGAGTCGCACGCGCGCGAGGTCGTGCACCCACGTCTGCATCCAGTGGATGAAGCGCTCCACCGATTCCCGGTCGACGGTAGCGGCGAACGTGAGCGCATCGGCGCCCGAGGGCTTGGCGAGCTCGGCAAGCAGTCGCCGCTGCAGCTCCGCCTCCCCGGCCTGCGACTGCTCCAGCGCCGCCAGCGGCGCTCCTCCGGCCGCGGCGAGCGCGGCTTCCGGCGCGCCCACCCCCTGCTCACGCAGCCACGCGAGCGATGCATCGCGCGGCGGCACGGCGAGCGCCAGGATGCGGCAGCGGCTGCGGATCGTGGGCAGCAGCCGTGCCGGCCGGTCGCTCACGAGCACGATGAGGGTGGAGGGTGGCGGCTCTTCCAAGGTCTTGAGGAGCGCGTTGGCCGCACCCGGGTTCATCGCCTCGGCGGGGTGCACGACGAGCACCCTGTAGCCCGCGCGATGCGTGGAGAGCGCGATGAAGTCCGCCACCGCACGGACCTGGTCGATCTTGATGACGACGCTCTTCGCCTTCTCCGGCTTCGCCGGCTCGGCGTCGCCTTCGCCCGCCTCGTCGTCCTGCGCCGCCTCGGGCACGATCTCACGGTAGTCCGGGTGGTTGCCCTGCGAGAACCAGTGGCACGAAGGGCACTTCCCGCAGGCGAGTCCCTGAAGCGGCGATTCGCACAGGATGCTCGCCGCGAGCGCGTGCGCGAACTCGACCTTGCCGATGCCTGCGGGCCCGTGCACGAGGAGCGCGTGCGGCAAGCGCGCGCGATCGGCGAGCAATCGCTCGAGGGCCGCGCGATGCCAGGCGAAGGGATTCACGCGAACGCCTCGCCGAACGCGGCCGCGAGCCTCGCGCGCACATCCTCGAGCGTTCCCGAAGCGTCGACGACGTGGAACCGGTAGCCATGCTGGCGCGCGCGATCGAGATAGGCGTCGCGCACGCGCACGAAGAATTCGGCCTGCTCGCTCTCGAAGCGATCGGCCGTGCGGCTCTGGGCGCGCTGGCGCTCGTAGGCAATGGTCGGATCCAGGTCGAAGAGGAAAGTCGCGTCGGGCTGGAGGTTGGGATGCACCAGCGCCTCCAGCGTCGCCACGACCTGCCGCTCGAGCTGGCGCCCGCCGCACTGGTAGGCGTACGTCGAGTCGCTGAAGCGATCGCAAACGACCCAGGTCCCCGCGGCGAGCGCTGGCTCGATCATGCCGCCCACGTGCACGCTGCGCGCGCCGAACATCAGCAGCGCCTCGGACAGGGCGCTCATGGGCTGGTGCAGCACGAGCTCCCGCAGGCGTTCTCCCACTGGCGTGCCGCCAGGCTCGCGCGTGAGCAGCACGCCGTGGCCCCGCGCCCGGACGTGCTCGCACAGGAACTCGAGGTGCGAGGACTTCCCCGCGCCATCGATGCCTTCCACGGTGATGAATTTGCCGCGCGTCATCTCTTCAATTGGTATCTTGCCACCCCGCGATTGTGCTCCTCGAGCGTGGCCGAGAACTGGTGCGTGCCATCGCCACGACCCACGAAGTAGAGCGCATTCGTCTGCGCGGGATGCATCGCGGCGGCGAGCGACCCGGCGCCCGGCATCGCGATGGGCGTGGGCGGGAGGCCGTCGCGCGTGTACGTGTTGTACGGGGTGTCGGCAGTGAGGTCGCGCTTGCGGATGTCGCCGTCGAACTTTTCCCCGATGCCGTAGATGACCGTGGGGTCCGTCTGCAGGCGCATGCCCTTACGGATGCGGTTGGCGAACACGCCCGCGATGACCGGCCGTTCGCCCGCCGCGCCCGTCTCCTTCTCCACGATGGACGCGAGGATGAGCGCCTCGTACGGTGTCTTCAGCGGCAGGCTCGGATCCCGGCCGGCCCACGCGTCGGCCAAACGCTTCTTCATCGCGCCGTGCGCGCGCCTGAGGAGGTCGAGGTCGCTCGTGCCCGGCGCGAAGCGATAGGTATCGGGAAAGAACCAGCCCTCGGGCAGCGGCTCGGCGATCCCCAGCGCGCTGCGGATCTCGTCCTCCGACTTGCCGGCGAGCGTCTGCTTCACGTTCGAGTTCGCGGCGAGCTGCGCGCGCCACTGGCGGAACGTGGTGCCCTCGACGAACAGGATCTCCGCGAGCACGACGTCGCCGCGCTTGAGCTTGTCCAGGATCTCCAGCGGCGTCATGGCGCGCTCGAGGCGATAGGTGCCCGCCTGGATCGCCCCGGACCTGCCGAGGATTCGCGCGATCAGCCAGAAGCTCTCGCCCTCGGGAAAAAGCCCCTCGTCGGCGAGGCGATGCGAGACGCTCTTCACGCTCGCCCCGCTCCGCACCGTGAAGTCGAACGGCGTGCGGGGCAACGCCACCGGGTGGTTGGCGAACCAGTAGAGCCATGCGCCCGCGGCGGCCATCGCCACGATCGCGAGCAGCAGCAGGTTCCTAAGCGCGCGCATCATCGGATGCGATGAGCGATTGCGCTCGCCGCGTGACGGCGCCGACCGGCCAGGTCCGGCCCTCGAGTCGCGCGACCGGCCACGCGCCGATGAGGCTGTTGGTGAGGAAGACCTCGTCGGCCGCTTCCACGTCCTTCCAGGTGATGTCGGCCACGCGGCATTCGAATCCCGCGCCCGCCAGCAACTCGCGCACGCGTTCGCGCTGGGCGCCCACCACACCGCTGCGGCCGAGGTCGGGTGTGGCGACGAGGCCATGCTTCACGAGGAAGACGTTGCTCATCGTGCCCTCGATCACGCGGCCGCCCGCATCGGCGAGCAGGCCCTCGGCGATCGAGGCGTCCGACCACTCGCTGCGAGCGAGCACGTTCTCCAGCCGGTTGAGGCTCTTCACGCCGGCGAGCAACGGCTGCTCGGCGAGAACCAGCGTGCAACGGCGCACGTGCACGCCATCGCGTGCAAACGCGGGATCGTAGGAAGCCGCAGGGAATGCCGCGACGATTCGCGTGGGCGCCGCGTCCCCGGCGATCGAGTAGCCGCGGCCGCCCGCGCCGCGGGTGACCACGATCTTCACGGTTGCGTCGGAAGGCGCGACGCGCGCGAGCTCCTCGCGCAGCGTGGCCTCGGGAGGCATCGGCAGTCGCAACCGCGCGCAGTCGGCGGCGAGGCGGCGCAGGTGCCATGCCCAGTTGAGCGGCCGCCCTGCCCGCACCGCGAGCGTGCGGAAGACCCCGTCGCCGAAGGCAAGGCCACGATCCGACGCGCGCAGCGCGTCGCCGGGCTTGCCGTCGACGAGGGTCGTGGCGGTCAGTGGAAGCGCCGGAACGCGAGCGTTCCGTTGGTGCCGCCGAATCCGAACGAGTTCGAGAGGGCCACCTCGATCTTCATCTCGCGCGCCGTCTTCGGCACGTAGTCGAGGTCGCAGGCGGGATCCGGCGTGAAGATGTTGATGGTGGGCGGCGACACCTGGTGGTGCACCGCAAGCGTGGTGATGACCGCCTCCACGCCGCCCGCGGCCCCGAGCAGGTGGCCGTGCATGGACTTGGTGGAGTTCACCGCCATCTTGTAGGCGTGCTCGCCGAACGCGGCCTTGAGGGCGGCGGTCTCGTTGGCATCCCCCAATGGGGTCGAAGTGCCGTGCGCGTTCACGTACTGGACGTCTTGTGGGTTCACGCCGGCGTTGCGCAGCGCCGCGGCCATGGCGCGGCGCGGGCCGTCCATGTCGGGAGCGGTGATGTGGTTGGCGTCGGCGCTCATGCCCATGCCGGCGAGCTCGGCGTAGATGCGCGCGCCTCGCTTCCTGGCGTGCTCGAATTCCTCCAGGATGAGGATGCCCGCGCCCTCGCCGAGCACGAAGCCGTCGCGGTCGCGATCGAAGGGACGCGAGGCCGTGGCCGGGTCGTCGTTGCGCTCCGAGAGGGCCTTGCAGGAGCAGAAGCCGCCGACGCCCGACAGGTTCACGCACGCCTCCGCTCCGCCCGCGATCATCACGTCGGCGTCGCCATATTCGATGATGCGGCCCGCGTCGCCGATGCAGTGCGAGCTCGTGGTGCAGGCGGACACCATCGAGACGTTCGGTCCCTTGGCCTTGAACTGGATCGAGATGAGCCCCGCGACCATGTTGATGATCGAGCCCGGGACGAAGAAGGGCGACAGGCGCCGCGGGCCCTTGGCGATCATCTCGCGGATGTTGTCCTCGATCATCGGCAGCCCGCCGATGCCGGAACCCACGTTGACGCCCACGCGCTCGCTGTTGGACTCGTCGATCACGAAGCCCGCGTCGTCCAGCGCCATGCGCGTTGCGGCCAGGCCGTAGTGGATGAAGGTGTCGGAGCGGCGCGTCTCCTTCGGATGCATCCAGTCGGTCGCGTTGAAGTTCCTGACTTCCGCGGCGATGCGCGTCGGCAGGACCGACGCGTCGAAATGCGTGATGGGGCCCACGCCGCTCACCCCCTTCAGCAGGTTGTCCCAGGCGGACGCGACGGTATTGCCCACGGGCGATACCACCCCCAGGCCGGTGACGACGACTTTGCGCTTCGACATGTGTTTTGGCGTCGGGGCGCCGATCACGCCCCAGCGGAATGCTGCGGGATTACTGCTTGACGTGGCTCTTCACGTAATCGATGGCCTGCTGGACCGTCGTGATCTTCTCGGCTTCCTCGTCGGGGATCTCGCACTCGAATTCCTCCTCGAGGGCCATCACCAGCTCCACGTTGTCGAGCGAGTCCGCGCCCAGGTCCTCGACGAAGGACGACTCGATCTTGATGTCGGCCTCGGCAACGCCGAGCTGCTCGGCGACGATCTTCTTGACGCGGGCTTCAATGTTGTCCATCGACTTCCTCCAAGCGGATTTCTGGTGGTGGGTTGCGGCGAAAAAAAGCGCGTAATTGTAACATTCAATCCATGTGCATCCCGCCGTTCACATGGAGCGTGGCTCCCGTGATGTAGGCGGCGGCGGGCGAGCAGAGGAAGAGCACCGCCTGCGCGATGTCCTCCACTTTCCCGAGGCGTCCCAGGGGGACGTTGTCGATCAGGCGCTTCACCTGCTCCTCGGCGAGCGCGCGCGTCATGTCGGTCTCGATGAAGCCCGGCGCCACGCAGTTCACGGTGATGTTGCGGCTGCCGACCTCGCGCGCGAGCGACTTCGAGAAGCCCACCATGCCGGCCTTCGCGGCGGCGTAATTCGCCTGTCCCGCGTTGCCGGTGAAGCCCACGACCGAGGTCACGTTCACGATGCGGCCCGCGCGCGCCTTCATCATGCCGCGCAGCACCGCGCGCGAGAGCAGGAACACCGAGCGCAGGTTCGTGGCCTGGATATCGTCCCACTCCTCGTCCTTCATGCGCGCGAGCAGGTTGTCGCGCGTGGCGCCGGCGTTGTTCACGAGGATTCCCGCGGGCCCGAACTCGCCCGCCACCTTGTCGACCAGCGCGGCGCACGCGGCGGCATCGCGCACGTCGAGCACGCGCCCTGCGCCGCGGGCGCCGGCTTGCGCGAGGCGGTTGGAGATGCCCTCGGCACCCTTCTGCGACGTGGACGTGCCGATCACGGTCGCGCCGGACTTCGCGAGCGCGTCCAGGATCGCCTCGCCGATGCCGCGCGATGCGCCGGTAACGATTGCCACTTGCCCGTTCAGCATCGGCATCAGCCCTTCAGAGCCGCTTCGAGCGCGGCGGAATCCTGGATCGCGACGCATTCCACGCCCGATGCGACCCGCCGGGAAAGCCCGGTCAGCACCTTGCCCGGGGCGCACTCCACGATGCGTTGGACGCCATGCCGCGCGAGCAATTCCACCGTCTCGATCCAGCGCACCGGATGGTCGAGCTGCTCGATGAGGTTGCGCTTGATCGCCGCGGGATCGTCCACCGCCTCGGCCGAGCGGTTCTGCACGACCGGCACGACGGGCCTGCGGATCTCCATCCGGTCGAGGCGCTCGCGCAGCTTCTCGGCCGCGGGCCTCATGAGGCTGCAATGCGACGGCGCGCTCATGGGCAGCATCACGGCGCGCTTGGCGCCGGCCTGCCTCGCCCCCGCCATGGCGCGCTCCACCGCCGCCCGATGGCCGGCGATGACGACCTGGCCCGGCGAATTGAGGTTGGCCGCCTCCACGACCTCGCCCTGCGCCGCGGCGGCGAGCACCTCGGGCAGCTTCGCGTCGTCCAGGCCCAGGATCGCGGCGATGCCGCCGGTGCCTTCGGGCACGGCCTCCTGCATGGCCTGCGCGCGCACGCGCACGAAGGGCAGCACGTCCTCGAAGCGGACCGCCTCGGCGGCGACGAGCGCGGAATATTCGCCGAGGCTGTGGCCGGCGAAAAACGCGGGCATCGTGCCGCCGCGTTCGCGCCAGGCACGCCACGTCGCCACGCCGGCCACGAGCATCAATGGCTGCGTGTTCACCGTCTGGTTCTGCGCCTCGGCCGGGCCCTCGCCCGCCATCGCCCAGTAGTCGATGCCGGTGATCTCCTTCGCCTGCTCGAACACCTTCTCCACCGCCACGTCGGTGAAGCCGTTCATCATGCCGATGGACTGCGAGCCCTGCCCGGGGAATACGATCGCGAATTTCATCAGTATTTGAGGAGCACCGAGCCCCAGGTAAACCCGCCGCCCACGCCCTGCAGCAGCACGTTGTGTCCGCGGCGGATGCGACCATCGCGCACCGCCACGTCGAGCGCGAGCGGCACCGAAGCCGCGGAGGTGTTCGCGTGGCGATCGACGGTCACGATGCATTTCGATTCGGCGAGGCCCAGCTTCTTCGCCACGTGCGAGACGATGCGCACGTTCGCCTGGTGCGGAATGTAGGCATCCAGGTCCGAGACCTGCAGGCCGTTGTGCTGCAGGATCGAGCGCGCGCTTTCTTCCAGCACGCGCACGGCGAGCCTGAAGACCGCCCCGCCGTCCATCTTGAGGGTGGGATCGCCCTGCACCGCACCGCCGCAAACATGGCCCGGCGTATTCAGGATGCCGGCGTAGCTGCCGTCGGCGTGGAGCTCGCTCGCGATCACGCCCGGCGCATCGGATGCCTCGAGGACCACCGCGCCCGCGCCGTCGCCGAAGAGGCCGCAGGAGCCGCGATCCTTCCAGTCGAGGATGCGCGAGAACACTTCGGCGCCCACCACCAGCGCGCAACGATGGCGCCCGGAGCGGATGTAGAGGTCCGCCGTGGACATCGCATAGACGAAACCGGAGCACACCGCCTGCACGTCGAACGCGGCGCCCTTGCGCACGCCGAGCTTCGCCTGCAGCAGGCACGCGCTCGACGGAAACACCATGTCGGGCGTGGAGGTGGCGAGCACGATGAGGTCGACGTCGTCCGCCTTGCGGCCCGCGGCCTCCAGCGCGAGCCGGCACGCATGCAGCGCGAGGTCGCTCGTGAACTCCGCGTCGGCGGCGATGTGGCGCTCGCGGATGCCGGTGCGGTCCACGATCCACTGGTCGTTGGTGTCCACCAGCGACTCGAGGTCCTTGTTGGTGAGCACCTTCGCGGGAAGGTAGCCGCCCGTCCCGGAAATCCTTGAATGGATCATGCCGCCTCTTGCGCGCCAGGCGTGGCCGGCGTGGCGGCGGGCGCAGGTGCGGTGAGCGCGTTCAGGCGCGCGATCTCCTCGCCGATGCGCTCGATGAGGCCGTGGCTCGCCTCGTTGGCGGCGCGCTGCAGCGCCGCGGTGAACGCGAGGCGATCGGCGCTGCCGTGGCTCTTCACGACCACGCCGCGAAGTCCCAGCAGCGCGGCGCCGTTGTAGCGGCGATGGTCCACGCGCCGGCGGAAGCGCCGGATCACGGGATAGGCGACGATGGCGAGCAGCTTGGTGAGCGGCCCGCGGGTGAATTCCTCCTTGAGGAAATCGCCCAGCATCTTGGCGAGGCCTTCCGAAGTCTTGAGCGCCACGTTGCCGACGAAGCCGTCGCAGACCACCACGTCGGTGGTGCCCTTGTAGATGTCGTCGCCCTCCACGTTGCCGTGGAAGTTGACCGGCGTGCGCCGCAGCAGCTCGCCCGCCTTCTTCACCACCTCGTTGCCCTTGATCTCCTCGGAGCCGATGTTGAGCAGGCCCACCGTGGGGTTGGGCTTGCCCTCGACCTCGCGCACCAGCGTGGCACCCATGATCGCGAATTGCTGCAGCTGCTCGGGCGTGCAGTCGGCGTTGGCGCCCAGGTCGAGCGCATAGACCTGGCCCGTGCGCGTCGGCAGCACCGCGCAGATCGCGGGCCGGTCGACGCCGGGCACGGTCTTCAGCACGAATTTCGCGGTACCCATGAGCGCGCCGGTGTTGCCGGCGGAGACGCACGCCTGCGCGCGGCCTTCCTTCACGAGGTCGATCGCGATGCGCATGGAAGAATGCTTCTTGGTGCGGATCGCGGTGCGCACGTCCTCGTTGCTACCGACCACTTGGGTGGCGGGCACCACGGTCGCGCGCGACTTGTGAACGGAGTCGGAGCGCGCGAGCTCGCGCTCGAGGGGCTCCTTCAAGCCCACGAGCAACAGCTCCGCGCCTGGATTCGCCCCGAGGAAGTCGAGGCAGGCGGGGACGGTGACCGAGGGTCCGTGGTCCCCGCCCATCGCGTCGACGGCGATGACGGTCTTCATTGCAGCAGGTGCAATGAGGCCGTTCGCCTAGTCCTTGGTCTGGACGACCTTCTTGCCGCGGTAGAAGCCCGACGGCGAGATGTGGTGGCGCAGGTGCGTCTCGCCCGTGGTGGGCTCGACGGCGACCGGCGGCGTGCTCAGGTGGTCGTGCGAGCGGTGCATGCCGCGCTTCGACGGCGACTTCTTGTTCTGTTGGACGGCCATTTCAGTTCTCCTATGTCTTGTGCTTCTTGAGCGACGCGAGCGCCGCGAAAGGCGACTCCTTCCGCACGGCTTCCTCCCGACCCTCCGGCGGCGCTTCCAGCCCCGGCTTGCGGGGCACCATCGGCAGCGCGAGGAGGACTGCGTCCTCGACCAGGTCCCGGATGTCCAGCGGCTCATCCGCGACGAGGTAATCTTCCGTCTCGCTTTCCTCCTCGACCGGCGGAAGCTCGGCTTCCGAGTCCACCAGCACGAGGCGATCGTCGATCGCGATGTCGTGCCGGAAGGGCTCGAGGCTCGTCTGGCACGTGAGAAAAACGAAGCCCTCGATTATACACGACACGACCTTGCGCCGTTGAGGGTCCAGGCGGGCCGTGATCCGGTAGCGCAGCTCGCCGCGGTCGTCGGCAACGCTGTCTTCCAGCCGCTCGAGCTCGGCCGGCCGGAAGGTGCCTTCGAGGACCGTCGGCTTGGTGGAGATGCGATCCGGGTGCAGGAGATACTCGTCGTCCATCGGAAGTGTGCTAGACTTTGGATTAACAATAACCTCTAAATGCCTGATTTTGACTAAAAACCAGATCGTCCTTGCCTCCAGTTCGCGCTACCGGCGCGAACTCCTGCAGCGCCTCGGCCTGCCGTTCGAGTCGTGGGCGCCCGAGGTCGACGAGAAACCCCGCAAGTCGGAACCGCCGCGAGAGACCGCCATCCGGCTTGCACGCGCCAAGGCCGAGGCCGGTGGACGCGAGTTTCCCACGGCATGGGTCATCGGGTCCGACCAGGTGGCCGACCTGGACGGACGCCATATGGGCAAGCCGGGGACCTTCGAGAAGGCGCGGCAGCAACTGCGCGACGTGAGCGGCCATTCGGTGCTGTTCCACACCGCGCTGTGCCTGTGGAATGCCCGCCAGGAGCGCCGGCACGAGCGGCTCGTTACGACAGAGGTCGCCTTTCGCCGGCTCACGGACGTCGAGATCGAGCGCTACCTGGATCGCGAGCATGCCCTCGACGTGGCGGGCAGCGCGAAGGCCGAGGGGCTCGGGATCGCGCTGCTGTCGCGGCTTGGGGGCGACGACCCCACGGCGCTCATCGGCCTGCCGCTCATCGCGCTCGCTTCGATGCTGCGCGCCGAAGGCTTCGACGTGCCCTGATGGCGAGCGGTCGCCTCTTCCTGGTTCCGGCATGGCTCTCGGAGGACACTGCTCCGGCCGACACGGTTCCGGGCGCGGTGCTCGCACGCGTGCGCGCGCTCGATTGCTTTGTCGTGGAAGACGCCAAGTCGGCCCGGCGCTTCCTTTCCGCGTGCGCG